>Ga0187851_10003502_pt1 | contig 13135 bp, 12 predicted proteins | sample June2016WEW_6_10_FD_132997 | JGI IMG/M metagenome (GOLD analysis project Ga0187851, IMG submission 132997) | Peatland microbial communities from SPRUCE experiment site at the Marcell Experimental Forest, Minnesota, USA - June2016WEW_6_10 | ecosystem: Environmental > Terrestrial > Soil >...
CGCTGGCTAGCGGGATTCCGCTGGGCCGCGAGGGGCCGTCGGTGCAGGTGGGCGCGGGAATCGGCTCAGTTCTGGGGCGCGCGCTCGGATTGAGCCCGGAGAAGGTGAAGGCGCTGATTCCCGTGGGAGCGGCGGCCGCCATCGCCGCTGCATTCAACACGCCGATGGCCGCGGTCCTGTTCGCTCTCGAAGAGGTGATGGGCGATCTGCACGCGCCGATTCTGGGCTCAGTGGTGCTGGCCTCGGCCACTTCCTGGGCGGTATTGCGCCTTGTTCTGGGGAATAACCCGCTCTTTCAGGTGCCGTCGTACGAGTTGGGCCACCCGGTGGAACTCGTCATCTACGCATTGCTGGGCATCGCAGGCGGCTTCTTGTCGGTGGCTTTCACCCGGCTGCTTTTGGGGATGCGCAAGTACTTCTTGAAGCTGCCCAGGCGCACGCAGTGGTGGCATCCGGTGATTGGCGGCGTGACGGTGGGCCTGATGGGCTGGTTTGTGCCGCAGGTTCTGGGCGTGGGTTACACCTACGTCGGCAGCGCTCTGAATGGAAATCTGGCGCTCCGCCTCATGCTGCTGCTGGTGGTGCTCAAACTCATCGGCGTCACGGTGAGCTACGCCTCGGGAAACGCAGGCGGCATCTTCGGCCCTGCGTTGTTTCTCGGCTCGATGCTGGGGGGCGCGGTGGGCGCCATCGCCCATCATCTATTGCCGGGGTACGTATCCTCGCCGGGCGCTTATGCGCTGGTGGGCATGGGAGCGCTCTTCGCCGGCATAGTACGCGCTCCCATGACCTCGGTGCTGATGATCTTTGAAATGACGCGGGATTACACGGTCATCGTGCCGTTGATGATCGCCAACCTGACCAGCCTGGCCATCTCGCGGCGCTTCCAGAAGGAGCCTATCTACGAGGCGTTGGCACAGCAGGACGGGATTCATCTGCCCACACCCGCCACGCTGCGCGGCTCGAGCCAGCGCACGGTCGGCCAGGTCATGCGGACTTCTCCGGAAGTTCTCTCCGCGCAGATGTCGGTCAAGGACGCGATGGAACGTGTTCGCTCCGAACAGACCCGCCTCTGGCCGGTGGCCGAAAAGGAGCGCTTTCTGGGGATGTTGAGCAGAGAGACGCTGGAATGCGCTTTGGCCGATGGAAGGGATGAGGAGCCGCTCAAGGACCTGTCGAATGCGCTGCATCGGGAACACGTCCACACGGATCATGCGCTGTACTTGGCGCTGGAGCGGATGAGCGCCTGCCATCTGGATGCCTTGCCGGTCCTGCACCGCGCCGACATTCACAAACTGCTCGGCGTGGTGACGCTGAAGGATGTGCTGGACTCGTATGGTGTCAGCGGCGCGGAGGATTGGACCGGCACGTAGCGGCGCGGCGGCATCCCGCTCTGGCCGCAAGAGCAGAAAGAAGTTTCGCCGGGATGTAACTGGGCTGGATTCCAGGTGTCTTGGACAACATATCCTATGCCTAGTGTTGTTCCAGGCCCTCTTCTATTCGGGACAGATCCGTTTCCCGGTTTCTTCCTTGCTCCAGTACGTTGCCATGCTGCCTATCCGACCGCAGCAATAGCACGGAGAAGATGAGCCCCACCCCGCCGAGACAAGCGAACATGATCTGGGTCGCGGTATAAGTTCCGGTGACATCGCGCAGCTTGCCATTCAGAAAAGGGAAGAGCCCGAGGCCCAGATTCTGGATGGCCGTCATGAGGCCGAAGGCCGTGCCCACGCGCTTCTCCTCCACCACCAGAGGAACCGAAGGCCACATCGCAGCGGGCACCAGTATAAAGGCGATCCCCAGCGCTACCATGCTGAGAATCGGATTCCAGTGGGTGATGCCCATGATGAGGTGGGCGGGAATCATGATGAGGGAGCCCACCACCATCAGCGTTGCCCGCTTCCCGATGCGGTCTACCAGGTTGCCGGCGAAGGGCGCGAAGATCATGGATGCGAAGATCACGATGCTAGTGATCCCCGGCGCCGTCGAGAACATGTGAATGAAGTTGTCGAAGATCTGGGCCAGGAACCCGCCCGTGCTCGCGCTCACCAGCGGGATGCCCCACTTGTCATGGAACATGTCGGTGGCCAGTGCCGTGAAGGGGAAGATGGCGCTGTAGAAGGTCACGCAGAGAAGGGTTACGAACCAGAATGAGGAGTTGAACTTCCCGATATCCGAGAAGACGATCCTGTCGCCCGCGTCCGGTTTCAGAAGCGCGAGCACCTTCTCCCCATGCTTGTCCATGGCAATGTAGACCAGGTTGCACACGACGGAGACCAGGCAGAGGCCCGCCGCGGCCCAAAGAGCCACGCGGTAGCTGCCGAAGTAGTCGGAGATGAGTTGCTCGGTATTGAAGCTGAACAGGGTCCCGACGCGGCTGATGGTGAGGGCAATGCCGAAGGCCAGGGCCATCTCCTTGCCTTTGAACCAGCGGCTGATAATGGCACTCTGCACCACGACCAGAGATTCGGAACCCGCGCCAAAGATCAACCGTCCCGCGAATAATTCCCACTTGAATTGGGCGATGGCCACTAGAGTGGCGCCCACGAGTACCAGGCTAGAGAAGAGCAGGCTGGCCCGGCGCGGTCCCAGCTTGTCATAAAGCATGCCCCCGAAGAAGACGATCAGGATGGCGGCCACCGAGTATGCCGTGTAGAGATTTCCGATCGTGGTGCGGTCCAGATGCAAGGCGTCGATGAGTGTGGGCGCGAGGGCGCCGATGCTGTCGTAGGCGAAATAGCTCCCCAGTAACAGCAAGCTGATGAACATCAGTATGGTGAAGCGGTAGGGGCGCTTCGATGGATGGAAGAATCCCATGGATTGCTGAACTTCACTATCGGAAGCGGGTGGATTGAGAAGCGGGTCAGGCATGGGAGCGATGATCCTCGGGGCGCGGCGGCGCGGGCAATTCCAGAGTGAAGCGCCTCAACCTATGAAGATAGCAGTTTGGGGCGGGAGTTGGCTTGGGACGCGAACGAAGTCCCACGGCAATCGCTTGAACGAATCTTGCAGATTATTTCCGCGATCCTGCTACGCTGGAGTTTGGTCGGTCCTCCCGCACTTGTCGGCCCCGGACACTCCGATCTCCGGGACTCGCCGAACGCGGGAGCGCCAAATCCCGGAAATCGCCGAACTTCGGATTCGCCGCCTCCGGGATGCAGGCCGGTTTGCCTCCAGAAACGCCTCAAAATCAGCGCAATTTCAGGGCTTTCCGCGCTGATTTTGGGGCTCCGGGGGGTGTTTTTCTGCCAATTTCAACCACCTTTTACGGGGGAATTATGTCAATGTCCACACAAAACAAAGGAGTTAGGCTGCCTTACGCACCTTTTCGAGGTACCCCCCACCCCCCATTTCCTGTGAAACTGTGAGACTGTGACGAATTGCCTTGCCTTCCTGCGATTGCCCTGAACGAAGTCCCGAAGAATAGGAAGCTTCTACCCGCTGTTGAGCGGAAAACGCGCCCGGACTTCGTAGCGCGATCCGCCGGGACCAAGAAAGCTCTCGATGAGCAGAAACTCCCCGGCGGTAAACCGGGTGAACTCCGGCTGACGGCTGATTTTGGTTTTGAGTTCGCCGAGGCTTTGCCGCTGCCCCTTGCTGCGCGCCAGCGTGATGTGCGGCTGAAAGGGGCGAGTCTCGGCGGCGAATCCGCAAAGCGCCGTCGCCGCAACCACGCACTCCTCAAGCAAGACCAACTCCGGCGAGACCTTCACGCCCGCAAAGAAGACTCCGGCGCGCTCGAAGCAGCCCAGCCCTTCAAGCCGTATCGGAACCGGCGGCAGATGCAGCTCGTGCAGGCTCGCAACAACGCACTCGCATTGCGCCCGGCTGGTCTCGCCCAGGAATTGCAGCGTGATGTGCCAGGTTGCGGGCGCAGTCCAGCGCAGCCCGTCCCCGCCTGATTTGAGCCGCCGCGAGATCGCCGATAGCTCGTCGATCCCCTTGGCAGCCAGCGGTATTGCAACAAACAGCCTCATGCAGACATTATGACGGACCCCTACTCCCTATTCACTGCTTTACTGGTCTCCGCCCAGGATCGACCCGACGATGCCGCCCAGCAGCGCGCCGCCGACGGCCGGACCGGCCTGACGGGTTTCCGGGTGCGGCAGGTACTCGTAGATCTGATGGGCCAGCCGCGAGATGGGCAGCGTCTGCAGCCACACCGTTCCCGGCCCCTGCAACAAGGCCAGGAAGATTCCGTCGCCGCCGAAGATCATGTTCTTGATCCCCGGAACCGTGGTGATCTGGAAGGCGACTGAGGCCTGGAATGCGCCCACGTGGCCGGGATGCACGCGCAGCACCTCGCCCGGCGCCAGGTTCTTGACCACCAGCTCGCCCGATAGCTCCAGCCACGCCGTCCCCTGGCCGCCTACCTTCTGCAGCAGGAATCCGTCACCGCCGAAGATGCCCGCCCCAAGCGACTGCTGGAAGCCGACGCCGATGGTCACTTGATCGGTGGCGCAGAGAAATCCGTGCCGGTGGACCATGAACTCGTTGCCGGGCCCGACCTCGACCGGCACAATGTGCCCCGGCACCTTGGTGGCGAAGGAGATCACGCCGGGAGCTCCGTAGGCGCGGTACTCGGTCATGAACAGGCTGCCGCCCCCGGCCACCCGCTTGAGGACGCCGAAGAGTCCGCCGCCCCCGCCCATCTGCGTGTGTGTGGTCATCTGGATGGAAGCGGTCATCCAGGAGAGCTCCCCGCTCTCGGAATAGACGCTCTCGTTAGGCTCAAGCTCGACATCGAGCACAGGCATGGTGGTGCCCTGAATCCTGGCTTGCATGGGGTGAAACCTCCTATGGGTGGAAGTGTACCCGTTGATACCTGTGGGAAGTCGAGCCGGAATCGGTTCTGGCCAGGAACAGGAGGGGAATTCCCCGCGCCGCCCCGTAGCGAGCGGGCGGAAGCGCAAGCCGGGGCTGCCTGTCTTATACAATCACTCCATGCAATTTCTTTCGCTCTCCCGCCGCCGCACGGACGTCTTTCCGCCCGAAGCATTCACCCCGGAGCTTAATGCCCGCGAGGGCCGGCGGGTGAGGGAACTCTACGCCTCCGGCATTCTTCGCCAGCTCTGGAAGCGCGGGGACACGCCCGGAGCGGCGATTCTTTGGGAGGCGGCGAGCGAGGCCGAGGTCCGCGCCGCCATCGCCAGTCTGCCTATCTTTGAAGCCGGCATGTTGGAGATTCTGGCGCTCGTGCCGCTGGAACCCTACCCCGGCTTCTCGAATTGAACCCTAGTCGCTAAGTCCCTAGTCCCTGCTTTCCTCACCCCTCCCCCGCGCCGTAAACTAATCTTTTGCCGCGCTCTTCACGAACGCGCGCACGGAAAGAAGGAGCGGACTCATCATGGCCTACCCCGCAAACTACCGTTACACCCGCGAACATGAATGGATCGGGCTTACGGGCATCATCGGCGCCATCGGCATCACCGACTACGCGCAGAATTCTCTTGGCGACATCGTCTACGTCGATCTGCCCAAGGTGGGCGACACGGTCACCGCCAACGCGACCTTCGGCTCGGTCGAAAGCGTGAAGGCGGTCAGCGATCTCTTCTCGCCCGTTACCGGCACCGTCACCGCCGTCAACGAGGAGTTGACCTCCGCGCCCGACAAGATCAACGAGAAACCCCACGAAACCTGGATTATCAAGGTCGAGCTGGCCGACCCCGCGCAGGTGAATACCCTGCTCGACGCCGCGGCTTATGAGGCTTTTATCGCGGAAGAGAGCTAGAGGCCGAGATGCGCTACTTGCCGAAGTCTCCCGCCGAACGCGAAAAGATGCTGGTTGAAATCGGCGCGGCTTCCATCGACGATCTGTTTGCGGTCATTCTCGCCGAGCACCGCCTCGACCGCGACCTCGATGTGCCGCGCCAACATGCGGAGAGCGAGATCATCGACTACTTCCGCGCGGCCGGCGCAAAGAATGCCACCGATTACGTGAGCTTTCTCGGCGCGGGCGCTTATCGCCACTACCGGCCGGTTATTATCGACTCGCTGATTCAGCGCGGCGAGTTTCTAACGAGTTATACGCCCTACCAGGCGGAGATAAGTCAGGGCACACTGCAAGCCATCTTCGAATTCCAGACCATGATCGCCGAGCTGACCGGCATGGACGTGGCCAACGCCAGCATGTACGACGGGTCAACGGGAGCGGCGGAGGCGGTAATGATGGCCGTTCGAGTTACCGGCCGCCACAAAGCAGTCGTAGCTTACACGGTTCATCCCGAGTATCGCGAGGTGCTGGCGACTTACGCGACACACCAGGGTCTGCCGACGGCTCTAGTCGGTTACGAATCCGAGACTGGACGCATCGACCTGGCCGTGCTGGACGCTACGGTCACATCAGAAACAGCGACAGTGTTAGTGCAAAGCCCTAACTTCTTCGGGATTATTGAGGATATTCCAGCCATTGCAGAGATCGCTCATGCCAAGGGCGCGCTGCTGATTGTCTCTATTGCCGAAGCGGTTTCGCTGGGCATTGTGCGCCCGCCCATCGAAGCGGACATCGTCAGCATGGAGGCGCAATCGTTTGGCGTGGCGCTGAGTTATGGCGGGCCATTCTGCGGCGTCATTGCGGCCAAAGAACAGTTTGTGCGCCAGATGCCGGGCCGGCTCGTCGGCCAGACCGTAGACAGCAGCGGCTACCGCGGCTTCGTTCTCACCCTCGCCACGCGCGAGCAGCACATCCGCCGCGAAAAAGCCACCTCGAACATCTGCACCAACCAGGCATTGGTCGCGCTGATGGCTACGATTTTCTTAAGTGTCTACGGCAAGGAGGGAATCCGCGAGTTAGCCGAGCATAACTTGGCGAAAGCGAGTTATGCGGCTTCCACGCTAGGCTCGCAGCCCGGAGCGAAGCTGCACTTCACCGGTGCGCCGCGCTTTCATGAGTTTGTTCTCGAAACCGAGGAATCTCCGGCGCAATGGAGCCAGCGGCTTCTCGAAGCAAAGATTGTCGGCGGAATTGACTTGAGCCGCTGGTATCCCGAATTGCACAATTGCACGCTCTGGTGCGCGACGGAAATTGTAACCCACGTGCAGATCGACGCTGCGGCCAAAGTACTAGACGCCGGTCTAGCGGAAGCACGGTTTTGAAAGGTGCAACGAGGAAGGTGAGTCGATGAAATACGACTGGCCGAGCAGAAATGCCGCGACATTGGCGGTTGTATCTTTGACCGCCTATTATTCTTGGCGCGGCATCTCAGGGCGTCTGGTCATTTTCGCGTTCTTGGTGAACATTCTCGCGATCGTTATTGTGTCCTTGGTTGGCGGAAAGAATCTCCGGCATCGTTTGGCTCTGTTTGTGTCGATGCTCTGCGTTTTGGCCGGAGTAACCGTTTCAGGTGAATGGAAGTGTAATCCACGCAGCGTCTGCACAGCCCTCTCGGGCATTGTTCTTGTAGTCAACATTGGATCCCTGTGTTTTTTGCTATGGCAGGTTCGAAAAGTTTCCACCGAGGTATGAGAATTGGTGACATTTGAAAATTCCAACCACCGCACCACCGGCAGAGTCCGTCCCCACCCAACGCAGAACGAGGCTTTGCTCTTCGAGAAGTCCTCGCCCGGCAAGCGCGCTTATAAGCTGCCGCCGCTCGATGTGGCTCCTGTCGATGCGGCGGCGCTGCTCGGCGCAGCTTATCGCACCACGCCCGGCGAGCTGCCGGAGTTGAGCGAGATCGAGATCATCCGCCACTTCACGCGGCTCTCGACTTGGAACTATGCAATCGACCTGGGCATGTATCCGCTTGGCTCCTGCACCATGAAATACAATCCGCGTGTGAACGAGTTAGTCGCCCGCATCGAGGGACTGGCCGAGGCGCATCCTTACCGGCCCGAGTCACTGGCGCAGGAAATTCTTGAAGTGATCGACAACCTCCAGCGCTGCTTGATCGAGATCACCGGGATGGACGCCATAACGCTTCAGCCGGCAGCAGGGGCGCACGGCGAGTTCACCGGAATTCTGCTGGTTCGCGCATGGCACGAGTCGAAGGGCAACGCGCGTCGCAGGATTCTTATCCCCGACTCAGCTCACGGAACGAATCCGGCCACCGCGGCTATCTGCGGCTATACAGTTGAGAATCTGAAATCCAACTCCGAAGGCGGCATTGACTTAGCGGCGCTAACTCGGCAGGTGGACGAAGAGACCGCCGCGCTGATGCTGACCAATCCCTCGACGATTGGAGTCTTCGAGAGCCAAATCGCGAGGATCGCAGAGATTCTTCACGCCAAGGGTTCGCTGCTTTACATGGATGGCGCGAATATGAATGCGCTGGTTGGCAAGGCGCGGCCGGGCGACTTCGGCGTGGATGTGATGCACCTGAATCTGCACAAGACCTTCTCGACGCCCCACGGCGGCGGCGGACCCGGCTCCGGGCCGGTGGCCTGCAAGGCGTTTCTGGAGCCGTTTTTGCCAGTGCCGGTGCTGGTTCGGACGACAGGGACTGAGGGACTAGGGACAGAGGGTCAACTGCGATGGAATTATGACCGGCCTGAATCAGTGGGGCGGGTGCGGGCCTTTTACGGAAATGTGGGGATGTTCATTCGCGCGCTGGCTTATATTCTGGCGAACGGACCTGACGGGTTGCGGCAGACCACCGAAGACGCCGTGCTCAATGCTAACTACGTTCGGAAGAAACTCGAAGACAGTTACGACTTGCCCTATAAGACGGCGTCGATGCATGAGGTGGTCTTCAGCGACAAGCGGCAAGCGGCACGCGGCGTCAAGACCGGCGAGATCGCCAAGCGGCTGATCGACTACGGGTTCCATCCTTATACGGTCAGCTTCCCGATGATCGTCCACGGCGCGCTGATGATCGAACCCACTGAGAGCGAGTCGCTGGAGGAGCTGGACTTATTCATTGAAGCAATGCACGCCATTGCGCGCGAAGTGGAAGAGACTCCGGAATTAGTCAAGACCGCGCCGCACTCGACGCGGGTTTCAAAACTCGACGAGGTGCAGGCGGCAAGAAAGCCGATTCTGCGCTGGCGCCCTTAACGTGTACGCTGGTACAGTTCCTCGATCGCATCGCTGGCGGCGCGCACGCCGTCCTCGCCGGCCAACTGCTTCCCCACGCTTTCGGCCCGCTGAGCCAGTTGCGGATCGGCGAGCATCGCCTTCAGCCGCCGCGCCACGCGCCACGGCGTATAACTGCCGCGCTGAATTACTCGCGCAATCTTCAGCCGCTTCATGCGCCGCGCGTTGTCCGGCTGGTCGTGGGAGAAGGGCATGATGAGCATCGGCTTGCCGGCGCGCAGGCATTGTGCGGTCGTCCCGACGCCGCCCTGGTGGACCACCATTGCCGCGCGGTTGAAGAGCTTGGAGTAAGGCGCGTACTCAGCGACGCAGATCGACTCCGGCAGCTTGGTCTGCAACTAGTTGCGCGGGTCGGTACCGATCAAGAGCACGGCGCGAATCCCGAGCTTGATGGCCGCGCGCGCGGAGACCTCATAGAAATCCCCAGCGGCCAGCACCGCCGCAGAGCCCAGCGTGAAGACGACCGGCGGCGGGCCTTCGTTGAGGAATTTTTCGAGGTGAGGAGGCAGCGCCTGGTTTCCGGCGTCGGCGTCGTAGTAACAGAAGCCAGTAATTAATGTGTGCTCCGGCCAGTCTTTCTGCTCGACGCCCAGCACGCGGGAAAAGACGGCCAGCACCAGCGATGGCGAGTGCTTGGCGTCGAAGAGCGGATTGGCGCCCCTGGGCAGGCCGAGTTCGCGGCGCAGCTCGTAGATCGGCTCGGGCCACTTGCGGCTGACAAAGCGCGCCACCCGGCGGATGACTCGCCCGAAGCCGGGAATCGCCTTGTCGGCACGCGCCAGCCGCGGGTAGGGCGGCAGCACCGGCGGGTCGAAGGCGGAGAAGAAGGAGAGCGGCGCAAGCACGTAGCTGGCCCATGGAATCCCCGTCACCTCGGCGACCAGCGGGCCGGCGTAGTTCAGCTCGCCCAGCAGCAGCAGATCGGCGCGCTCCGGTTTAGTGGCCGCATCCAGCAGATCGGCATAAGTCTCACGCAGGACGGGAAAGAGAAAATCCCTCAGCCCATGCTCCGTGCCGTTCTTTATGTCGTAGATCATCTCCACGAGAATGGTGTTGGTGGGGTCGATGTCCGGCCGGACAGCGTGGAACTCCAGGCCCAGCGGCCTTATCTTCGGCTCGTAGACCTCCGGCAGCGCCATCACCGGCGTGTGGCCGCGGCGTTTCAACTCCAGTGCGATGGCGATCAGCGGATTGGTATCGCCGTAGGTGCCGATATTCGAGAGAACAATGCGCAAATGATAGTCCCTGAGCCGCTTGCGGCCCGACTTTATGAGAGTAATGCATCCGGCTGGGCGTTGGCCTGTCTGCTTCATCCCGCCGTAACCGGAAGATGATATTCTTCCTGCGTCACACCAGGAGGTTTTCCATGCTCATCCATCGCGCTCTCCAGCCCCTTGCCCGGTACTCTGCGGCTGCCGCCCTGCTCTGCGGCCTGCTCGCTGCTCCGCCATCTCTCGGCGCGCAAAAGCCCTATCACATTGTTGACCGCTGGAAGCTGGGCGGCGAGGGCTGGTGGGATTACCTGCTGGCCGATCCCGCGGCGCACCGGCTCTATCTGACGCGGGGCGCACGCGTGGATGTGCTAGATACGCAGACCAGCAAGCTGATTGGGTCCATCGCAGGTCTGCACGGCACGCACGGCGTCGCTCTGGACAACGCCGGGAAGTTCGGCTACATCTCCGACGGGGGCGGCAACGAGGTGGTGGTCTTCGACCGAGCCACGCTGGCTACGGTGGCCACAATACCGGCCGGAACCAACCCCGACGCCATCGTCTTCGAGCCGGCGACTCAGACCGTCTGGGCCTTCAACGGCAAGAGCCACGACGCAACCGTAATCGACGCCGCCACGCAGAAGGTGGCCGCGACGATTCCGCTGCCGGGCAGGCCGGAGTTCGCCGCCGTCGACGGCAAGGGAAATGTCTTCGACAACATCGAGGACAAGAACGAGCTGGTGCGGCTTGACGCCAAGGCTCTGAAGCTGACCGCCGAGTGGCCGCTCACCGGCTGCGACGGTCCCTCCGGTCTGGCCATCGATCCCAAGCGCGGCCGGCTCTTCAGTGTCTGCCATAACAAGAAGATGGCCGTAACCGACGCCAAGACCGGCAAATCGCTGGCAACTCCCGCCATCGGAGAAGGGCCTGACGCGGCCGGTTGGGATGCCGCCCACAAGCTGGCTTTTTCCTCGAATGGCGGAGGCAACGGCGGCACGGGGAGCTTGACGGTGGTGGACGCCGGCGGACGCGGATACCCGGTCGTCGAGGAGCTGGAAACCCAGCGCGGCGCGCGCACCATGGCCTACGACGCGGCCGCCGACCGAATCTACCTGATCACCGCCGAGCTCGGGCCTCGTCCCACGGCAACCGCCGATAATCCACGTCCACGCCCGACCGTGGTCCCAGGTAGCTTTGTCGTGCTGGTGGTTGGACGCTGAGCGGCTGTCTCCCGAACCGCGCTGGCAGCGCTTTATTTGGCGCCAGATAGAAACTTCTTGCGAAAAGCGGGGTTTTGGTAGATGATTCTGTTGCCATTCCGGAAGAGTTTTGGCGGTTTTGAATCGTGAGAAGAACACCCGCGAGCCGGAGCATTTTCACGGTAGTGTCTTCAGCCAATTGCCGTTGCTTTCTTCTTAGCAGGGTTCGACAATGACCCGAAAATCACAATACGGAGGATGCTCCATGAAAAAATTTGTGCTTGTAACTCTGCTGCTGGCCCTTGCTGCTCCGGCTTTCGCCTCGACTCACAAGGATATGTACAACGTTCCTTGCAACGAACTGTGGCGCGCGCTCAAGGATACCCTCAGAAACTCAGGGAAGTACGGCATCATAGCCATTGACAACGAAGAAATGACGGCCTCCTACAACATAGGCGGCAATCTCACCGGGAAGCGCATCAACTCCGCCGTCCTCAACAGCAAAGACGACGGAAAGAGTTGCGAATTGCAGGTTCAGACCGCCTACACCGGATTGGTTAACAACGATGCGGGCGATTTCAAGAAGCGGGTCGATGAGTCGTTGGCCAAGCTCAAGTCCGAGCCTCTGGCTCCTGCGGCGGCTCCGTCCGGTCAATCCAGCCCTCCGCCTGCCGCCGCTCAAGCTTCGCTCGCGATAGACTCCACTCCGGCCGGAGCCGACATCGAAATTGACGGGGCGTTCGTCGGCAACACGCCGTCGACGCTCACGATCGCGCCCGGCAGCCACCAGGTTACTGTCAAGAAGAAGGGCTTTTCCGACTGGACCAAGACCCTCAACGTCACCGGAGGCACGGTTCACCTGAACGCGGAGTTGGAGCAGGAACCGGCGAAGCCATAGTTCCTGAAGCCGCCAGCGCGCACCTCCGGCTCTGCCTGGAGGCGGCGGGGTGGCTTTTGCGCTTCTACGAAGCCGCCGCACTCGCAAGACCACGCCGCTCACTTGGATCGCAAAAAGGGCATCTAGCGAAGTCAGGGATTTAGCCGATGATCTTCTTGCCATTCTTTGACGGTCTCGGCTGTCTTGAATCGTAAGGAGGAAATGTGCGCAAAAGCTTTCTCGCAATCGTATTTCTGGCAATCTGTCCGCTGCTTGTTGCCCAGCAGACATACAACAACGGCTCAATCATCAAGCTGGTCAAGGCCGGCTTTTCGGACGATTTGATCGTTGCCACCATCAACGGCATGGCTGGAACCTATGACACATCGGCCGACGGGCTGATCGCCCTGAAGGCCGCCGGCGCGAGCGAAAAGGTAGTCAGGGCGATTGTGGCGAAGACTTCCGCGTCCACGCCGGCTCCCGCTCACGCGCCGGCTCCAGCTCCCGCTGTGGCTCTGGCTCCCGCTCCCGAGTCCGCACCCGCGCCGGCTTCCGCGTCCACGCCGGCTCCGGCTCCCGCTCCAGCTCCAGCCCCAGCTCCAGCTCCGGCTCCAGCTCCAGCTCCGGCTGCCGCTCCCGAGTCCGCGCCGGCTCCAGCTCCAGCGCCAGCTCCGGCTCCCGCTGTGGCTCTGGCTCCCGCGCCGGCTGCCGCTCCCGAGTCCGCACCCGCGCCGGCTCCCGAGTCCGCACCCGCGCCGGCACCGGCACCGGTTCCCACTCTGGCTCCCGCTCCGGCTCCCGCTCCGGCTCCAGC
>Ga0187851_10003503_pt1 | contig 13132 bp, 10 predicted proteins | sample June2016WEW_6_10_FD_132997 | JGI IMG/M metagenome (GOLD analysis project Ga0187851, IMG submission 132997) | Peatland microbial communities from SPRUCE experiment site at the Marcell Experimental Forest, Minnesota, USA - June2016WEW_6_10 | ecosystem: Environmental > Terrestrial > Soil >...
AATGGGACTGCCCCTTTTTCGATAAAACCACGTCTGTTTCTTTCCTTTTGGATAGACATAGAGCCACTCCTCGAGCACTGTCTCCGAATCGACGCGAAACCCATATCGATAACGGACATTCGCCAGCAGGAAATCCGCTTCGATCTCTGTCGGTTCCGTGCTCGTTTCCGCGTCGGAAAGAAAAGGCTCGCGGGGGATCGGCCCTTCCGGTTTCCAGTTCCGGTGCGATTCCTCCACCGCCTTCGCCATGAACTGGAACGCCCGGATGGCGTTGGTCTTGCCGGAAGCGTTGGCGCCGTATATCGCCGCCGCGGGCAAGACGCCCTCTCGAAACTCATTGGGATGCCGGACTATGTCAGGCAAATCGGCAAACGGCCCCGCCACAAGGGAAAGTTCCTGCTCGCCACGGAACGAACGGAAATTCGAGAAGCGAAAACGCAGAAGCATAAATCACCTCGATAAGGCACTGATCGGCCGATCTGTGAACAATCCTTACACAAATCGGCTGAAAAATGCGAGGAATTTAGATTTTTGGGGCAGCGCCGCTTGGCCCTACGCCAGCGGGTTCACCCAACGGAGACCGGGGAACCGCGCGAAATCGCGGTCGGTGGTGTGCAAAACACCGCCGGCCTCGATCGCCAAAGCCGCCAGTTGCGCATCCGTGAAGAGAGCGCCCCTGGCTTGGCCCTCGATCGCCATCCTTCGGAGCAGCGGCCAGTGGCGGTCGCCGGGCGCTAGCAGGCGGACGTTCGGCTGCTCCAGCCAGGAGTCCACGATTCCGGCCGCCTCTTCGAGGGTGAATCGATCGCCCGGAAGCCGCGGATTCGTCACGATGCGCATAAAGGCGCCCACGGTCTGCCAGGGCAGACCGACCGGCGCGCCGTCCGAGAGAACCCTTTCGACCCAGGCGCGAGCCTGAGCGTGAAGCGCCGAGCTTGCGTCGTATGCGTACAGCAAGAGGTTTGCGTCAAGGACAATCATTTGTGGCTGCCGCCCTCGATCTGCTCGATCAGTTCCGCGATATTGTCATAGCTCGCCCCCGGAGGCAGGCCCAAGGACCGGGGCGCCACCAGGAACGGCCGGGCTGCCGACTGCCCGGAGCGGCTTAGCCCAAGGCGCAGAAACTGGTTCACGGCCGCCTTGAAGGAGACGCCGGATCGGCGGACCTCCTTGGCCAGCAGGCTCGCCACATCGTCATCCAGGGTGAGAGTCGTTCGCACATCCTGATGCTATATCGCATGGCATCACGATGTCAACGGGCCCAAAGGCACAGACTGCCCGCCGGGTGCTATAACGGAGTCGGAATACCTTTTATGCCACCCGGCGCTACCCGCCGCGACCTGTTTCGCCTGTGCCTGGGCGGGACGCTTGTCCGGCCCGGGTGGACGGCCGGTGCGAAGTCGCGGGTGGTGATCGCCCGCGACCCTATGGTGCGGCCCTCGGGCGGGGCGCTCGATTCCGCCCGCCTGGCCGGTCTGCTCGACCGGGCCGTGCAGGCCGTGTACGAGTGCGATTCCCCGCTCGAAGCCTGGAAGAAGATCGCCCGGCCCAATGAAGTGGTGGGGCTAAAGGTAAATTGCCTGGCCGGACGCGGCGGCGCTTCCACCAACCCCGTGCTGGTGGACGCCGTCTGCGAGCGCCTCCGCCAGGCCGGCATCCCGGACAAGAACATCGTCGTGTGGGACCGCCTGCACGCCGATCTGGAACATGCCGGATTCCGGGTGGCCTCGCGTAAAGACCGCATCCGCTTCCTCGGCAATGACGACTCCGGGTACGAAAGCGAGCTGGCCATTTTCGGCAGCGTGGGCAGCCTGATTTCGAAAACTGTAACCCAGGTTTGCGACGCGGTCATCAGCCTGCCGGTGCTGAAGGACCACGGCATCGTGGGCGTGACCATGGCGCTGAAAAACTTCTTCGGGTCCATTCACAACCCCAACAAGTACCACACCAACGCCGGCGACCCTTACGTGGCGGACGTCAACATGCTCCCGCCCATACGAGAGAAAGTGCGCCTGCACATCTGCGACGCCATCGCGCCCCAGTACGAAGGCGGGCCTTCCTACATGCCGCAGTGGGCCTGGCCGTTCAACAGCCTGATTGCCTCGCGGGACCCGGTGGCGCTCGACTACACGGGGTGGCGGATCATCGAGGAACAGCGGGCGGCCAAGGGCCTGCCGACGCTCCAGGCGGCCAAGCGGGAGCCGGTCTACATCGCGCGCGCCGCCGACGCCCAGCATCGCCTGGGAACCAACGACCCGGCGCTGATCGAGAAGGTAGAGGCGTAGCGCATGGACCGCCGGCGATTTCTGATCTCGGCCGCGCTTCCCTGCCTCGCGCCGCGCGCCGCCATGCCCGCGCCCAGCGATGCGCAGTTCATCGTGGAAGCCCGCTTCTACGAGAAGCAGCCTTACCGCAAAATCAAGTGCAAGCTGTGCCCGCGCGAATGCTCCATAGACGACCAGGAGCGCGGCTACTGCGGGGTGCGCGAAAACCGCGGCGGCAAATATTACTCGCTGGTCTATGCGCGCCTGTGCTCCGCCAATCGCGACCCCATCGAGAAAAAGCCCCTGTTTCATTTCGCGCCGGGCAGCATGGCATTCTCGGTGGCCACGGCGGGCTGCAATGTGAACTGCAAGATGTGCCAGAACTGGGAGATCTCGCAGTCGCGCCCCGAGCAGATCCGGGCCACCTATACGCCGCCGCGGACGCTGGCCTCTTTGGCCGGCCAGTCTCAGAGTTCTTCGATCGCCTATACCTACAACGAGCCGACGGTGTTCATCGAATATGTGCTCGACGCCGCGGAGGCGGGGCGCGCGGCGGGCCTCAAGAACGTGGTGATTTCGGGCGGCTACATCCAGAGGGAACCGCTGCTCGAGCTGTGCAAGCGCGTGGACGCCATTAAGATCGACCTGAAGGCTTATTCCGAGAAGTTCTACAAGGAAGTGGTCAACGGCGAGCTGAAGCCGGTGCTTGACACGATTGCGACCATCCGCAAACAAGGCGTGTGGAATGAGATCGTCTACCTGGTGATCCCCACGCTCAACGATTCCGACGAGCAGTTCAAAGGCCTGGCGCGGTGGATAAAGACGGAGCTCGGGCCGGACGTTCCGCTGCACTTCACGCGCTTCCACCCGGAGTACCTCTTGAAGAACCTGCCGGATACGCCCGTGCCGACGCTCGAACGCGCCAAGGCCATCGCCGACGCCGAAGGTCTCAATTATGTATACATAGGCAACGTGCCCGGCCATCCAGCCGAGAGCACGTATTGCCCCAAGTGCCGCCGCGTGGTGGTTGAGCGAATGGGCTTTTCTATCAGCGCTTTTCACCTCGACCGCGGCAAATGCCAGTTCTGCCAGACCCCCATTCCCGGAGTGTGGGAAGGAGCGCTCCACGCATGAAGACTTCCAGGATGTTCGCGCTGCCGGCCGTTCTGCTTCTGGTCGCCTGCGGCAGCGTCAGCCCGGGTGAAACGCCCAAGGTCCGGCCGCCCGCGGTGGCTGGATCGTTCTATCTTGCGGACCCGGCCGCGCTGGCCAAAATGGTGGACGGCTTCCTGGCGAAGGCCAACCAGCCGCCGCTTGATGCTGTGGCGCTGGTGGCGCCGCACGCCGGCCACGAGTACGCCGGCCAGGTGGCGGCCTACGCCTACGCCTCGCTCAAGGGCCGCAAGATAGACCGCGTGGTGCTCATCGCGCCCTCGCACTATGAGGCCTTCCGCTTCGCCTCGGTGTACGATGGCTCGGCCTACTCCACGCCGCTGGGCCAGGTTCCCGTGGATCGGGCGTTCGCCGCCAAGCTCGCCGCCATGAGCCCGCTGATCAAGCTCTCGGGGTTGGGCCACACGCCCACGCCGGACAAGCTGGAGCATTCCGTCGAGGTGCAACTGCCCTTCCTCCAGCGCACCCTGGGCCAGTTCCAATTGGTGCCCATCGTCATGGGCGACCAGAGTTACGAGCTCTGCCGCACTTTGGGCATTGCGGTCGCCAAGCTGGTGGCCGGAACCAACACGCTGATCATAGCCAGCTCCGACCTTTCCCACTATCACACCTACGACGAGGCCGAGAAGATCGATCACAAGACGTTGAAGGCCATCGAGGAGTGGGACTACCTCAGCATGTCGCGCAATTTCGACGAGCGCATCTGGGAAGCCTGCGGCGGCGGACCGATCATCGCCGCCATGATCGCCTCCGAGCGGCTCGGCGCGTCGCAAGCCAAGGTCTTGAAGTACGCTAACTCGGGAGACGTCGCCATCGGCGACAAGCAGCGCGTGGTGGGATACGGCGCCGTGGCATTTCTCAAGAAAACGGAACACGCGGCGGCCGAAGCGCCCTTCTCTCTTACCCGGCAAGAGAAAAACGAGCTGATGCGGATCGCGCGGCAAAGCGTCGAGACCTCGGTGAGGGACCGCAAGGAGTACGCGCCGCCGGCGCCGTCCTCGGAGGCGTTGAACCAGGAGCGCGGCGCGTTTGTCACCCTCAAGGAACGCGGGGATCTGCGCGGCTGCATCGGCTATGTAGCGCCCATCAAGCCGCTCTACCTCACGGTGCGCGACGTGGCCCGCTTCGCGGCGCTGGAGGACAGGCGCTTCCGGCCGGTGACGGCGGGCGAATTGGGCGCGCTCGAATATGAGATCTCGGTTCTGTCGCCCATGCGCCACATCATGGATACCAAGGAAATCGTGATCGGGCAGCACGGCCTGCTGATCCGCAAGGACCGCTCCGAGGGCCTGCTGCTGCCCCAGGTCCCGGTGGAAGAGAAGTGGGACCGCGCCGAGTTTCTGCGGGAGGTCAGCCTCAAAGCCGGGCTTCCGCAGCGCGCCTGGCAGGATCAGGAAGCCGACCTGTTCCGCTTCACCGCCCTGGTATTCGGCGACCGCACGCTCGAGCCGCTCATTCCCGGGGAGCCCGCGCAGCAGCCGTCAGGAATGCCAGCGCCGCCGGCGCCAGGTTCAGCTCCGCCGCCAGGAGGCTGGTTCTGAGGAAGCCGAACACGGGGATCAGGTAGAGGCTGAAGAGGAGGGCGCCGGCGCAGGAGCCGGCCAGGTCCACGGCATAGAGCTGTGGCGCGGTTGCGCCGGAGACGCGGATGGCGAGGGCGAACTGGTATCCGCCGAGCGCCCCGCACGCCAGCGCCAGCGCCGGATAAACGGCTTGCGGCGCGGAAAAGCAGGCGAAAAGCGCCAGCGGCGCGAGCGCGATCAGGCATTGGAGCCAGGCCAGGGCACGAAGTAGCGCACGCACTCGTGCGTGCCGCGTCGGCACTCCTGCCGACGCCTGGTTTTCGGTGCGCAAGAAGGCGTCGAGAGGAGTCTCGACGCGGCACGCATGAGTGCGTGCGCCACGTTCCACGCGAATGCACCCCCAACTCCCCACCGCCATTCCGGCCATGAAAGCCGCGATGAGCAGCGCCAGCCCCTGGTACAGCGAGCCGTATTTGGCCTGGAACGCCAAGAGCAGCAGCACTTCGAGGCCGATGGAAGTGAACCCCGTGGCCGCCGTGCAGGCCGCCGCCGCGGAGAGGCGCCGCCGGCCTGATATTACAATCGCCATCAGAAGCAGCCCAAGCCCGCACGCCAGGCGCGCGAAGCTCACCCCGCCCAGCGCACGCAGAGCCAGCGCATAGCCGTGCCCGAACCGGCTGCTCCACAGCGTCAGGTCGAAGTAATACGCCACCGGCGCCAGGTCGCGGTTCACGCGCGTCGTGGGCAGCGGCCGGATGCGCTCGTCGAGCTCGCTCATGCGCTCCGGCGCCATGCGGAACGGCAGGTAATATTCGCGTACATAGGTGGTGGCCAGCCGCCTCTCCCGCATCCGGTCGAGCAGCGTGGCGGCCTCGCGCGTCAGAATTCCGGCGCGTTTGGCGGCGAAGAAGTGCACCGTCTCGCCCGGTATCGTCACCACCTCCGGGAACGCCGCCCGCAGCGTCCTTTCCATGCTGCGCAGAAAATCCGCCAAGTCGGCGCCGATGTAGTTCTCCGAGGCGGCCAGGCGGAATGAGAGGACGCCATCCGCCGTTAGCTTCGCGCCCGCTTCGCGGAAGAAGTCGAGCGTATAGTAGCGGTTCAACTGAGCGGTATGGGGATCCGGCAGGTTGACCACGATCACGTCGAAAAGGCCTTCGGATGTCTGTACGAAACGGCGGCCATCGGTCACATGCACATGCACGCGCGCATCGGATTCCGCCGGAGCCCATTCCTCGCGAAAGTAGCGGCGCGCGATTTCGAGGATCGCCGGATCGAGCTCCACGTAATCCACGCGTTCGAGCGAGGGGTGCTGAAGCGCTTGCCGAAGGCTTCCGTTGGCCCCGTCGCCGATCAGCAGCAGGCTGCGCGGCGCCAAGTGTTCGAGCAGCGCATAGTGAACGGCTTCCTCGGCGCCTTCCGGATCGGGCGCGTGAAACAGGATCAGCCCGTTCTCATAGACGCTGCGCGACCCTTCGGTTTCCACCACCGCAAGGTTGCCGTAGGCCGAGTTCCGTGTGGCTAGCAGGCGATAGCCGGGCGGCCACAGGCGCTGGAGAAGGGCGTTCTCAAACGCGGGGAGGACCGCGAACATCGGGACCGCCAGCACCACCAGCGCTGTCACAGCCGCACCCCACGCCCACCGCCGGCGGATTGCGAGACCAGCCGCCGCCATCAGGTTCAACAGGCCCAACCCACACGCGATCTGGAGCGGGCTGAAGAGCCGCAGCAGCGCCAGCCCGGCCAGCAACCCACCCGCCACCGCGCCCACCGCCTCCACCATGTAGACCGTGGCGCCGTCCGCTCCGAGCCGCGACCGTAAGGGAGCGGTTGGCCACAGTCCGCAGGCGGCCGTAAACAGCGAACCCGAGAGAATGCAAAACACGCAGAGCGCGGCCAGCGAGACCAGCAGCGCGGCCGCCGGCCCCAGGCTTTCGCCCGGAATCGTGGTCAGCGCCGCCTTCCCGAAGCGCACCCCGAGCACGGTGGCCGGCAGCGCCAGCGCCAGCAGCGCCTGCACGCCCGCCATGGTTCGCAAACCCAGCAGGCCCGCAGCGCCGCTCCCCACGGCAGTCCAAAACAGCCAGACTGCCAGCACGAGGCCCAAGGAAATCTCGTTGCCGCCGAAAACCAGCATCAGCTCCCGCAGGAGCACGATCTGGGCGATCGCCGCCGTGAACCCGATGAGGAGAACCGAAGCCCGAATGCCGAATCCGCCGCCCACATACAACAGAATACCCATGTGGGGCCAGGCCTTTTGGCCTGCCGCCGGGTTTCTACCCGGCGTTCTTCGGTGCGTCGTGCGACGCCGGGCCAAAGCCCGGCGGCAGGCCAAAAGGCCTGACCCCACAAGCTCACCCCAACTGCTCCACCGCCTGCAGCAGCGCGCGGATGTAGCCATAGCAAAACGCGAAGGACTGCAAGCCGCCGGGATCGCCCGGCGCCTGCGGCACGTGGTCGGGCATCAGCATGTAGGGGTAGCCCACTTCCTTGTAAACCAGAATGGCCTTCACGAAATCGATATCGCCTTCGTCCGGAAAAACCTCCACGAAATCGTCGCGGTGGCCGCGGATGTTGCGGAAGTGCACGTTGAAGATCTTCTTTCGCGACCCAAAGTAGCGGATGACGTCGAAGATCTCCTTGCCCGGGTCGGCCAGCATCTCCGTCACCGTGCCCTGGCAGAAGTTCAGGCCGTGGTACGGGCTCTCTTGAATGGTGAGGAACTTCTTGAGCCCGTCCACGGTCCCCAGCACGCGGTTCACGCCCTGATATCCTTCGGGCGGCATTCCGGGGTCGTGCGGGTGGCAGGCCATGCGGATCTTGTACTCCTGCGCCACCGGAATCACGCGGTCCAGGAAATAGGTGATCCGCTCCCAGAAGCGGGCGGCGTCCACCACGCCGGCGCGGGTCAGCGGCGGGTTGGGCTTGGCCTCTTTCAGCTTCCAGGAGGCGTAGGTAGCATCGCCGCGCCCCGGAACGCTGGCCGTGCGCACCACGCCCAGGATGCTCATGTTGTATTTGATGGACGGGATGCCGGCCTGGGCGCAACTCCGAATGAACGTCTGTAGCGCTTCGATATCGCGGTCGCGCTCGGGACTCTCGGCCAGCATGATGGCCGGATGCCGCTCGCGGTCGATGTGGCTCGATTCCAGAATCGGCGGCGCGGCGCAGTCTACGCTGATTCCATACTTGGCGGCCAGGTCGCGCATCTGCGCCAGCTCGTCTGCCGTGGCCCAGATCCGGTCCGGCGCCGTTCGCGGATAGCCGCAGATATTTCGCACGCCGTAACGGGCAAAGTATTTCAGATGCGTTTCGTTGGTGGGCGAAGTCTGGCACCCCAACTTCATGAGCAGCGGGGAAGCAGGCTTCGCGGCCGCCGGCCGCCCTCCCGCGCCGGCCAGCGCCAAGGCGCCGGAAGAAGTCACAAACTGTCTGCGGTTCATGATGCCTCGATGGCGGATTGCAGACCGTCATCGTGGGGCCAGGATTCATCCTGCCGCCGGCTTTCCAGCGGGCTTCGTCGCGCTGTCACGCCCTGCCAACCGAAATGAACGCCAAGCGAAAGCCCGGCGCCAAGTCGAAAACCTGGCCCCACGAGCGGGGCAACCGCTGCCGTTTGAGTCGTCGCCTACGCGAACAACTCCTGCGCGCGCATCGCCATCGCCGCTACGCGCACCCCGTACGGGCACTTAATGGCGCAAGAGGAGCAATCGGCGCAGCGAATCGCCTGATGCTCGGCGGACAGCCGCTGGAAGTTCTCGCGGCCCAGCGGGAATTGGCCGTAGCCGTCGGCGTACATCACGAAGCGCACCAGGTCGCGCGCCGGCAGGCCCTTGGGACATTGCCCTTCGCACTGCCCGCACATGCTGCAGAAGTAAGGACGGATCTCTTTGAGGGTGGCCGTCAGCACCTTCTGATCCGCGTCGGTGAAGATCTGCCCCATGACCGCGAAGTTCTGCTCCAGTTGGTCGATATCGGTCATGCTGGGGACCGTGGTGGCGATGACGGGGTTCTTGATGACCCATTTCAACGCGGCGGTCATTCTGCCCGTCGGAGGCGCCGCTGGAGCCGCTGCCTGCGCGCCGCCCCTGCCACGGCCGCCGCCGCCCCGGGCGGCCATTACCTTCATGGCCACCAGCCCGACACCCGCCTGGTTCAGCTTGTCGATGGCCGGGCCCCACTCCGCGGCGGAGGTGAAGTTGTACTGCGCCTGGACAATCTCGAGCTTGGCTTCGATGACGCGGTCCGCCACGGCCGGCAGATTGTGCGTGCTCATGCCGATGAACCGCACCTTGCCCTGCTGCTTGGCCTTGCGCTGCGCCTCCACCAGCTCGTCGGTGATTTGCGCACCGCTGCCCAAACCGTGCAGCAGCCACACGTCCAGGTGGTCGGTGTTCAGCTCCTTGAGGCTGGTATCGAGCTGGGCCAGAATACTCGCGCCGGTCCAGGGTCCATCAGCCTTGGATGAAACAAAAACATCCTTCCGCTTCGCGCCCAACGCCGCTCCCACCATGCGCTCGTTTTGGCCGTTTTGGTAGCCGCGGGAAGTATCGAAGTAGTTAATGCCCATGTCCACGGCCCTGCTGATCACGCTCGGATCCGACGTGATCATGCAACCGTATCCCACGGTTGTGACCTTCATTCCGGTCTTGCCCAGAACCCGGTAGGAGATCTTACCCGCGGGGCCTCCCGCCTGCTGCGGAGCCGGAGCGGGCGGTGTGGGACTGGCCGTGGTGGAAGCCAGACCGGCTACTGGCAACGCCAGGCCGGCGGCCAAAAAATTGCGTCGAGAGGATTCGGTATTCATGGTGTCTCCATTCGATCTATTCCGCTTACGCAAACAATTCCTGCGCGCGCATGGCCTGCTCCGCCACGCGCACCCCGTTCGGACACTTGATAGCGCACGAGGAGCACTCGCCGCAGCGAATCGCCTGGTGCTCCACGGACATCCGCTGGAAGCCCTCGCGGCCCAGCGGAAATTGGCCGTAGCCATCGGCGTACATCACGAAGCGCACCAGGTCGCGCGCCGGCAGCCCCTTGGGGCACTGCCCTTCACACTGCCCGCACATGCGGCAGAAGTACGGGCCGATTTCTTTGAGGGCGGCCTGTAGCAACGTCGCATCCGCGTCCGTGAAATTCTGCCCCATGACCTTGAAGTTCTGCTCCAGTTGGTCCATATCGGTCATGCTGGGAACGGTGGTGGCGATGCCCGGATTCTTGATGGCCCACTTCAGCGCTGCGGCCGGCCTGTCCGGCGAAACCGCCGGCGCCGCCGCTCCACCCCTGCCGCGGCCGCGGCCGGCTCGGGCCATCACCTTCATGGCCACCACGCCAATCCCGGCCTGATTCAGCTTGTCGATAGCCGCCGTAAACGTCGCGGCCGAGGCGTAACTGTACTGCGCCTGGACTATATCCAGCTTGGCTTCGATGATGCGATCGACCATGGTCGGCAGTTGGTGCGTGCTCATGCCGATAAACCGCACCTTGCCTTGCTGCTTGGCCTTCCGCTGCGCCTCAACCAACTCGTCGGAGAGCTGCGCCGGATTGTCCTTCATGTGGAGCAGCCACACGTCGAGGTGGTCGGTATTGAGTTCCTTGAGGCTGGTATCCAGCTCGGCAAGTATGCCGGCGCCAGTGTTGGCATCGCACTTGGATGAAAGAAAGATGTCCTTCCGTTTCGCTCCCAACGCCGCTCCCACCATACGCTCGTTTTGGCCGTTTTGGTAGCTGCGGCATGTATCGAAATAGTTGATGCCCATGTCGGCCGCCCGGGTGATCACGGTCGGATCCGAGGTAATCATGCAACCGTAGCCCACGGTTGTGACCTTCATCCCGGTCTTGCCCAGGACGCGGTAGGTGATCTTGCCCGCCGGCCCTGCCGCCTGCTGCGGAGCCGGGGCGGATGGCGTGGGGTTAGCCGTGGTAGAAGCCATACCGGCTACTGGCAATGCCAGGCCGGCGGCCAGGAAATTGCGCCGTGAGGATTCGGTTTTCACTGTGCCTCCATTCATTTCGATACAAAGGGTCCGAAGGCCTTATTATCCTCCATTGCGAGGCAAAGGGCCATAGGGGACGGGTTGGGTCCGGAAAAACGTCGGCGGGGACGCCGACGTGGCAGGCCAGAGGCCCGCTCTACGGGAATCGTCGCCGGCTGCAAGGTGGGACAGGCGCTTTCGCCTGTCGATCCGACCCCCGGGTCAGCGCTTCGACAGGGCTTCGCGGAGTTTTCGCGCCAGCGCTTCCCGGCTGAAGGGCTTGGCCAGGAATTCCACGCCGGCGTCGAGGACGCCGTGATCCGAAATAGTGTGCGCGGTGTACCCGGAAACATAGACGACCTTGATTTCCGGCCGCCACCGGCGCAGTTCCTCCGCCAGTTGATTGCCGCCCATGCCGGGCATCACCACATCCGTCAGGAGCAGATCGATGGAGCCCTGGTGCGACTTGGCCAGCGCCAGCGCCTCCGCGCCCGAACTCGCGATGAGCGGCGTATAGCCCATCAGCTTCAGCATCTTCGCCGTCAGGTCGCGGACGCCCTGCTCATCCTCCACCAGCAGGATCGTCGCGCGCTCCACGTCCCGAGCCGTGGAAACGTCGCCGCCCAAGGCGCCGGAAGCGGGCTCGGAAACCGCCGGAAAGTACAACTTGAACGTGGAGCCTTTGCCAACCTCGCTGTATACCCAGATGTCGCCGCCAGCCTGCTTGACGATGCCGTACACCGTCGCCAGTCCCAGGCCGGTGCCCTTGCCGCTTTCCTTGGTGGTGAAAAACGGCTCGAAGATGCGCAGCCTGGTCTCGGCATCCATGCCTTGGCCATTGTCGCTGACCGCGATCATGACGTATTCGCCGGGCTGCACGCCCACGTGCGTCCTGGCGTAGGAGTCGTCCAGGGTGACGGCTTCCGTCTCGACGGTGATCCGCCCGCCCCGCGGCATGGCGTCGCGCGCATTCGTGGCCAGGTTGAAAATGGCCTGCTCCAGGTGTCCGGGATCGGCCTTTATGCGTCCCGCGTTGGCGTTCAGCTTGAGCGCCAGCTCGACGTCTTCACCGATCAGGCGCCGCAGCAGATTCTCGGTATGCAACAGGACCGAATTCACGTCAAACACGCGGGGCTGCGCCACCTGCCGGCGGCTGAACGCCAAAAGCTGGTTGGTCAGCGCCCCCGCCCGGTCGGAGGCCTTGAGGATTTCTTCGGCATAATCGCGCAGCGGGTTTGGCGGCGAAACCTGGTCCAGAATCATCTGGTTATACCCGGAGATCACCGTCAACATGTTACTGAAATCGTGGGCCACTCCGCCCGCCAGACGGCCCACCGCCTCCATCTTTTGGGCGTGCATCAGTTGTTCTTCCAGTTTCTTGCGCTGGCTGATGTCGGTGACAAAGGCTATGGCGAAGAGACCCTCTTCGGTGCGAACGTAGCTCAGGCTTACCTCAACGGGAAACTGGATGCCGTCCTTGCGCCGCCCGGAGAGCTCCATGCCTATGCCCATGTCCCGCGCGTGAGGATTAGCAAAAAAAGCCGCCCGTTCCCGCTGGTGGCGGGTTCGGGCGGCTTCGGGCAGCAACACATCAATGCTATTGCCCAGCAATTCCTGGCGCGAGTACGCGAACATAGCCTCGGTCCGCGCGTTGGCCAACACGATTCTGCCGGAGCCATCGGAGGCGACAATCGCCTGCGAAGCGGACTCCAGAAGCGCCGCGACCATCTGTTCGTTCTTCTCGAGAATGCTCGCGACGTCCCTGCGCGCGGCAGTCCCCTGCCTTCCGGGCGCCCTCCCCTCAGGCCGATTCAAGAGCACGTCCCCCCCATCGGCCACTATTCTCCGACAGTTCCCCGGGATAATGCAAATAAGATCCAATTTCTCAAGTCGCCGGCTGTACGGGGCCGTCCATCTCTGCCAGAGCCGCCGGAAAGAGGGCCGGCGGACGCCCGCTCGGAGCTTCGCGCTCGAACCGCGCCTGCTAGTTCGTCGCCGCCGCGTGCTCCTCGGATTGTTCCAGAACCGCGGATTGCAGCGACTCCAGCGCCTCGACAACCCGTTCCACCAGGTCGTCGGTCTGCGCCATGGCCGTACGGGCCGATTGCACGGCGGCGTCTTGAACTCCGAGGGCGGCTTCGATACCATGCAGGTCCAGGGCTACATCCTTTTCGAATTTCGCGGCGTTCACCAACGA
>Ga0187851_10003505_pt1 | contig 13129 bp, 13 predicted proteins | sample June2016WEW_6_10_FD_132997 | JGI IMG/M metagenome (GOLD analysis project Ga0187851, IMG submission 132997) | Peatland microbial communities from SPRUCE experiment site at the Marcell Experimental Forest, Minnesota, USA - June2016WEW_6_10 | ecosystem: Environmental > Terrestrial > Soil >...
AATACACAAGTAAATCAAGCCCCCGTGTTTGCTCCCATTGGCAACCAGACAGTTATCTTGGGAACCAGCGTGCAATTTACTGTCAGCGCCAGGGACGTTGATGGCAACACTCTTACTTACTCGGTTTCTGACTTACCTTCGGGAGCCATATTCAATACCGGCACAGGAAGTTTCAACTGGACACCTGTTAACGCCGGAGTTTTTAGCATCACATTCACGGTTAGCGACGGTAATTTGAGCGCTTCACAGAATGTTTCGATCGATGTTCAAACTGCAGTTACTACCACGCCTTCGTCTACCACTACCTCTTTGTCAACTACGACAGGATCTCAAACTCCTGCTTGGGACGTCAACGGAGACCATGTTTGCAATATTACCGACATAGCTAAGATTGGTAATCATTTCGGTGAAACCGGCACGCCCGGATGGATTCCAGAAGATGTCAATAAAGACGGTGTCATTAATATATTAGATATAGTTTACGTTGGCAATTATTTTGGACAGACGTGGTGACCATCTTTAATTAGGTAGATTTAAATAATGCATCGGTGTATAACTAAGGCATTAATGACAACTTAAATGAGAAAGGCGAATAGTGTAAATTGTAACTGACTACGTCAAAGTGGCCGGTTATGAACTGCTCGCAGGTGGCCTGTTTTGGTTGTCCTATGACAAATGTTCTCATTGATGTAAATTTCCCGCGAAAAGACGTACTTATTTAGGGCGCCAGAGGTTTTATTCACGATGCCCATAAAAATGGCTTGAAGAACAAAGATATGTTACGCAAACCATACCGGGCTAACGAACTCGGTTAATTCGGTTTCCAGTGATATTTCAATTTGGTTTGATTTAAGCATCAAGAGAGAATGCGGGGTATTTATCTGTGATGAGCAAGAAAGCATAGGCCGATACCCTGAGTGCCCATCTCAATACTCCAACAGTAAAATCAAACAAACCACGAGGATAATGACCCGTGAAAAGAATCGCGAACCAAGCGATTATAGCCACGACAAACATTGCAAGAAACAAAAAGAACAGAACCACGTAATGAGGTATCGCCAGGAACCATTTAATCAGCGGCCAGCCTCTGCCGAGCTGGGTTTTGGCCTCCGGATAAATCAACTCCAGATGCACAGCCTGTTCTTCTTCGGTTGACGGATATTCATCTCTTAGCAGTAGAACGTAAGAAATAACGCGGTAACTGAATTTAGTAAATGCTAAATTCCAGTCGAACCACCATTTGGGATATTTGTTTCTGAAGAGAATCATTAAAACTAAAGGGAGGAATAGAATACCACCAACTGAAAGAACAGTATGCCAACCCCCTGCGTTAGCGCCCCAGTTTAGCGCGGCATTGCCGAGGAGTCCGAGAATAATGCCGATCGGGATTGCCACAAAAATACGGAAGAAACTGGTTAACCTGTTTAGTTCTCGATCTGGGTAATCAATCGTTAAAGTTGCGGGATAACTCGGGGGAGCCATTGACGTTGTCGGAACTGCTGACATTCAATACCTCCGTAAACTTTATTTGTGCCTGCACTTTTATTATCTGATAATACATCTGGTGAATAGCTCAGTCAATAAGTTTTTTATAAAGGCGATAAAACCCGGCTAATTGTCCCCAACTTTAACAAAACTTGAATACAACCATAAATCAGTCTCAACCAAAACATGAAATTGAGTGATTTAATAATAATTGGCATTAAGTAATTTGCATCCACGGTTTGAACAAAGCTTACCAAACTACATAGGGTATTTTAGAAGCCTCTCGAAAACATCGAGGAGTTTTCTGATTTTTACGGCCAGCCATTAAAAAATCGATATTTAATTAAAAATTTACAATGCCTTAATCACAGCTAAACATGTGATAGTTATAATTCTATTAGATGGAGGTGAAATGTGGGAGAATTTAATCCAGACAAAATAGAACGGGCAGCGTTTCAGGATGAACTGTCTCAGGAATTTTACGAGGCACTTACGACACGGCGGAAAATAATAGCCCAAAACATTGAAAATTACTGGAAATGCGAAATTCCCTGTACCGGGGAAAATGGGAATGATTACGCAACGGGTATTATAGAAGCAGAATAATTGCCTGATTGGCCGGTAGGTTTGGATACAATCTACCAATAATGGTTTTCAGGAAGCAAAAAACTTTCACCTGGAGATACTAAGTTGATGAGAGTTTTAACCCAAAAGTTTTTATTCCGCGTGAAATGGGTGGCGATGTCCCACCGGGACAGATATGCCTATCTCTGGTCGCGCACAAAAGCGAATTTATAGCCAGAAACCGAAGAAAATAATATCTCCAGACGATTAAAACTTTAATAAAGATTTAACATAACCTAAACATTAGCTTAACACCAGAATGAAATAATTAAATACAGGATGGTTAGGAAGTTATTCAAGAATTAACAAAATGCCAGAATTACCAATAGCCTCGACAGAAACAAAAAATCGTGATTTTGGCGATGCGTCGCTTTATATCAACCGGGAACTCTCATGGCTTGAGTTCAATAACCGGGTGCTAGAAGAAGCCCGCGACGAAATGACGCCAATTATGGAAAAATTGAAATTCGCTTCGATTTTCAGTTCGAACCTGGATGAATTTTTTATGGTGCGTGTCGGCAGTTTCCTCCGCGCCGTAGAGGCCGATATTAATGAACATGATTCCAGCGGCAGAACGATCCGCCAGCAGATTGATGAAATTTCCGCCAAAGTCCGGGATTTAATAAACGAGCAATACAAATGTATCGTGAAAGAAATCATTCCGGGTTTGAAAGAAGCCGATGTCTTTATTCACCGGATTGAGGAACTTGACGAAAATGAGACCGACCGTCTGAACAAGTATTTTGAAGTGCAGGTTTTTCCAATTCTGACGCCATTGGCGCTCGATGCCGGGCACCCGTTCCCGTTTCTCAGTAACCTACGTTTGAACCTGATGGTAATTTTTAAAGAAACCGGTAATACCAATGCTCCTCAGCCCCATGCGTTTGTGGAAGTACCGTCCGTCGTGCCGAGGCTGGTGCCGGTAAATCCGGATAGGCCAGGGCATCATTTTATCCTGCTGGAAGACCTGATACGCAAACATATACAAGTGTTATTTCCCGGGATGCAAATTAAAGACACCATCGCTTTACGGGTCACCCGCAACCATGACTACGACCTGCATGAAAATGAAGTGATGGACCTGCTGAAATCCGTGGAATCCGAAATAAAAGACCGTACGCACCAGATAGCGGTCCGCCATGAAATTGAAGCAGATGCCCCAAAAAAAACAATACGTATGCTGGAAACCCAATTGGGGATCCTGGACAATTATGTTTTTGAAATCAAAGGGCCGATAAATTTCTGCGACCTTCTGCCACTGCATGATTTACCGGTGGCGCCGCGATTTAAAGACCCGCCTTTCAACCCAAGGATTCCGCAAAAATTTGCTACAAACAAAGATATCTTTACAATCATCAGGGAAGGCGATTTACTGGTGCATCATCCATATGATTCTTTTGCGGTGGTGATGGACTTTTTAAACCGGGCAGCGGAAGACCCCGATGTGTTGGCGATAAAACAAACGCTTTACCGCATCGGCAATGACTCACCTGTGGTTAATGCGTTGTGTCGAGCAGCTGAAAATGGCAAGCAAGTCACGGCAGTGGTAGAGTTAAAAGCACGCTTCGATGAGCAATATAATATTGACTGGACACGGCAAATGGAACGCGCCGGCGTGAATGTGGTGTACGGTTTTGTGAAGTGGAAGATTCACTGCAAGGCGACGCTGGTAGTACGGATGGAAAACAAACACCTGCGCCGTTATGTCCACGTATCCACGGGAAATTACAATGCACAGACAGCTAAACTTTATACCGACTTGGGACTATTAACCTGCGACCCTGAGTTCGGTAATGACGTGTCAGCTTTGTTTAATGTGCTCACGGGCTTCAATTCATGGTGCAGCGGCGATATTTTTACGGCCGAAACCCTGGCCTCGATGTTTCATAAATTCATGATATCACCGGTAACGACAAGGGAAACGATGCTGCGCCTAATCGACCGGGAGATTAAGAAGTCAACCCCAAAGACACCGGGGAGGATTATCGCCAAATTTAACGCACTGGTGGACACGGGTATTATCGCCAAGCTGTATGAAGCATCATGCGCCGGGGTACGCATCGACCTGATTGTGCGGGGTATGTGCTGCCTGCGGCCCGGGGTTCCCGGGGTGAGTGAGAACATTCGAGTCATTAGTATACTGGACCGGTTTCTGGAACATTCACGTATCTATTATTTCCATAACGGAGGGGACCCGGAGATTTATTCCGGCAGCGCCGATTATATGCCCAGAAATTTCTTTAAACGGGCGGAAATCATCTATCCGATTGAAAATATTGACCTTAAGTCCAGAATTATCAATGAAATCCTGATGACTTATCTGAACGATAATGTAAAAGCCCGGCTGATGCAACCGGACGGCTCTTATATAAGGCTAAAACCGAAAGAAGGGCAAGAGCCTTTACGCAGCCAAAGCGCGCTCATTGCAATCGCACGGAGCGGCGGAGTGAAATCGCGTCCTTACGAAGACCTGGTAAAAAAGATAGGCACAAAAAAAGCCTTGAAGCGGTAGGCAATAATATTGGAGACGTGTTTGGTGCAGAAGGGAACATTCGAGAGAGCTATGCTCAAAGTTGATGAGGTTTCTAGAACGTGTGACAGCGATCCGGGACACAGCGAACAGGTATCGAGTTTGGCGCTGGCAGTTTTTGACGCATTAAAGCCGCTGCATAAGTACGGCACAGACGACCGTCAGTTGCTGGAAATTGCCAGCCGCCTGCACGACATCGGTTGGTCAAAAACCGTGATTAAAAAACATCATAAATTAAGCGGCAAAATGATTTTGGATCTGGATATTCCGGGACTCGGCATGCGCGACAGAACAGTATGCGCCCTGGTCGCCCGATATCACACCAAGGGATTACCAAGCGTAGAAAAACATAAGAAGTTCGCCGAGTTAGGGGCCAAACGGCGTGACCTGGTGGAATGGTTGGCAGCGATTTTACGCGTGGCCGATGCGTTAGACAGCAATCATACCAGTGTGATTACAAAACTAAAATTGCAAATCGGCGAGAAAACACTAATCGTCAATCTTGAAACTAAAGGTGATTGCTGGGATGAAATCAGGCGGGTGCGCAGAAAAGAAGACCTGCTGGTGAAAAAGGCCGGCAGAACGGTGGTGTATCAATGCTGATTGCTTTTATTTCCGATATTCATGGGAATTTGCCGGCGCTGAAAGCCGTAATTGATGATGCTAAAGTCCGGGATGTCAACCAAATAATTTGCGCCGGGGACGTTACCGGAAACGGGCCTTTCCCCAGTGAAGTTTGCACCTATCTGGAAGAAAATAACATTCCGACAATCAGCGGTAATTATGATTGCAAAGTACTCAATGTGATTCAGTTGGGTAAACCCGCGGCTGCCAAACTGCAGAAGAAAAAAAGGGAACTGCTGATATGGACGGCAAAACATATTAAAAAACCTGCCGAGCATTTTCTGGAACTTTTACCATCAACTCTGGAAGAGGAACTACCAGGTGGACGCAAGCTGCTGGTAGTGCACGGCAGTCCGATTTCAAACGATGACGATATTTATCCGAGTATTACCGCTGAAGCTTTTCAGGCAAAGCTGGGGGATACACACCCGGATATTCTGGTCTGCGGTCATACGCATATACCTTTTATCAAACGGATCGGCGGGGTTCTGATTGTAAATTGCGGCTCTGCGGGGCAGCCGGTAGACGGCGACCCGAGACCGTCTTACGCTGTCGTTTCTATCGATGAAACCGCAGTGAATGCGCATATTATCCGGTTTAGTTACGACGTGAATGAGGTGGTGACCGCGTTAAAAAACACGTCACTGCCAAAGGGCGTCCAGAAAGATTTTACCGACGGGACTAAAAGGAGATTCTTAGAATGAGCGACGCACCAAAATCAGTGGAAATCGAATTAAAATTCATCATTCCGGGAACTCCGGCTGAAGCGGCAGTGGTTGATTGTCTGCGAAAGAACAAATACAATGTCGAAAAAATCAGTCCACTAAAAAACACCGATATTTATATGGATACCACCGACTGGGCTTTATTGAAAAACAAGCTTTCATTGAGATACCGTTTATCGAACAATACCGCGATGTATACGATGAAGAGCGTTAACGAAATCGAAGACGGCATTGCGAAAAGAGCGGAGACGGAAATAGTGCTGAAAAAACCGGCGCACCCGCCGACAGAAATCCCGATAAGAACACTTAGAAAACAGGTTAACGATGTCATTTATCCCAGAAAGTTGATGGAACAGATTCTCATCCGCACAAACCGGCATCGCTATCAGGTAAAATCGCCGGAAGGAGCTAGTCTGGAGCTTTCTTTCGATACTTCCAGTTTTTCCGCCGACCCGTTGTTCAAGCCTAAACGCGCTTCGCAAGTTTATCAACTGGAAGCGGAACTCAAAGACGGTCCGGAAACGTCGGTGGAAACAATGGCAAAATTAATATCCGATACATTTGATTATCCCAAAGCCACGAAAACGAAATTGGAGATAGCAATCGCGCAGCTCAAAGTGGAGCCGCTGATTAAAAAAGTGCCGGAAAATTTAAAAGTAAATCTGGATGACCGTCTGGATACTGCGCTGAAAAAAATCCTCTCGGTCGAGTTTCGCTGGCTGGAAGAACAGCTGCCGGGCACGATTGCCGACCGGGACCCGGAGTTTGTGCATCAAGCCAGAGTGGCGACCCGACGGATGCGTTCCGCGCTGATTTTATTTCACAATGCGATTCCGGAAACTACCGCGCTATATTTTGAAGAACGGTTGAAATGGCTGGGTGGTCTTTTTGGAGAGGTTAGAGACCTGGATGTTTTCATGATTAACCTGACCGGCTACAAAGGGATGATCGAGAGTTTTTCTAAAGAGAAGAGAAAGACTCTCGAAAACCTGGTGGTGAAACAGCGCCGTATCCCGTTAAAAGCGTTGAGTGAAGCGCTGAAATCACGCCGTTTCAAAAATTTCGAACACCGCATGGTTCAATTCCTGGCGGAGCCTTGCGTTGACTGCCCGGAATTACCGGCTGCAAATAAGTCTATCCGGGAAGTTGCGCCGCAGGTTATTACGCAAAAATTTGAGAGTGTCATTGAACAAAGTAAAAAGACGTTAGCCAACCCCAAGCTCAACGAATTTCATGCGCTCCGTATTCAAATGAAGCGGCTACGATATACTTTTGAGTTTCTGGCTCCTCCTTACGGCAGCGCTTTTAATGATATTATCCACCGCACTGTGGAAATTCAGGATTGTTTAGGAGAACTTCAGGATACTGTTTTTAATCAAAAATTGATTAAACATATCCTCGAGGATTGGAAAGGGAAACTGGTGGATTCAGAACTGATATTTATCCTGGGCGAAATTTATCAATTCCAGGGAGAAATCGCCCGCGAACGTCAAAAAAACTTCAAGCAGATATGGGATAGTTTTTGTTCTCAACAAACGGATGCCTTACTAAAACAGGTCTTTCAGGCACAAGAAAAATTGAGTTAATTACCGACCGGGATTACAGATTTTTGTGAAAAGGAAGGAATGACGATGAACGAGATGTCTCCCGAAATTCAGAGCGCGATTATTATTGCCGCCAGCCATGCCGCAACCGAGTTTGCCCAAAATAAATTTGAAAGTAAAAAAGGCAAGAAGAGCTTCAATCAGCTTTATGGGGAAGCTTTCGAAAAAAATTACGAAAAACTGGTGAGTATCATTAACAAATTTGAGAGCACCCCCGTTAGCTGAATTATGGATTCGAAGTAATCGCAGAAATATCATCTAAAAAATTAACCCCCTTTTAGGCCGTGTGTTTCTGTTATTTTTTAGTGAAAACAGAGGAGGTGATATTTTGCCATTTTCAAGGCAATTAAGTATGCGGTTGACAGTCTTATGTATTACCAACTTTAGCCTACAAAAAAGAAGAGCCGTTCTCAGTCGGTAAATATAAATCCGGTTTTATCTTTATCCGGCCGATTATTTAGAAAAAAAGTTAATTCAAATACTCAGGATGACCGTCGTAACCAAAAACGGGGTATTGACAATGTCTTTGCGGTGGAAATTACTTCTCGTGATTATGGCAGCATCTTTTACCGTCATTGCGGCTGTTTTTATAATATCGGAATTTACTTTTATGAAAAAATTCCAAAATATTGAAAACGGCAATGCACAGCTTCAAGCAGAGTCAGCGGCCAAAGCTTTAAATGGCATTATTCAAAACTTAAACAACATCAATCATAGTTGGGCGGTCCGCACAGACACTTACGACTACGTTTTAGACCCGGGTAATAATAATAGTTACATCAACAATAATACGAATGACGAAACGTTTTCGACCGATGATATTAATTACCTGATTATTATTAACGATTCAGGCAGCATGATTTTCGGCAAAGGCTACAGTTTCAACAGCGACGAGGATATACCAATTCCACAAAGTCTGGACCAATATCTTTCCAATCAAAATATCACCCAACTTACGGCGAATGAAAGCGTCAACGGGCTGATTTTATTACCGGAAGGGCCGCTCATGGTATCAGCCCAGCCAATTATCGGCGGTTCAGGGCAGGGACCTGTCGCAGGAACAATAATAATGGCGCGATCACTAGATGCAGTGGAGGTTTTAAAGCTATATAAAATGGTGGTAACGCCACTCAAGGTAGTGAACGAAAATCAAGGTAACATTCCCTTAGAAGTCAAAGCCGTTCACTCATCTCTGACACTAAAGAACTCAACCGCATCTGAAGTAATAGATTCCAAAACAATTGCGGGATTTGTATTATTGCCCGATATCTTTGGGCAGCCGTCGCTCATCCTGGAAGTCACCATTCCACGAGACATTTACGCCCAGGGGACGAACACAATGCGTTATTTTATCTTTTGTCTGGTCATACTAACATTTTTATTCATCGCCATTATTAATTTTCTTTTGTCCAAGGTCGTGATTGCGAGGGTCAGGCAAGTCGCACAATATGTAGCAGGCATACGTGATTCCGGTGACCTTAGTCAACGTCTGCAACCGGCGGGAAATGATGAAATATCCAGACTGAAACAAGGAATAAATGATATGGTGGAGACACTGCAGGAATCGCAGAACTCTTTACAGATGCAGAGAAAAGCAGAGCAGAAATTGAGGCTTACAATTGAATCCGTAACAGAGGACATCATGACCACAGACTTGAAAGGGCAGGTAACAGAAACAAATGATTCAAATGTCCGACTGCATGGGTATACTAAAAAAGAAGAAAGAAGTAATATCAGGGTCTATACACTGGCATTAATGAGTTTCGCCATGGCAACATTTTTACTTATTAATTTCGCGTTGATCTGGACTTGCGGCATGTTATATGTCTACGAATCGAACAGGGTGGTTCTTTTACTTGAAACCGCTATGATACTGGTAATTCTAAGTTTTAGCCTGATTTGCATGGTGGAACAGCTGCGGCGTAAAAACTAGACTCTAAACTTCCTGCGACCTTACGGTCGGGGATTTTAGTAAGGTAGCTCACATTAACTCAATTCATTCACGTCATGAGTTATAAATAAACATTGAATTTTGTTACGGTTTCCACCAAATATTTATTGTAAAATGCAGAAATAAACCGTCACAACTCCGGTTCCATTTGCCCCAGGATTTCCAGGTATTTAAGAAAACAATGCGCCGCTTTTTCGAAGATATTTGCTTTCTTACAGCGTTTGATATTATCACTGCGTTGTAAAGTATTCCCGGTATTTTCCTTGATTTCCATTTTAATCCGGCTTCGTTTTCCCATACTTCACCTCCATCCTACATTATTATAAAATCTCCATGTTTAACTTTGATTAACGCATTGTAAATATTTGATTAAATCTTTTATGTTCATTTGCCTGAAAATACCTGAATACAGATAGAAAACCGGTCCGGACAACTAGTGGTTTATTAATTAAAGTGGAATGTTAACTGATCTTAACCTAAATTTAATCCAAACATAATTTTTTCTTAACCAAAATGCGTGATGGTGGTGCTAGAGTAGTAATTGAGGGTAGAAATACTTAACGATGTGGAGGCGGAGCGAAATGAACAATCTGACAAAATCCGGCAAAATTCTTAGCCAAATGATTGATTTGCTTTTAGGAGTCAATTTTACTAGGCCGATAGAAAAGGAAATGGAAAAGGACCCATACATTAATTACCAGAGTTATCGTTACTAGCATTCAATAAATTTGAGTTATTTCCTTCAGGATGGAGGTAAAAGGAACATGGCAATCTGGCAGTTGAAGAGTTGCCCCAGATGCAAAGGGGATATCTTTATTCAGCGTGAGACAGACGGCTGGTGGGGAGAATGTGTGGTCTGCGGCTATCGAAGAGACGTATCTCACCTGGTGACAATAAACACCGTCGGGCAGATTAAGATTAGTGAACCTATAGAGGCGGGGCAGACAACTTAACCAATATGCGTTAGCTAGATGAACTAAATTCCACCCCCGGTCGCAAACAAGGCTTACAAAGCTGAATCGCCGCGGGGTGACGTGGAAGCTCCCCGCAAACATCGGGGGGCTTTCGTATTTTTACCGGCAGAAACACAAGACAAGAGATAAAAAAGTTTAGACAGGAAATATACGACTAAGTGATGCCTTGATGCTATTCAAGATAATCTTTTAGCTTTTTACTGCGGCTGGGATGGCGTAATTTGTGAATTGCCTTGGCTTAAATCTGGCGGATGCGTTCCCGCGTCACGGAGAATTCCGCCCCGACCTCTTCCAATGTCCGCGCACGGCCGTCATCCAGTCCATACCTGAGTTTCAGGACAATTTGTTCTTTCGGCTTCAATGTTGACAGCACTTCACGAATCTGGTCTTTGAGTAATTGCCGGGAAGCGTTATCAATTGGCTGCACGGCATTATGGTCCTCGACAAAATCCACGAGGAAGGTTTCCGAGTCATCGCCCGCCGGTAATTCCAATGAAACGGGGATTTGGGCTATTTTATTTATTTTTCTGACCTTGTCCTCGGAAAAACCAACGTATTCCCCGATCTCTGCGGCAGTGGGCTCGCGGCCATATTCCTGTGACAACTCGCGAGTAATTCGCGACAAACGGTTAATCGTGTCAATAACATGTACGGGAATTCGAATAGCACGCGCCTGGTCGGCGATGGCACGGGTCACCGATTGGCGGATCCACCAGGTGGCATAGGTGGAGAACTTGAAACCTTTATGCAGATTAAAGCGCTCAACTGCTCGCATTAATCCAATGTTACCTTCCTGAATCATGTCCTGAAGTGATATTCCATGCCCCACGTATTTTTTAGCGATACTGACAACCAGCCGTAAATTAGCTTCAGTCAGGCGGTCTTTGGCCTGTTTGCCTTCAGCTTGAATCCGTTCCAGATAAGTTTGCAGATAAGACTGTTGAATCTTTAATTTCTCCTGGAATTTCCGTTCTGATGTAAGAGTCAGGAGATTCGCCGGTAAGGCTTTAGGACCAACGATGGAGATAATTTTTTCCGGTAGGAGTGCAACGTCTATCGAAACTAAAACCAGTAAATATTCCACCGATTCTACAGGAAGGTTCAATTTCCCGGCGATTGCTTGCACCACGGATTTATTAAACTCTCTTTCTAATCCCGCCTGGAATTGCTTGTCTTTGATTGTCTCGATAAAACTGCTATCGTCAGGCAATTCAAAATGCTTTTGCAATTGACTGATGATTTCCGAGGATTTGCCGAGTTCCCGGATTATTTCCAGGAAAACTTGCGCTGCGGCAACCTGTCTGCCCTGGTTCTCAAGGCCGGATGAGATTGATGAAATGTGTCTGGCCATTTCAATCTGACGCGCAGCAAGTTTTTCAGCATCTGCCGAAAATAGCGGCACATTCCCGATTTCGCGCAGATAAAGGCGAACATTATCGAATCCGCCGGCAAACCGGTCAGGAACGAAGTCTACCTGTTCCGTTGATTCCAGCGGATCTTCGATTAACTCGATGTCCGTAACAAGCTCTTCTGGTACCGTGCGCTCCAATTCTTTGTTCATATTTATATCCAAATCATTTAATCTTGCTGTTGCCGTAATAATAGTCATTTTTAACCCTTCCTGAATTCATACGAATAATATTTTAGGTTATTAACCTAAGATTCTCGCCGATATCACAAAAATAAACGATACTTTTGAAATTTTCGACCGTAAAATGATATTCTGCAAAGAACTATTGAACGGAAAATCAGCGGCACCGTGACGAAAGCTATTCGATAAAAAGCTGGGACATAGCATATTCGTCCAGCTTATAGTTAACCTCATACGACAGCGCGTACCATCCGGTGTAACTATGAAGATTATTGGGGAAACCCGTTTTCAGGTTTTCACCCAGAGACGGGATTCCATAACGCCATGGGATGTCTGCATTTCGGGACATTATTTCCCACCTTGAAGGGATTTTATCTCCCAGTTCGTTGGCGTCCAGGTCGCGGTAAGGTACCAGTTCGATTTGATCGAGATTAGAATGTTTCATAATCCACCTCCATCAAATCGAATTATAAGGTGCTGATGTTTAGCTTTAATTAAGGTAATGTAAATGTTTGATTAAATCTTTGATTCAATGATTCCTAAATAATCACACATTTATCAATGAATTGAGTTACTGGGTTACATTTGCTTGGGATGCGCTTTGAGTGGTCGCCCCGTCGCTATTTATTTATAGAGCATCACTCATGGTCAAAAAAACTGTTAAGCTTTCGTCACCATGAGAAATTTAATCTTTGCTCATTTAAAATTTGCCACAAAAGATAAAAAGGCACGTGGAATATCCTTCCTGCATGTCAATTAGTAAAAAAGCCAGGTTACTGGGAAACAATATCCTGTTGGTGCAACATAACCATCACAGACGGTTCACTTGAATTTGGTGTCTTAATCCATATTGGGGTAATATTGGAGAGAAGTTGCAGGCGCGCGTTAGGCGCGCGCAGGAGGAAAGTGAAAATGCCAGACCGGCCTTTCAAATGTGAAAAATGTTCCAAGACGTTCAGAACGCCAACGGGAAGGGAGTGGCATATCGCGCGTCAGCACGACACACCGGCCACTTTAGAAT
>Ga0187851_10003510_pt1 | contig 13117 bp, 11 predicted proteins | sample June2016WEW_6_10_FD_132997 | JGI IMG/M metagenome (GOLD analysis project Ga0187851, IMG submission 132997) | Peatland microbial communities from SPRUCE experiment site at the Marcell Experimental Forest, Minnesota, USA - June2016WEW_6_10 | ecosystem: Environmental > Terrestrial > Soil >...
GAGACGAGGGTGAGCAGGTTCTGGCCGGATGAGACGTTCTGATTGATTTCAACACTCTTGCGGGTGATGATGCCGTCTTCAGCAGCGGTGATTTTGCAATAGCTGAGGTTGAGCTTTGCCTGGTCGAGCTGCGCCTGGGCCTGCTGAACCTGGGCTTTGGCGGCTTTGGCGCGGGCGGTTTGCACTTCAACCTGCTGCGGGCCGGTCTCGGCGGCTTTGTGCTGGGCCTGGGCCTGGGCTTCGTGATCGTGAGCGGCACGAACACCTTCGCCGGCGGCGCGCTCGGCAGCCTGGGCGTTGGCAAGGCCGGCCTTGGCGCCATCGTCAGCGGCAACGGCGGCATCCCACTGCTGCTTGCTGATGACGTCCTTTTCGACGAGGGGCTTGTAGCGGGCCAGGTCGGCATCGGCCTTGACGAGGTTGGCCTGGGCCTGGGCCACAGTGGCATGAGCGCCCTGAAGCTGCTGCTCGGCCTGCTGCACGGTAGCGCGCGCGGCGCTGACATCGGCGTCAGAAGAGTGCAGCGTGCTGCCGGTGTTAATGGAGGTGAGGGGCACGTTGACGTTGGCGACGGCAGCATTGGCCTCGGCAGTGGCGAGGAACGCTTCAGCGTTTTCGACCGCGACCTGGTAGTCGCGCGGATCGAGCTCGGCGATAGTGTCGCCCGCCTTGACCTGCTGGTTCTCTTCCACGTTGACCTTGATCACCTGGCCGGAGATGCGCGAACTGACCTGGATGAGATGGCCGTTCACCTGGGCGTCGTCAGTGTCTTCGCTGAAGGTGGAGTGCCACCAGATGGCGCCGGCGACTGCCGCGAGGACGACCAGCACCACGATGATGATGCCCTTGCGCCGGCTCGGCGGGGTGGTCTCTGTCTCTTGAACCGGCTCAGCCGGGGCCGTTGTCGTTGTATCCGCCACGTTTACTTTCCTCCCAAATAGCTTTGGTAACTTTGCCCTGCTCCGAGGGCGCGCGCAAGACTCAGCTTTGCCACATTGTGCCGATAGAGGCTGGACACGTACTGATCGTTGGCCTGGGCTACGGACTGCTCGGCCTGACTGACGGCCAGGTTGTCGCTGACTCCGTTGGCGTAGCGGTCCTGTGCTTCTTTCAATGCTTCGTTGGCCAGATCCACACTGGACTTGGCAACTTCAACCTGTTTTTGTGCGGAGGCAATGTCGAGGAGTGCGTCGCGCACATCGGCATCGACCTGGGCGTTTTTGTCGCTGAGCTGGGCCTTAGCCACATCGAGCTGCGACTGGGCGACCTGGGCTTCGCCGCGCAGCGCGAACTCGGCGAAGAGCGGGAAGCTGATGGCGCCGGTGAGATCTTCAGTTCCGTGCGAGTGCTTAAGGTTCACGCCGATGTCGCCGTAGTCTCCGTTGAAGGAGAGTGTGGGAAAGCGATCGGCGGTGGCAGCCTTGCGCTGGTCTTCAGAGGCTTTTGTCTGCTCGAGCAGTGCGGCAAGGTCTTTGCGATTGGCGTGGGCCTGGCGAATGGTGGCGTCGACATCGAGCTGATCGAAGGCCGCGTAGGGCGCATGGTCGGTGAGATTGAACGCCTGCGCAAGAGGCAGGCCGATGGTGCGCGCGAGGGCCAGCTTGTCTTTTTCGAGAGCATTTTTGGCGACGATGAGCTGCTGCTCGAGCGTCTGGTAATCGACCTGGGCGCGGAGCACATCAAGTTTGGGGGCAGTGCCGGCGTCGTGGTTGGCGGTGGCCTGATCGAGCGAGACCTTGGAGGTAGTGACCTGGGATTGCACACTATCAATCTGAGTCTGGTCGGCGACGACAAGCAAGTAGGCGTTGCCGACGGTGAGGACGACGAGGTCGCGTGCGTCGGCGGCGCTTAACTGTGCGGCGTTGAAGTTGTGGCGTGAGGCAAGGTAGTTGCGCATGGAAGCCACGTTGACGAGCGACCAACTGAGAGAGCCGCGGAGATCCTGATACCCGAAGGGCCCGATGATGGTGGGAAAACCGGGGATGCGGAGGCCTTCAGCGGGCAGGTCGGCCTGCATGACGGTGTCTTTGAAGCTGCCGTCGACGGTGGGCAAAAGGGTTTGAAGCTGACTGAGACGCTGGCCGCGCGCGGAGGCGGTCTGAGTGGCGCTGAGGATGACGCCGAGATTATTTTTTAGGCCGCGCTGAATGGCATCGTCGAGAGAGAGATCTACGGGCTGAGCCGAGACGTCACCAGCAGCGACGCTGCCCTGGAAGCTTTGCGCCGAGGGCCCGACGGTTTGGGGCGACTGAAGGCCGAGGGCCTGCTGCGCCCGACCTGGGGCGGGGATCAGCAGAGCGAAGACAATGACCAGAAGGCCCACAACCGGAAGGAAGGCGCTGGGAGAGGCGGTGCTTATTTGTCGAAAACGTAAGGAAATCAAGATTGGTCAGCTCACGTTGAGAGGTGCTTCAGCCTAAAAGTGTTCGCCACTAATGGATGCGAAGGACAGGTGCGAGGGTTCTTTAAGTAGTGTACCGAATTTGTGCTTTAGTTCCTGTGATGTGGAAGGGATTTGGAGGGTTGGCGCGCGTGGGAGGAGATTTTTTGGCGGGGTGGGTGTTTGGGCGCGAAACGGGCATAGCGGTGGAAACAAGCGGGATGGGCGGCGCGCCAACCGCCCACGGAAAACGGAGCTGCGTTTCAGCGAGCTTCCTGGAGAACGTGGGAGGCGAGGGAGCAGAGGCCCTGGCGGAAGAGCTCGCGGAGCGCGTCGGGCGTCCACGCGGAAGCGGCGGGACCGCCGTGCGCTTTGAGCTGGTCGATGGTTTCCTGGGTGGTGAGGCCGGCGACGGCGCGGAGAACGAAGATGGTGCGCACGATGATGGGAAGGCTTTCGAGCCAGTTGCGGACGCGATCGCGGTTGGGTCCGGCGATCATGGTTTGGAGTTCCTCGCTGCTGACGCCGGCAGAGTCGAGGTCGTCTTCGTCGATGCAGGAGGAAGCGGGCTTAAGGCCCTGGGGCGCGGCGAGGCAGTCTGGATCGCGTTGAGTGAGCGCATCGAGAGCGGCTGCGCAGAGGGCGCGGCGGCTGCTGTGGCGAGCTTCAACGGGATTCGCACAGGCGGAGATGTCAGCGTTGGCGATGGCTTCTTCGACGAGGCGAATACTCTGTTCGCCTTCGCCAACGAGCATGGACGCGACGGTGTAGAGGGCGGCAGCGATGCGATCGATGAGCTCGTCCATGCCATCGAGGGCTTCGGCCACGGTGGCTTCGTCTTTGGGTTGGCCGTCGAGGAGGCCATGAATGCGCTCGGTAAAAGCCTGGGCACATTCAGGGATGGCTTGATTGGGAATGAGCGTTTGGGTGGGCGTGAGGTCTGCCATGCGGAATGCTCCTTGAAAAGAAGGTGACGCGCCGGAGGCAAAAGCGCAATCGACGTCCTTCCTTATCCTCAACCTGGCGGCGACGGGAGTCAAACCGGGGGCGAGCGGGTTCGAATTGAACTACACGGAGGCGGTGACGAGACGGCCGAGGCCAGGCTCGGGGAGCTTGAGGCCGTCGGCGCGGGAGTGGAAGTAGCGCTCATTGAGATATTTTGAGTCCCATTGGTCGACGTGGAGGAAGCCGGCCTGATGGAGTTCCTGCTGCACCTGATGGGGTGTGAAGAGGAGCTTGAAGGGCTCGCCGGCAGCGGCGACGCGATCGGCGAGGGCTTGCAGAGCCAGGCGATGGAGGGGTGAAAGAACTTCGGGCGAGAGGCCGTAATCGAAGGCGAGAGTTGTACCGCTCGGAAGACTGGCGATGTCGCGGATGGTGGCGCGGAAAGCGTGGAGGGTGAGATAGGGGACGACGCCAAGCCAGCCGAAGAAAGCGGGGAGTTGGGGATCGAATCCGGCTTCAACAAGACCGGCGGCGAGGGCCTTGTGCTCGAAGTCGAGTGGGACGAAGGTGAGATTGGGGGGGTGAAGCAGGTGTGCTTCGGCAAGCATTTCTTTTTTCCAGACCTGCGTTGCGGGGAAATCGACTTCAAAGACGCGAAGAGCTGGGAATGGATTGCGCCAGGCAAACGTGTCGAGCCCGGCGCCGAGGACGACGTATTGGGTTAGGCCGCGGTGGATTGAGTCGGCGAGGTGGTCTTCGACGAAGCGGCTGCGGACGGCCATGAAGGCGCGGAAATCGCGGGCGACCTTGTGCTGGGCTCGCTCCATGTCGCGTGGAAAGAGTTGACCGACGAGGCGCAGAGCGATGGGGTCGTCCAAGACGGGGGGACGGTCGATGACCTGGTGGGCAGCGCGGCGGAGGGCCACGCGGAGGGCAGTTTTGCTGGCTCGACCCGTCTGCATTGGTTGCAGTTTAAATGAAGAGCGATGCGTTGAGGCGGCGTGTGGGTGGCGGCCTTTAATCTGTGGAGATGAGCTGGATTGGATGGGCACTGCTTTCTGCCGTGTTTGCCGCTGCAACCGCATTGACCGCCAAAGTGGGCGTGGCGAATGTGGACTCGAATCTTGCGACCGCGCTGCGCACCAGCGTGGTTGTGGTGTTTGCATGGGGTATTGCGCTGGCGACGCGGCAAAGCCGAGAGAGCCTTGCTGGAGAGATTGGGGCCATTCAGCCGCGGACGCTTTTGTTTCTGGGGCTATCGGGGTTGGCGACGGGGTTGTCGTGGCTGTGCTATTTCCGCGCGCTGCAGCTTGGTCCGGCTTCAAGAGTGGCGCCGCTGGATAAGCTGAGCGTTCCTTTGGTGATGCTATTGGCATGGTTGTTGCTGGGAGAGACGTTGAATACGACGGCTGTGGCGGGCGGGTTGTTGATTGCGGCGGGGGCGGTGGTGATCACGATGGCGTGAGGTGGACTGAGTCCCCTGGTCTTTTATGATTCTGGTTGCAGCAAGCGTTGAGAGCCGTGCTGACTGAAGAATGCGACGCGATGAATATTGAGCAAGCCGATACCGGCCAATCTGAGAAACCAAACGCACCGCGCAGGATTGTGCTGACGGGGTTCATGGGGTCGGGGAAGAGCACGGTGGGGCCGCTGCTTGCGGCCAGGTTGGGTTGGCGATTTTTGGATGTGGATGAGGTGATTGAGGTCGAAACGGGCGCGACAATCGCCGAACTGTTTTCTCGTTATGGCGAGGGGCCGTTTCGGGATCGCGAAGCTGCGATGATTGCAAAGCTGGTTGCCGACGAGGGGATGGTGCTGGCTTTGGGAGGCGGCGCGATTGAGCGCGCGGAGACGCGGGATTTGCTGCTGACGCAGACAGGCACGCTGCTTATTCACCTGGAAGTGTCGCTGGAAACGACGATGGCGCGATGCGCCGGGACGGAGCAGGTGCGGCCAATTCTGGCCGACAAGGAGAACCTGGCCAGACGATACAAGCAGCGCATACCGCTCTACCGGGCGGCGCATATCTCCATCCCCGTGGACGCGCTGAATCCCGATAAAGTGGTTGAAGCCATTGTGCAGTGCGCGGGTGTTGAAAAGGGACGCGTATAGCTTTACCTCAAATTTGGGACGGCACGCGGCCGCACGGATGGCGCTTGTTATGATCGAAGAAGGCGGTTAGTCCCCGACGGGCCAGTCCGCATTCGACCCTCCTGATGAATCCTGCTTCCCAAGCCGCAGTTCCCTTGCAGAATTCCGGCGCGATTGCCGAGAATCCTACGGTGAGCCAACCTCATCTGCATGCGCCCAGCCCGGGCGCAACGGCGATGCTGATCCACGATCTGCGCGAGCTGTTCAAGGTGAAGGTTGTGGGCATGGTTCTGGTGACGGGCTGGGGAGGGTTTTACCTGGGCTCGATGCGATCGGGAATATCGAGCCTGCAACCGGGGTTGCTGGATGCGCTGCTGGGGATTGGACTCGTGTCGGCGGGCGCAGGGGCCCTGAACGAGGCGCTGGAACGCAAGAGCGACGCGCGGATGGTTCGAACAGCAAACAGGCCACTGGCGAGCGGACGCTATTCGCTGGCAAGCGGCGTGATTGCGGGACTTGGAGCGCTGACTCTGGGGGCGGTGTGGCTGCTGCTGCGCACAAACCTTCTGACTGTGGCACTGGCATTGCTAACGGCATTCTGTTACGTGGCGATTTACACGCCACTGAAGCGCGTGACTTCAATCGCCACGTTTATTGGAGCGTTTCCGGGAGCGATGGGACCGTTGCTGGGCTGGACCGCGGCGCGGCCACACATTGAATGGCCGGCAATCGCTCTGTTTGGGATTCTTTTTGTGTGGCAATTCCCTCACTTCATGGCGATCTCGTGGCTTTATCGCGAAGACTATGCTCGCGCGGGGATTCGCATGTTGCCGGTGGTGCAGCCGGACGGATGGTCGACGGTGGCTGAGGCGCTGTTTTTCGCGGTGATCATGATTCCGGTGAGCCTGTCGCCCTGGTTTCTGGGGATGACAAACGTTGTGTATGCCGTGGTGGCCGTTGTGCTGGGCTTATTTTATCTGGGGTACACAATTCGTTTCAGGGGAATTCTTCGCGCCAAAGAGGAGACGGAGAGCCGGATGCTGGCGCGGGATCTGCTGAAGGTGAGCGTGCTCTACCTGCCTTTGCTGTTCACAACGCTGATGCTCTGCGCAATCCAAAAGCAGTAAAGAGAGACGAACCGATGTCGACCACCGTGGCACCGCAGTCCAGCACGCGTCCCGCAATTATCGCGATACTTGCGATCAGCGCGGCGGCTTCGTCGTTTCTTTTCTGGCTGATTTATATTCATCCGGCAGCGGCTGCGAGCACGCAATATGCGTTTCTGCCAGCGCTGAATGCGATTTTGAACGGCCTGAGCGCCGTCGCATTGACGATCGGCTATGTCTTTATCCGCAGTCATCGCGTGGCGGCGCATCGCGCGTCGATGATGACGGCCTTCGGTTTTTCGACGCTGTTTTTGCTTAGCTATATTGCGCATCACGCGCTGCATGGCGATGTGCGGTACCCGGCTCATGGAGCGTTGCGTTCGGTTTACCTGCCGCTATTAGTAAGCCATATCCTGCTGGCCGTGGTGGCGCTGCCGATGGTTCTGGTGACTTTCTTTTTCTCGCTGTCGGGGCGGATTCGCCAGCATCGCAAGATTGCGCGCTGGACTTTTCCGCTGTGGCTTTATGTGTCTGTTACAGGAGTCATAACCTACGTGATGCTGCGCATCGCGCAAGGGTAAGAACAGCAATGCCGGCAGGCCCGCAAGAACCGAAGACATTGGCGCCAATGGAGCGCGAGGACGGTACGCGCCAACTGCTGCAATGGGGCGCATCGATTCTTGGATCGGGCATTCTGGCGGGGTTGTTGCTGGTGACGGTGCTGGGCGGGTATTCGCCAACGGGAGCCAAGACGAACGGCGGCTGGCTGGCGCTGATTGTCACACTGGGGTGCATTCCGTTTGGCGGATTTCTTCTGACCCTTGGGGTCGCGAAGTGGTTTCGGAATCGAAGCCAATCGAGACGAGAAAGATGACGGACGCGGACCGGCGGTGAATGAGAGGTTCGTGGTTTCCCAGGTCTCAAAGGCGAGACCTGGGGCACCCAGTTCAGGGCGGGTGAAGGGTGTTCTTTCCTGCTGGTTTGGGTTCGTGCTTTCCCACCCTTCCGCGATAAGGCTGCGGAAGGATGGGGCACCCAAATCCTGTGGCAACCCCGTTTTTTGAGCGCAAAAAAATGGAGGGCGATCGTCCAGTCGATCGGCCCTCCGAGGGGTACTTCGCACAAACGGGTTGTGAGGAACCTGTGGAGACTTAGCGCCCGTGTAAGTTGGGGGCGGAGATGTCTTCCATTTTGCGGGTTTTCTTCGTTAAGTTCGGCGTAACCAGCGGTCCGATTTGCACGGATTGCAGGGTATGCGAGTTGCCATCGTCGGTAAAGCGCAGAATTGCATTGCGTCCATCCACGTTGGAAGGGTTGGATACCCAGGTGAAGTACTCTTTCGAATCAGCGCTGCGCAGATTGACGAGGTTCCCGTGCTCGATGGACTGCACGCGATACTCACCGGCGGGCAGTGCCTTGCCGTCGACCGTAAAGCTGAAGGGAATCGTGATTCTCGCGGAATCTGCCATCGCGGGGATGGCTGCCAGGGCGGTTGCGGCAACGGCGGTTGAAGCCAGGATGCGTGTGAACCGGGGAAGATTGAGTCTCATGGTGTGTCCCTCCTACGAAATGAACTGTAGCGATTCGCAAGAGGAAATGTGTCAAGTTCCTATCCAGAAATCGTCAAGCTTTCTGCGATGCTTGGTGCGCCAAACCAGAATCCTCAAAAGAGCTCTGCACCAGCATGAGTTGAGTTCGGGTAATGGCGGCGGAGCTTTCGCGGTCGGTTCCGTGCAGGTTTTCGGCGAGCAGCAACGCGCGCTCAAGCAATTCGGCGGCGTCGGCAAAGGCGTTTCTTCGCTGCGCGCGCGCGGCGGCAAGGCGAAGGGCTTCGCACGCATCACGCCAGGCTCCTCCGGCTTCATAATGGATTGCGATTTCGCGAGCAACATCTGCCTCGCGCTCAGCGAAGAGAACGCGGAGACGCTTAGCGATGCGAATATGCCGCTCGTCGCGCCGGGTTGCCGGCTGCCTCTGGTAGATGACGTCGCGATAGATCTGATGTGAAAAAACATAGAAGGATGAGCGCGTGCCGTCGGGCAACTCATCCTGTCCCGCGCGTCCCAGGAAATACAATTGCTGCGCCAGGCGATCGCAAGTTTCTTCAGCCTCGGCGACGGACTTGCCGAGCGCGGCCGCGACGGCCCATGCAGGAAACGCAATGTTCATGAGGCTTCCCGCTTCAAGCGCGCATTGTTCTTCAAAGGTCAGGCGGGCCAAATCCATTTCAATTGTGCGCGCGAGCTGGTCAGGGACGCCGGCTTCGGCCTGATCGAGCGGCTCAAGCAGTTTCCATTCCTCGCCGTCGGCGGCGATATCGCGCACGAGGACACGCTGCATCCGCAAGTGCTCAAGAATGGCTGTCGCAAAGAGAGGATTGCCTTCGGCGCGCTGGTAGATGAAACGATCGAGGCCAGCGGGCAACGCGCCGGTTCTCAATTCCCTGCTGAGCAGTTCGGAGATCGCAGGACGGGCGAGCGGACCGAGGACGATTTCAACGCAGAGCTTGCGCAAGAGCAAATCCTGGCGCAGCTCCTGGAGGGCGGTTCCCTTGCGCGGACGCGAGGTACACAAGACCATGAGCCGCGCCGGAGCGCGGCGGCGCGCGAGTGCCGAGATGAGATGGAGCGTGGATTCGTCGGCCCACTCGACATCTTCGAAGATGAGGATGAGCGGCTTTTCAAGGGAGAGTTCTTCGAGCGCGCAGGAAAGATCGCCCAGTGTCCTCTCCGGCGTCTTGATGTCTGCGGAGACGGTGGCGTGGCCATTGGAAGCCCATCCACGAGCGAGCCATGCCGGTGCGATGCGCGCGAGTGTGCGGCAGGCTCGCTCGCCATCGGGCGATGCGCACAGGTGACCCAGCGCTTCAAGAACGGGGTATAGATTCTCCTGGCTGCCAACGCCCTGGACGCATTGTCCGCGCGCGATGGCGGCGGCTTGCGCGTGTTCGACGCGGCGGGAGAAGGCATCGAGAAGCGCGGTCTTTCCGATTCCCGCTTCGCCGGCGACGAGCACAACGTTGCGCTGGCCGGCGGCGAGCTTACCCAGCAGCGCGTCTAATTGAGCGAGTTCGCCGGCGCGCCCTGAAATTTCAGAAGCATCGCTTTTCGCGGCGGTGTGCAGGGGTAAGGTAACCTCAGTTTCAGAATTGTCGGAGACTTGCGCGATGAAGCTGTATCCCCGCTTGGGCAGGGTTTGAATGAAGCGCGGCTGGCCGGCGTCGTCACCGAGGGCCTTGCGCAGGTCGAGGACGTAGGTCCTCAACACCTGCGGCTGAACGTAGGTTTCAGGCCAAAGGGCATCGAGTAGTTCGTCGTGCGAGACGAGGCGCTGGGGATGTTCGACGAGATAGCGGAGAACCGCGAAGGGCTTGGGGGGAAGGACGATCTGCGCACTGTTATGCCACAGACACTCGTTCACCGTATCAAGCCTGAAGGCTTCAAACTGTTTCACGCAACCGGACCTCCGGGGAATTCGTGCGCTCCCCTCTCCTTCAGCAATCCGACTTCCGTTTCATTCCGTTGGGACGGACGGGCCATCTTCAACGCCTGATTGAAGATGGGCAAACCGGCAGATGACCGGACAACGCGTTCGGTTATCCGCGGCGTTCGCTCGTGCGTTTCGTTGTTCATTTGCGGACAGCGGACGCGGGGACCGGCGAAGTGAGCGGATGGATGCTGATACGAAAAAGCGACGCAGGCCGTTCCGTTCGGCGTACCAAACCATTTCGTTGGACTTCGACGGGAGAAATCCGTTTTCTGCGGAAGAACCTTTTCAGATACGGGGTGCAGTGAAATTTTGATGAATGGACCAAAACACGAATCCCTCCGAGCCGAGTACGGCGGCAGGGAGGGATTCGTTTCAGAGCGGTTTCTATCCGGGACTATTTGACGCTGAGGGTGGCTTTCAGCGGCAGGGTTTGGGAGGAGCCGCCGACGAGGATTGTGTAGTCGCCGGGCAAGAGCGTCCAACCGTTTTTGGCTTCATCGAAGATGGAGAGATACTTGGGATCGATTTCGAGGTCGACGGTTTTCTTTTCGCCGGCTTTGAGCTCAACCTTGCTGAATCCGATGAGGCGCTTGGGTGGCTCGTCGGCGCTCGCAGGAAGGCTAGCGTAGACTTCGGCGATCTCCGCTCCTGGCCGCGTGCCGGCGTTGGTGAGGGTGAAGCTCACTTTGACCTTGTCGCCCTGGGTGACAGCGAGCGAGGAATAGCGGTAGGTGGTGTAGGAGAGGCCGAAGCCGAAGGGAAACAGGACCGATTTTTTGGCAGCGTCGTAGTATTTGTAGCCGACCTTGACGCCTTCGTCATACGTGACCTCAGAGCCGAGGAGGCCGGAAGCGGGTGTTGCTGCGCCATCGTAATGCGAAGACTCGGGCGGCGGCTGAACGATGGTGGGGTGGGGCAGATCGGCATCGCTTATGGGGAACGTATTGGGCAGCTTGCCGGAGGGGTTTACCGACCCGAAGAGAATGTTGGCGAGCGCGTTGGCTCCATCGGAGCCGGCATACCAGGCTTCGACGATGCCGGCGACGGAATCGACCCAAGGCATGGTGACGGGGCTGCCGGATTCGAGGACAACGATGGTGTGCGGATTGGCGGCCGCGACTTTCGCGATGAGCGCGTCCTGATCGTGTGCCAGGCTAAGTGTCTTGAGGTCCATGCCCTCGCTTTCCCATTGGTATGCGAAGACGATAGCCACGTCGGAAGACTTGGCAAGGGCGGCCGCGGCGGCGGGGTCGGAGCCTGAATCAAACGTGACCGTCGCTTTGGGAGCGCGTTCCTGAATGGCCTTGAGAGGCGAGGTGGGGAACCAGATTTCTTCCTGCCAATGAGTGGCACCCTGACCCGGGGCGGAGGTTGCGTTTCCTCCGGGAGGATCGACCTGCGCTGAACCACCGCCGGAGATCATGCCGACGTCGGAGTGTGAGCCGATGACGGCGATGGTGTGCAGGCGGAGTGGAAGAAGGGGCAGCACGGAGGCTTTGTTCTTGAGCAGGACGATGCCACCTTCTTCGATTTTGCGCGCCACCTGTAGGCCGGCGAAGGGATCGACCACGCCGCGCTGGCGGGGATAATCGATGACGCCGGCGGCGAACATGGAGCGCAGGAGGCGATGCACGTGCTCATCGAGTTCTGCCTGGGAGATTCTTCCGGCTTCGACAGCCGCCTTGTACTTATCCTGGAAAAAGGACCGGCCGGGCTCTTCGTTGTCGAGGCCGGCGGCGGAGGCTTTTTCAGTGGAATGCGTGCCGCCCCAATCGGAGAGCACGAATCCGGGGAACTGCCAGTCTTTTTTCAGCACATCGGTCAAGAGCCATTTGTTCTCGCAGGCAAAGTCGCCAAGAACACGGTTGTAAGAGCACATGACGGCTGCAGGATGGCCCTGCGTGACGCCGATTTCGAAGGCGAGGAGATCGCTTTCGCGGGCAGCGCGTTTGGAGATGACAATGTTGACGGAGTTGCGGCCGCTTTCCTGGTCGTTGAGCGCGTAGTGCTTGATATCGCCGATGACGTGCTGCGATTGAGTGCCTTCAATGAGCTTGGCGACCAAGGTTCCGGCAAGGATGGGGTCTTCGCCGAGATATTCGAAAGTGCGGCCATTGCGCGGCTCGCGCGTGAGATTGGTACCGCCACCTAACGTCATGTTGTAGCCCTGCGCGCGGAGTTCGGTGCCGATAAGCTTGCCGTATTCGTAGGCGGCGTTGGGGTCCCAACTGGCGGCGGCCGCCACGTTGGCGGGGAGGGCTGTGGAGTAACGGCCATTGGCGCCGCTGGAGCGGACGCCGTAAGCCGCGTCGCTCATGTCGATGCCGGGAATGCCGAGGCGCGGAACGCCAACCTCGTAGCCGACACCGCGATTGGAAGGCATGTTCTCAACGGTGAGCGGATCGTCGGTGGGCATGCCGACGCCATGAAGCATGGCAATCTTTTCGTCGAGAGTCATCTCTTTAATGACCAGATCGGCGCGTTCGTCGGGAGAGAGACTGGTGTTCATCCAAGGGCCGGTTGGTTTGGCGTGGCCTTGCGGCTGAGCAAAGCCCGGGGCTACCGGCGCGAGGAGGGCAAAGAAAACAAGCGCGGCGATCCGCGCTTCGATGCGACGTAGAGAGAGCTTCATGGAAACCTCGGTAAAACGTTTATTCATTGGCGGAATAATCCTATCAGTGAAGGTGGGAGGGGGGAATGGGGAGGTGCGCAGGGCTGATTTTTCGGGTGTGAGGGAGGGCGGGGGGAGAGGATTCAGGGTACGGGGTCAGAATGAGTTTTTCGCGATGCGGCGCTCGGGTTTGGGCGCGGCGGGGCTGAAGCAATCGAGCCGCATATTCGATATCCGAGCTTTCAGTCGGCGCAACTGGTTTTCGACCACGGTTTGAACCTGCGCAGGGTCGCCTTTGGCTCTGAGATTGATGAGCATTTCGTGGCGAGCGGCTGGGGAAGCGTCAAGAGCGCCTTCGACGGTGGGTTCTTGACCGTTCGAGCAGATCGCAGCTTTGAGCCATCCTGTGGGCGAGGAGTCGAAGATCTTGAGATGGACAATCTGGATGGCGGCGGTGGTCAACGCGCGGTCGAAGTCATCGAGCAAAGGTCCGAC
>Ga0187851_10003512_pt1 | contig 13115 bp, 12 predicted proteins | sample June2016WEW_6_10_FD_132997 | JGI IMG/M metagenome (GOLD analysis project Ga0187851, IMG submission 132997) | Peatland microbial communities from SPRUCE experiment site at the Marcell Experimental Forest, Minnesota, USA - June2016WEW_6_10 | ecosystem: Environmental > Terrestrial > Soil >...
ATTCTGTCCACCGCGGTGTTTGGCGTGAGCTTCGCATTCGCGCCGGGAGAAATCAGAATCGAGTTTTCACCCGAAGGAAGCACAGCGATGAACGCCGTTCCTGTGGCGCCTTCTGATATGCCGATGCCGGAGGTGTCCGCGCCCGCCGCTCGCAACCCGTCAATCAGCTTTGTCCCGAACACATCCGACCCTACCTGGCCGATCATTGCAGCGTGTCCACCCAGCTTCGCCGCGGCGCATGCCTGGTTAGCACCCTTACCTCCGGGAATCAATGCCAGATCGCCACCGGCCAGTGTCTCGCCCTCGCGCGCCAGACGCGGCACCGGGACGACAAGGTCCATGTTCAGGCTGCCCACGACAAGTATGCGAGTCATACGATGGTCTCTTCTGTTATAAACGATGTTGGCCGGCGCAGGCCTTCACAACCATGTTCATCGTTGGCAGTGTTCCTCTGGCGATTCTCTTTTGCGTGATCACCATGCTCGGCTGGGGTTCCTGGGCGAACACCCAGAAACTCGCCGGCAAAGATCGTTGGCCGTTCCCGCTCTTCTACTGGGATTACGCGATTGGCGTGCTCCTCTTCGGCATCGTTTTCGCGCTGACCTCCGGCAGCTTCGGCTCGGCTGGCGAACCCGCGCTGACGAACCTCGCCCATGCCTCGCCTACCGGAATCGTGCGGGCTTTCCTGAGCGGCGCGCTGTTCAACGTTTCGAACATTCTGCTGGTTGTCGCTATCGACTCCGCCGGTATGTCGCTGGCGTTTCCGGTTGGCGTCGGGCTCGCGCTGGTTATAGGCACCGTGGTCAGCTATTTGCAAACACCCAAAGGAAGCCCATCGATGTTGTTCTCGGGCGTCGCGCTGGTGGTTCTGGCGATGGTGCTTTCGGCGCTCGCTCATTCGAAGCTGCCGCGCAAGGAGGGCGTTCATCCAGCTCGCGGATTGATCTACTCGGTGATCGCGGGGTGTCTGATGGGTTACTTCTATCCCCAGCTAATGGGTTCTATCTCACCGGCATTTCAATCGCAACCAATTCAACCCGGACTGCTCACGCCTTACTCGGCTTTGCTCATTTTCGGCGCGGGTGTGTTGATCAGTAACTTCGTCGTGAACGGAGTTTTTTTGAAGGTGAATCACCTGAAGTATTCGGATTACTTTGCCGGCAGCGCCCGTCTGCATTCCATCGGCATTCTGGGTGGAGCAATCTGGATGCTCGCGCTGTGCCTGAACGTCATCGCCTCGGGCATCGCGGGCCCGGCGGTATCCTACGCGCTCGGCCAGGGCGCCACACTGATTGCGGCGATCTGGGGCGTCTTCATCTGGAAAGAATTCAGCAACGCACCACGCGGCGTCACCCCACTCATCGTGCTCATGTTCATCGGTTATGCTGCGGGTCTGGTTCTGATTGGACTGACCACGCTCTGAGCGAGCTCCGCTCAGGGATAAACCGGCGTCACTTTCATGCCGGCCTTGAGGACTCGCTCGGTCGGCAGCGCGACCGAATCGCCCGCATTCAGGCCGCTGATCACCTGCACACGTCCCGCGCTGGTGACGCCGATCTGAACGGGCTTCCATTGGAGGACATTCTCGTTGCCGAGCGCCAGCACGCCGTCAACTCCGTTCTCGCGGCGCAGCGCTTCACGCGGCGCAGTCACGGCGTTCTCCACCACCCTGGATTGAATCGTCGCGTCCACATTCGTGCCGGGCACCAGTTCGCCGCCGGGATTATCGATGACGCATCCCACTTCGCCCACCTGCCGCGTGCCCAGCGGCGTGATCTCAGTAGGCAGGCGATCCACTTCGCCCTTCCATTGGTGGCCGGGCATCGCATCCCACGTAATGGTAACGGGCATTCCGATTCCCATGCGGCCGAGGTCGGGCTCATCGACGTAGACTTTCACGCGCACGCGATCCAGCCGTCCAATGTTCGCCACGAGATCGCCCACCTGAAGAAACGCGCCCAGTGTTAGATCGAACTGATACACCGTTCCCGCGATCGGAGCGCGCACAACCGACAGGTTCACGTTGTTGCGAGCAGCGTCGACGGACGCCTCGGCTTCGTGCACGCGGGCTTCGGCAGCCGCTTTATCCGGCTGGGTCACCAGCGCCGCGCGACGCTGCTCGAGCGATTGGATTTGAAGCTGCGCCTGTTTCACGCGCTCCTGCGCATCCTGCACTTCTTTGTGCGTAGCCGCCTGGTGAGATTCCAGCCGCTGCAGAGCGTCATAATCGCGCTCAGCGTTTTCAAGATCGAGCCGTGCACGGGCAAGGCTGGCCTCGATTTCGGCAATGTCCGCCGCGCGTCCTCCCTCGTTGATGATCGTCTGCTGCGCCCGCGCTCCCTTCACCCGAGCGTCAGCGGCAGAGAGGTCGGCGGCGGCCTGACTTGCATCCAGAGCCACCAGCGCTTCGCCCGCGCTCACCACCTGCCCGCGATTCACAAAGATCCTCTGCACGGCCCCCGGCCGTTCAGCGCGCGCGGAGGCCCATTCGATAGGTTCCACTTTGCCGTTCGTCGAAATGCTGCTAACTATGCTTTCCCGCGAGGTTCTTGCGAAAGGCGCCTCGGGCGGCGCCGCCTTGCGCGAAACGCCCCACGCGATAACTGCCGCAAGGACGAGCACACCAACCAACAGCACGATGGTGCTGCCGCGAAGCTTCATAGCCGAGGCCTCGCGCAGTAATCGAAGAGCAACTGCCACTCGGCGAGTTGGATCTCACGAGCGGCACGATGCACGGGCGTGTGAACATCCTCGCACCGGGCGATTTCGCAGAAGTCGACGAAGACGAACGGGTCCCACGAACTCGACACCTCGAAACCGGCCTCCGGTTCGCATTTGAGTATCGCGCGGGCGCTTTCCGCCAACTCCGAATACACCGGATGACGGCCCACGCGCCGGAACCAGTAGCCCGCATTCCCCGCGTCGGGTTCCTGGCGGTGAAGAATAGCATGCCAATAGCTGCCTTCCGAGGTAGCAAGGTCCTGGCAAACCTCGTGGCACTCATCGAAGCATCCGAAATAGAGCCAAGCTCCGCTTATCGCGCCCTCAGGCGAAGCCGCACTCGCGAAAAGATCCGATGGCCGTTTCCCGGATAAGGCCGCCCTGGCCTCCGCTGAAGAACACCCCGAGCAAACCAGCGGCATGGGGCGGCAACCGCCGCCGTCCATCGCGAAAATCTGCTCAATTGTTTCGCCGTACTGCGAAGCCCGGAAGGTCAAAATCCATTCTCGCAGAACGTACCGCGAATGAGACGGCTACTCAATCGCGCGGCGTGAGGCTCGCGCTACCCTGTAGAGGAATGAGTTATCGCGGTTCGAAGAAGGCGGCGATCTTTGGAGCGGGCGGACAATTAGGCGTCGAGCTGACTTGTGTACTCCGCGACCGGGGATACGAGGTTCAGGGCTTCGACCGCAGCGACGTGGATATCTGCGATGCAGCGGCCGTAGAAAACGCCCTGATGCAAGCCGACCCGGCAATCGTTTTCAACGCCGCCGCATACAACATGGTGGATGTCGCCGAACGGGAGCCGCTTGCCGCGTTTCAGACCAACGCGCTTGCAGTACGCAACTGCGCCATGGCCTGCCGGCAACTCGATGCCCAGCTTGTGCATTACTCCACGGATTACGTCTTCGACGGCTTCGCGGGCCGGCCATACACTGAGAGCGATAAACCGCATCCGCTGGGCGCATACGCTGTCTCGAAGTATGCAGGCGAGCTCTACGCGGAAGCCTATCTGGAAAACCCGCTCATCATTCGCACCTCCGGACTGTACGGACCCGGCGGCCTGCACACGGCGCGTGGAAACTTCATCGAGCTGATGCTGCGCCTGGCGCGCGGCTCTCAGCCGATCCGTGTGGTGGAGGACCACGTTGCCACGCCAACATACGCGCCCGCTCTTGCGGAACGTACCGCACAACTCCTGGCACGCGGCGCCACGGGCGTTTTTCATGTGGCCGGAGGGACGCCAATCTCCTGGTTCGACTTTGCCCGCATGATTTTCCGGTTGGCTGGTGTCGCTCCCGAACTCAGGCCCACCAGCGATCGTGAATATCGCACAGACGCCAAGCGCCCGAAGTTCTCGGCATTGTCGAACGCGAAGATGGAGTCTCTGGGTGTCGCGCCAATGCCTTCCATCGAAGAGGCCGTGGCGGATTATTTTGCGCGCCGCGGGGAACACGCACAGCGGCAGAGTGCGTCGCTCAAAGCTATTTCTTAGCCGCGGCTGCGGGCGGCTTCTTGCGCTGCCAGTAGACTTTGCAACCCGCGACGTCCACCTTCTTCACGTAAATGTCGTCGAGACCGAGTTCGTCCAGCTCGACATCGTCGTCGTCGTCGCAGGTCTCCACCGTGTCGTAAACTCCCGCCTTCACCCGCTTCACCAGCTCAGGCCGGGGAAAGATGTGCAGCCGGGCAGAGTCCTTTGGCGACAACCGCAGCTTGTGCGAGTCGTCATATTCGAGACCGGAAGGCGGCCTTCGCTTCGTAAGGAAGTACGCGAACTCGTCCGCCAACAGCATGCCATTTCGCGGTGTCACCTGATCCACTTTGTGCGCCGCCGCGGCATAGTCGACCCATTTGCGCGAATCGCGGTCATCGTAAGCGTCCTTGCCCAGACAGAAACAGAGCAGGAAAGCGAGAACAACGAACGGCACCCAGGGCTGGTCGGGAGATCGCAGCCGCGATCCAACGGCGTAGAAGCCCACCGAGGCGAGGATGCCGAGGAACGGAACGGCCACCGAGAAATATTGCTCGAAAGTGGGCCGAACATAGCAGAGATAGGCGATCTGCGCTAAAGCCATCCACGCAGCCAGGTAGAATTCGGCACGCAGCTCGCGGCTCCATCCGCTCCCGCGCGCGATGTAAAGAAAACCTGCAATCGCCAGCAGTCCCAGCAGCAGCGCATGACCGGAGTTGATCCAGACGGCCATTAGTTCCAGATTGTGCCGCACAGAGCCGTCCCAATCCACCTGGCGGTAGAAGAGATGGAAGTTGATCATGCCGAAACGTACCTGGAACGGCCCCTGTACGTACAACCAGAGGACCGGCAGCCACGGCACAATCGCACCCGCAATAAAGGCCGCCGCCCGCGCGATACGGCTTCCCACGCGGTTGTAGACAAGAATCCAGAGGAGAACCACGGGGGCCGCGGGCACCGTGAGTAAACTGGCTGCGGCACTGGCGCTGGCCGCGAATCCCGCCAGCGCGGCAAACAGGATGCCTCTGCGCCCCACCGCCGCAATCGCAAATCGAAATGCCAGCACGGTCAGCAACAGGCACAGCGCATAGGCCTGCGCGATGGGCGCGAACTCCACCACCAGCCAGTTGCATCCAATCAGCAGGACTGCGGCCAGCGTGACCGGAAGCCGCCACCGCGGCCAGGGGACCCGGGCGAACACGAAATCCACGGCGAGAAAGACCCCGCCCACCGTCGCCGCCGTGGCCACTGCATGCAAGGCGCGCCATCCCTCGCCGAACACCCACATCCACGCGGCGTTCCAGTACGCATTGAGCGGCGCTTGTGCGAAGAAGAAGTCGATATATGGCCGCTTGCCCGCTTTAATCAACTGGGCGGCCAGCATATGGAAGCCTTCATCGTAGGCGCAGGCGTTAGTCTGCGAATAGGCCGCGATCATCGCAGCCACCGCCGTCATAACGCCGCAGACCAGCAGGTACGCACGCTGGCTTCTCTTGACCGCAGATTGTTGTTCGGTGGAAGGCCGCTCCGCTTCGAGCGTCAAATCATTCATCGGAGGAGGAAGGTATACCGGCAGTCAGAACTCGAAGTTTCCGGGACAGCGCTCTATCGCAAGGCGACTGGAACGCCATCCCGGTTGTAGATGCTATTAGCTCGTGGTGGCGGCGGTGGTGGTCTTCTTCGCCTTGGTCTTCTTGGTCTTCTTGGTCTTGGTGGTGGCCGTGGCGGCGTCATCCGCGAACAGCGCGGTGCTGCCCAACACTATGCCCAGGCCCAGCATGAGGGTCATCAGTTTCTTCATCCAGGTTCTCCTTTGAGGAATCTTGCGAACTGCAAAACAATCATAACGCGGGAATTGGGCTCCCTATCCCGTTTGGAATCATTAAAATCACCTAATCGTGACCGGTCAGTCAGCCACCCAACTCGGTGAGGCACGAATACGGCAATAGTGTAGAATTTCTGTTATGGCAGTCCGCTGCCGGCTTTTCCCAGTCGGGCAACATTAAGATCCCGCAATGTTTGTGCTCGGACGCCCCAAGATTCTATGATCGTCCAAGACGTGCAGACAGCATCAGCCCCACCAGTCGTAAGAGATGTTCGGTCGAAACGTGCCGCGTTCACCGCGGAGCGTGTCGACTTCTGGGATAAATTCGCGCGGGAGATTCGGCGCTGGCAACCCGGCCGGCGTTACTACCGCGAGCAGCTCGCGCGGTTGTTCGCGTTTTCGGTTCCACCCGGCATGCGCGTGCTCGAAGTGGGCTCGGGAACGGGTGACCTGCTGGCCGCCCTTCGGCCTGCTTACGGCGTCGGCATCGACTTTTCGGCGGAGATGGTGAAGCTGGCACGGGATCGGCATCCGGAGCTGGCCTTCGTACAGGCCGACGCGTACGAGTTCGACCTCGGCGAGAAGTTCGATTTCGTGGTGTGCTCAGATCTGATCAACGACCTGTGGGACGTGCAGACCACGCTCGAACGTATCGCCATCCATTGCCACGGTGGTACCCGCATTCTGCTGAATTTCTATAGCGAGCTCTGGCAGGGGCCAAGAACGCTGGCCGAAGGAATGAGTTTGGTGAAGCGCCTGCTCCTGCAAAACTGGCTGACGGTGGAGGACGTGAGCGATCTTCTGTATTTGGCAGGTTTCGAGAGCATTCGCAATTCCCGCGAGATCATGTGCCCGGTGCACGTCCCGCTGTTAGGCCCGCTGCTCAATCGATACCTGGTCCGGCTGTGGCCGTTCAGCCACTTGGCAATCACGCATTTGCTGATCGCCCGTCCTCGGCCGGTGCCGGAACCGGGCCGCCATGCCAGCGTAAGCGTGATCGTCGCCGCTCGAAATGAAGAAGGCAACGTTCCACAGATTTTCGACCGGCTGCCTCAAATGGGCTCGGGCACGGAGCTCATCTTTGTCGAAGGAAACTCAACGGACAAGACGTGGGAAGCAGCGGAACGGGAACTGGCCCACCGTCCAGGCTATCCAGCGCGTTTGTTCCACCAGCCCGGCAAAGGCAAAGGCGATGCTGTTCGCAAGGGATTCGCCGAGGCGCACGGCGATTTGCTGATGATCCTCGACGCGGATCTCACCGTAGCGCCCGAGGATCTGCCGCGGTTTTATGAAGCCTGGCGTACTGGCCGCGGAGACTTCATCAACGGCGTGCGTCTGGTGTACCCGATGGAAGAACGCGCCATGCGCTTCTTCAATCTTTTGGGAAACAAATTCTTCAGCCTGGCGTTCAGTTGGCTGCTGGGCCAGAGCATCAAAGACACGCTGTGCGGAACCAAGGTGCTCAGCCGCCGCCATTATGAAACCATCGCCGCCAACCGCGCCTGGTTCGGCGAATTCGACCCATTCGGCGATTTCGATCTGATCTTCGGCGCGGCCCGCTTCAACCTGAAGATTGTGGATATGCCCATCCGCTACGGCGAGCGCACATACGGCGATACCAATATCCACCGCTGGCGTCACGGAATGATTCTGCTGCGCATGGTGCTGGTGGCCATGCGTCGGATCCGGTTCATCTGAAGGACGATGTCGCGACCGACTTCGCCCCGCGATCGTCAATCCGCTACCGTTGGCCAGCCTATTCCGCTTCGCTGTTCGGTGTCGCGTAGTAGCCTTTGCGGGCCTGTACCTTTTGGTCTTTATTGCCGCAGCGGATCTCGATCTTGCGGTATGAGCCGTCGCGCGCCGTGTTGGCGGGCGTGTAGCCGATGGCGTACTGCGTCCGCATTTCGTTCTGGATCTCCGCAAACGCCTCGGTGAGTGGATGTTTTCGGTCGACGGTGAACACGCGGCCGCCAGTTTCGCTCGACATGCGGCTTAGCGCGGAGCTTCCTCCGTAAAACGCCCCGTGCTGGCGATAGAAGTTGTAGTCGACATACGCGATGCTGTAGATAATCGCGTCGGCCTTCTGTGCCTGTTCAATGGCGTCCTGGATCTTGTAGGTGCTGCCTTCGTCCTCGCCATCGGTGATCAGGATGAGCGCCTTGCGTCCCACCTGACCGTGCAACTCATCGTGCGACGCCAGATACACCGCATCGTAGAGAATGGTGCCCTTCGGATGGTAGATGGTTGGCACGGGACCGGGCTCCAGACCGCTCATGCTGGCGTTCACGTGAAGCCCGTTCAGCCCGGCGCGCAACAGTTTCGGCGAGTTCGTGTAATCCTGCAGCAGGTCCGCGTCGCCACCAAAGCTGATCAGAAACGCCATGTCCTTAGGGCGTAGAACACTGCCAAAAAACTGCGAGGCTGCGTCCTTCTCGATGTCCACCAGATTCTCCTGGCTGGGGCTGACGTCAATCAGCAGGCCCATGGTGAAAGGCAGATCCGTCTCGCGCGTGAAATAGCGAACGGTCTGCTGCTTCCCATCTTCGAAGATGGTAAAGTCGTCTTTCGTCAGGTTGCCCACCAGGCCGCCCTGCTTATCCCGAACGGTGAAAAACACGTTGACGACGTTTACCTCAACGTGAATAGGCGCTTCCGCCTGCTCGGGCTTGTCCTCTTGCTGGGCTGATGCGGGCTGCTGCGTTGGCGGGGGCTGTTGAGCTGGCGCCGCAATCAAGAGAAAGAGCGGCACAAGAAGGCCGACAAAAGCGGGGTTCATACGGTTAGATTGGTAGATGCGCAGCCGCGCCCGTCCGTTCCATGCGTCATGCGATTGTACATCTGAAGAAGGCCGATCCGGTCCTCGCGGAAATCATTGAGCGCGTTGGGCCGTATCGCATGCAATTCCGCGACCCGGCGTTCAGCACGCTGGTGCGATCCATTGTGTATCAGCAGCTCAGCGGGCGCGTGGCGTTGCGGATTTTTGAGAGGCTGCTCGATCTGCTTCCCGAACGTCAGCTCACACCCGAAGCAGTTCTTCCGCTCACCGTGGAGCAAATGCGGACCTGCGGTCTGTCCGGCCAGAAAACGAGGTACATACAGGACCTCGCGGCCAGAACATTCGCCGGTGAATTGGATTTTACTCGGCTGCCGGGAATGCGTGATGACGAGGTGATCGCGGCGCTCACGCAGGTGAAGGGAGTGGGCGTCTGGACCGCGCACATGTTCCTGATCTTCGCCCTGCAACGGCCTGATATTTTGCCGGTGGGAGATCTGGGCATCCGCACCGCCATGCGAAAAGCCTATCGCATGCGAGCGCTGCCGAAGCCGGAGCGTATGGAGAAAATCGCACGGGCGTGGCGTCCGTGGTGCTCTGTTGCGAGCTGGTATCTCTGGCGCAGTCTGGACGGGGAAGCGGCGCTATAGCAATTCTCTGACCGCGTATAATCAACCGACATGTTCGGATTCTTTCCGGCGCTTTTCGTCTGCTGGTCGTTATTCGGCCAGTCCGATGTCCCCGCAAAGCTTGTCGCACGCGCGGAGTCGGGATCGGCAATGCTCAATGATCTCCGCGAGCTCTGCGACACTATCGGCGGACGCGCCACCGGCTCACGGGAGTGCGAACGCGCTGTCGCGTGGGGAGCCGCGAAGTTCAAAGCAGCCGGTGTTACGCACGTCACGCTCGAGCCTTATACGATCCCGCATATCTGGCTGCCTGGAACCATCTCCGTGGAAGCAGTTGCTCCGGCACAGTTCCCAATCCGCGCCGCCGCTGCACCGGTGAGCCCGTCCACAGCAGGCGCTATCGAAGCTCCTGTAATCGACGTTGGCAACGGCTCGCCCGAGGCATTCGCGAAAGCTGCGGGTGGTTTGAAAGGCGCGATCGTCCTGGTTCATTCCAGCGAAATGAAGAGCCTTGACGACCTGTTCGCCGAGTACCTGCGCAACCCGGGTATCAACACTGCGGCGAAACGATATGGCGTCGCAGCGGTGCTGCTGGAATCCTCCCGGCCGCGAGGTCTTCTCTATCGCCATCCCGTCTCGCTTGGGCTCGATTTGGCCCCGGTTCCGATGGCCATCGTTTCGCGCGAACATGCCGAGCGCCTGGCACGCCTGGCCGAACGCGGCGAAGTTCGGGTGCGTTTGTCGATAGCCGACCGGATCAGCGGTCCATACCGCGCCGCTAACGTGGTGGCGGAGATTCCCGGAACGGACAAGCGCAACGAGCTCGTCGTGATTGGCGCGCACCTCGATTCCTGGGATCTGGGAACCGGCGCGCAGGATAACGGCGTGAACGCGGCCACGGTAATCGACGTCGCGCGCGCATTCGTGCAACTCGGGCTGCAGCCGAGGCGCACAGTCCGGTTCATCCTGTTTACGGGCGAAGAACAAGGCATGCTCGGGTCGGAAGCCTACGTCGCACAACACAAGGCCGAACTCGACAACCATGTCGCATTCATGACGTTCGACGTCGGATCGGGCCACACCAGCGGGTTTTATCTGAACGGCCGCGAAGAGCTGCGACAGCCCGTCAATGCGATTCTCGAAGCGGCTGGCATCTCAGGCGCGAACGATCACACCGATGAGGCAATCGATGGCACGGATAATTTCGACTTCCTCATTTCCGGCGTTCCCAACCTCGTGGCGCTCCAGGATGCCGCGCCGTACTTGCCCGATTATCACGCCGAGTCGGACACGTTCGATAAGGTCAACTGGAAAGAAGCGCAACGGAACGATGCCATCGCCGCGGTCATGATGTGGGGTCTTGCCGAATCGGCGGATCGCCTCGCCACCCGCCAATCACGCGGCGAGATCGAGAAGACGCTGCACGAGACGAAGATCGACGAGCAGATGAAGCTGTTCGATCAGTGGGACGATTTCGCGGCGGGCCGTCGTGGAAGTCCAAAGTAGGCGCGGATTGACAACGTGGCTGGAGCTATGGCGTCAGCAGGCGTGAAAGCCAGCGCAGCCTTGCCCGATGTTACACTTTCTTGGCTGTCACAAGCCGGCGCGCTTCCTGAAGAAAGCTTTCGGGGACCAGCCGGAGCACAATCGGCTGAATGTTCTTTGGCAATTCCCGCGCGGACAATATATCGGCGGCAATCAGATCGCAGGCGGCGAGGCCCTCCCGCCACTTTGGCTGTTCCGGGTTGCGTCGAATCAGGTCTGCGCCGGGGAGCCCGAAGGCTGGGGTCAGCAGAGAAGCCCAGTTCAGAATAGCCTCGGAACGGGAGACGATCCCAATCAGTACCGGCGACCGTGGCGGGCTCACTCCGCTGAGTACCTCTTCCAAAGACTTTAACGGGATTACCTGGTGGCCCCCCGGCCGGAGTTGAGAAACTTCCGCGGCACCCGAGGTGGTGGTCAGAAGCAAAGAGGTCTCGAATCCCGGAACGTGCGGCGCTTCCTCCGGGACGGCGAAAGGCACCGTGCATCCGACGGCTTCCTCAATCTCGTTGGCGAGAATGCGAGCCAGATTGCGATCCGGGTGAACAACCAACAACCCACGCGTCTCGCCTTGTGCACGGAAGTCGGCGCGCGCGTTCTCGAATGCATCGCCGAGCGCCTCGATGGAGAAGCCGCGGCTGAGACCCTCCTCGATCCAGGTCTGTACGAAAACATCGATCTCGCCGCCGGCGCCGCTGTGTTCGAGGTCGCAGACAAAAACTCCGGAACCCGCTTTGTGCTTGACCCAACCGCGCGCGGCAAGGTCGCGGTATGCGGCGCTGACCGTGTTGGGATGGACGCTGAGCCGCCGGGCGAGGTCGCGGACGCTGGGCAAGCGTTCGGCCGGGGCGAATCGGCGGCTGAGAATCCCGAACAGGAGTTGAGCGCTTAGTTGCTCACGGACTGGAATGGAGCCGTTTCGCGAGATCCAAATCCGATTCATGGCGGCGCTTTGATTCTATCCGCAAACCGTGTCACACGCGGGCTCGCCTTTCGCGCGTGACATCGCCGAGCACGCCTGGGATTAGACTGATTTCAGAATGGGTTTCTCCGGAGCCGGATGTTCGCCTGCGCGCACGGTTTTCGCGTGGGTATTACTGGTCACTCCGTTCTGTGCCGCCACCGGAGCTGAACCGGTTTTCCCTTCTGACGCCGAGGATCCCATGCAAGCGGGCGGTGCGGAGTTGCTCGAAACGGTCTGCCCGGGGCGGGTCGCAAGCGGCACGGAAACCAAATGCCGAGGCGCGTGCCCGAAATTCACCAGCTTTGCCGGAGATAACCTCGGTTGGTCCCTGTCGAGGTTGACTCACGGCCACTTTCGTTCGCCTACGAGCGAGGACGCAGCGCTCTGGATGGAAGGCTGCGAACCGCACTCCGAAAACTTCGGCGGCACCATTTTGATGACGCGCCGCTCGGGCCGGTGGATCATGCTCTGGTACAAGGCGGGCGTTGTCACGGAACGATGCCACAAGGTGCCGCTCGTGAGCGGTCGAGAGGTACTCGTTTGCATAGGCACCTACGGCGCACAAGGCGCCAACACCACGGAACTCTATATTGAAGACCTTCTCAGACCCACTCTTGTCATGATGGCGGAGGGAGAAAGGGCACCGATCTTCTACGTTGTCGATGACACCCTGACCTGCGGCGAGAAGCCGGGCGGTTTCGCGCCTCCCGAGCCACGTCCTGTAACGCCGGCCATTATCGAGCGGGTTGAGTTCGCTCCCGGAGCAATGTCGGTTGTTGCTCGTGCAGGCAGGAGACAGATGAAGCCCGAGGACGTCAAGGCTTGCATCGAGTCAAAGCAAAATGGAGACGTGTCGAGGTTCTTCCCGGCCACCCGACAGTATCGCATCGACTTCAACTTTGACGGCCGCACCTGCTAGGTCGCGCCGGCAAGTGCCGCCACCGCTCGAATCTTCGAAGCTCACTGAACAGCCGCGGGCTTCCCGAAGTAAAGGTGTGTAACATTGCCGCGCGCGCCAGCGTCTCACGACAGATCCGATGCAAAGCGCAAGCGTTGGCTGCCATACCGAATGGTGGTGGCATTGCTCCTTTTCAGCCAGCGCGACCGGCTCAGTGGCTTCAATAATTCATCCGATCAAGCGATTTCCCTATAAGATAAAGCTGGTTCGCGTTTCGGTGATCAAG
>Ga0187851_10003515_pt1 | contig 13107 bp, 12 predicted proteins | sample June2016WEW_6_10_FD_132997 | JGI IMG/M metagenome (GOLD analysis project Ga0187851, IMG submission 132997) | Peatland microbial communities from SPRUCE experiment site at the Marcell Experimental Forest, Minnesota, USA - June2016WEW_6_10 | ecosystem: Environmental > Terrestrial > Soil >...
ATCCAGCTTCACCATGGGCGACTCCCACTCCCCGGCCAATTGATAGTCGAGCGAGGCATAGCCGCGCGAGATCGATTTGAGCCGGTCGTAGAAGTCCAGCACGATTTCGTTCAGCGGCAGCTCGTAGGTGAGCATGACGCGCGTGGGCGTCACGTACTCAAAATTGATGTGTTTGCCGCGCTTTTCCTCGACAAGCTTGAAAATGCCGCCGACATATTCTTCGTTGGTCAGGATCTTCGCCATAATCACCGGCTCGCGGATCGATTCGATGCTCTGCGGCTCGGGCCAGCGCGAGGGGTTGTCAACCTCGATCACTTTGCCGTCGGTCAACGTGATGTGATAGCGCACGCTGGGCGCGGTGGTGATCAATTCCAGCTCGTACTCGCGCTCCAGCCGCTCCTGGATGATTTCCATGTGCAGGAGCCCCAGAAAGCCGCAGCGAAACCCAAATCCCAGTGCCTCCGAGCTCTCCGGCTCGAAGAAGAAGGACGAATCGTTGAGACGAAGCTTCTCCAGCGCGTCGCGCAGCAGGGTGTGCTCGTGCGAGTCGACGGTGTAGAGGCCGGCGAAGACCATCGGCTTGATGTCTTCAAATCCGGGCAGGGCGTGGGCGGCGGGGTTCGCGTCGTCGGTCACCGTGTCGCCGATGCGCGTGTCGCCTACGTTCTTGATGGTCGCCGAAAAAAAGCCGACCTCGCCCGCGGAAAGCTGCATGATCTCGACGGGTTTGGGCATCAGCACGCCCATCGACTCAATCTCGTGGGCCGTTCCATTCCACATCAACCGGATGCGCTGGCCTTTGCGCATGGTTCCCTGCATTACGCGCACCAGCACGATGACACCGCGATAGGGATCGAACCAGGAGTCGAAGATCAATGCCTGGAGGGGAGCGTCCGGGTCGCCGGTCGGTGGGGGAAGCCGGTGCACAATGGCTTCGAGCACCTCGTCGACGCCCTGGCCGGTCTTGGCGCTTACCGGTATAGCGTCGGTGGCGTCCAGCCCTACCGCTTGCTCGATGGCCTCCTGGGTGCGCAGGACGTCGGCCGAAGGCAAGTCGATCTTGTTGATGACGGGGATGACTTCAAGGCCGTGGTTGATGGCTAGGTAAGCGTTGGCCAGCGTCTGCGCTTCCACGCCCTGGCTGGCATCGACGACCAGCAGCGCGCCTTCGCACGAGGCCAGCGAACGCGAGACCTCGTAGCTGAAGTCGACGTGCCCAGGCGTGTCAATCAGATTTAACTGGTATGTGTTGCCGTCGCGCGCTTTGTACATCATGCGGACTGCGTGGGCCTTGATTGTGATTCCCCGTTCGCGCTCCAGGTCCATATCGTCGAGGATCTGGGCCTGCATCTCCCGGCCCGTTACCGAGCCTGTCAACTCCAGCAGCCGGTCGCTCAGCGTCGACTTGCCGTGGTCGATGTGGGCGATGATGGCGAAGTTGCGAAGAAAGCGGACGTCCATGATGCTTTCAAAACAAAGGTTTTATTGCGTTTCTGAATACCTGTCGCGGCCGTGCTCCAACGCTTAGCTTATCATCGGCATAATGCTCCCCGCGGCATCACCCCCGTCCGGCAGGTTGTGCGTCTGATGCGTATGGGTTGGAATCGCGTGCTCGCGCCGGTCTGTCTTCTACTTGCGATCCCGCTGGCGGGGTGTCCCTCGCAGCCAGGCGCAGTGAGCGCCGTGCCGGCGGCAGAAGCGATGGCACCGGCCGTGCAGCCAACACCCGCGCAACAGGCGCCTGCACCCGCGCCGCCGCCCCCGGCTCGTTCGGCTGAAGAACAGCGCGTGCGCGCCATTATCGAGCAGGCTGAGGCGGCTTACGCGCGCGGCGACGCAGACTACCGCAAGGGGCAGCTTGCTGATGCAAAGGCCGAGTTCGATCGAGCCGTTGACCTGATGCTTTCGAGCGGGATCGACATCAAATCAAATCCCCAGCTTCAGGACGAGTTCGACAAGATCGTCGATCAGGTGAACGCTCTGGAGATGGAGGCGCTGAAGCAGGGTAATGGCTTTGTACCGAAGGAAGAGATCACCCCGGCCGAGGCGGCCAGCGATGTAACCTTCGCTGTCGATCCCAACCTGGTGGCCAAGGCGACGGCCGATCTTGCGACGACGAAGTCTGACCTGCCGCTGGTGATCAACGACTACGTGGCCGGCTTCATTAACTTCTTCGCGTATACCCAAAAGGGCCACAACACGCTGCTGCATTCGTTCCAGCGCTCCGGTCTGTACCGGGGCATGATTCAACGCGTACTGGCAGAAGAAGGCGTGCCGCAGGACCTTATCTACCTGGCGGTGGCCGAGTCGGGCTTTCAGCCTCGGGCTGTCAATCGGCGCTCGCGGGCCGGGGGCATGTGGCAGTTCATGCCCACCGGCGTCTACGGGCTCGACCACAATCCGTATCTGGATGAACGCTTCGATCCCGAGAAGTCGACGCGCGCCTACGCTCGCTACATGAAGTATCTCTATGACCAGCTGGGCGACTGGTACCTTGCCATGGCGGCTTACGACCACGGCGCCGGCAATATGCAGCGGGCCGTCGAGCGCACCGGCTACGCGGATTTCTGGGAGTTATACAAGCGCCACGAGCTCCCCACAGAGACCCAGAATTACGTGCCGGAGATTATTGCGGCGATCATCATCGCTAATAACCCGAACCAGTACGGCTTTGACGACGTTACACTCGATCCCCCGGTACTGACCGATACGGTCAGCATTAACTACTCAATCGACATTCGCCTGGTGGGCGACCTGGTCGGAGCGCCGGTCGATGAGATCGAGGCGCTCAATCCGAGCCTGTTGCGCATGGTGACACCGCCTGAGGCTGCTTTCGATCTGCACCTTCCGGCGGGCACAGCAACGTTGTTCGAACAGCGAGCCGCGTTGATCCCCGAGGACCACAGGAACTCCTGGCGCTACCATGCTGTGGCCGCGGGCGACACTTTGGAGTCGGTGGCCCAGGAGTACCGGGTTCCGGTGGCCGAGCTGGCGACCGCCAACCAACTTGGCCGGTCCGATAGCATTGCCGGGATTGAAGCCCTGGTGGTGCCGGTTGCGCCCGCTGCGGAGCCCTCAACGCGCAGCCGGCTCTACGTGGCGCGACGGGGTGACACTTTGGTCACCATCGCCGACCGCTTTGGCATCTCGCTCAGCCAGTTACGGCGCTGGAACGGCATACAAACGGGTACTCGCATCGAGCCTGGCCGGCGCATTCGGGTGGCCGAGCCCGCCCCGGTCTCTCGCGCTTCCTCGTCGCGGCACCGCCGGAGTTCGTCGCCCTCCGCAGCGACTGCCAGCCATTCAAAATCCCCGGCCGCGCCTACGGCCGGATCAAAATCCCAGACCTCGAAGACCTCTCAGGCCGTGCCCGCCCACAAGACGGCGGGGTCTAAGTCAAGGCGGGCCCAATCCCATTCCACCGGGACCGCGTCGAGGGCTAAATCCGGCGCGACGCACAAGACCGGCAGCCTTGCCAAAGCTTCGCCGCAATAGAGAAAGCGAAGAAAACCCCCGCGTGTTGCTCGAGTTTCGCTTGTGTTTAAGTGCGTGCTATGGCTACAATCGCTTGCGCGAGCAAATTGTTTTCATCTGCTCAGCGAAATTCTTAGGAATTGAGATCAGCGGAAATCCGCTGGAGGCGATGGGATGGACGAAATGTTCAGGATGTACGCGATGAGTGACGGCGACCCATCAGGGAAGCCGGGTGACCTGGACTCCGGTCGGGTCGAGGACCTTGAAGAAGACGAAATGGAAACTGCCGGCATCCTTACCTCATCGGACGACGATGAAGTGATCGCCGAGGAAGTGATCGTGGTTTCTACGCCTGTGGCCCCGAAGCCGGCGAAGAAGGCTGCCCCCAAGAAGAAAGCGCCCGCCAAGAAGGCCGCAGCCAAGAAGGCTCCGGTCAAGAAGGCAGCTAAGAAAGCGCCAGCCAAGAAGGTCGCCAAGAAAAAGGCTCCAGCGAAGAAGGCAGCCAAGAAAGCGCCCGCGAAGAAAGCTGCCAAGAAAAAGGCTCCGGCCAAAAAGGTAGCCAAGAAAAGCGCCAAGAAAACCGCCAAGAAAAGCGCCAAGAAGACCGCGAAGAAGAGCAAGAAGAAGTAGTTTTTCAGGTAGGCGCCATTGCCGGCCGAGGGCAGAGGATAGTCCCAAGGGCGCGGCAAGCCGGCGCGGCCGAATGCAAGCGAGGAATGCAAAGTGCCCGGCTATGCCGGGCTTTTTGCGCTCTGCAGCAGGTCCGGAGCTATCTTGCCTGGCGAGGGCGCCTGAATCTGCTTCAGGTGCCACTGCTGGTGCATGACGTAATCTTCGATGAGGAATTGCAACGTGACCGGCGCGTCTTCGCCCACCGTGCAGAGTGTTCCCATTCGCTCCTGGGGAATGCGCGCCACTACTTCTTTCAGGATTTCGTGCTCCGCCTGCCACCAGTGGAGCAGGGTCTCCCAGGACTGTTCAGAATAGCCGTGCGCCTCGACCCACGCATCCTGCGCGTATGTCGGTCCGATATATGTTCCTTCAGTGGACGCGCGCACAAAGCGCTGCCGGTTATTGGCCGCCGAATCGAGCAAATGCCCAACGATCTGTTTCCGCGTCCATCCGCCCACGCGCCAGGGGGTATCGGCCAATGCGGGCAGAACGGCGAGCAGCGTGGCCTCGATGGCGCTCAGGCTGGCATTGAACTTCGCGGTGACTTCGGTCATCAGGCTTTCCACGGTTCGCTGTCCGAGAGCAAGAAACTGCAAGATGGTTGGGCTTCAGCATCGCCCGGTCACGGCCGGTGGCGGAAGAAATAACTCACCCCACCCTAACGGGGTTAGGGTAGGGCACCCGACGGGGAGATTGGGCGAGTTTACGGAATTGCCGCCAGCACATCCGAGGCGGCATTTGCTGGAGTCACCTTCACCCACACCTTGGCGACATTCCCGTGCGGATCGATGAGGAATGTGTTTCGGTTGGCGATGACCATGCCGTTGAATCCGCCCAGCGAGCCGTACGCGCTCACCACCTTGTGGTCGGTGTCGGCCAGGAGATGGAACGTCAGCCCGTCCTTGGCGCAGAACTGTTTGTGGCTGTCGGTCGAATCCACGCTCACGCCCAGGATCACCGCGTTCTTGGCCTCAAACTGCGGCAAAGCGTCCTGAAACTTGTGTGCCTCGATGGTGCAGCCGCTCGTCATGTCTTTGGGATAGAAGTAGAGGACCACCCACTTCCCGCGGTATTGATCGAGTGAGATGGGCGAGCCGTCCTGCGACGGGAGGGTGAATTCGGGAGCCTTCTGGCCTTCGGCAGGCATGGGGGAGTCATCGGCGGCGCGAGCGGCCAGAACGCAGAGACCGCCCAGCAACATTACGGCGAGGGCTACGGGAAAAAACTTATGCACGAGAGAACCTCCTGAAGTGAAGGGAACAGGGATTACGGGACCAGGGAACTAAACGACCGCCGAGCGATTCGCCGACGGCTTCATCATTATCGGCGCGGGGCCGCAACAATGGCAATGCCTGCCTGGCCGGCTCGCTTGAGTAGGGCATCGCGATCGAACAGGAGCGTTCGACCCGCCTCGACGGAAAGGCAGCTCGCCCCGGCGCGAATCATGGTTTCGACGGTGGGCAAGCCGATGACTGGCACATCGAACCGCATGTCCTGGTTGGGCTTGGCGACTTTCACTACGGTAAGGCGGCGCTCCAAAGTTGAGGCTTCCAATTCGAGTGTCTGCATCTGCAGCCCGGCGCGCTCAATCGCCGCGTCCGTCCCTTCCATCGCCTCCACGGCCACGCATGCTTGCGCGGCCACAACTACAGTCTGGCCGATGTCAAACCCCGCAAGCGCCCGGGCAACGCCCAGCCCGTACTCGATGTTCCTGCACTCCTCCTCGTCAGGCGCGCGCTCGGTCAATACGCCTTCCTGCGCCAGCAACGGCTCAAGAAACGCAGTCGAACTGATCAATTCAATGCCCTCGTCGGCGAGCACTTTCGCCACGGAGCCGAGCAGCGCATCCGTCGAGCGCGTGCGCAAATTCAGGAGCAGCTTGGCCAGGCGCCAGTCGGGCCGGATCGACGAGAAAATCTGCTTGTGCTTTACCTGGCCGGCCATCACTGCTTTGGTCACGCCCGCTTTTTGAAAGGTGTCGATGAGACGCGAGAGTTCGCCCAGCGAGAGCCAGTGGACGGCTATCCCCGCGTCGGCCTCAGCGCGCCGATCCATCTCCGGGTCGGTTTCTTCCTTGATGGCCGCGACGACGACCTGCAGCCCCTGCGCCCGTGCCGCCTCGAGCAACAGGAAAGGGAAGCGGCCATTGCCGGCGATGAGGCCGAGGGTCATGCGGGTCTCCGTTCAGTCCTTGCGCGATCGCGGCTCGATTCGGCCGGGCATCTCTCGAAGACACGTTGTGAGTCGCGGACGCCAGGCCACCCTACTTGATCACCCCGCGTTCGCTGCGCTCAATGAATCGCACCAGCACGGCCACGTCGTCGCCGGCAACTTCCGCGCCTTCGAGCTCGCGCATCTTTTCCACCGCCTGCGTGGTGTTCAGTTTCGATGCCAACAAGATCCGGTATGCCTTCTGCAGCGTCTTGATGCGCTCCGCGGAAAACCCTCGCCGCTCCAATCCAATCTTATTAATGCCGAAGGCCTTGTTCTCGCGCCGCGCCGAGGTGAGCGAAAACGGCAGTACGTCCTGGGTCACAATGGTGCCGCCGCCGATAAACGAGTACGCTCCTACCACGCAGTGCTGGTGTACGGGGCAAAACGCGCCCAGGGTCACATGGTCTTCAATGATGACATGCCCGGCAAGTGTGGCATTGTTGGCCAGGATGCAGTGGCTGCCCGCCTGGCTGTCGTGGCCGATGTGCACGTAGGCCATCAGCAGATTCCCCGAGCCGATGCGCGTAACGCCGCCGCCACCCACCGTGCCGCGGCTGATGGTCACGCCCTCGCGAATGGTATTGTCTTCGCCAATCTCGGTCGCGGTCGGCTCGCCCTTGTACTTCAGATCCTGCGGCGCCATACCGACGGCGCCAAACGGATAAAATGTGTTGCGCGGCCCCACGCGCGTCCGCCCGTCGATCACTACATGCGAGATCAGGGTGCAGTCTTCGCCCAGTTCGACCTCCGAGCCGATGGTGCAGTAAGGACCGATGGTGCAGGAGGCCGGAATGCGTGCGCCCTCGGCAATCACCGCGGTGGGGTGGATGCTCACTGAGCCGCCTCGGCAGGACTTGCTTCTGCCTTCGACTCCTGAGCTCGCGGCACAACCATGCAAGTCAGCGTGGCCTCGCAAGCCAGCTTGCCTTCGACGTATGCTTTTCCTGCCATCTTGCCGAAGCGCGGGCGGAAGCTCACCACGTCCACTTCGATCCGAAGCTGATCGCCCGGCGTCACCGAGCGGCGGAACTTGGCGCCATCGATGCCGGTGAAGACTGCCAGCTTCGAGTGCCTGTCTTCCAGTTCCGACAGCAGCAGCACCGCGCCGGCCTGCGCCATGGCTTCAACGATCAGAACGCCCGGCATCAGCGGCGCGCCGGGAAAGTGCCCCTGGAAAAACGACTCATTCATGGTCACGTTCTTGATGGCCACCACGCGCTTGGCGCGCTCGAACTCAACAATGCGGTCGATGAGAAGGAAGGGGTAGCGGTGTGGCAGGAAATCCATGATTTCCTGGATCGTAAACCTCATTCAGATCTCCTGGGGAGCAGGTGAATTAGCTGCCAGATGCTCCAAAGGATTATAAATATCGATGCCGACTACGATGAACGGGCCGAGTGGGAGCCGCGCAGGATTCTGGGATCGCTCAAATCCCGGCCCGCTCCATCTGCGCGTCAACCTCTCTCGCTCCGTCCTGTCTCCGCCAGCGCCCTCACAACCCCAATCCGATCTCGCACTTATGCTCTTCGCCTCGGCCCGCAATTTTGTGCCGCGCATTTGTGAAGAATTTCCCCCTCCTGGCGCAACATAGAACCGTGACTCCAGGCTCCTCCTCGACGCCGCTCAGAATCGCCCTCTCTTCTCTGCGCATCGCGTCCCGCACTCTCCCTCCCCAGGCCTCTGCGCCAGATTGAACCCTGATCCCTCGCAAAAAAAATCTCCCAAAACAGCCCCAAAATCGGTGCAAAACCGACCAATCTAAGCTTCGACCAATTGAAATCAATCACTTACATGTTTACTGAAAGTACAACATCCGGGCGCGGATCGGCTTGAAACCGCCCCAAGAAGCTGCGTTCGGGAGCCAAAAGAGTCTGTGTGAGAGCTCGACCTGATGGGATTTTCGGAACGAGTAAGGAGCAGCAGCCCTAGGCTGCTGAATGACCGGCCGTGCCCTTGCTGCAAATCCAATTTCTTGAAACACGCTCTGAAGGGGAGAGCGATGCATTTGGCTCCGCCTACTTCTTTACTCTGCGCGCTTCGGCATCCATATCCCAGAAATCTCCCGACAGATTCTCGTTGAATACGACCTTAGTCACGAAATACTGGCGGATCATGTCGTCGTTTTTCCAGCGGCTGATGGTGAACGGGGTTGGGAAGCCCTGGATGATGTGGTAGTCGTCGTACTCCTCGGCGTCGGTGTTCTTGTCGTGGTACTCGGGGTCGCGCCACTGGAATGAGCGGCGCAGGGGCAGGTGCGTCTGCACGTCGATCAGGATAGTGATGGCCTCGTTCTGCGGCGAGATCAGCGTCACCTGCTCGGCCAGGTGGCGCTCGGCGAGATGCTGGCCCTCGTAAATCAGAATCGTGTTGGGGTCTTTCATCCACACCTTCAGGGCCGTTTCAATGGAGTGGTCCCGACGGCGCATGTAGTCGTCGACGATGTCTTTTTCGAGCGGTTTCTTGCCGCGGTAGGTGACCTCCCAGCCCTGCCGGCCAATAAAGTATTGGTCCACGTCGCGATGCGTGGTGAACTGGATGCGGTCGTGGTCGGGCCACTGATGGAACTCGTAATACTGGGTTGTGCCGGGATCGGGATTGCCCTGGAAAAACGCGGCGATGTGCCCCTCGCGCTCCTGGTTCTGGATGTTCAGCCACGCCGAGCCGCCCAGCGCCTTCACCATCGCTTCCAACGCGGCGCGGGCCTGCTGGGCGTTCTTCTCAGCTGCGTTGTCGCCGGTCTGTGTACGCGTGGCGTGCGGCAACGCCAGCAACAGCGCGACGAGAGCCAAGGTTGCAAGTTTCCCGATCTTCATCGTCTCCTCTAGTGATAACTATCAACCGTCAGCTTTCAGCTATCAGCGGAGAATGCTGCCAGATTTGGTCCCTGATCCCTGATCCCTGACCCCTGTCTTTCTCACCCCGCCAGCACCGAGCCGCCATTCACGTTCAAAATCTCGCCGCTAATGAAGCCTGCCAGCGGCGTACACAAAAACAACACCGGCCCGGCAATCTCGCGGGGGCTTGCCGGCCGGCCCACCGGGATGCCGGTGAGAATCTTCTTACTGAGAGACGGATCAGCAAGCGTGCCCGCCGACATATCCGTTGCCACCCAGCCCGGCGCCACACAGTTTACCCGAATCCCTTTGGGCGCGAGTTCGCTCGACAAGCTCTTGGTAAGACTGATGATCGCGCCTTTGGTCACGGCGTAATCGGCGTGGTAGGCCTCGCCGCGCTGCCCGGCGGTGGAACTGATGAGAACGATATGCCCTCTTGCACAGTCCTTGTCCGAAGGGCTGCTGCACGCACTGCGCATGTGCGTGGTCGCTGCCTGCACCAGGCCGAAGACCGCGTCGAGATTAACGCCCAGCGTGCGCCGCCATTGCGCGTCGGTCATCTGGTCGATGGGTACGTCGCGCGATTCCCAGATGCCGTGATTGGCGACGAGAATGTCGAGGCGTCCGAATGCTGCAACGGCCTTTTCTACCAGCGTATGTCCGTCGGCTGGGGTTGCGAGGTCCTGCTCAATGGCGAGGCATTTTGGCGTGCCCAACTCTCCTTTGCCGCTGCACTCCGCCGCCAAAGCCTCGGCGTGCGCCCGCGCCTGCCGATAATTGAATGCAACCCGCGCTCCGGCCTCGACGAAAAGACGCACTGTTTCCGCGCCAATGCCTCGCGAACCGCCGGTAATGAGCGCAACTTTCCCGTCCAGCGACAAAGGCACTGCCATAGCCCCACGCTAATGCATGATGGAACGGGATGTCGAGGCGGACTGGGGCTGGACCTTCGTCAACGAAAGAGTGCCGTCCGAAGGCTCAGCGCTGCCGGCTGCACTCACGCCGCCCGCAGCACCCGCACGGGCAGCAGGAAGATGGCTTTTACCAGTTCCAGCACTCCCCATACGGTGATGCCAACAATCCGGAATGGCAGAAGGAGCAGCCACACGATCGGATAAAGGACCAACGCCAGCAATGCTAACGGCCAGCAGAGAACGAGGAGAATGCAGAAGAGCAGGAATTTGATCATCGAGAATAGCGCCTCACACGCGCAGGCCGGCATTCCTCTGGCCCACCATAGGATACGCCGCAAAGACGCCAGTGGTTCCGTCGCCAAGGTCAGGCTATTTCCGCTTCGACGATCGCTTCTTGGAGGGCCGCGTTTTTGGTGCGACCCCGCTGCAGGCACCCTCGGCGGGCTTTTTCGCCCGCGCCGCCAGCTTCTTCTTCCGCTCGTGAATGATCTTTGCGCGTTCCATATCCGGCATCGGCAGCACGGCCCGGATCCGCGCGGGCAACCTGGTCAGGATCAGCTCGTACGCGCGCCGCAATTCATCTTCAACCTGGCGCGGCCGCAGCACGTCCCACCGCTCCACGGTAACCCAATGGGCCTTGGCCAGGTAGGGCGACGCAATGATGCCCTCGATTTCAAGCAACTCGTGGAACCGTTCTACGCCGCAGTGAAACCACAGCACGCCTGTTCCCGAACCATCCACGTCGGTCATGGCGAACATCTTCCCGCCGATGTCCCGGTCACCCGCCCAGTAAACCAGATGATGGCCCCAGTTCAGGGTTTCCGTTACGTGGGGCAGCGCCAGGCAGATTTCGCGAATACGTTCGTTGTCCATGATGTGCAATGCGACGCTATTGGCTCGTCGGCTGCGCGCCGGCATCGGCCGCCTTCTTTTTGGCCGCGGCCGTGATCTGCGCCTCGAACGCCGCAATCCGCCGCTCGAGCTCCCATTGTGCCGCGGCCTTTTCGCTGGAGTCGAGGAATGCCTTGCATGCGGTCGAAGGCGTGGCTGAGCCCAACGTATCCTGCTGGCACGCCTTTACCGGAGCTTCGTAGTAATCGGCGTAAGGCCACAGGCTCGTGCCGGGCAGGAAGCTGTGCTCCATCCCGGTCCGCGACAGCTTGACCAGATTTTCGTAGTTCAGCTTGTAATCCTGAACAGCGCGCAGGTATTCGTTCGTCAGATCGATGCGGCTCACGCCCTCATCGTCGGTGGAAAGAGCCACGGGCACCTTCTGCGCCATGTAGATGGGGAAGGGATGCTGTGCGCCCTTGATACCTAGAATGCCCTCGTTCGAGCTCAAGTTAATCTCGACCATCACGTGCTTGTCGGCCAGTTCCTTCAACAACTGGTGCGGATTATCTTCGTCCATTACGTCGACACCGTGTCCGATGCGCTGCGCGCCGGCGAGCTCGACAGCTTGGCGGATATGGAAACGCAGCCCGTCGGGCGGCACCAGCCCAAAGGCGAGCTCGCCGGCGTGCAGAGAGATCGGTACCGTGGGATACACGGAGTGGAGGTACCCGATCATCTTCATCTGCAGCGTATAGTCGCGCATGGAGACGTAGCCGTCTTCGGGCTGGACCAGGTTGATGCCCACCCACGTGTCGTCTTTCGCGGCCAGGCTCGCCTGCACCGTTTCGAATCCCAGCAATAACTGGGCAAAGACTTCTTCAGGAGGATTGGCGCGCAGCGCCTGATAGAGGTAACGGGTCTCAACCTGGCAGGCCGGCGCAGCTTGCGGCGTTCCGCACTGTTCAGTCTTTTTGCGGCCAGCCTCGGCTTGTGTCACCTCATCGCGATCCTCCTGGACCTCGTTGCGAATCCCGTTATCAAGCAGTTGCTGCCGGAACTGTGCGAAGACAGGCTGGCTCGCTTCCTGAAGGTTCGCGCGGCTTCCGATCTGCATGGCAGTCTGCGCGGCACCCGAGAAAGTCGGGGTGACCATGAGCTCAAGATATTGGTTGTTCTGCTCCGCGGCGCGGCTGGCCACTTCGTCGACCCACTCGGCGGTGTGCGATTTCTTCAGTCCGCCAAATCGCCCAAAGGTGGCGAAAAACTGGTCGTGCCCGCTCCAACCGGCCGAGGGGACAAAGCTGCGCATGGAAAAGGCATCGATGAGTTTGTCGTAGATCGCCTGATTGGCCGCAGTCATGTTGCCGGAGAACTGCGTGGTGGGAATCAACGGCTCCGTGCACGGCGGCTGCGCGAAGCTTAGCGCTGCCGGGTCGACGCAGAGGCCATCCTCTGCCGCGTCGCGAATGAAGGTTTCGGCGTAGACCGCTCCCCCCAGGTGGACGTGCAAATCGGCGCCTTTGGGAAAGTCGATCAAGAAAGATCGCAACGCTGCGACGCCCTGCTGCGCCGCGCCCTGGAAGGCGCTATCTTTCTTCGATAGGTATCCCGGCTGAGAGGCGGAGCTGTTTTGTCCGGCCGCCGGCTGCGCCTGAGCGAGCATGGCCGATGTGAGGAAGCAGGTGAAGCAAACAAGAGAAGCGACCCGATAGCGCATGGTTTTTCCTGAGAGAGGGAATCAGCTGACTCATTCCAGTATGGTTTCTGAGGCCGCGGGACGGGGCCCGCAGATCAACCGGTGGAAGCCTTAGGGGAAGGTTGCCGGTTGCTCAAAAAAGCCAGTGCCGACGATCATAGCACGGCCTCGTGCGGGCGCTGGAAACGTGCCAAGGGACGCGCGCATTGTTATACTGAATCAGGTAGTTGCATCGCACGGCAAATGGATTCACCCGCCTTCCCGGCAGAGCCGGAATCCGCGCAGGACAATGCAACTTCACGTCTCAACTGAGGCCAGGTAGCTCAGTGGTAGAGCGCGGCCCTGAAAAGGCCGGCGTCGGCGGTTCAATCCCGTCCCTGGCCACCACTTCGTTACAAATCTGAGAGATTCAGGGCCGCGCTCTGGTCTTTGCGGGTAGCGCATTCACATTGCCCGCGGCCCTCCGAAA
>Ga0187851_10003520_pt1 | contig 13102 bp, 13 predicted proteins | sample June2016WEW_6_10_FD_132997 | JGI IMG/M metagenome (GOLD analysis project Ga0187851, IMG submission 132997) | Peatland microbial communities from SPRUCE experiment site at the Marcell Experimental Forest, Minnesota, USA - June2016WEW_6_10 | ecosystem: Environmental > Terrestrial > Soil >...
CTCGAACTCCTTCCAACCCGCGATGGATTTTTCGACGAGGATCTCGCCGATGGGAGACGCGACGATGCCCTCCGCAGCGAGGTGGCGAAAGTCATGCTCATTGTGCGCGATCCCGGTGCCGGCTCCGCCGAGGATGAAGCTGGGTCGGATGATGATGGGCCACCCGATTTGCTTCGCGATGTCGAGCGCGGTCTCGACGTCGTGAGCGAAACCTGACTCGGGAACCTTGAGTCCAATGTCGCCCATCGCTTCTTTGAACAGTTCGCGATTCTCCGCGGTCGAGATCGCCTCGGGACGTGCGCCGATCACTTCCACGCCCAAGCGCTCGGTCACCCCACGACGCACCAACTCCATCGTCAAGTTAAGCGCCGTCTGTCCGCCGAGCGTCGGCAGGAGGGCGTCGGGTCGTTCCTTTTCCAGGATGTCGGTGAGGACCTCGGCGTCGAGCGGCTCGACGTACGTGACGTCTGCGGTCGCGGGGTCGGTCATGATCGTGGCGGGATTGGAGTTCACGAGGATCACCTTGTAACCCTCTTCGCGCAGAACCTGGCAAGCCTGAGTGCCCGAGTAGTCGAACTCACACGCTTGACCGATCACGATCGGACCTGAGCCGATCACCATGATCGAATGGAGGTCGTCCCTACGAGGCACTAGACGCGCTCCAGTGACCCGTAGCGCACGAGAGATTCGAATCGCTCAAAGAGGTAGCGCGCGTCGTGAGGACCTGGTCCGGCCTCGGGGTGGTACTGGACCGAGAAACAGCGATCCGTGGGCGACGAGATCCCTTCGATCACACCGTCGTTCAGGTTCACGTGACTCACGAAACCACGCGCGAGCGACTCAGGGATCACGGCGTAGTTATGGTTCTGGGCGGTTATCTCAATCTTGCCGGTTGCCAGATCCTTGACGGGGTGGTTGCTGCCGTGGTGGCCGAAGGGAAGTTTGAAAGTGGAACCGCCCAGTGCGGCCGCCAGCAACTGGTGGCCGAGACAGATACCGAAGACCGGCACCGTACCGAGCAATTCCTCGATCACGGCCACGTTGTCGCTGAGTGCCGCCGGGTCACCGGGGCCATTGGACAAGAAGACGCCGTGCGGACGAAGCTCGCGAACCTCCTGCGCGCTCGTCGTCGACGGCACGACGGTGACGCGAAAGCGTTCGCCCAGCGCGCGTACCATGGTCGTCTTGATGCCGTAATCCAGCGCCACGATATGCAGGTCGCCGTCGCCACGTTGGTACGAGGCGGGCGTCGACACCGTGGTGACCAAATCGGTACCGTCGGTACCGGTGGCGAGCTCGGCCGCGGCGCGTACCGACGACTCCTCGGCGTGACCAAAGGCCCCGGCCAGGGCACCGTGTGCACGCAGGTGACGGGTGAGTCGGCGCGTGTCCACCCCGACGATCGCGGGCACGCGATGTTGACGAAGGAATCCTTCGAGCGGCCCGACCGAGCGCCAGCTTGACGGCAGGTCGGACAGGTCGCGTACGACGATCCCCCGGCACCACGGTCGTAGTGCTTCGTCGTCGAGCGGCGAGACGCCGTAGTTACCAATGTGCGGATAGGTGAAGGCAATGATCTGACCGGCGTAGCTCGGGTCGGTGATGACCTCCTGATAACCGCTCAACGCCGTGTTGAACACGAACTCACCGGTGGTGTAGCCCGGTTCGGCGAGGTACCCCGCGGCGTATCCCTCGAACGTCGTGCCGTCGCTTAGCGCGAGTGACGCGCGAGGGCGGATCACACCAGTACTCCATCGCTCACCACGAGCACACCCTTGGCGATGGTGCTCCGCACCCGTCCGCGCAACGCTCGACCGTCGTAGGGGCTGTTCACCGCGTGGCTGTGCAGATCCTCGTTGCGGGCCGTCCAGTTCGTCTCTGGATCGAATACCACCAGGTTGGCATCTTCGCCCTCGACCACCGCACCGCCGTGACCGGCGTGGCGAACGCGAGCGTCCTCGTGACGCAATTGGGCAATGCGAGCTGGTTCGCGACTGAGCACCGAAAAGAAGCGTTGTGGACTGGGTGCGTCGCCCAACGCCTCAAAGGTCAGCGACGCGGCGTACTCGAGACCGAGCATCCCCGCGGGTGCCTCGTCAAAGGGCAGATCCTTCAACTCTGGCGCGTGTGGTGCGTGGTCGGTCGCCACGGCGTCGATCGTGCCGCTTCGCAGTGCCTCGCGCAGCGCGTCCACGTCCGCTCGAGGTCGAAGCGGTGGATGAACTTTGAAGATCGGGTCGAACTGCTCGCAGCACGTCTCGTCCAGCGTGAAGTGATGGGGCGCGACCTCAAAGGAGACCGGCAGGCCCCTGCGTTGAGCGTCGTGAACCAGGTCGAGCGACCGCGATGTCGACAGGTGCATGAAGTGCAACGAACCCCCCGTCAAGGCGACCAGCTCGATGTCGCGCTGGACCATGAGTTCCTCGGCCAGCGCGGGTCGGCCCACGAGACCCAATCGGCCACTGACCGCGCCTTCGTTCATCGACCCTCCCGCGGCCAATAGTTCGTCCTCGCAGTGCTGGGCGAGGCGCACCCCGAGAGGCCGCGCGTAGGTGAGGGCGCGACGCATGAGCGATGGATCCTGGACTCCCGTGCCGTCGTCGCTGAAGAGACGAACGCCGAGTTCAGCCATCTCCGCCAGGGGCGCCAGGCTCTCGCCTCGCCGACCCTGCGTGATCGCTCCCGCGACCGCGACGTCCAACGGCGTTCGCGCACCGCGGTCGAGCACGTAGGACACGAGCGCCACGTTGTCAAGGACGGGCTCGGTGTTGGGCATCGCCGTGAGGGCGGTGTAGCCGCCGATGGCGCCGGCCAACGCACCACTCTCAATCGTCTCGGCCTCTTCGCGCCCGGGTTCGCGCAGGTGCGTGTGCAAGTCAACGAAGCCTGGCCCGACCCAGCACCCGCTCGCGTCAATGACGTCGCATCCCTCGGGCGCGGCGACTTGCGCGGCGACTTGCGCTATTTGCCCGTCGACCACCAGAACGTCGGCGACCGCACTCGACTGGGGGCCCACCACCAGACCACCGCGCAACAAGATCGAACTCACGACACTCCTTCGCTCGAACCAGCCACGGTCAGATAGAGCACCGCCATACGAATCGGAACGCCGTTGGCGACCTGGCGTTCAATGACCGCGCTCGGCAAGTCCGCCACCCGCGAATCAATCTCGACGCCACGATTCATGGGACCCGGGTGCATGATTATCGTCGTCGGGCGAAGCCGCCTCGCCCTCTCGAGGGTCAGACCGAAAGTCCGCGTGAACTCGGCCAACGACGGTACGAAAGATCCCGAGCCGCGTTCACGTTGCAGTCGCAGGAGGGCAACGACGTCGGCCCACTCGAGCGCTTCGTCGAAGTCGTCCACGACCCGCACCGGCCAGTTCTCGATGTCAGCCGGCAGCAGCGTGCCGGGTGCCGCAACGTGGACGTCGCAACCAAGGGCCGAATAGGCCGCGATGTCACTTCGCGCGACACGACTGTGGCGGATGTCACCCACGATGAGCACTCGAAGGCCATCAAAGAGTTTCGCCCCTGATTCCAGACCGCTCGTACCCGCGCGCTCGCTCAGCACCTGGCGCACCGTGAACGCGTCGAGCAATCCCTGAGTCGGGTGCTGGTGCAAGCCGTCGCCGGCGTTGATCACCCGCACGTGAGGTACATAGCGACTGACCTGAAGCGCCGCGCCGCTGGACTGGTGGCGAAGCACGACGGCGTCGATCCCCAACGCGTCGATGGTGGCGATGGTGTCGCGCAGCGACTCACCCTTCTTCACGCTGCTCGAAGCGACTGCGAGCGAGAGCACGTCCGCTGAGAGTCGCTTGGCCGCGGTCTCAAAGCTGAGACGAGTCCGCGTTGATTCTTCGAAGAACAGCGACGCCACGACGCGTCCCTTCAGCGCGGGGACCTTCTTAATGGTCCGACGGTTCACTTCAACGAATGATTCAGCGGTGTCGAGTACTTCGATAATCGCCTCTCGTGAGACGTCGTTCAGCGTGAGCAGGTTTTGGCCCCGAATCGAGTCGATCACGACTCCCCCTTGGTACCGATCCACACACCCTCGAGCGTCGCGAGGATCGCTTCGTCGAGTGACGTCGGAAGGTTCTTACCCACGTAGTCCGGCCGTATCGGGAGTTCGCGGTGACCCCGGTCCACCATGACCGCGAGTTGGACCGAACGAGGTCGGCCCCAATCCGACAGAGCATTCAGCGCGGCGCGTATGGTGCGGCCCGTGAACAGCACGTCGTCCACCACGATGACGGTCTGATCGGTGAGGTCGTGGTCGATGGTGGTCGCCGTGGACTTCGGGACCGGATTGCGATTGAGGTCGTCACGATAGAAGGAGACATCTAAGAGGCTGAGCGAGACGTCATCACCGACAATGTCGTGCAAGAACTCCGCGATCCGCGTGGCGAACGCGACGCCTCCCGTCTGCAGGCCGATCACGCTGAGTCGCGGCAAACCGTGGTTGCGTTCGACGATTTCGTGCGCCATGCGTTTGAGAGCTCGTTCGACTTCCTCGCCCGTCAGAAGCTGGCTCTTCGCAAAAAACGCCAGACCGCCCGGGGGCGTCTGGCGTAACTCTCCGCTGCTCATGTCACTCCCGCCGTACGAACCTCACAGGATCCGCTTCACGACTTCTTCGTCCTTCAGACTAGCAGGCCACTGGACGCGACTCGTGCGCACGGCGGCCGACAAGCCACTGCGATCAGTCCTTGTTCGGCGCGTCGTGGTCGAGTCGCTCCTCGTTCAAGGTTCGCTGATGCTCTTCCCACGCATTCAGCATGCCGTGAAACTCGGGGGCGAGATCCTTCGTCTTCTTGGTCTTCACACGCGTTTGACGCTCGGGATCGAGAACGTTCCACCACATGTAGACGGCGAAGACGGCGAGCAAGGGCCACTCGAACACGTAGGCCCAGCTGAGTCCGTTACCTCGTTCGGCCCGGCCCAACTCGAACCAGAAGGCGAAACCGCACAAACCCAAGCCCACGAGCAGGGTCACGTGTGCGCGGATCGCCTCGGCTCCCCCGAAACGACGGGTTCGATGTACGCTCGAGGCTCCGGCGTCAGTCACTTGTTTACCGTGCACACGATCACCCTACACTCGGCACTATTTTCAAACGATCCGACTGGTCACGCCAACGAACACCGTCGACGGGTCCGTGCGCTCGAATTAGAATCATTGCAAGTCGAGGGGACTACTCAATCACATGACTGATACCGAGAGCACTGGGACGACCCCGCTACTCAGTGAGACCGAGCGCGCTGCGATTTTTGCCTCGAACGCGCCCGTCGATCGAAACTTCCGGCGCCAAGGAGGTCGCGCTCCGATTCCGCCTAAGGCGGTGGCGTGGGCGCTCGTGATCTTCGTGGTCCTCGGTTTGGGCGGTGCAGCACTCGAACATTTCTTCGGCAACTTTGGCGTCACCAGCGCTACGACCACTAAATTTCTGCCTTCCAACGCCAACCTCTCACCGGTCAGCTCTTTGAACTCATTGAGCGTGGACCAGTTCATGAACCTAAAGCAAATCGCGAACGCCAGCGCCCCTTCGTTCACGCTTCGCACGCAACGAAATCACCGCTGGAACCTGCGGCGCTCCAACGGCAAGGTCATCGTGCTCGCATTCGAGAATGCGCCATGCAATGACATATGTCCGGTTCTCGGCAACGAGATCAAACAAGCGCAGGCACTCCTAGGTAACAACGAGAGCCAGGTCGAATTCGCGATCGTCAACACCGACCCACTCGACCTCACGCTGAGTGCCCATCCCATGGCCCTCAGCGAACCCGGTCTCGCGAGCGCGTCCCACGTGGTCTTTCTCACGGGGTCGCTGCACGCGTTGAACGCGGTGTGGTCGGACTACGGTGTGCGCATCAAGGTCGGTGCGCTGGCCAGTCAAGTGACGCACAACAACGTGATGTACTTCATCTCCCCTAACGGGGAGTTGGAAGCTCAGGCTACGCCCTTCGCGAGTGTGAGTACGCACAACGTCTTCTCACTGAAGGCCAACCTCATCACCCGTTTCGCGAAGGGCATCGCGACCACCGCCAGTAGTCTTGTGAAGTGACGGACGAACTTTCTCCCCTCGAATCCTCGACGTACGACCCGGCTTCCATGCCGGCGTCGTCGCTCTCGACCTTCAAAGTGTCGTTCTATCGACGGCCCTGGTTTCTCATACTGATCTCGGTCGTCGTCGTCATCGCCGTATCGATCATCAGCGACCTCCCGAGCCATGTTTCCAAGGCCCACGATCGCGTTACCCAGAACGAAACGATCACTGCGATCAATGGTGACATTGCACCGTGCGTCTACTCGGTCAAGGAGAGTTTCAGCTTCTACAACGAGAGTTTGGCCGGATCCCTTACAGCGTCTGACCGCAGTCAAATTCCTAGTTTGCTCGTGGGTGACCAGACCGCGTGTTCCTTTGCGAGTGGCGCGGTGTACGACTTGACCAACAACATCGAAGTCACGGACACCAAGGCCGGTCGGCACATTGATCAGATGCTCGCAACCGAGGTGACGTGGGTGACGTCAGACGCGTTGGCGGCCATCGAGGACATCCAGAATCTCTTCGTTCACCCTGGTGACAGGAAATACATCAAGGACTTGACCAAGCAGGAAGCACTACTCGCGAAAGACCGTCTCGTCGCCATCGATGATGTGAGGGCGGCGAGCAAAATCGACGGAGTACTCAAGAAGCCATCACTTCCGGTCCTTCCCCACCTCACTGGCACCTAAGCGCGAGAGTCGGATGGCCGGGGCCCGGCTAGGGTCCGAGAATTCTCTCGCGGCGTACCATTCGATTCAGTTCGTCGGTAGGGCTCTCCTCTGATTGGAGCCAGTGCACGAGATTCCAGAACACGAGAGGCAGGAATGCGGCGGCCGACAGGAACCACATGGCGGCTGCGGTGAATTGCTGATCCGCCGCAGCGGAGATGCCGTGTCCGGCGACATGATGAAACGCCCGGTACCACGAGGAGTGCGACATTGCTCCGAGATACGCCAGGACCCAGATCGTCCACATCGCAATCGCGGACATGCCAATCCGGTACGGACGAGTGGTACCAGGAGTGAGCGGCGGAGACTCAACCAAATCAGTCCACAAGACCACACCCACGACGAGAGTACTTAGCGATTCGATCACGATCAACCAGCCGTGGCGCACGGTGTCGTTGACCACCGGCGCCGACCGCCAGAAGATGGTCAACGCGACGAAGATGACCATCACCCAGATTGCTCGTACATTGCTTACCTGATGCGGTCGTGCTAAAACGAGTCGATCGACGAAGCGAGGTGACTGGTCGACGTGGACCAGGCCGTCGTCGTCAATACGTGGAGGTCGTGACGCGGCGAGCCCGAGCCAACGCCACGGTGCTCCGACCACAACCAGAGCGGGCACGAGCACGGAGAAGGCAAGGAATTGCATTGCCTGGACATATTCGTAGTGACGCGCCCAACCTTCGACCGGTGGAACGTAACACATCACTAACAGGAGCAGCCCAAAAACCGCCAAGCAGTCGCGGAGCGCCCGCTTCAGACTCGTCGAACCAGAGGTCGACGTCCCGTCGTTCACTCGGTCGGGTTGCGTTGAAAGAACACCCAGAGCAATACGCCGAACAGCACGCCCAAGGGGAACACCATGGTCAGCACTTGCGAACCGATAAACATGTCGACAGCTTGCATCATCACCTCCAACCCTAACCCTTGAACATCAAGTCTTGACTAGTACTAAGAAATCACTCGGGACAAGCGTTTACAGCAGATAGAACATCGCGAGGAAGATCGCGCCACTCACTGCGACGAATCCCCAGAAGTACGTCATCGACGCTACGTTCGCGCGAAACAACCTCGAAGTGGCCGCGCTCGACAATTCTGGACTCGCTTCGCTGGACTCCCTCCTCATCCGATGCGATCGAGCGAGCGTCGTCTCGAGCCAGTACGTGGCGCCGGCCAAGGTTCCGATGTTGATCACCGACCAACCAATGAAGGTTGACGCGTAACCACTCGATCCGGGATAGAACGGCACTGCCGTGAATTCCCATATCTGAGCGGCGAGTGCAACGAGTCCGCACGCGACACCCACCCAGCCGGCAACTTGCCAGTCCAAGACGTTGCCCGATCGAAGCCGTCGCTGACCGAAGAAAACGAGCACCGCGGCGACCAGGCTCAACCCCCATATCGTCCAGCCGTACGCCGTCGGAGCGGTGATGTTGTGGGGCCGCCACAAAAGACCGTTGTTGGCCGCGCGCAGGTAGAAATAGGAAAAAGCCAGTGACGCCAGCAGGAACGTGTACATGCCAATAAAGAGTCGTCCTCCCGACCAAATCGATCCGATTTGACCACGAAGCTCGTACTCGATCTCTTCAGGAGTCTCGTTCAGGGGTTTTTGGTTTCTTGAAGTGTCAGTCATCGTGTTCTCTCCACTTGCTACTTGTCCGACTTGCCGGACGATGAGACCCGATCGTCAGATCCACCCACGCCAAAGTCCGCGAGTGCTGGTGCACCTGCTTCGCTGTAGTGGTAGGGATCAGTCATGATGACGGGGATCCGCTCAAAGTTGTACACCGGCACCGGGTTCGCGGTCTGCCATTCGAGTCCCAACGAGTCCCAAGGGTTCGCGGGCGCCTTCACCGGCTTGATGTACATCGACCACATCAAGTTCGCGAAGAAGATCAGGAACGAGAATCCGAGTAGGAAGGCACTTATCGACGAGAAGTCGTTAAGCACTTGCAGGTTCTTCGCGTAGGTGAAGACACGACGGGGCTGGCCGAGCAAGCCGATGATGAACATCGGGAAGAAGGTCAGGTTGAAGAAGACGAACATGGTCCAAAAGTGCCACTGTCCAAGTTTCTTGTTCATCATCCGCCCGGTCATCTTGGGCAGCCAGTAGTAAAGACCCGCCATGAACGCAAAGAGCAGGCCGCCCATGATCGTGTAGTGGAAGTGCGAAAGCACGAAGAATCCGCCGTGGACGGTCACGTTCACTGGCACATCCGACAGGAACACGCCGGTGACTCCTCCAATGAGGAAGTTGAAGAAGACGGCCATGGCGAACAGCATCGGTACTTCGAATCTGATCTTGGCTTTATACAACGTACCCATACCTACTAAGAAGATGAAGCCCGTCGGAATGGAGATCAGTTCGGTCGTCAACATGAAGAGTGGCCGCATGTCCGGGTTGATACCACTCTGGAAGAGGTGGTGTTGCCACACGAAGAATGACAGCAGCGCAACGCCGATCATGCCCGCCGCCGCGACCTTGTAGGCGAACAGAGGTTTTCGAGTGAAGACCGGCAAGATTTCGGCGACGATGCCGAATCCCGGCAACGCCATGATGTACACCTCGGGGTGACCGAAGAACCAGAACAGGTTCTCCCACAAGTAGGAACTTCCCCCGTGTTCGGTCACGTAGAAAGCAGTCTGCACCGTCTTGTCGAGCACACCGAAGAGTCCCGCGGCAAACAACGTCGGCGTCGCCAGAGTCAAGAGCGCGGCGGTCGACAAAATGGCCCAGACAAAGATGGGCACACGGCTCCAGGTCATGCCCGGTGCCCGATTATTGATGATGGTGGCGGCAATATTGAAGCCCGCCGCCATCATGCCGAGTCCGATCACCGCAAATCCGAGCAGATAAGAAATCATGCCCGGCCCCGCCTGCGTCTGCAACGGCGCGTACCCCGTCCAACCAGTCGGGAAGCCACCGTACGGCAACGCCGAGAAGATAACGCCATAGCCGGCGATGAAGATCCAGAAACTGAACGCCTCAATGCGTGGGAACGCCATGCGTCGCGAACCAATCATCAAGGGAACGAAATAGTTGCCAAGTGGACCCAGGATGATTGACGTGGCCATCATCATCATGATTGTCCCGTGCTCACTCACGATCTCGATGTACGTGCCGGGGCCGAATACGTGGGTCGTCGGGCTGAGCAGCTCAGTACGAATCGCCATCGCGAGAAGTCCGCCTGTGAAGAGGAAGAGCAGAACGCCCACGACGTACTGCAATCCGACGACCTTGTGGTCAAGGGTATAGCGGAAGTACTTCGACCAACCTTCGACCGAGGTCTCGTGGTCCGCTTCCTTGCCCACCAATTTCGCGAGCGGGTAATTGAGGGCCCCGATGCCGAGCAACCAGCCCACCACTGCGAAAATCAGTGCGAGTGCGTTGGCCGAGGAGTTCTGTCCGCTGTTGGCGATGTAGGGATAGCCACTCGTGATGTAGTTCCCAAGCCAGTGGCCGAACGCGTAGCCCAGCACCGCAGCGATGATGGCCGTACCCATGTGTTGGCTTAACCAACCCGGCCGCTGGGTCCAGCTCACGCCCTGGTGTGGCGAGGGCGGCGACGTGCTGGAAGCCACGCTCTTCGTCGGTCGTTCGGCGCTAATGGTCATCGCGCTATCTCCGTTTCTAGCTTCAAAGTGTTTCGTTCAATCTTCGTTACGTACTTGATCATGACGCCGCCTGCTTGGCCCCGTACACCTCAACCGAACTGTACGGCGTTACGGTGCCGTCGGGGTAGAAACCACCAGCGGCACCATTGGCGTCGGGCACGTACGTCCACGCGAAGGCCGGCAAGTCCGCCGTGTTGGCGGCGTTCGCGCTCTCAGTGGTCGTTGCCCAACTAGAGAAGTTCGTCGGCGATTCAACCTTGCCGTAGTCAAACATTGCACCATGCCAAATACCGCAGAGCTCACTACAGCGCACGGTGAAGTTGCCCAACTGCTTCGTGGTGGTGAACGCCACGTTGTTCTCTTGAGGGTTGGCGTCTGCCTTGACTTCGAGTTGGTAGGCCCAGAAACTGTGAATTACGTCAAGGGACGTGACGTTAAAAGCGACGGTCGTGTTATTGGGAAGAATCAAATCCTGGGTTTCGAAGCCACCGAACTGCGGGTAGCGATACGTGAATTTCCACTGCTGGGCAATGACTTGGACCACCAGGACCTTGCCCGGTGCCCATGACGCCGCTGACGTCAGCGCGGCGGTCTCGGCTTGGGCAGCACCCGCGGGTTCCCACACCGGGTTCGGTCCTTCGCCACCACCCGAACCATTGCCGATCCACAATTCCACGATGCCAAAGCCTGCGAGGAACAAAACCACCACGGTCGTAATGGTGATCCAGAGGACCTGGGCCTTCATGTTCGAGCGAGCAGCCGGTCCACCCTGGGGTTCCGGCACGTTCGCTCGCTTCGAGCTCCAGTTCGCGATCGTGTATCCCAAGAACACCCAGACCCCGATGAGAACGGGCAGAGCGATCACCATCAGGATGTTGAAGTCGAATTGGTCATCGTGCGCGGAGGTCGTCATCGTCCCCGGCGGCACGTGAGGACCGACCAAGAACCAGTAGAGCAAATCGGCGGCAATCGACAAGACCAACGTGATGACCAAAATGCGGCGCAAGTGGTTCGATTCGTTTTTCATTGAGTTCTCCGTTGACATCACTGGGCCACCACGTCAAGGAATCCGCCCATGAAGTTCTGAGTCGACATTGGTCCTCCGTTGCCGTACAGGTACCCAAGCCCGCAAGGCACGAAGCACTGCCACGGGTAGTTACCCGGCCCTGGCGTCTTGAAGCTAAAGGTGATGATGTTGTGCGCAGAATTGAAATGGCACGGCGCAACACCGCATACGTTGGTCGCGCTCCCACTGACACCGATCAACGGCACGCTGAGACCGAGTGTGGGAATGGCGAAGGTGTGACCTACACCGTTCCCGGTGTACGAGTCATATTGCGAATACGTCTTACCATTCAGGGTTGCGGTACCACCGGCGGTGCCCTGCACCTGGCCCCACTCCTGATTACGCAGTGGACTTCCTGAGTCGTACTGGTACACGGTCATGTGGACGACAGTGTGCGCTGGAAGCTCCCAGGTGGTCTGGTGGACCCACTTGCCTTGGGGGTTCTTCACGAGATACGAGACCCACGTCGGATGCGGTCCAAAGCCAATCGACCCGACGGTCTGAACCGTTAGGTTCACTGGCTGGCCGCTGGCCTGGGCGTTGGTGAAGTTGACGACGCCGCCAGGTGTTCCGGGCGTGATGAACGCCGCGACCGCGGCAACCACCAACGCCACCGCCACCAAGAAGGCGACGACGACTGTGGATAGTCTTCCCGCTATTGACATACACCGCTCCTTGTGACTCTTCTCTTGACCGACAACCCCACACCGAAGATATCCGGCGGTACCGACCAAAACTGACCTCAATACTTACTTACATAAGAGTTTTCTTCCTTAGCTCCCTCGTCATGGGACGTCGCGACATTTTGTCAAGGCTGCGTCTCTTCGCTCGCCCGTGCGGACAACCTTCGCTCGAGTTGCGACACGCGAAAACCAGGACAAGGTCCCCACCGTCGAAACCCAAGAATTTTTACGGAAATCAGCAGATAGCAATCGTGTCGTCGCGAACGAGTCGAAGTCCGTCGAGGGCGGATCGGAACCGTCATGGTACGACGAGCAACGTCATTGATCACCGGCATGCCTCAGTCGTCGCGAGGTTGGCCATCGTAACGATAAGTTTTCATTTACTTTTAAGGTTCGTCGAGCCCGCGGGATCGTCACCAGCGCGAGTCTTGAACGTTACGTCAAGTGTTCAACACACGCCGAGAGCACCCCATTGACGAACGACGCCGATCCATCGGTCGAGAATACCTTCGCCAGTTCGACCGCTTCGTCCATCACCACGGCGCGCGGCGGCGGGTCCTCGAGCAACAGTTCACCGATCGCCATGATCATGATGATCCGATCGACCACGGCGATACGTTCGAGTGACCACTGCTCCGAGAACTCGCTGATGAGGGCCTCGGCTTGGGCTTGGTGCAACTCCGTTGACTTGACGATCGCCACGGTATAGGGGTCGGGGGCGAGAGGCAACGACGCGACGATGTCAGTGACCGGACGCTCTTTGATGGTGGCCTCATAAAGAATCTCGAGGGCCCGTTCGCGTGCGCGATGACGCCGTTGACCCAACTCGGTCATCAGGCCCGCGTCATGTATTCACCGGTGCGGGTGTCGACTTTGATGACCTCACCGGGACCGACGAACAGCGGCACCTGGACGACGAAACCCGTTTCGAGGGTTGCCGGCTTGCGCGCGCCCGACACCC
>Ga0187851_10003526_pt1 | contig 13092 bp, 10 predicted proteins | sample June2016WEW_6_10_FD_132997 | JGI IMG/M metagenome (GOLD analysis project Ga0187851, IMG submission 132997) | Peatland microbial communities from SPRUCE experiment site at the Marcell Experimental Forest, Minnesota, USA - June2016WEW_6_10 | ecosystem: Environmental > Terrestrial > Soil >...
GCACAGCGAGCAGAGCACAGCGAGCAGAGCACAGCGATCCGGAGGCTTACCGATCCGGAGCCCTACCGAGCCAGGCCGCGAGACGCCCATCCGTGGGAGGTGCTGAGAAATGGCCGCCAGCAACGAGACCGGACCAGCGAGCGAGACCGCGCCAGCGAGCGGGCCGGGCGGGACCGGGCAGCCGAAGCTGCACCGCAACCTGAGCGTCTGGGAGGCCATCGGCATCTCGCTGGCCCTGATGGCCCCCTCCATGGCGGCCAGCATCAACCCGCAGGGGACCGCGACGACGGTGGGGCGGGCGGTCCCGATCGCGTTCGCGCTCGCGTTCGTCGGGGTGCTGCTGGTGGCCTACACATTCGTCCGGCTGACCCAGCGCTTCCACCACTCCGGGTCGGTGTACGGGTTCGTCGGCGCCACGCTCGGCCCGCGCGCCGGGGTGATCTCCGGCTGGGCGCTGACCGGCACCTACACGTTCTACGCCGTGGTCACCTCGATGGCCGGCGGCCGGTTCGCGGCCAACTTCCTGAACGCGATCGGCATCTGGAAGAACCCGCCGACCTGGTCCGGGTTCCTGCTCGGGGCCATCGGGATGGTGCTGGTCTGGTTCCTCGCGATCACGCCAGCCCGGGGCGGCACTCGGATACTCCTGGCCGCCGAGGGCATCACCGTGCTGCTGATCCTCATCGTGATCGTGATCGTGTTCGCCAAGCTGGCCGGGCACAGTGCCCCGCACGGACTAGGCGTGGACTGGGCGGTGTTCAGCCTGCCGTCCGGCGTGCCGCTGTCCACGATCTTCCTCGGCGTGGTGTTCGGCTTCCTGTCCTTCGCCGGGTTCGAGGCCGCGTCCACGCTCGGGGAGGAAACCCGGCGGCCCAGGCGGGACATCCCGCGGGCCATCCTCGGCGTGGCCATCTTCGGCGGCATCTACTTCGTCGTGGTCACCGCCGTCGAGGTGATGGGCTTCGGCACCTCGGCCAAGGGCGTCGCCGCGTTCATCAACTCCACCTCGCTGATCGGCGACCTGGGTACCGCCTACGTCGCGTCCTGGCTGGGCACGATCATCACGGCAGGCGCGATGATCTCGGCGTTCGGGTGTGCGCTCGCGTCCACGGTCGGCGCCTCGAGGCTGACCTTCGCGATGGGCCGGGACGGCGTGCTGCCCGCCCGGTTCAGCCACGTCTCGCCCCGGCGCCGGACCCCGACCACCTCGGCCGCGGCCGTGGTGCTGGCCGTCTACGTCATCATCGCTTTCACCTGGTTCGTCCTGGGTGGCGACCCGTTCACGCTGTTCCTGGAGAGCGGGGTGATCGGGACCCTGATCCTGCTGGTGGTCTACGTCCTGGCCACGATCGGGATGGTCCGGCTGGTGTTCTTTTCCGGAGACTCCAGCATCAGGCGCTGGCAGCTCGTGATCCCGGTGCTAGGCATCATCGTCCTCGGCTACACCCTGTTCCGGAACGTCTGGCCGCTGCCCACCGGCGTCAACTGGTGGGGTCCGTCGGTGGCCATCGCCTGGTTCGTGGTCGGGATCGCCGGGGTGCTGGCCCGGCCCGCCGCGACCCGGCGCGCCGGCGAGCAGCTCACCCAGGCCGAGGGGCTGTCCGGCACGGCCGCCTCCCAGGACGAGCGGCTGACCCGCCAAGGTGCCTAGATGCGGGCGCCCTGAGCGGGGACGCATGGGGGAGGACGGGGTCAGCCTTGCTGGCCAGGCAACCGACGGAGAATCTCCTGCAGCATCCGGCCGTTCCCATCCAGGGTCTGGCGGATGGCACGGGTTTCTTCGTGCACGACGCTGAGCAAGTAGGCCACGGCGTCGATCTTCGCTGGGAGCGCGTGCTCGACCTGGTCTTCTAGCTGCTCGACGCGGCGCTCCAGTTCCTCGAGGGTGACCATGGGCTCACCCTAGCCTTTGCCGCTTTTCCCCAGTCAGCGATCTACTAGCTGTTGCGGCCGCGGGCGTCCACTGGCCACCGCTCCGCGACCTGGCCGTCCCGCACCACGTGGAGCTCGTCGACCAGGTTGACGACGGTGCAGACGTGGTTGGGGACCACGACGACCCGGTCGCCCACGGCTGGCCGCGGCCCGGCCCCGGTGACGGCCACCGCGTGGTGCTCCCACAGCCCGGTCACCGTGGCCTCGGGAAACGCGGGCAGCAGCCCGTGCCCCGGCACCCACGCCGGGCGGTCATAGCCGAGCACCTTGGCCCCGGCGTCCAGCACGAACCGGTCCGGAGCTGGGGTGCTGACCACGGTGGCCAGCACGGACAGGGCCACCTCGTCCAGCGTGCAGCTGCCCAGGATGACCTGCTGCGCGTCGTTGAACGCGTACACCCCGGGCCGCAGCTCGGTGACTGGGCCGCCGTCGCCTGGGCCGGCCGCCTGGGCGGCACTGGGCGTGGACCCGCCGCTGCGCACCGGGCAGGGCAGCCCCGCGGCGGCCAGGCTGTCCGCGGCGTCGGCCAGCGCGGCCGCTTCGTCGGCCGCGGCCCGGGCGGGCATGCCCGGCGCATAGCTGTGCCCGGGGAAGGTGAACACGCCGTCCACCGCCAGGCCCGCTCGGGCCGCCGCGACCGCGACCCGGCCCGCGTCGGCGGGGGCGACCCCGCTGCGCCGCAGCCCGCAGTCCACCTCGACCAGGACCCGCACGGGCACCTCCAGCTTGGCGTGCCTCCGGACGGCCGCGGCCAGCTGATGCACCGAGGCCAGTGAATCCACCCCGGCCGTCAGCCGCACCTGGCCGGCGAGGGCGCGCAGCCGCGGCGCCCGCTCCTGGTCGATCCACAGGGGATACGCAACGAAGATCTCACCGAGGCCAGCCTCGGCGAACGTCTCGGCCTCGCCCAGGGTGGCCACGGAAATCCCGGCCGCCCCCTGCCGGAGCTGGCACCGGGCGATCTCGATGGACTTGTGCGTCTTGACATGCGGCCGCAACGCGAGGCCGCGGCGTGCGGTACTGGCGGCCATGGCGTGCAGGTTCCGGTCCAGGCGGCCGGCGTCGACCAGGACGGCCGGGGTCGCCACCGGCCCGCCGGGCGGCGCCCAGCTGTTCACCGGGCTCAGCCGGAGTGCGCCGCGGAGCCGCCCGCGGGCTCGTAGGACCACAGCTCGCTGGACACCCCGACCGGCGGCGGGGCCTGACCGCCCTCCCGTTCGGCCTGCGAGCGGTGCCCGTGCCCGAACGCGGGGGAGCTCACCCACGCGGCGAACGAGTCCTCGTCCCGCCACCGGGTCACGACCAGCCAGGTGGTCCGCTCGTCGGTGGGCTTGAGCAGCTCGAATCCCTCGAACCCGTCCTGATTGTCCACGGCGCCGGCCCGGGCCGCGAAGCGGCGGGCCAGCTCGTCCCCGCTGTCCGCCGGCACGGTGATGGCGTTGATCTTGATAACCGTCATAAGCCCGATCATGCCAGCCCGGGCCTGGCCACGGCTGGGCTGGCCGGAGCCGCCCGGCCGCACGGGATTACCGCGGTGCCCTTTATGTTGGCCACCATGCCGCGTACCCGCATGTACCGCAACGGGATCCTGGAGGACGAGGGCTTCCCCGTCGCCAAGGTGTCCGACTATCTCGCCGACCCGACTGCGCTGGTGTGGTTCGACCTGTGCGAGCCGACCGCGGAGGACCTGTCCTCGATCAGCCAGGAACTGGGCCTGCACCCGCTGGCGGTCGAGGACGCTGTGGCCGAGCACCAGCGCGCCAAGCTGGACCGCTACCAGAGCCATATCTTCGTCACGTCGTACGGGGTGAAGCTGAACGACAAGACCGGCGAGCTGGAGACCGACGAGATCGACGCGTTCGTTACCGACCGCGCACTGGTCACGGTGCGGCGCAGCACGGGGTTCGACATCGACGCGGTGGTCCGCCGCTGGGACGACTCACCGGACCTGGCCACCTGCGGGGTGGGGTTCCTGCTCTACGGCCTGCTCGACTACGTGGTGGACACCCACTTCGAGGCGGTCCAGTCGCTGGACACCCAGATCGAGACGCTCGAGGACCAGCTGTTCGACGACAATCCGCGAGACAAGGAGATGCAGCGCCGTACCTTCGAGCTGCGCAAGTCCCTGGTCCTGCTGCGGCGCGTGGTGCTGCCCATGCGCGAGGTGCTCAACTCGCTGCTGCGCCGAGACCTGCACGTGGTGGACGGGGAGATCCTGCCGTACTTCCACGACGTCTACGATCACGTGCTCCGTGCGACCGAATGGACGGAGTCCCTCCGCGACCTGGTCACGACCATCCTGGAAACCCACCTCACGGTGCGCGGCAACCGGCTCAACGTAATCATGAAGCAGGTCACCAGCTGGGCCGCGATCATCGCGGTGCCGACCGCGGTCACCGGCTTTTACGGGCAGAATGTCCCCTATCCCGGTTTTGGGAAGATCGAAGGCTTCTGGGCGTCCACAGTGGTCATGGTTGGTATCTCTGTATGCCTGTACGTCATCTTCCGCAGGAGAGACTGGCTCTAGGGAGTATTTGCGCAGCTCGGGCCCATGCCCCGGGTGCGGATATCACCCCCTGAGGACGGTCCGGGTGCGTGATCTGTGACATAGGACAGGCGGAGGCGCGCGACACGCCGTCGGGTTGGAACCGGGCATGTCGGGAATGCGTTACAGCGGGCAGGCCGGGCGGGCGAGGGGCCCCGCGGGTCTTGGGCGGGCATAGGTAACACGAGGGAGCGGAACGTGCAGACTCCAGGATGGATGCGGCGGCCTGCGGCGTCCCCGTCATCCGGGGCTAAGGGTGATGCCGCCGCGAGCGCGGGCGCCCAGGAGGCAGATGGCCAGGGCGCGGCCGGCCAGGACAGTGCGGCGCCGGGGCAGGGGGCCCAGACTGCCAGTGCGGAGACTGCGAGCACCGAGGCCGGGAGTACCGAGGCCGGGAGTACCGAGGCCGGGAGCACCGAGGCCGGGAGCACCGGGACCCGGAGCGACGGCGCCCGGTCCCGGCGGACCAAGATTGCAGTGATCGCCACGGCCGGGGTCGGCGTCCTGGTGGTGGCGGGCGTGACCATCGGGACGCTCGGCGCGGCCGGCCCCGCCGGGCACGCCACCACCGTGTCGGACCGCCATCAGGCCAGCGGCGCGCCGACGGCTCCGCCGGTGCGGGTCGAATCCGTGACCCAGGGCGGCGCGGTGACCGGCACCAACGGCGCTAGCCCGATCCGGGTGACGCTGTCCAGTCCGCTGGCGACCGACTCCCCGATGCCGGCCGTGAACCCCGCCACCCCGGGCACCTGGACGAAGGCGGGCACCACGCTGACCTTCACCCCGTCCACCCCATTCTGGCCGGGCAGCCAGGTCCAGGTCACGATCCCCGCCGGAAGGTCCGGCCTCCGGTCCGCCGCGGGCGGGGTGGTGGCCAAGACCGTGACCGCGCGGCTGACCACCCAGCACTGGTCCGGGCTGCGGCTCAGGCAGATGCTGGCCCAGCTGGGCTACCTGCCGCTCAAGTGGGCGCCGCAGAACCCCACCGGGTTCCAGCCGGACAACGTCGCCACCGAGCTCTCCGCCATGTACGCGCCGCCGGCCGGGACCTTCACCTGGAAGAAGGGTTACCCGTCCATCCTGACCAGCTTCTGGGGTGGCCAGTCCAGCCTGATCATGCAGGGGGCGATCCGGGCCTTCCAGTCCAACGCCGGCCTGACCATGACCGGCGTGATGACCCCCGCCGTATGGCGGGACGTGGTCCAGGCCGCTGCGGCCGGCAAGGGCAACCCCAACGGCTACACCTACGCGCTGGCCAGCAAGGCGATTCCGGAAACACTGACCGTGTGGCACGACGGGCGGGTCATCATGCGCACGCTGGCCAACACCGGCATCCCGGTTGCGCCCACCGCAGACGGCACCTTCCCGGTGTACCTGCGCTACTCGTTCCAGATCATGCAGGGCACCAACCCGGATGGGTCGCACTACGCCGACCCGGTCTCCTGGGTGTCCTACTTCGACGGCGGCGACGCGGTGCACTACTTCCCGCGGGGCTACTACGGCGCCCCGCAGAGCCTGGGCTGCGTCGAGCTGCCCTACGCTCAGGCTCACTTCGTGTGGCCCTACATGACCTACGGCACCCTGGTCACCGTCCAGTAACGGCTGGCTGAGGCGGCCAGGGCGATATCGAGGCGCGGCTGCGGCCGCGCCTCGATAGCATCGGAGGCTGGGGCAATGGCCCCACTCGACGACTATCCAGGGAGCCCGCCGTGTCGGCCCAGCAGCTTCACATCACCCTCGCCGGTCGCGAGCACGTGGTGGACGCGGGCACTACGGCCGGTGACGCGCTCCGGCTCAGCGAGTCGCCCGGCGGCCCGGCCGCCGGGCGGTCCTTGGTGATCGCGGCCCGGGTCAATGGCGAGCTGCGCGACCTGGCCGCGCCGCTAGCCGACGGCGACCGCGTCGAGCCGGTCGAGATCGGCAGCGACGACGGCCGGGCGATCATGCGGCACTCCACCGCGCATGTGATGGCCCAGGCGGTCCAGGAGCTGTTCCCCGAGGCCAGGCTGGGCATCGGGCCGCCCGTGGAGAACGGCTTCTACTACGACTTCGACGTGGCGGCGCCGTTCAGCCCCGAGGATCTCAAGGCCATCGAGCAGCGGATGCGCCAGATCGTCAAGCAGGGCCAGCGCTTTTCCCGGCGCGAGGTCAGCGACGAGCAGGCCCGCAAGGAACTGGCTGGTGAGCCTTACAAGCTCGAGCTGATCGGGCTCAAGGGCGGCGCGGCCGCGCCCGATGCGGGCTCCCCGACCGCACCCTCCGAGGTCAGCGTCGAAGAAGCCGTCGAGGTCGGCGGCAGCCAGCTCACCATCTACGACAACCTCGACCCGGCCACCGGCCGGGAATGCTGGAAGGACCTGTGCCGCGGTCCGCACGTGCCCACCACCCGGCAGATCCCAGCGTTCAAGCTGATGCGTTCCAGCGGCGCGTACTGGCGGGGCAGTGAGAAGAACCCGCAGTTGCAGCGGATCTACGGCACCGCCTGGGAGTCCCGGGAGGCGCAGGACGAGTACCTGAAGCTGCTCGCCGAGGCAGAGCGCCGCGATCACCGGCGGCTGGGCGCCGAGCTGGACCTGTTCTCCTTCCCGACCGAGATCGGCTCCGGGCTGCCGGTCTTCCACCCCAAGGGCGCGATCATCCGCCACGTGATGGAGGACTACGCACGCCGCCGCCACGAGGAAGCGGGTTACCAGTACGTCAACACCCCGCACCTCACCAAGGAAGAGCTGTTCCAGACCTCCGGGCACCTCGGCTTCTACGCCGAGGGCATGTTCCCGCCCATGGAACTGGACGGCGCCCGGTACTACATGAAGCCGATGAACTGCCCGATGCACGTGCTCATTTTCCAGGCGCGCGGGCGGTCCTACCGGGAGCTCCCGCTCCGGCTGTTCGAGTTCGGCACCGTGTACCGCTACGAGAAGTCCGGCGTCGTGCACGGGCTGACCCGGGCCCGCGGCTTCACCCAGGACGACTCGCACATCTTCTGCACCCCTGATCAGCTCGGCCCCGAGTTGGCCTCGCTGCTGGAGTTCGTGGTCGGCCTGCTGCGGGACTTCGGCCTGACCGAGTTCGAGGCCGAACTGTCCACCCGGCCGGAGAAGTTCGTCGGGGAACCCGCCGAGTGGGACGCGGCCGAGGCGGCGCTGAAGGATGCCCTGGACGCCTCGGGCCTGCCCTACACGGTCGCCGAGGGCGAGGGCGCGTTCTACGCCCCCAAGATCGACGTGCACGTCAAGGACGCGATAGGGCGGCGCTGGCAGCTGTCCACCCTGCAGGTGGACTTCCAGGAGCCCGGCCGGTTCGGCATCGAGTACCAGGCCCCTGACGGGTCCCGGCAGCGGCCCTACATGATCCACCGCGCGCTGTTCGGGTCAATCGAGCGGTTCTTCGGGATCCTGCTCGAGCACTACGCCGGGGCGTTCCCGCCGTGGCTCGCGCCGGTCCAGGTGGTCGGCATCCCCATCACCGACGCGCACGTGCCCTACCTGGAGAAGATCGCGGCCGAGCTGCGTGAGCAGGGCATCCGGGTCGAGGTGGACTCGAGCGACGACCGGATGCAGAAGAAGATCAGGAACGCGCAGCGGCAGAAGGTGCCGTTCATGCTGCTGGCCGGGGACGAGGACGTGGCCAAGGGCGCGGTCTCGTTCCGGTTCCGCGACGGCGGGCAGCGCAACGGGGTCCCGGTCGCCGGGGCCATTGCCGAGATCGTCAGCGCCGTCCGGCAGCGCATCCAGGTCTGAGCACCGGGCCAGAGATCAGAGCCGAACCGATCAGAGCCGAACCGATCAGAGCCGAACCGATCAGAGACCGAGCAGCTAGATGACCGAGCCAACCGCGCCCGAGACGTCCGAGCAGGACGGGGCCGGGATCCCGGACGGTTTCGCCCGGCTGTGGATGCCGCACCGGATGGCCTACATCAAGGGCGAGAACAAGCCGGCCGGCACCGGGGAGGGTGACGGTTGCCCGTTCTGCCGGATCCCCGCGCTCAGCGACGAGGACGGACTGATCGTGGCCCGGGGCGAGCTGGTCTACAGCGTCCTCAACCTCTACCCGTACAACGCGGGCCACCTGATGGTGCTCCCGTACCGGCACGTGGCTGACTACACCGACCTGGACGACGCGGAGACCGCGGAGCTGGCCGCGTTCACCAAGCGGGCCATGGCCGCCCTGCGGGCCGCCTCGGGCGCGCAGGGGTTCAACATCGGCATGAACATGGGGTCGGTCGCGGGTGCGGGCATCGCGGCGCACCTGCACCAGCACGTAGTGCCCCGGTGGGGCGGGGACACCAACTTCATGCCCGTGGTCGGGCACACCCGGGTACTCCCGCAGCTGCTCCGCGACACAAGAAAGCTGATCGCGGACGCCTGGAGGTGCTAGCCCGGGGCCCTGCTGACCCGGGGATGCCCCCGGAACCCCCGATCGCCACTGCGCAGCGAGCGCGGCGCAGCGCGCGCTGCGCCGCGAGCGCGGCACGGCCGCGCGGTGAGCCCGGCCCCGCATCGCCCGGCTGGGGGAACACGCGTGCGGCGCGCCCCCCTCGCCGGGCGATCGAGCTTCAGCCGGCGTTCGCCGACGCGGCTACCTTGTCGGCGAGGTGTGACGGGAGCGGCTCGTACCGCAGGTAGCTGCGGCTGAACGAGCCGGTGCCGTGCGACATCGAGCGCAGGTCGATCGCGTACCGGGTGATCTCCAGCTGCGGCACCTCGGCCTTCACCAGGGTCCGCCCGCCGGCCACCGGCTCGGTGCCCAGCACCCGGCCGCGCCGCGAGGACAGATCGGACATGACCGCGCCGACGTAGTCGTCCGCGACCAGCACGGACAGCTCGTCCACCGGCTCCAGCAGCAGCACCTTCGCCTTGTCCGCGGCGTCCCGCAGGGCGGCCCGGCCCGCCTTCTGGAAGGCCATGTCGGAGGAGTCCACCGAGTGCGCCTTGCCGTCGAACAAGGTGACCCGGACGTCCACCATCGGGTAGCCGGCGAGTACTCCCTGCTCCAGCTGGGCCCGCACGCCCTTCTCCACCGACGGGATGAACTGGCGGGGCACGACGCCCCCGACGACCTTGTCCACGAACTCGAACCCGGTGCCTGATGGCGTCGGCTCCACCTCGATGTGGCACACGCCGAACTCGCCGTGCCCGCCGGTCTGCTTGACGTTGCGGCCCAGCCCCCGGGCTTTCCCGCCCACCGTCTCGCGCAGCGGAACTCGCAGATCCTTGGTCTCCACGCCCACCCCGTACCGCGAGGACAGCCGGTCCAGCAGCAGGTCGGAATGGGCCTCGCCCATGCACCACAGCACGAGCTGGCGGGTCTCGGAGTTGTTCTCCATCCGCAGCGTCGGGTCCTCGGCCACCAGGCGGCCGATCGCCTGGGACATCTTGTCCTCGTCGGCCTTGGACTTGGCCGCGATGGCCACCGGGAGCAGCGGGTCAGGCATCGACCACGGCTCCATGAGCAGCGGGTGTTCCTTGTCCGACAGCGTGTCGCCGGTCTCGGCGCTGGTCAGCTTGGCCACGGCGCAGATGTCCCCGGCCACGCACTGCGGCACGGGGCGCTGCTGCTTGCCCAGCGGCGAGGTGAGCGCGCCGATCCGCTCGTCCATGTCGTGGTCGGCATGGCCGCGCTCGGCCAGGCCATGCCCGGACACGTGTACCGGCGCGTCCGGCCGCATCGTCCCTGAGAACACCCGGACCAGGCTGATCCGGCCGACATACGGATCGGACGTGGTCTTGACCACCTCGGCCAGCAGCCGGCCGGCCGGGTCGCAGGACAGCCCGGTGACCGCCTTGCCGTCCAGGGTGGTCACGCCCGGCAGCGGATGCTCCCCCGGGGAGGGGAAAGCCTGGGTCATGATCTCCAGCAGCTCGGCCAGCCCGATGCCCCGCAGGGCCGAGGTGGTGAGCACCGGGTAGAAGCTGCCCCGGGCGACCGCCTTCTCCAGGTCCTCGATCAGCACCTTGGGATCGATGCTCTCCCCGGACAGGTACCGCTCCATGAGGGTTTCGTCTTCGCTCTCCTGGATGACGCCCTCGATCAGCGAGCTGCGCAGTTCGTCGAGCCGGTCCGCCTGATCGGGGTCGGGGTCACGCTCGGTGCGCGTTCCGCCGGTGTAGTCGTAGAACCGCCCGGACAGCAGGCCGATGAGCCCGGCCACGGCGCCGGGACCCGAGGTCACCGGCAGGTACAGGGGGGCGACGGAATCGCCGAAGGCGTCCCGGCAGGCCTGCAGGGCCTCGTCGAAGTCGGCCCGCTGGTGATCCAGCTTGGTGATGACCACGGCCCGGGGCATGCCGACGGAGGCACACTCGTCCCAGAGCATCCGGGTCAGCCCGTCCACGCCGTCGGTGGCCGGCACGGTGAACAGCGCGGCGTCCGCGGCCCGCAGTCCCGCCCGCAGGTCGCCGGTGAAGTCGGCGTACCCTGGCGTATCGAGGAGGTTGACCTTGATCCCGGCGTGCACCACGGGCGCCAGGGTGAGGTTCACGGAACGTTGCTGCCGGACTTCCACTTCATCGAAATCGCTTACGGTGGTGCCGTCCTCCACCCGTCCCGGGCGCGGGATCGCGCCCGTGCTGACGAGGAGAGCCTCCACGAGAGTTGTCTTCCCTGACCCGGAGTGGCCGACCAGCGCGACATTCCGCACGCTGCCGGGCTGATCGGCCCCTGCTGTACCGCCTGTAGCGCTCGATCCTCTCCTGTCGGTCATGAGTACTCGCCTCCTACGACGCTGTTTGGCTGCCTCACGACCAGCCTTAACCTGCCGGACACCCGACCACAAGCCCCCAGCCGGAATCGTCCCTCCTGTCCACTCCGCCAGTAGGATCGGACGGCCATGCTGAACGCCCTAAGACCCCTGTTCGCCCGCCTGCTGCGGCCGGTCGGCGAGGCGCTCGCGCGCACCCCCATCACGCCGAACATGATCACGGCGGCTGGGACGATCGGCGTGGCCATCGGGGCGCTCTGGCTGTTCCCCACCGGCCGCCTGTTCGCCGGGGCCCTGGTGTGCTGGGCTTTCGCCATGTTCGACATGCTGGATGGCCTGCTGGCCAGGGTGAAAGGCACCACCGGGCCCTGGGGGGCCTTCCTCGACTCGACCCTGGACCGGATCGGAGACGGGGCGGTCTTCAGCGGGCTGGCCATCTACCTGGCCCGGGACCATCAGCCGGTGCTGGCCTGCGTGGCCCTGTACTGCCTGGTCGCCGGCGGCCTGGTGTCGTACGCCCGGGCCCGGGCCGAGGGAATAGGCGTGCGGGCCGACGTCGGCGTAGCCGAGCGATCCGAGCGGCTGCTGGTGGTGCTGGTCGCGGTCGGCCTGACCGGGCTGGGCCTGCCGTTCATCCTGGCCATCGGGTTGTGGCTGCTCGCGGCGGGCAGCACGGTCACGTTCGTGCAGCGCGTCCTGGTGGTACGGAAGGCGGTCGGCCCGGGTGTCACACCCCAGCCCGCCCCGCAGCCCGCCGCCGGGGCGGGTGGTGCGGCTGGCCCGGCGGGTGGTGCAGCTGGCCCTGCGGGTGATGCGGATGGTGCAGCTGGCCCGGCGGGTGGTGCGGGTGGTGCGGCTGGCCCGGCGAGCGGTGCGGCCCCGGACGGGAGGGGTAACGGCGTCCCCGATGCCGGCCCCGCGAGGGCGGTTCGCGACCCTGGTGATAGCGGAGCGCGAAAGGATAAGGCATGACCTCGCTACGGGACCGGCTGACCGACGCCGGGTACGCCCTGGGCTGGTCCCTGGTGTGCCGGGTACCGGAATCCTGGGCCCGCGGCGCCTTCCAGTTCGGCGCGGACATCGCCTGGCGCCGCCAGGGACCCCGGGTCCAGGTGCTCGAGGCGAACCTGCGCCGGGTGACCGGCCCGTCCGTGACCGGCAAGGAACTGCGGGCGCTGTCCCGGCAGACCATGCGCTCCTACGCCCGCTACTGGCTGGAGTCGTTCCGGCTGCCCACGATCGGGCAGGACCGGATCCAGGCGGATATGCACGCGACCGGCGAGGAGAACATCCAGCGGAACCTGGCCGCGGGCCGCGGGGTGATCGTCGCCCTGCCGCATACCGGCAACTACGAGCTGGCCGGGGCCTGGATCATCGGCCGCGGCGTCGGCACGTTCACCACGGTCGCCGAGCGGCTCAAGCCGGAGTCCCTGTTCCAGCGGTTCCTGGAGTTCCGTGAAGGGCTCGGCATGGAGGTACTCCCGGCCAGCGGCGGGGACAGCCGGTTTGGCGTGCTGGCCCAGCGACTGCGGGCCGGGGGCCTGGTCTGCCTGGTCTCGGACCGGGACGTCACCGGCCGCGGCATCGAGGTGGAGTTCTTCGGGGAGAAGGCGCGGATGATGGCTGGCCCGGCCGCGCTGGCCGTGCAGACCGGGGCTGCGCTGCTGCCCGCCACCCTCTGGTTCGACGGCGATGGCTGGGGGGCGCGCATCTGCGATGAGGTCCCGGTGCCGGAGGCCGGAACCCGCCGGGAGAAGGTCGCGGTCATGACCCAGGAGGTCGCCCGATACTACGAGGAAGGAATCCGCGCCCATCCGCAGGACTGGCACATGCTCCAGAAGGTCTTCACCGCGGATCTTGATCCGGATCGGCTCGCCGCAGCAGAGCGCGGCGAGAGCGAGATGGCCAGCGCGGC
>Ga0187851_10003528_pt1 | contig 13088 bp, 12 predicted proteins | sample June2016WEW_6_10_FD_132997 | JGI IMG/M metagenome (GOLD analysis project Ga0187851, IMG submission 132997) | Peatland microbial communities from SPRUCE experiment site at the Marcell Experimental Forest, Minnesota, USA - June2016WEW_6_10 | ecosystem: Environmental > Terrestrial > Soil >...
AGGAGGGCCGCACGGCGCTGCGCCGCTCGGAGATCGGCTTCGTCTATCAGTTCCATCACCTGCTGCCGGAATTCTCGGCGCTGGAGAACGTCGTCATTCCGCAGATGATCGCCGGCTTGAAGCGCGCCGAGGCGGCGGCGCGGGCGCGCGAGCTGCTCGGCTTCCTCGGCCTCGCCGCGCGCGAGAGCCATCGCCCGGCCGAGCTGTCGGGCGGCGAGCAGCAGCGCGTCGCCCTCGCCCGGGCGCTCGCCAACGCGCCGCGCGTCCTGCTCGCCGACGAGCCGACCGGCAACCTCGACCCCAAGACCGCCGATCACGTCTTCGACACGCTGACCTCGCTGGTCAAGGCGAGCCGCGTCGCCGCGCTGGTGGCGACCCACAATTTGGATTTGGCGGCGCGGATGGATCGGCGGGTGACGCTGAGGGAGGGGCGGGTGGTGGAGATGTGAGGGAGGGGGGAGAATTTCGGGCGGGCGGGGCACAGAGATCTCAAAGGCCGCGGCGGGTCGAGAAAACTCGACAATCGCAGCCTCTTCGAAAGTCATTCTGATCTGGCGCTCGGCCTGAATGTCTCACGATTTCGCATGACCTCCTGGATGTCTCCTACGGGCTTAGAACGCGTCCAAGTCTATATATTATCTCTCATAAATCGCGCGTACAATCGGTCTTCGTCCAATGTGAACCGAGAGAGATTCTTGAGGGATGTTGTCCCGGTTTCTGAGGCAAAGCCAACACTGGGCCGCGGGTCCCTCAAGAAGAATCACCTACAAGGCGATTAACGCGGCGACTACAACAAGCTTACATTCCGCCCGAGGCGGGGAGTGCGAGGAGTGACCCCGCCTTCGCTATATTGTGCGCGGTGTCAGTAGCAGACCCTTTCGGTCCAATCGTCACGATGACCTCGTCGATCGAATTCCGACTTGCGGTCGCTAGCGGAGTCGTCCCGGGTATGTAAGAAACCGGCACCAGCTTCCACGTCGGTCCAATCGATCCCGATGAATCGAGCGTGAACGTGACATCAGTTTGAAGAGTATCCGGCGCTGCGCCCGTATTGACAAATTCTCCCTTTTCTGGATTATTGATAATATTTGGAGTCAACAATGCAACGAAAGCTTCACCAAGCTTTAAATCGCCATCAATCATTAGTCCCGCGTTTGGCGTATTTCGAGCCCCAGTCATTGCGTTGCAGTTGTCCGCCAACGCTTTCTCATCTTGAAGCAAGTCATCTTTAACAGAAAAAGTATAATCAGCCGACAGTTTCCTATTTGCCTCGGCGGAGAAATTTCCTCCGAGACCAAGAATGAACGATCGACCCGTAGTGACGTTACCTCCATGCGCAAAGGTTGTGACGTTATTATGGTAAATAGTTGTATCAGATAATCCAGGAGCTATGACCGTCTTTTCATCAACTGTCAAATTTAGTGTGACTTTTGCGACCGCGCTGTCTAACCACTGGAGATTCTTAATTATCTTGGCTTTCACCATATAACCAGTATCATTTACTTTCAACGCATACGCTGTACATCTCAGCTCGTTTTTTACATGTGCAACAATGTTGACAACAAGTTGATCTGTATCGATAGGTCGCAATGGCGACTGCATACTTGGTGTCTGCAAGCCACATCCAGCGAGAGTTAAGGTAGAACAAAAGGCGCACGTGAATGTGCGCCGGAGTTTCGGTGTCGACGACATTGTCAATTTCCCCCAGTTTGTCTACGCGGCGAGCGTTTCTGCCCGTTTATCAACAGGGACGGAGTTGCTTTTGCAATCCACCCGCACCATCGGAGACCCACACTTCCTGTTGACCATTGATACACGGACCTGTGTGGTAGAGGTCTCCGAGCTTCATCGCGTTGAATTGGCCCGGCATGGTGGCTGCAAGTGCGTTCAGCGCGCTGGTGTGCTTATTCAGCGCTGTCGTATGCGCTTTTAACGCTGCAGTATGCTGATCTGTTTCCGATTTCGCCGTTTTAGCCATCGCCATCTCCCATTTTCTCGCGACAATCCTGGACGACTGTTACGTGTCTGGACGACTGTTACGTGAAATTTCCGCTCATTAACGTCCCCTCACACCGCCAATGCGAACGCCCCGCCATCTCCGGCTGGACCGCCCCGCCACGACGCCCCGATTCACCGCCCCGCAGAGCGTCCGCGCCGAATCGCGATAGGAATCAGCCCGTCGAAGTTCGAGGAGCGCGAGATTTCATCGCTCTTGACGATCGCGAGCGGGCCGCGCCGTCGATCGAGCGAACACCGATCATGAATCTGGACATGAAGGAGGTTATTCCTCATGAATTGCCGCATCTAAACGGCAAAATATGCGCATCGCCGCCTCCATCCGCCCTCTATCCCTCCGCCAGCGCCTTCATCTGAATCTCAAGCTCTTCGACCGTCAGGCCGGCGGGCGTTTTGCCCGTCTTCTCCACCCAAGCGGGGTCGGCGATGGCGTAGACTTCATCAACGTATTTGGCGAAGAACGCCCAGCTCATCGCGTAGTAGGAGCCCCAGGAGATGACGCGCGCGCCGTTGGCGTCGTAGCCGGCGAGCACGACGGCGTGGCCGCCGACGATCGCGGCGTTGCTCGTTTGCACGTCCCACACGGCGGGTGGAATCGCCGGCGAGGGAGGAACGAGATAGGCGGGGACGTTGAAGCCGATGTAGGCGAGTCCACAGTCGGCGATCGTGTCCTTGACGTCGTTGACGTTGCGCGGATCAACTTCAACGAAGGCCAATATCTTTTGCCGGGCCTGTCCCTTGGGGCCGATCGGGGCGCCTTGGTTCAAGAGGTAGGTGAGGACATGCTGTTCGTTCCCCCCGGGGCCTTCGCCGCCGACTCTCGGATTGAAACCGCAGGCGAGAACGTAGAGTTTCTCGACATCGGAATCGGGCTCGGTGTCGATCTTCTTGAGCGCGTTGAAGCTCCACACTTGTATCGCGTGATAGACCGCCGCGCAGGTGCAGTCGCCGAGCGTGTCGTTGAGCATCATGCCTAGATTGGCGGGCATGCCCTTGGTGTAGTCGATACTCACGGGCGGCGTCGGGGGCGTTTGCCCCGCCCGCAGCGCGCTCAAGTGTGGAATGCGCGGGTCGTAGGTCCGCAGGAGCCGTCCGAGTTTGAAGTGATGCGGAGTAGCGTTAGGCATATTCATCTCTTCCCGAATTTGAATCCGGATTGCTCCGATACAGCCTTCATGGTCGCCGCGTATTCGGCCGAGGCTTGAACGATCGCCCAAGTGGCGATCACGCTGGCGGCCGTCGTCAGCCCGACATAGCGGCCGCAAATGCTGTCCGCCGGCGCAACGATCTCTACGCCGAAGCTCGGCGCCGAGAACCGCGCTTGCGGCCCGGATGGGTCAATATTGGAGAAGAAGTCGTCAACGTCGAAGTGTGCGCTCATCACTGCATTTCTCCGAGTCACGATGAAATACTATTTCCGCTCGTGTAACGAGGAATTACGGTGACGCCTTATTGATCGGTGAAATCGTCCCACAAGAACCGGTCATTGAAACAGAGGGCTTGCACCGATTACGCGGTTTGCAAGAACAGTTGCAACAGTCGCCCCGATCCTGTGTCTGTCGGTCGACCCAACAGTGATCATGAACCTCGCCATGACCTCTCTCCCAGATTTTTGTTAAGTTTTGTTAAGGATTACACAACTGCTGGACAATGCAAGTTCAGTTAGAACGATAGCGTTACAGGTGCCTGTTTGTCCGTTACAAAACGGCCGATGTACACGTGGCGCCGCAACAAACTATAAGTACAGTGCGGTTCCACTAAGCTGGTCGTTCGGTGTGCTGCCGAAGTTAGGTCGTCCTGAGCCCGCGAGCCGCCCTCGACAGCGCACTGCGCGTTCGGCTCGCCGACGCGCCGACTGACAACCTCGACCCCGAGACCGCCGACCACGTTTTCGACGCGCTCGCTGCGCCGGCCGAGGCGAGCCGGGTTGCGGCGCTAGCCGGCGCCACCCACAACCTCGATTTGGCCGCTCGTATGGATCGCGGCGCGACGCTGAGGGACCGGCGGGAGGGGCGGGTGGTGGAGATCGGCTGAATTCGGGCTACAGCACGAACGGGATCAGCGCCCGCGTCCGCGCGGCGTAGCGGTCATAGGTGTCGCCGAATTGGCGGCGCATGACGGCTTCCTCGAGCCGTAGCTTGCGCCACAAGGCGACGGCCGCCAGCGCGACGGCGATGACGCCGCGCCATTCGCCGACCGCCAGCGCCGCGCCGGCGAGCGCAACGAGCAGGCCGGTGTAAATCGGGTGGCGAACCCAGCGATAGGGGCCGTCGTCAATCAACTCATGGTCGCGCTTGAGCGTGACGCTCGAGCTCCAATTGTCGGCGAGCCGCGCCCGCGCCCAGAAGGCGAAGGCGAGGCCGGCGAAAGTCAAAGCCAAGCCGAGCGCCGCCGGCCAAAGCGCGGCGGGAACGAAGCGGACGTCGAGCGGGAAGAGCGGCAGGCGCGGCGCGGCAAGCAGAACCACCGCGAGCGCCATCGGCAGATAATGCGCGCGCGACCCTTTCGCCCGCTCGGCGACCGATTTGACGCCGCGCGCCATCGCGATCCAGACAACGATCCAGACCAGCCACAGGATGACGATCGCGGCCGCGATCATCGCTGCGCCGCCCCTTACGCCGGCTCGACCGACTTCACCTGCTCGGGCAGGAAGTGCTTGAGCAGGTTCTCGATGCCGTGGCGCAGCGTCGCGGTCGAGGACGGGCAGCCTGAGCAGGCGCCCTTCATGGTCAGGTAGACGATCCCGTCGCGGAAGCCCTTGAAGACGATGTCGCCGCCGTCGCCGGCGACCGCCGGGCGGACCCGCGTCTCGATCAGCTCCTTGATCGTCTCGACCGTCTCGGAATCCTCGGGGTGGAAGAACTCGTCCTCCGAGGCGGCGGCCGCCCCGGTGAGCACCGGCGCGCCGGAAAGGAAGAACTCGGTGACGATTCCCAGCACCGCCGGCTTGAGCTGGCTCCATTCGCCGTCGCTCTTGGTCACCGAAATGAAGTCGGGGGTGAAGAACACCCCGCCGACGCCTGGCAGCTCCATCAGCGCCTTGGCGAGCGGCGAAGCCTCCGCTTCGGCGGCGTCGCGGGCCTCGAAGGTGCCGGATTCGAGCACCGGGCGGCCCGGCAGGAACTTGAGGGTGGTCGGGTTGGGCGTCGCCTCGGTCTGGATGAACAAGGGCCGGCTCCTGGAAATGAGGTCTGCTGTCCGTGAGATAGGCGCGTGGACGGGCGAGCGCAAGCTCTTGCGCGCGACGATGCGCCGCAAGACCCGAATCCGGATTTCCCCGGCCGGAGCGTTGGGTTAGACAGGATCGCGTCAATGCGGGGATCGTCATGGCCGAAGCTCAGCGCGTCGAAACGGCCGCGCCGGTCGCGCGGCGATGAGCGGCGCCTTCCGGCTGAACGAGGGCGGACGCGTCGACCGCGCCCGGCCGCTGCGCTTCGCCTTCGACGGCAAGGCCTACGTCGGCTGCGCCGGCGACACGCTCGCTTCGGCGCTGATCGCCAGCGGCGTCCATCTCATCGGCCGCTCGTTCAAGCTGCATCGGCCGCGCGGCGTTCTGTCGCTCGGGCCGGAAGAGCCCAACGCGATCGTTTCGCTCGACGCCGGCGACGGCCGCGTCACGCCGAATGCGCGCGCAGCGCAGATCGAGCTTTACGAGGGGCTGAAGGCGTCGAGCCAGAACGCCTGGCCGTCGCGCGAATGGGACGCGCTGTCGCTGGTCGGCCTGTTCGCCGATTTCATGCCGGCCGGCTTCTACTACAAGACCTTCATGCAGCCCCAAGGCGCCTGGGCGAAGCTCTACGAGCCGGCGATCCGCTGGGCGGCCGGGCTCGGCGTCGCGCCGAAGGCCCCCGATCCGGATCATTACGCCTTCGAATACGCCCATTGCGACGTCGCGGTGATCGGCGGCGGGCCGGCGGGCCTCGCCGCGGCGCTTTCCGCCGCGCGCGTCGGCGCGCGCGTGATCCTGTTCGACGATCAGGCCGAATTCGGCGGCTCGCTGCTCGCCGAGACCAAGGCGCGCATCGACGGCGCCGACGCTTCGGTCTGGCTCGCCGCGACGCTCGCCGAACTCGCCGCCTCGCCACGCGTCACGCTGCTGTCGCGCACCCAGGCGTTCGGCCTCTATGCGCAGAACTTCATCGGCGCTCAGCAGCGGCTGACCGACCATCTCGCCGCGCCCGACCCGCGCAGCCCACGCGAGCGGCTGTGGCAGGTGCGCGCCAAACGCATCGTGCTGGCGACCGGCGCGTTCGAGCGTCCGCTGGTCTTTCCCGACAACGACCGGCCGGGGATCATGCTCGCCGAGGCGGCGCGGACGCTTGTCGCACGCTACGGCGTCAAGCCCGGCGCGCGCGTCGTCGTCGCGACGGCGCACGATTCGGCCTATCGCGCCGCGCTCGACCTCGCCGCGGCGGGCGTCGAGATCGCGATGATCGCCGACTTGAGGCCGAGCGCCGATGGCGCGCTGCCGCAAGCGGCGCGCCTCGCCGGGCTGAGGGTCGAGACCAATTCGGCGATCGTCGGTTCTTACGGAACGCGGCGCGTCACCCACGCGCTGATCGCCAAGCGCTGGGCCGACGGCGCGCCAAGCGCCGGCGAAGCCATAGCCTGCGACTGCGTCGCGATGAGCGGCGGCTGGACGGCGAATGTCGCGCTGCACGCGCAGGCGCGCGGACGCATCGCCTTCGACGAGACGGCGCAAGGCTTCCTGCCGGCGAGCCGGGTCGAAGGCCGCCGCTCGGCCGGCGCCTGCCGCGGCGCCTTTTCGCTCGCCGACGCGCTCGCCGACGGCTTCGCCGCCGGAGCGGGGGCGGTGGACGTCGCGCCGCCGCAGCCGCCGCGGGTCGAAGGCGCGGCCACCGCTGCGGGGGGCGCGCTGGCGTTGGCGATCGGCGGGGCGGCCAAGCGCCCCGGCAAATCCTTCGTCGACTTCCACAACGACGTCACCGCGCGCGACCTTATGCTCGCGACGCGCGAAGGCATGCGCTCGATCGAGCACGTCAAGCGCTACACCACCGCCGGCATGGGCGCCGACCAGGGCAAGGCGACCAACCTCAATGCGCTGGCGATCGTGGCGGCGGCGCTCGGCAAGCCGATCGCCGAGGTCGGAACGACGACCTTCCGTCCCCCTTATGCGCCGGTGACGTTCGGCGCCTTCGCCGGGCTTTCGCGCGGCGATCTGTTCGAACCGATCCGCGAAACGCCGCTGCACGGCTGGTCGGCGCGGCGCGGCGCCATCTTCGAAGACGCCGGACAGTGGAAGCGCGCGTCGCGTTTCCCCCAGCCGGGCGAGACGGCGCAAGAGACGCTCGAGCGCGAGTGTCTGGCGACGCGCGTCGCCGCCGGAATCCAGGACGCTTCGACGCTCGGCAAGATCGAGGTCGTCGGCCCCGACGCAGCGGCGTTTCTCGAGCGCCTCTATGTCAACGCGTTCGCCAAGCTTGCGGTCGGGCGCTGCCGCTACGCGCTGATGCTGAGCGAGGACGGCTATGTGATCGATGACGGCGTCGTCATGCGGCTCGCCGAGGATCGTTTCCACGTCACCACCACCACTGGCGGGGCGGGACGCGTCTTCGCCTTGATGGACGACTACCGGCAGACCGAATGGCCTGAGCTCAAAGTGTGGGCGACGTCGATCACCGAGCAATACGCGACGATCGCGATCAACGGCCCGAAGGCGCGCGAGATTCTGGCGCCGCTGACCGAGGGGATCGACCTTTCGCCCGCCGCCTTCCCGCATATGAGCGTGCGCGAGGGCCGCGTCGCCGGCGCGGCCGCGCGGCTGGCGCGGGTGAGCTTCACCGGCGAGGTCGGCTTCGAGGTCAACGTTCCCGCCGATTGCGGCGAGCGCGCGCTGGAGGCGATCTGGGCCGAGGGCGAGAAGGTCGGCGCGGTCGCCTACGGGCTCGACGCGCTGCACCTGCTGCGGGCCGAGAAAGGCTACATGATCGTCGGCCAGGATACCGACGGCTCGGTGACGCCCGACGATCTCGGCCTCTCGCGCATGGTCGCGACGGCCAAGCCCGATTTCATCGGCAAGCGCTCGCTTTCGCTGCCTGATCTCGCGCGCGCCGGGCGCCGCCAGCTGGTCGGGCTGCTGCCCGAAGACCCCGCCTTCGTCCCCGACGAAGGGGCGCAGATCGTCGCCGCAACGGCGCCGCCGAAGGGCGCCGCCGCGCTCGGCTGGGTGAGCTCGTCCTATTTCAGCCCGACCCTTCAGCGCAGCTTCGCGCTGGCGCTGATCGCCGACGGCCGCAATCGGCTCGGCGAGACTTTGTTCGCCACGACGATGGAGGCGGCGAAGCCGGTCAAGATCGCCGCGCCGATCTTCTATGACATGGAGGGGCGCCGTCTTGAGCTCTGAGGCGACGCCAATCGCCGAACGCCACGCGATCCTCAGCGGCCGCGCCTTGCCCGACAACGATCGCGTCCGCGCCGTCGTCGCGCCGTTCGCCGCGCGCTGGATCCTGCGCGGCGGAGCGGAGGTCAGCGCGCCTGCCGGCGCCGCCTTCGGCGCGCCGCCGCCGCTCGAGCCGTTGCGCGCGGCCGCCGAAGGCGCGCGCGCCGCGCTGTGGCTCGGGCCGGACGAGTGGCTGCTGATCGCCGAGGACGACGAGCCGGGCCTCGGCGCCGCGGTCGAGGCTGCGCTCGCCGGTTTTCCGCATGCGCTCACCGACGTTTCGCACCGCCAATGCGCGATCGAGCTTTCGGGCCCCGGCGCGGCGCGGCTGCTCAACGCCGGCGTGCCGCTCGACCTCGATGTCGAGGCGTTTCCTGTCGGCATGGTCGCGCGCACGCTGCTGCTGAAGGCCGAGATCACGCTGTGGCGGCGCGAGGCGGAGCGCTTCCGGCTCGAGGTCGCGCGCTCCTTCGCGCCTTACGTCGCCGCGGTCCTCACCGCCTCGGCGCGCGACCAGGCGGCAGGCTGACCTCAATCACCGCCATTGCGCTCGGCGGCCGGCGGCGGCAATGTCGTCGTCTCGGCTACCTCGCGGCAAGGGCCCTTTGATCAGCGTCTTCGACCTCTTCAAGATCGGCCTCGGGCCGTCTTCGTCGCATACGGTCGGGCCGATGAAGGCGGCGGCGGCCTTCGCCGACGCGCTCGCCGCCGACGGCGCGCTGGCGCGGGTCGAAAGCGTGCGCGTCACGCTCTTTGGCTCGCTCGCCTTCACCGGCAAAGGTCACGCCACCGACAAGGCGGCGATGCTCGGCCTCAGCGGCGAGCGGCCGGAAAGCGTCAATCCCGACCGCGCCGAAGCCTTGGTCGTCGAGGTCGCCGCGCGCAGGACGCTGCGGCTCGCGGGCCGCAAGCCGATCGCTTTCGATCCCGCCACCGACATCGTCTTCGACGTCGTCAATGCGCCGCCGCGACACCCCAACACACTCGCGTTCTCGGCGCGCGACGCCATCGGCGCGATCGTCGCCGAAGAGCGCTGGCTGTCGATCGGCGGCGGCTTCGTCCAGCGCGAGGACGAAGAGCCGGCGACGGCGACGGCGGAGGCGACGACGCCTTACGCGTTCGCCAATGCGGCCGAGCTCTTGAAGCGCGCCGCCGGCGCCGGCATGACGATCGCCGAGCTGATGCGCGCGAACGAGCGTGCGGTCAGCGGCCCCGTCAATCTCGACGCGCGGCTCGACCGGATTCTCGCGACGATGCTCGGCGCGATCGATCGCGGCCTCAGGCGCGAGGGGCCGTTGCCGGGCGGGCTCGCCGTCAGCCGCCGCGCCAAGGCGATCCACGACAAGCTGGTCGCCGACGCCGGCCGCAACGCGCGCGCCGCGCACGAGATCATGGATTACGTTGCGGTCTACGCGATGGCGGTCAACGAGGAGAACGCCGCCGGCGGTCGCGTCGTCACCGCGCCGACCAACGGCGCCGCGGGCGTGATGCCTGCCGTGCTGCGCTATTATCGCGACCACTGCGCCGGCGCGACGCCGGAGGGATTGCGCGTCATGCTGCTGACGGCGGCGGCGATCGGCGCGCTGTTCAAACTCAACGCGTCGATCTCCGGCGCCGAAGTCGGCTGCCAGGGCGAAGTCGGCGTCGCCTCGTCGATGGCGGCGGCGGGTCTGTGCGCCGCGCTCGGCGGGGCCAACGCGCAGATCGAGAACGCCGCCGAGATCGCGATGGAGCATCACCTCGGCATGACCTGCGACCCGATCGGCGGGCTGGTGCAGATTCCCTGCATCGAGCGCAACGCCTTCGGCGCGATCAAGGCGATCGCCGCCGCTTCGCTGGCGTTACGCGGCGACGGCCGCCACAAGGTGTCCCTCGACAGCGTGATCGCGACGATGCGTCAGACCGGCGCCGACATGCAGTCGAAATACAAGGAGACTTCGCTCGGCGGGCTGGCGGTGAACTTCGTCGAATGCTGAACGGGCGCTTGCCAACTCTGGGCGCGATCAGAAACGAGCGGCCTTTCAGCTTTCGCCACTGGCGCTCAGCGGGCAGACGAGATTCAACCATGCCAGAATTGCGGTTGGCGGCGGCGCCTCGGTTCGTCGCACATCGAAAACCTCCTCGTCGCGCAGCTGAATGCGGCAGACCGAGAAGGCGCGCTTCTCGTCGAGGCTGTTGTCCACGAGCCCACTCGCGTCGGCGACGCGAGAGGCGGCGCTTATGGCTTGCTGCGTGCGCTCGAACCGCGCGAGCAGTTTCTCCAGAGGAACATTGTGTCCGCCCAAGGCGACGCGCGTTTGCACGCGCGCGATCGATAGCGCTGAGTTCGTCAGGCCGACGAAGGCGAGCAGCACGAAGTAGCCCGCTGCCTGCATCTGCTCGATGAGTTCAATTTTCGATGCGACCGTGCCGTCCGCCCGCTCAATCCAGTAAGAGAAGACGGTCTCCATGGCGAACGGCACTTTGTTCAACATGGCCTGCGCGACAAAGGCCTCGACGCCCTTTTGGGCTACGCGCATCCAGCTTTCGTCAGTGTCGCGCAGCTCACTCGCCCAAGGCGGCAAATGGCCGCGGCGGTCGCGCTCGGGCAGCAGCGAAAGCATCATGCGATCGGCGTTGACGAGCGGAATTCGAATTCGCGGCGAAAGATGTTTCTGCCACATCGTCGACTTGCCGGAGCCGTTGTGGCCGGCCAGGACAACGCCCAGCGGTTTTCCAGACGCCGCCTGAGTTCGCAAGGTGCGGTCCACCGCGGCCGCGAGATTGATCATTTGGCGATTTTGAATTCCCCAGCCGCCAGCGTGCCGCGCTCGTCACGCCCATTCAGTTCGCGGATGAGGATCGAGGGGTCGTTGGGATCGGCGCGATATTTCGGAATGCCTTTGCTGCGAGGCAGCTTCACCCCCGGCTTGACGAACGCCATCAGTCCGCGCTTCAGCGCGGCTTGGCCCAACGCGATATTATGCTTGACTGTCGCAGCGGCCGGAGCACGGCCCTTAATCGTGACCGATCCAAAACGCATTACGTAAGTCTTGCCATGTGACGAGTCTATGTGGGCTCTCGGACGCGCGGCCTCAATCTTTCCATGAGAAGCGATTCTCTTGATGGCTCCCGCCTTACTCCTGACCATCGTCACTGATTCGCCTTCGTTCGTCGTCTTGCGAACCTCGCTCGACCGGCCTTGGGCCAATCCCGGACGCGCCTGGCGAGGCGTGGCGGCGATTTTCATGTCCGCGCGGGCGGAGCGCCCTTTTGAGACGTCGCTTGATTTGTTCGCCATAGAGAGAGGATAACACTTGCCCACGTGCAATCAAGATTGCAGCTGCTGCAATTCTCACTTCGGAGCCATCGCCATGAGAGCGACGGCGTAGGACGTGCGTCCCAATCCGTCTTTCGGCGACCTCACTCCCGCTCGACTCTCACCCAGCCGTTCAGCCCGAGCCGCTCCTGCGGCAGGTAGGCGGCCTTGTAGGCCATCTTGCGCGAGCCTTCGATCCAGTAGCCGAGATAGACGTGCGGCAGGTCGAGCTGACGCGCCCGGGCGATGGCGTCGAGAATCATGAATGCGCCGAGCGAACGCTTGGCTTCGTCGGGCGCGTAGAAGGAGTAGACGAGCGACAGGCCGTCGGCGAGCCGGTCGGTGAGGCACGCGCCGACCAGGCGTCCCGCCGGACTACCGCAGCGGTATTCGGTCAGCGACGTGTCGATGTGGCTGTCTTCGATCATCATCGAATAGTCGAGCATCGACATGTCGGCCATGCCGCCGTCGGGATGGCGCGAGTCGAGGTAACGGCGGAACAGCGCGTATTGCTCGCCCGACGGTTTGTTGGGCGCTGCGTCGCCGACGATGTCGGCATTGGCGCGCAGCACCCGCTGCTGGCTGGCGCTGGGACGGAAGTCGGCGACCAGGACCCTGACCGAGACGCAGGCGCGGCAGTTCTCGCAGGCCGGCCGGTAGGCGATCGTCTGCGAGCGACGGAAGCCGGTCTGGGTCAGCGCGTCGTTCAAGCCCACGGCGCGTCGGCCGACGAGATGCGTGAACACCTTCCGCTCCTGCGCCCCCGGCAGATAGGGGCAGGGCGAAGGGGCGGTGAGATAGAACTGGGGGGCGTCCCGCATCTCGCGAGTCACGCTGTCGCCCTCCTCAAAGCGTCGCACGACGCGGCAAGGCTAGAACGGATCGCGCCGAAGAGGAATACGCCGGTCAAACTTTTCCGGACCCAATTTCACACGCGTCGCACGACGGTTACGCCGGCGAGCATGTCGTGCAGGCAGCGTTTCTCGGGGTCGACCAGCGAAACGAGGAAGATCGGCGGAAAGAACCAGCTTAGGTAAAAAAACAGCGCGTGGGCGGCGGCGTTGATGAACGGCACGCGCGCGCCGTCCTCGTGCATGCGCATCTCCAGCCCAAGCGCGCGCATGCCGGGGGTCGCCATCTTCCGCCCGGAAACCGTGAGACCGTTGTAGAAGAATGCGATCAGCGGATAGAGCGGCGGCAACAGAAACAGCGACAGGCCGAGGGTCAGAATCAGCAACGCGATCCAGATCACGGTCGCGAGAATCGAGACCAGGACGAGATCGAGCGCCAGCGCGACGATGCGGCGGGTGCGCACGCCGGCGAGCGGATCAGAGCTGAGCATGGTTGCGCTCGCGGTGTGAGCCAAGTTTGCCT
>Ga0187851_10003530_pt1 | contig 13088 bp, 9 predicted proteins | sample June2016WEW_6_10_FD_132997 | JGI IMG/M metagenome (GOLD analysis project Ga0187851, IMG submission 132997) | Peatland microbial communities from SPRUCE experiment site at the Marcell Experimental Forest, Minnesota, USA - June2016WEW_6_10 | ecosystem: Environmental > Terrestrial > Soil > Wetlands...
CCGCCCGTGAAATGCGGTCCGTGAGCGAACACCACCGCACACCAAAGGTCCGGATTCGCTTCGTACTCACCGTAAGCGCGCGCCAGGTCATGGAACATCGGCGGGTCGAACGCATTACGCTTCGCCACGCGATTCAAGCCGATCAGCAACACGTGGTTTCCAGCTCGCTCCGTAGTGATGTCAGACATAGTTGTAGGGCAGGTTGGTAACCTGCGCGCCGATTGCCAATCGGCGCAAACAGCGCAGATCACCAACCCGCGCGCGGGAAGTCATAAGATAGCCACGGCCCGCGTGAAGCCCGCGGACGCGCTCCGGATCTTGAACGGAAAACATGAGACCAAAAAACCGGTCGCCGGTAACTGCTCCAGATTCGCCAGCTTTTCAATATGGCAATACCCAATCTCGAGGCTCGCCTTATGGCCTTCCCAAATGATGGACGGATCGCGCGATTCCAGAAATCGCCGGCGCGTAAAAGAAAACGGAGCATCCCAGCTCCACCCGTCCGTTCCCATCACCCGCACGCCGCGCTCCAGCAACCATAGTGTAGCCTCGCGCCCGAATCCGCAACCGGAATCCACGTAAGCCGCAGTGCCATACGCCGCCCCCGCGCGCGTATTCATCAGCACGATATCGAGCGGTTGTAACTCGTGCCCCGTTGCTCCCACTCGCCCAGCCAGTTCCGCCGCCGTCACCACATGTCCATCCTCAAAATCGCGAAAGTCCAGCTTGACTCCCGGACGATAGAACCAATCCAGCGGAACCTCGTCGATGGTCCAAGCGCGCTCGCCTCCATTCATGGTGGAAGCAAAATGCCAGGGCGCGTCCACATGCGTTCCGTTATGCGTAGTAACGGTCAGAAGTTCCACCGCCCACGCCTCACCGCCCGGCAGTTCATTCGCTTCGAGCCCTGGAAACATTCCAAGCATTCCACCAAGCGACTGCTTGTGATCGGAGTACTCGATGCGCGGAGCCAAGCCAGGTGGATCCGCGGGCACCGTATTTTCAAGCGGCCGGGAAAGGTCAATCAGTCTCATATTCCAGTGGCGCGGGGCCATGCCCCGCGGGTTTTATTCTATCCTCTAAACACGGCCACGATGGAAAAACTCGGCCCAGCGCCACGCAAAGAAATCACCCGCGCTCTCACCTTCGCCGCGCTGGCCGTTCTCGCGGTACTCTCCTGGCAGGCATTAACCGTCCACGTGAACTACCAGGGCAACTGGACCGGCCTGTTCCGCATCGGTTACCGGACCAAGCTGCCCCCCGCCTCTGCCCAGGGAGTTTTTCGCAACTCCAACCCCACCGGCTACGACGGCCAATACTATCGCATCATGGCGCACAATCCGCTTCTGCGCGATGGCACCGTAGCTTTTTTGGACGATCCGCTTATGCGCTCGCGTCGTATCCTGGTTCCCGCGCTGGCGTGGTTACTGGTTGCCGGACGCCAAGGACTCATCGATGGCGCTTATGTCTTCGTGATTCTCGCGTTCATTTTCGCCGGCACCTACTGGATGGTGCGCCTCCAGATCTCCGCGGGGCGTCATCCCGCATGGGGCCTGTGTTTCTTAGCCGTGCCCGCCGTTCTGATCGCAGTGGACTCAATGACGGTAGACGTTGCGATTGCCGCGTTGGCTGCCGGATTTGCCTGGCATCTCACTACCGGCCGCGCATCCGCACTCTGGTTGATTCTGGTGGCGTCTGCTCTGGTGCGCGAAACCGGTCTTCTGTTGCCGGCCGCCTGCGTTCTCGCAAGTATGTATCGGCGGGATTGGCGCAAGGCCACTCTCTGGGCCACCACCGCGCTGCCTGCCTTCTGTTGGTATGGCTACGTTCATGCGGTTTTGGCCGCCTCAGGCGCCGGTCACCTGGCGTTGGCGCCTCACTTCATGATCCCGCGGCTGGAACTGGGCATTCTGAGGCAAGCGCTGGAACCCCAATCCTACGCCCGGTTCTCGCCGCTCCTTCGCACGGTTGCCCAAGGCCTGGACGAACTTGCGTTGGCGGGCACAGTAGCCGTGGTCGTTCTTGTTGTGGTGAGATCGCGGCATGTGCGTCCCCTGGCACAAAGGACGGCCCTGGTTTTGTATGTCCTCATGTTCGCCGCCATCACCAGCAAGATCTTCTGGTCCGACGCTTACAGCTACAGCCGGGCTTTCGCGCCGCTGTTCGTGTTACCCATGGCCGGTGACCGCCCACGAACCGCTCTGCTGCTGGCCCTGCTTGTGGACCTCCGGATATTAGCCGAGTTTGAATCGCAAGCTCTTCATGTTCTGCAATGGCTGGCGTTCCGCTAACTCAATCAGCCAATATTTGAAATGAGTTCGGTTTCTGTGAGTCTAACACCGGGGGCATCCCATGCCGAACGTACCCAGCTTCTACTCTATCCAAGAGGCCGACAAACCCATCCCCCGGCGCATCTATCACAACAACAGCCAATGTCCCGCAGGCCGCGATATAGACGTGGATGAGCGGCGTAAAGGAACCGCCAACTATCGGCTCTGTGACGACTGCGAACAATTAAACCGGCACGGGCGCTAGCAAGTGGGGCAGGCTGCCAGCCTGCGCGGCGGTTGGATACCGCCGCTGTCCGGTAAACCGTGAGCATTTGGGCCGATTGACACCCCTTGTTGAAGAGCGCACCCGGGCCGCATCCCGCAGCCCTGCCCATTAGAACTTGGCTACACTCGGGAAGTGCATCGTTGGCTTCCACTCGCGCTCGTGCTCTGTCTCGAAGCCTGCCTCCTCTTCCCCGCTCTCGATCTGCTTCCCATTTGGACCGACGAACTCTTCACCGTGATGACCGTTCCACATCCGGTTCGCGAAATCATCCCCATTGTTCAGCGGGACATTCATCCGCCGCTTTACTTCGTGCTCTTGCATCAGTGGGCCAAGTTGCCGCTGCCCTTCACCAGCGTAGCCGCCCTGCGGGCCTTCTCCGCCGTGTGGGCTCTCGCAGCGACACTTCTGCTGGACCTTTTCTGGACGCGCTCCATGAAACCCATCGACCGGTACCTCGCGCTCGCGCTGTTTGCATTCTCGCCCTGCCTGCTTCTTTACGGCCGCATGGCGCGATCCTACTCCATGCAGGCCGCATTGGCATTGCTGGCTCTGGCCATGCTCCAGCGCTGGATCCCAAATCCTCTCTCGCTACTGCGCGCATCGGCCGCTCTACTCGCGGTACTGCTCCTCCTTTACACCCACTACGTCCCCGGGCTCGCCGTGCTTGCAGGTTTCATTCTGATTGGCTGGCGCAGCATAGGAATGGTCCGTATAGCCGCGTTCGTCTGCGCCGTCGCCATCGGCTATGCCCCCTGGTCAACCACCATGATCCACGCCCTCGGGCGCTGGGGAGTCGCTTCAGATTATGCCGCCACGTACAACATAACCGGTAACGCCGCGATCGAACAAATTGTCAAAATTGGATTTGGCCTTGTATCGCTGACCATCGGCGAATCGTTTCTGGCTTTTTCGCTCGTCCTGGTGCCCGTCATCCTGCTGCTGGCTGTGGCCGGCGCGCGAACCCCGGAATTCTCCCGCCACTTCCCCGCCCTGCTCGCGATCGCCGCCGTGGTTGGCTACATCGGCGTCTCGCGTTGGGCCAGCTATCCCTTCATTCCGGCCCGCCTTCTCTGGCTTCTGCCGTTCCTGAGCCTCTCAGTGGCGCTCGGGATTTCGCACCTTGATCGAATACCGCTGCGCTGGGGCGTAGCGTCGCTCATTTTCATTTCGTACGCCTCGTCCATCGTGATGTACTTCCGCCGCGAGAATCTCTTGAATCTCGGCTATGCGGCGCCCCTACGCGAAATCGCCGGCCAGCTCAATCGCGATGCTCAACCTGGAGATCTCATTCTCATGGATGCCTACAACACCGATTCCCAGGTTCTCTCCGCGTCCCTTTCCGGCCGTACTCCCAACATCGTCCTCGAACAGAAAAATTTGTCGGACGCCCGCCGCCAGATACCCTCCGCCGCAACCATTTGGATGGTCCGCAACACCCGGGATATTTCTCCGGGGCATTCCACCACTGAGCTACAAATCGAGGCTTGCGCCGGCCGCATCGAACGCGACACTTTGCTCGAGCCCTATGCGCTGTGGCAACAAGAGGCCATGAAAATCGCAGGCATGCGCCCACCGCTCACCCATTTCTACCAGCTCACCGAATGCCGCCCGGCCGTGGCACAGAATGCCGGAAAATAACGCATTCTTGACCCGCTCCAGACAAACGTACATCCTCATCGCACTGGCGCTGTTATGGCTAGCGCTCCGCGTCCCGCATCTTGCAACCCGCTTTTCCTTCAACTGGGATTCCTCACTCTATGCTCGCGGAATGGCCGAATTCAACGTCCTCAAGAATCAACCCCATCCGCCAGGATTTCCACTGTGGGTTTTCAGTGCCCGTGCCATCGAGCCCCTGTTAGGTCGAGCGATGCGCGCGCAGATTCTTCTCGCCGTCCTCATGGTGATGCTGGCACTAACCGTCTTCTACTTCTTAGCCCGCCAAGTCCTCGCCGATAACCACGCTGCCGCGTTGTGCACCCTGCTGCTGGCCTACTCGCCCGCTATCGCTCTGAACAGTTCCATAGCCGCCACCAGCATCGTGGACGTGGCATCATCGGCGGTCGCGGGTTACCTCGCGTTCCTCGATCCCCGCCGAAGCCAGTGGAGAATCGTCGCTTGTCTACTGGGCCTCGGAATATTGGCCGGCTTCCGCCAGAGCGGCGTAGGTTTGCTAGTTCCTTTGGTCGCTGTAGCCCTGCTCCTTCATTTGCGGTATGCCTGGCGCGCGGTCGCTCTCGGCGCTCTTCTAGGACTCATTGCCTTCCTCGCCTGGTACATCCCGCTGGCGGAAAGCGTCGGAGGTCTCCGTGCTTTTTCGCACTTAGTGAACGCGTACTTCCTCAGAGTGTCCGGCACCACCTCGATATTCCTCGGCGGCGCGCTACGCCGGCATGTTGGCATGATCGGCGAGAACCTGATCGACTACAGCCTCAACTTGATCGGCGCCTTCATAGCTTGTGGACTGTTCTTCCGCGAACGATGGAAGGTCCCACCCGGCTGGTTCCTTTACATTCTCTGGATAGCCCCCAGCCTGATCATGATTCTTGGCATCCATAGCGGCAGGGTTGGCCAATGCATGCAACTCTTCCCGCCTCTGCTGCTGCTTTGCGCGGCCATTTCGAAGCCTCGCCTGCCGGCCGCCATCGCGGGCATCCTAATCTCACTCGCGATTTCCTATTTCCCCTACGGTCAATTGCAATTCTCACGATTCTGGCGCGTGAATTATCTCGTCTACCGTGGAACCCCGCGCATGGCGCTCGACCTCGAAGCCAGCCAACGCAACTTGGATCGCGAGCTGCGCGAACTCCAGCATTCTGGCGCCCCGCAGCCGTTCGTCTGCGCCCGCGAATTTTCGGATGCTCCCAACATCGCATCCGTCCAATATGATTTCAGCTACGTGAGCTGGGTACTACCCGACGCCGCGCCAAAGGGCAAATCCATCTGGCTATTCAACCAAACCGGCCCAGACGCAGAAACTCGCAAGCGCTACCAAACATGGCGTCGCATCTGGGGCGACAATCTTGTATCACTATGGGAAGCCGCACCCAGTCCCCAGCCCCAAGCCCCCAGCCCCTAATTCTTGTAAACCCGGCCGCCCTTCATAACGAACCCCACCTTCCGCACCACCGTAATATCCTCCAACGGATTCCCCGCCACCGCGACAATATCCGCCTCCATCCCCTCCGCAATCGTTCCTACCTTGTCCTGTAGCCGGAGCGCCTCCGCCGCGAGCGACGTCCCGCTGATAATCGCATCCATGGCCGGCTGCCCACCATCCTTGACGCGATAAATAAATTCCTCGGCATTCCGCCCGTGTGCGCCCGCCACGGCATCGGTCCCCAGCACGATCTTCACGTGATGAGCCATGGCCCGCCGCATAACATCGGCCATCATCGGAACCGCCTTTTCCATGTATGCAAAACCCTCCTCGGTATAATTGCCGATCCCCAGAAACTTCGGTTTATTATCCAGGTAATTGTGCAGCACCAGAAAATTCGGATCGAAATAAGTCCCGTGCTCGGCAATAAGCTGCAAAGTAGCGTCATCCAACAGCGCCCCATGCTCAACCGAAGTGCACCCAGCCATCACCGCAGCCCGCGCACCACCCGGCGCATGCGCATGCACCACCGATCGCAGCCCCAACGCCTTCGCCTCACTGCAAGTAGCCAGCACCTGCTCATCCGTCATAGTCTGTTTGCCGCCATCCCGAATTGAAGCAGTAGCAAACAATTTGATCACGTCCGCCCCATCCTCCTTCATCTTCCGGACATACGCGCGAATCTTCTCCGGATCCCCCGTATTCTCCGTCACGGCGCGCAGCGACGTAAGAATACGCGGCCCAGGAATCACCCCGGCGTTAATCAGATCCCGCAAATCGCCGTCAATAGCCGACCCCACGCTCTGCACCGTAGTGAACCCACCCATCAGCGTGGCGTAAGCGTTGCCCTCAGCATAAAGCGCAGCCTGCTCCGGCGCTTCCTTGCCCTGCTCCAGACGCCCTTCCTTATTAAAGTGCCACCCCAGATGCACATGCGTATCGATCCACCCGGGCATCACAGTCATCCCAGTCAAATCATAAGTCGCAGCCCCTCGCGCATCCCGAACCCTCACAATGCGCCCACCTTCCACGACGATCATCTTGTTCCGCAGGATTCCACCCTTGCCGTCGAGAATCGTAGAGGTCTTGATAGTAATCGATTGAGCGCTAGCCACAACCGCGACCAACATCGTTATAGCGCAGGCGTTTCTCATACGTGAAATGGTACCAGCCACTAATAGAAACATACTAGCGACCAATCGCCCTCAAAGCGCTAAGCTATTCAAAAGGGTCAATGCAATCTAAGCTGTCCCAATGGATCGCCATCGCGTTCCTTGTTCTTCTCCTGAACACTGCCTATATCGCGGCATTCGCCTCGGCCACAGTATTTTACATGGGCAACGTGCTGCTGCACCTGGTACTTGGCCTAGCTCTGTCTATCGCCGCAATCTTCCTGATCGCCCGAAACTCCGATCTCCGGCACCGCATCTCTACCGCTCTCGCCTTCTTCCTGATCGCATTCCTAGCTGCCATCTACCTGGTCGTCGCCGGCAACGTCCGCGAGCATCGCTGGATCCTCTGGGTCCACATCATCACTGCTCTGCTGGGCGTCATCGCGCTTATCCCCTACGCGTGGAAACAACAGCGCTTTCGCCCCGCCTTCCAACTCGCGCTCGCCGTCCTGGTTCTGTTTCCGCTCTCCACCTACGTGTATCGAAAACTCTCGCCCAATCCGAACGATCGTATTCACAATCCGCACACCGCGCCCCTTTCCATGAATGGCGAAGGCGGTGGACCCCAGTCGCCCTTCTTCCCTTCCTCAGCGAAGACAAATGTCGGCGGCATCATTCCCTCGAATTTTTTCATGGATTCCGCGGCCTGCGGCGAATGCCACAAAGATATTTACGATCAATGGAAAAGCTCGGTACATCATTTCGCTTCTTTTAACAATCAGTTCTATCGGAAAGCCATCGAATACATGCAGTCGACCGTCGGCACCAAGCCCAGCAAGTGGTGCGCTGGTTGTCACGATCACGCCGTGTTCTTCAACGGTCGCTTCGATCGGCCCATCAGCGAACAAATCGACACCGCGGAAGCGCATGCCGGACTCGCTTGCACATCCTGCCACGCCATTGTTCACGTCGATAGCTCCATGGGCAACGGCGGATTCACCATCGAATATCCTCCACTGCACGAGCTCGCAACCAGCAAGAATCCCGTCATCCACGCGCTCGACCACTTTCTGACTTATCTCAATCCGGAACCGCATCGCCGCACCTTCATGAAACCTTTCATGCGCCAGGACGCCCCCGAATACTGCGCGGCCTGCCACAAAGTCCATCTGGATGTTCCGGTCAACAACTATCGCTGGTTCCGCGGGTTCAACGACTACGACAATTGGCAAGCCAGCGGCGTGTCTGGGCAAGGTGCGCGATCGTTCTATTACCCTCCGAAAACTTCCACCTGCGTGGATTGCCACATGCCGCTGGTGGCCTCGCACGACCCTGGCAATCACGACGGCCAGATCCACTCTCACCGCTTCCCCGCCGCCAACACCGCGATCGCTTATGTAAATAAGGACGCCGATCAACTCAAGGCCGAGGAAGATTTCCTCAAGTCGGGCTTCATCACCGTCGACATCTTCTCAGCCTCGCCCGTGGATTCCCATAAAGGTGAGACCGCCATGGTTCGGCGCTCCGGCGAATCGCCGCAAACCATGTCCGGATTCGCCGTGGGTGAGGAGGCCGATCAACAACACGATGTCGTGATTCGCGAAGTTGGCCAACTAATGGCCCCTCTCGATAAAGCCGGCGGATTCTTCCCAGGGTCAACGATCCGGGTGGACGTCGTGGTGCGCACCCGGAAGATCGGCCACTTCTTTCCGGCCGGCACCGTGGACGCCTTCGATGTTTGGCTCGAACTACAGGGCTCGGACGCGAGCGGCCGCGTAATTTTCTGGAGCGGCCAGGTGGAGGACAACGGCCATGGTCAAGTTGAACCCGGCGCCCATTTCTACAAGGCGTATCAGCTCGATGCCGCCGGCAACCAAATCAACAAGCGCAATGCCTGGCAGGCCCGCAGCGTCCTCTATGTGCACCTGATTCCGCCCGGCGCAGCCGACGTGGCCCACTACCTCGTGCGCATCCCCAAAGACGCCAAAGGACCCATCACACTCCAAGCGAAGCTGAACTACCGCAAGTTCTCCCACTACTACACGCAATTCGCATTCGCCGGCCAACCCGCCCCCGGTCAGGATCCATCGCTCCTCGGTCCCGATCACAACAGCCTCAAATATCTCTTCACCGCGAGCAACATTCCAGCCAACGTGTCGAGCGAAATCAAAGGCGAGATTCCCAATCTTCCCATCGTGACGTTGGCGCAAGCGGAAACAAAGCTCCAGCTCGGCCCGGCTCCAACAGTTTGGAAACCAATCGTCTACAAACAAGACCGCGAGCGCTGGAACGACTGGGGCATTGGCCTGCTGCTCCAAGGCGATCTGAAAGGAGCCGAATACGCATTCCACAAAGTCACCGAGGCGGAACCCGGATATCCCGACGGTTGGCTGAACATCGCGCGCGCCCTGATTCAGGAAGGCGAAACAGACGCCGCGAAACCGTTCATCCAAAAATCGCTCGCGCTGAATTCCAAACTCGGCCGCACCTGGTACTTCAAAGCCCTAGCCGAAAAAGCCGACGGCGATTACGATTCCGCCCTCACCTCGCTCCGGACAGCCTCTCAGATGTACCCGCGCGACCGCGTGGTGCTGAATCAAATCGCCCGCATCCTGTTTTTGAAGCGCCAATACGCCGAAGCGGTCAAAGTTCTGGAACAAGTCTGCGACGTCGATCCCGAGGACCTGCAAATGCACTACACAATGATGCTCTGCTACCGCGGCCTGGGCAACCAGCAGCAAGCCGATCGCGAGCAGAAGTTGTTCCTGCGCTTCAAGGCCGAAGAATCCGCCCAATCCATCACCGCCACGCGCCGCCTGCAGAGCCCGGAAGACAACAACGAGCGTCAACAAATCCACGACCACGAAAGCGTGTCATTGTCAGCACCACCCACCCGCACCCAACCGAGCCGCGACCGGAAGGGAGCGACAACCGCGGGCGGTGCCCAATGAAATCCCTCTGCATCACAATCTCCCTAGCCATCGCCGTTGTTCTACTAGCCGCCACCCAACCAACCCCCTCAGTCCACTTCACCGACGTAACCGCCGCCGCCGGAATCAAATTCCACCACAACGCCGGAAAAGCCGGCCAGAAATATTTGCCCGAAACCATGGGCTCGGGCGTAGCCTTCTTCGATGCCGACGGCGACGGCTGGCCCGATATTCTGCTCATCAACTCCAAAGACTGGACCCCGCACGGCCGCAAGTCCCTCCCGGCGCTCTATCACAACAATCACGACGGCACTTTCACCGACATCACCGCCGGAAGCGGCCTGGATATCGAAATATACGGTATGGGCGTCGCCATCGCCGACTACGATAACGACGGCCGCGAGGACGTCTACATCACCGCCATCGACGGCGACCATTTATTCCACAACGAAGGCCACGGAAAATTCCGCGACGTCACCGCCGCCTCCGGCATCCACAACGCGAATTTCGGGACCAGCGCCGCCTGGTTCGACTACGATCGCGACGGCAAAGTGGATCTCTTCGTCGCCAACTACGTCCAGTGGACCGAAAAGGGCGATCTGCACTGCGCCCAGGGCTCGGTTCGATCCTACTGCACGCCCGAATCCTACAAGGGCACCAAGTCACGCCTGTTTCACAATCTCGGCGGCGGCAAGTTCGAAGATGTCACCGACAAGGCCGGCCTGGGCGATCCCTCCAGCAAATCGCTCGGCGTGACCATCCTCGATTACAACGGCGACGGCTGGCCGGACATTTTTGTCTCGAACGATACGCAGCCCAACAAACTCTACCGCAACAATCGCAACGGCACCTTCACCGAAGAGGGCATGGTAGCAGGCGTCGCGTTCGGTGAAGATGGTGTCGCGCGCGGTGCCATGGGCGCCGACTCCGCCGATTACGATCGCTCCGGCCGTCCGCACCTCCTGGTAGGCAATTTCTCCAACCAGATGCTGGGTCTCTATCACAACGAGGGCACCGGATTGTTCGTGGACGAAGCGCCCAGTTCCAGTGTCGGCCGAGCCAGCCTGCTCTCTCTCGCGTTCGGCGTCTTCTTCTTCGATTACGATCTCGACGGCTACTCGGATATCTTCGCCGCCAACGGCCACATCGACGAAGAGATCAATCGCGTCCAACCCAAGGTGCGTTACGCGCAACCGCCGCTGCTATTCCGCAACCTCGGGCAAAGGCATTTCGAAAACGTGACCGCGTCCATGGGCGTGGATTTCAATCGTCCCATCGTCGCTCGCGGAGCTGCCTACGCCGACTACGACCACGACGGCGATCTTGATGTCATCATCAGCACCAACAACGGCCCCGCGTACCTGTTCCGCAACGACGGCGGCAACAAAAACAATTGGCTGAATGTACGTTTGATCGGAACCAAATCCAATCGCAGCGCAATCGGCGCAGTGGTGCGCATCGAAAGCGCGTCCGGCAAACAGTGGAATGTGGTGCGCAGCGGCTCCAGCTATTGCTCGCAAAGCGACCTGGCCCTGACCTTTGGCGTAGGCCATGATGCTAAGGTTACCCAGCTCCAAATAGAATGGCCCAGCGGCGCAAAACAGCAATTGAAGGACATTTCTGTTAACCAATTCTTAAAGATAGAAGAGCCCCGGTAGCGCGAACATTTTCGAACCTTTTGGCGGTTTGGTTCGTCTATATAGACATGATCCGAGCACACGTCCAATCCATAACCCGAGTGGAGGCTTGGCGCGCGTATCAGAGAGCGTTTCATCAGTTTTCCGAACGTGTGCGTCACCTTCAGATACTAACCACAGATCCGCACCCGAACCGCGCTGCCATTGAAGCAGCGTTGGTGGACGTGGAAAAAGCCCGTGTTGTCTACGATGATTACCGCGACGCGCTGGCAAAGCAAATGCTTCCGCCCTCGCGGAGCGCTGGTTTCCCGGCTGCAGATCCCCCACAAGCGGTCACCGAACGCGTGAAAAGCATCGCGGAACTGCTGTGGGAAAGCGCCGGACGTCCCGAAGGTACAGCGGACGACGATTGGCGCCTAGCCGAAGATATCGTAAAGCGCGCCGCCACCGCCGCGTAACCCGTGGCGCACGCACTCCTGCGTGCCGCGTCGGCACTCATGCCGACGCCCGGCTTCGCCTTCACGTTCCACAACATTTCTTATACTTCTTCCCGCTCCCACAAGGGCAAGGATCGTTGCGCCCAACTTTCGCAGGCGCCGCCGGCTCATCGTCGTCCACTTCTTCCGACTCCGCCGAGAACACCGGCTTCTTCCCATGCAGGATCAACCGCTGATCCAGCGCCACCTCGGCCAGTTCCTCCTCATCCGGCTTGAATCCGCCAACGGCTTCCTCCACCTTATTCAGCAGCGACCGGATTCGGCCCGGCGAAGTTTCACCCGGCACCGACAGCGCATAGGCGAACAATGCATCGCCGCGAAATTCATCGTCGTCGAAAAAAGCTTCCAGCCGCGGAGCCTCCGCCTGCAAATTGAGATAGCCCACAGCCCAGATGGCCTGCCGTTTGACCTCACGATCGGGATCGTCCAAGTGCTGCGGCGGATACGCCGCAAAACGCTTGTCGAACGATCGCCCCATGGCTTTTAGCGCTTTTGCGCGCCCGCGCGGATCCGCATACAAATCTTCGATGGCTTGAAAAACCGCGCCGTTGTCCGTCTGCTGCGCCAGCGCGACCGCCGCGCCGCCTTTTTCTTCAACCGACGTCCCCGCATCCGCCAACACATCCAGCAGCGCTCGCCGGATCTCCCGTTCGTTGCTGATCTCGCCCAGCGTCTCCCAACATTCGCCACGAACGTGCAGATCCGGATCGCTCTTGGCCATCTTCAGTAGCCGCGCGCCGATCTTCTCCGTGAATCCCGGAGCGCGATAGTATGCCGCGACTTCCGCTCTCAACTCCGCTGGACCAGCCTCGAGCATCGCTATCCTCGCGTCGTCGTCCACCATCTCAAGCGGCGGCGAATCTTCCTTCGGATAAAGCGCCCAGATGTCGAACGGCTCTTCTTGCTCTTCCACCTCCGGATCTCCCGATGCCAGATCCTTGATGTACGACTTGATTCTGAACGCGCCGGTATCGTCGGCCGTTAAACGTGCCAGCGCTGCCTCAAGCGCGGGAATCGCCGCAGGATCGCTATACATATCCAGAAGCAAGGGTGCCTCCGGATCGCCATTAGCCAAACGTTGAGTGAGCGCTTCAAGAATACGCGGATCGTGTACGCGCAATTGCGAAAGCAGGAACGGTACGTCTCCTGCATCTTCGCCGGCCTCTTCAATCTCCTTCAACAGCCCCAGCAGCGGATCCACGGATGCCGCGCCGAACAGCACCAGCGTCTCCACCAAATCGTCCTGAATGTCGAGCGGA
>Ga0187851_10003536_pt1 | contig 13072 bp, 10 predicted proteins | sample June2016WEW_6_10_FD_132997 | JGI IMG/M metagenome (GOLD analysis project Ga0187851, IMG submission 132997) | Peatland microbial communities from SPRUCE experiment site at the Marcell Experimental Forest, Minnesota, USA - June2016WEW_6_10 | ecosystem: Environmental > Terrestrial > Soil >...
CATCAGGAAGGGATCTATGTGGAGATCACCACCGGCGAGCCGCTCTTCAGCTCGAAAGACAAGTATGAATCCGGCACCGGCTGGCCGAGCTTCACCAAACCGCTCGTTCCGCAGAACGTCGTCACGAAAAACGATGCAAGCCTCGGCATGGACCGCACCGAGGTGAGAAGCAGGTACGGCGACTCGCACCTGGGCCATGTGTTCAACGACGGCCCGGCGCCCCTGCACCTGCGCTACTGCATGAACTCGGCGGCCATGCGGTTTGTCCCGGTGGGGGATTTGAAAAGAGAGGGGTACCGGAATTTTTGGGGGATGTTTGAAAAGTAGGGAGAGAGTAGCGATGCCAGATGTGTGGAAGTTGGATTTGTCGCGAAGGGAAACTTACTAATCAGTTCATAAGTATAGTTACATAAAAGTGGCGGATTTTTAATTCAGTTAGGGTTAAAGCCTTAAAAAGTGGCTTTTCAGCTAAAGTTGCCAAATTTTATGTGTTTTTACTTATGAACTGCTTAGCAACTACCATTTAAACGGCGTTTAAATGGTAGTTAAATGACGGTTAAAAAAGAGTAATAAAATTAGAGCGTGAGAGAGGAGGGGGGAAAAGAAGGTTTAAAATTTAAATGGTATTTTCGGGGTTCCAGAGACTTTACTCGCGTCACCGGTGGATTCCTTACCTGGCAATCGATATTCAAGGAACACCGACCGTGTTCTTATTGTGGTAAGCCACGATGCTTAAACTACTTCCGAATTAGATGGCAAGACGACACCAATTTTTTTTCGGCCTACGAAATTCCATGATGTACTTTCTTTAAGAGAAATGAAATCGTAAACAGAAGTAAAAATAGGTTAGCGGAACAGATACCGATCAGTCGTGCCCTCCCTCATCCATACTGTAACCACAATCCGAAATTTGCCGGCCTTCGGAATTGGTACTTTAGGGTTGCATATCTTACAGAACAACGATTGTTTTCCAGCGAGGCTTTCGGAAGCATGCTATCGTTCAAATTATTCGACAACCTTCTGATTTTTAAGATACGGCCCAACAATCTGCATTAGTAGCTCTGATATGTCGCTCCCATGGTTGATCGAGAGAATTTTTTTGCAGAGTTCAATAAGAATCTGCCGGTTATCTTTCCTACGCAATATACGTCCGTCGAGTATGCTGTTCAGGAAAACAGGACGGTTCTTAATTTTCGTCAGACGTTCACCGAACGTTTCAAGAGTGCGCCTATCTTTTATTCCGGCTTCGGGCAATAGCTGACGAAGGCGCAATACCTGCTTTTCAGTTGCCTCGATGAATCCGTTTGCATGTTCTTTATCAACGAAGAATGGAATCGACAACTGACGTTCAATACCTATAACCATCCTACTTATATTTTGCTTAATGCTTCGGTCATTTGAGGATTGACGACAAACACTACTCAAGCGGCGACATAACACCGAAGCCCATTCTAGAAAATCTTCATATTCAGCAGATTCCTCGAATCCATCACGTCGAGCGTTTAACTTCAATTCATGGGTTACATGTAATTCACCGATATGCCATGTGGCAAAACGGCTTTCCGTAAAACGGTCCTTGAGAAAATATTCATCACCGACCGCAATATTTCCTTGTCGAATCCGAATTCCGCGCATTTCAACATGTGGTGGTAATGCAGATAGGAACCCGGTCTGCGCAAACCATCCCTTACAAAGCAAACTTCCTTGTCGGCTAAAGCATTCTACAAATTCTACATCATTGATCCTGTCGGTCAACCCTTCACGTGTCGTAATTTCAACATTATAAGGCCGAAAAACGTTTTTATTGTTTAGCAATATATTATAAGAGCGATATCCTGGTATTTTTGCAAGATGTTGCTCTATCTGTGCGGAGAACGGGAATTCATCTATTTTGTAAGCAACTGGGGCCGTTTGCGACAAGTATTCGCGCAAGGTTTTAACATTCATTAAAAGATCAGCGTGAAATTGATGCACATTAACCATGTGAACTCGAAAGAAACGGGTAGGATCTAAATCCGGCTTCGCTCGACGACTGCCTATAGTTGCAATTCTTCGAACAGCATCGCCTAATTGTTCCTGATTTGAAAGGTGCGAAATCTGGTCTCTAAGCGCTTGGCCATTCCATTCAACAATTTGAACTGCATCGCAAATGGTTTGCCTAGTTTCAAATCGCAATACATCACAATATGCTAGACCGCCCAACCTGCCGATGCCTCGAAACCCTCGCTGGCTTGTGCCTATCTTAGAGCTACAGCCAAGACTTCCAAGCCGGTCATCAATATCCTTCACCGATATTCCCACGCCGTTGTCTTCAATAGTTATTGCTCGCTCGCGTCCATCCAGGGTTATTTGAACGTAAGGTATCGCATTCCCAAACAACCCTTGGAAGTGCGCCAAATCAATAGAATCGACTGCATTCTGGATATATTCCCTGATGGCCATTCGTGGGTCAGAGTACATCCCCGATGTAATGACATCGAGCAGTTGCTTTCCAAGCTCACCAGAAACAGCTTTGCGGGAATTCATTTTGGCAGGTAGAATTGAAGCCATTCAACTATCTCCTTATCTTTACATTGCTTTATTGTCCGCCGAATATGTTCCACTGAATTTTCAGAAACCGCATTGTGAAATTGCTGGAACCGATCATCCTTCTTTTTCAAAAGGCGCAGAATAAAACTGCGAAATTCCTCAACCTTTCCAGTTCCTGGCGGTCGTTTGGGCTCGTGGTTATATACGTGTCGTTCGTGCTTGTTCCGATTCCTTAGCAATTCCTCAGGCATGTATAGGTTGGCTAGAAATTCTTCATAGGTCGCACCTATTGTGCGCCGGGCGAGGCTAGGGGTTGAAGAGATCGCGCCGTGCGCAGCCCCCTTCATAATTTCAATATTTCGAGCAAAGCGGCGCGTCCATGTAGCTTTTGCCAGCCAGTCTTTCCCGTCGCAGATCACTTGACCGAATGTGTCACGGTGCCGATTATTATGTACACCATTCTCATTATTGATAGGTGCAAATCGCATTGGATAACTGTAGATTGCACTTCTTTGCTTTGTGTTTTTCCCTCGCCCCCATTCCTCATTTAGACGAATATTTACAACAAGTCTTTCAAACAAATCGCGAGGATTGTCTTTCCAATTATACAGCATATAATTCGAAAATTCGCTAACGCCGTATTTATATGCCAATCGTAGGGCTTGAACATATCGTTTTTCCTCGGATGCTTGGTCAAATGCAATTCGCATGGGGCTAATATTCAAGCGGGAAACCAATTTCATATTTCGCACGTCGAGAAAACTTGCATCAACCCCTTGATTGAAATCAACAATTCGAAGCTTTCGCGGTTGGCTGTTAGTATAACAGTCGCGACCATAACCGAGTTCCTCAAGGTCTACAATGATTCGTTCAAGATGGGGGGATGCCAATACATTGTTGTCCATCAATTTCAAACGTGGTTTGTCCCCATATTCCTGCCGAAGTATGCGGATCATTGGTTTGATGTCGATATAGTCAACGTATTTAGGTTCAATCTGAGGTACACCGCACCAGGCACACCGATTCACACACCCACGTGACGTATATCCGTAGTAAGTATCATTAATAGCATAAAGACTTGGGTCGAGGATGCTATAATCGGGTGGCAAGTGATCGATATTTTCCTTCCCCTGTAAGTCAATCTGTGATGGTGAAGTCAGCACACCGGTCACCGGATATACCCCTGTTTCCTCGAAAAGGTCATCTGCCATAAGCGATGCCATAACTCCACCCACGAATATTTTGCCAACCGTGCCGCCAACCGATTCTTTGTAGAAGGAAATGGTTTTAACAATACTGTCCCAATTAAATGTAAACAGTGTTGTGATGTACACACGGTCCCAATGTGCATTCGGATTAAATAGGTCAGGTGGTGTGGCTGCTTTTCGGTCGCAGCCACTTACAAACTTTACTTCATCACCGCGTTCTTTATGGAAGCGGGCGAGTTTCATTAACCCAAGTGGTGGATACCAGAGAGTATCGTCGTTTCGTGCTTTCCCACGTCTTGCCTGATTAGAATATATATCGGTATTCGGCGCGGTCTCCGACTTCGTGCCCGAAACACGCCGATATTGTGGCTCGACAAGAAGCACCCTCATAATCCCAGTAATCCTTTAAGTGCAGAATGAACCTCACTGGCACCCTTGTGACCACCAGCGGAACGAAATGTCCCATTAGTTCTCCAATCGACCAGCGGTTTTAAGCTGCTTAAAAGCCGAATGAAAAACTCTTCAGTGGGTTCCTCGTATCCATGTGCCGTTAAGATTGTAACAAGCAATTGCATTAATCCATATAAACCGACCCCTTTTGTAATTAAATGTGTTCGGTGGTTGAGCCACTCAGTTTCAAAAACCTTTGCAACAGCGCGCCAATATGCAATCAGCATCTTTGCAACTTTTTCTATATCCATTCGTTCAAGGCACTTTGTTTGAACGAGAAAATGCTGAATTGCATGCTGCATCATCCGCAAAGACGTCCGCCGCTTAAGGCCAGAAGTGCTATGCCCTCCATAACGGATTCGCCTGAACCAAGGCGATTGCGCGTCATCATTTAGTCGTTTGGCCAGGAACAGGTTCGGCGCTTCTGTAGCAAGGTCCTCCAAAAGGTTACTGGTATGGAAGTCAGTTAATGAGTTGGATAGGCCTTTAGCTTTGGAGTTGATGACCGTAAACATTGCCATTTCCCCCCGCAGATCCAACCCTATAAAAGCCATAAATGCAAGCGGAACATCCGTGTCGCCAATTTCACTAAGCCTGTGCTGGCAGTCAACCTGGGCCAAACAAGGTACCCCCACGCGCAAACTCAACAAAGCGCTTGTTGATGAGGTTTTCTTAATTTTCCAATTACGTTGTAACTCTTGGCGGAGGTTGAAAGTAAGGGGGATAGTTGAAGCACCTGATTGGCAAATATACCGCTTGAAATCGAGACTGTGCGCCCTGTTGCAGGGACGCTGGTATCCAAAGCCGGTATCTTCGTCTAAAACATCGGCAAAAGAAACGGAATGCAGCAAATTCGCCGGGGCAAATCCTAAGAAAACGCTATGAGAACCGCACCTGCCCGTAATACCGGAGATATCATAAACTGAAGACTTGTTCTTCATATTGCAGTAATATACTGCAATATCATCAAGAGAATCAAGGAAAAAAATAAATTTCAGGGGCTCTTTGAATTACCCAATCTTTGATGACAATAGATCGACAATATGCCTAATCTTTTTAAGCTCAAACTGGCACTTTTTCCTCAGAGACTCGTCCATATCGCTAAAAATTTCTACAATGCCCTGCTCGGAGAATTGTTCATGGAACTTTCTCAGTCGCTTGTACCATTCGTTATCGGCGCCTCTGGCTATCGCTCGATCAGCACAACGGTCAAAATCAGCTTCCTCTGTTAAGAATGACTTGAGAGTCTTCCCTCCAACTTCACAAATGTTCGTAAATTTTTCGCGAACATCTACAGCCTTGGGAATTTCCCCGCTTTTAACCTTTTTTACAAAAATCTTATCTAATTGAGGAAATTGTCGGCGTGCGTTCTTAATAGAATGATGGCTTAGAAATTCTGCATAATAGCTCCATCGATCAACCGCATCATCACCATGCTCCACCATAAAACTGTAGATTTCTATCAGGTGCCCAACCATACGCTTAGATAACCCCATTTCATCGGCCATTATTGCTGGGTCTACGCCATGGTTCTTAAAACGTCTATAAAGATATCCGGCTTGTTCATAAGGTGCCCAGTCCTTTTTCCCAATAATATGATATTCACCCAAGAGAGCAAAGACCAAACTATCATTTATATTTTTAGGAAGTAAAGTGCATTTCACCTTGCCCCATTTGATAGGGTCATTTTCTGCCAGAATGCGATAGGCAGCGAGACGGCTGTTCCCTTCGAGGACCACGAGGTCCCCATCCCTGACTATTAATGGGTCGGTGAGCCCACCATTCGCACGGATCGATTGAACTAATTGTTTTACATGCTCCATTGCACTAAGCTTTTTTTGGATATAGTTCTGTGAAGGTTCTTCATCACCAAGGCAAACGATGGAATAGAGACGGGGGTTTTCTGTATAAAATTGCAAATCACCAACACCAATATGCCCCGTGCGAACTGGAATTTCATTTCCCCTCAGCGTTAGACTGCTTTCCGTCCAACCGTCCGTAACCATGGCTTGGGGCCCTCCTTGATTAAATGATCATTTTTTTAGAATGTCTTTTAACACGTCGCCGAATGAATAGGTCATCTGGCTTTTGTAGTAATCGAGAGAGATATCGCCCTGGGCAAGTTGCGCCGCCAATTGCTTACTTTGTAACAATAGATCCACCCACTCATCTATAGAATCTTCCATGATTAGGTTATGCACATGACAAGTCTTCTTCTGGGAAATCCGGTGAATTCGATCTTGGGCTTGCAGGTAGTCGTCAAGGCTGAAGGACCGATCATAAAAGATTACATGATTAGCAACAGTCAATGTTAACCCCTCCTTCGCTGCACCAGGCGTAGCGACAAGTATTCTTACATCATCCTCTAAAAGAAACCTCTCGATAGCCTTGTTTCTTTCAGGCATTGTCAATTTTCCGTGAACATGGCATGTGCCATGTGCCCGCAATAATCGGCTTAACCAATCTACATTTTCGGTAAAGGAGGTCCAGACTATGCATTTTTCATGGGCATCACGAATGTTCCCAATCAAATCATTTAATAGTTCAAGTTTTCCTGGCTCCGCATCATAACTATCATCTACAAGCTTAGGATTCGAAGCAATCTGTATAAGCCGAAGCAATCGTTTTAGAATCACTTCAGAATTTTCATCTTTAGGTATCCCTTCTTTAACAACGATTGCATGAAGGTCGTCACGCAATTGGCAATATAGCTCATACTGCCGGGTTTCCCATGTCGCATAAAGAGGTTCAATAATTTTTGAAGGTAGTGTAATAACGCCGCTGTCCTTCGTCTGGCGGACACAGAAACCTGCTATTTTACTAAAAATGTCACATAATTGTTGCTCAAGCCTCTCCTGCGCCGGGAGGTTGGCCCAGAGGTCGTTGGTTAAATCAGCGTTCGCCTTAAAATCAGCGAAATCATTACCGAGCGCCTGACCATCATCAAGGAACTTTATCTGCGCCCATATATCATATGGCCGATTTGCAACAGGAGTACCGGTCATAATAACCCGCTTTTTCATGTGAGATGCCAGATCAAAAAACGTCCTTGTCACTTCCGATTCCGGGTTTTTGATTTTCGTCGATTCATCAAGAATAACCCCGACACTCCGTGCCCTGAAAAAAAGCTGAAACCTTTCCTTCTCTGCTCTAACCGCTTCGTAGTGAGTCAGTATCAACCTCGCTGGACTGTTGAAGGCAAAATAGTTAGTTCGCCGGTCTTGGGTGATAAGCCTGGGAATCAAGTATGAATGTGCCTTGATTTCTTTTAGCCAATTAGCGACAAGGCCCTTCTTGACTATTAAAAGAGCCGTATCTACCGCCCGGATTTCTAACCAATACAGGATAATGTCCAACGCGATTTTGGTTTTTCCAAGCCCTTGCTCGTGGAATACGGCAGCGTAATCGAGATCCCGCACTGCATTTACTGCTTCCGCTTGGAATGCGAAAGCTTGAAACCGCTTGTCCAACCTAGGTTCTCTTTTTAGATGAATATGTTGCATTTAAATCGCCAAAAATTTAAAATGGTCATCCCTCAAGTTGTTCTAAAACAGCCGTAGCAACAACATCAGTGCATCCACATGATCGCCCAACATTTCTGAGAAGCGAGCGAGCGTATCTGGTATGGTGCCAAGGTACTGCTAAGACCAATATCGATTTTGGTTGAACGGCGCAGTATTTCATGAACGCCTTAACTTGGTCGTGCGTATGTCGGTTCTCTACATCACCAGCAGTTTTTGCCTCGCCGATAACTACTGCGCCTCCTGGTAATATTTGACCAAATACATCAGGCCCATATCCTTCTATTCTTGGGGGTTTTGCAAACTTAGAATTTTCGGGGGAATCAACCAATAACGCTCCTTGGTCGCCTCCGAAATATTGCGTAGCAATCCAAGAAACCAGCTCGGCAACCAATCTACTATGAGTACTGGATTCTGGCATCTACTCTTCCGCTGCAATGTCTTTGCAAACTTGTATTAACTGGTCCCGTGTCTCACAAAGAAGAGAATTTTCATCACCTGCAACATTAGCGCGAAGCCGCTGTAATTCCCCATAGCTCATTGCCAATATTCGTCGGCTTAATTCTCGTGCTAGGTCATCAAGCGACACATTCTTCATTGAATCCACTACAGCCGGTACATCAAGCAGCTTCATTGCTTCCTGTGCACCGGCCTTTAAAAACACTTCTCGACTCTTAGGGTTTTCCAGAATCCGGGGCAATTGCCTCACCATGTTTAATGGGGTAATTAAATCATCAATAACCCATTGAGAAAAATCTGTGTAATTGAAATTGTGATTCACAACGGCCTGTTTCACGCGGGGTCTTTGAAGCTCCACAAAGGCGCTGAACCTCGTTTGGTCAAATTGGTCGTCAGTTAGTAATGGACGGTAATATCCCTCCATGTCCTGATAGGCCGCAATATAGTCGAGAACTTCCCGCTTCCGGCCACCGCAGAAGTCTATTATCTGATCCATAGTGAGATGATTTGTATTGCGAAGGTGGTCTAGATATTTTGCTTTGGAGTAGGGGTCCCAATCCCGCGGGCCGACAAGATGAGCTTGCAATCGAATAGCATCGATATCCCTTTGCGCAAGCTTCTCATAAACCATGCATGGGATTATACCCCAGTTACCTTCTACTTTCTGCCTTTGGAACTCCCGGTAGATTAAAGCGCGGGTGTTTCCTTCAATGACGACGAATCGGCCATTCGGCGTGGAATTTACAATAATGGGGTGAATTATCCCGCCATTCGTTCGAATGGACTCACGCAGGCTATAAAATGTGGTGTAGCTTCCTTCGGTCGGCGCTTCTCCTGCCCCTAGTGCGAGTGCCATCTGCTCCGCAGTGATGTTATCACCGTACATACCAATGAATTTCGCTATTCGCGGGTTAGTAATATCCAATTCGATTTTATCAACTGATAATTGCATGAATTTGCTGTCACTCATGGTTATGCTCCCTCTATTACGACATGAGAATCTGGCACGTGTAAAAAATGCCCACTCAGCTCTGAAATTATTATTTACGAGTCTTGGAGACTTTCCAAAATTATCTTGCGAAACTTTATAGCACCAGCCCCCCCCGCGAAAAAATCGCTCGTAAGGGTAGACTTCGATACCTCCAACTTTTGCTTGGTTTTGCCGAAAATCTCCGTAAAGCAATTGATAGAGAGATCATGTTTCGAAGACCCATATTTATACATTCCAGGCAAAGCAGACATAATTCCCGTAAACCCAACAGATTTTGTTAGAATGGAACTCATATAATCATCCCATTCAGATTTCCATGTTATACGTGCTGCGTTAAAGACATTTATCAGGATCTTAAGTATCGTTGAATCTTTATCATTAATCCAATATGAATTAAAAATGCAATTTGGATAAATATTCGGCTTTAAGCCTTTTTTTATCCTGTCCATATCCTCGACCGGGTTATCACTGATCATTGGAAGAAGTTGCTTGATAAATGTCCCTTGGGAAAGGCTTTCGGTACTGCCGGGGGTTTTATTACCCAACATCTTTAATCGACGGAACCATGGGGAATCAGGCATGCTGTTAAGCGCTCGCGCTAATTCATGTGCAGTTTTTTGAGGGCTACGTTTTTCTGTTACGCCAAAAAGATCATATATTAATGAAGCTGGTACTTTTGTCTGCTTTCCGTTAATGGTCGCGAACATTAATGCCTTCTGCTCCTCGGAGGGGTCTATAATGAAAACAACAGGGATATCGAATTCTTTGGCCCGCCCAGACAGCTCCAAACCTCGCACTCGGTGTTGACCGTCAACAATATCTGCAATACCCTCACCGCTGATATCAACACTTGAATCTTGTTGATAAGTACAATGGCTCTCTGCTATAGACAATAAGATTGGCGTTGGGAAGGTAGCATCTGCTGTTCGGGCATATTCAGCGATTTCCGCCACTCTAGCTTCCGAAACAACACGTTGAATGCCTCCTTTCGATCGGAGTGATATTGGATCAAATTGACGAGGGTCAACTCGTGAAATCCGAATAATTTCTTCACCGTTCATAACGGTCAAAAGGAATCGACCTATCGGCTGCTCAAAAGGGATGAATTTCAAGCTCATAGTTTATTGTCTCCATCGGCAGTTTGTTCCAGTCCTTTTTTACACATGGTCAGAATTTCAGCGTCTTGGTCAGCAATTTCCTCATCTACGCTTTTTACTTTAATGCGGTAACGGAAACAATACAGATAACAAGCGGTGAGAATCGCCAAACAAGTGAAAGTTATATGAAAGACAATCCTTACATGTTGACCTGAGGATAATGCGACATCTGTAACAGCAGTCCCAACCAGAAGAATGACTATTACGATGGACCAACAAACGATTAAACCACGAATTCCAGAAGTTGTTTTATTCAACCCGGTTGCATTTGCTATCATCATAGCATACACCCCTTCACCAAGAATCGCAACGCAGACAGAAGCTGTTGTACCAGCATATAATAAATGTTCAAAAACGGTTTTAACATCACCACTATAACTCCAAACAAGAAGAATAGGAAGCCAAAATCCCATGAGGCCGATAACTGGGACAGCAACAAACCATGTGATAAAGTGGAAAGGGTTGGATTTTATAGCTTCTAACGGCACACAAAAGAGGCCAACTATGGCTTTTGTCCGAAACCAATTAAATAGGTTCATTTATTCCAATCTCCCTTCTATAAAGTCATGGTGCCGGGTGTCCCGATAAAATGCTAACCTTCCAAATATATTCATTTATATAGTTCGGGCCGTCTTTCAGAAACAGCATTGTAACCTGCTTGTCGATAGTCGTTGAATGATATTGCAATTTGCAGAAATCGTGCAGAAAAAGTCAAAGCAAAACAATTCTGGCCCATCATGAAGGATTTTACTGAAAATGGACGTTTCAATCGCATTGCAGACCCTTATTGGTGGAATTCACAAAAAGACAGGGGAATAAAAAAGAATATAAATTCCAGCCGCGTAGGAATCAATCCAGATAAGTAAGAGATGAGTGCTTGCATGTATGTGTAAAAAGACAGGCTTACCTTAACTGGTGACTTATGGCCAAACTCAGCTGTAAAGGGCACCACATCTAACTCTATAGTGAAACTGTCAACTATTCAAGGGACTATCTAATCCATTTAAGTCTTCTATAACCTCCCTTTAAATCCCTATTAATGGTATTTCTGTACTCACTTAACATATTGATAATAAATATCTTGCAAAGGTGATGGAAGCATTTAAAAATCCGTGATATATATTATTCTCGTCAATTGCCATCCGGTCTTCCGGTCGTTTTTCAAGGGATCGGCGGAGGGCAGTGACGGAAGTGTTGTTTTAGGGCATGGTGCGGATGCCTGATTGTCATATAAACCTAAACCGGGGACAAGAAAGGCAGCTGTAGATGACCTATTCGCGTAAGTTGCAGGAGCAATTCATCGAACTGCGAGCGCGGGGACTATCGTTTCCCCGCCTCGCGGAGCAACTGAAAGTCGCCCGGCGGACCCTTCAATACTGGGAGGAAAGGTTCAAGGAAGAGATCCATGCCGCGCATGTCGCCATACTGGAAGAGTTGCTCGAAAAGTACTGCATCACCCATCTCGGTAAAATAGAGGAGGTCGGCATGCAACTGGCAAAAGTGCGGGAGGCGATAAAGGCCAGGGATTTCGAAAAGGAGCGCCTGCGGGACCTGTACGCCGCGCAGAAGCTCCTTGAGGATCGTCTCGGCACATTAACGTTCCTGTGACCCGTGCGCTCTCTTGTGTAAATATTTTTGCGCTTTTTTTTCAAAAACGGCGCAAAAAAAGCGCAATTCCGGCGTTTGGAGCGTTTTTAAGCGGATATTTTTGCGCTTGCAGCGCAAAAACACGGGCAAAGCAGCGCAATTTTCGCCCGGCAGCCCGCCCGGTTATTTGACTTCGCTTATCGGAATGCCGAGGGCCGCGGCAACGCCCTGGCCGTACGCCTTGTCCGCCCGCATGCAGTTGCCGATGTGGCGCAGCTTTACTTCGCGCGGGGCGTCGCCCATGGCCCTCGCCGTGTTTTCGAAGAGCGCCTTTTTCTGCTCCGGGTTCATCAGGTTGAAGAGCGCGCAGGGTTGCGAATAATAATCGTCGTCCTCCCGATGGTTCCAATGGCCCGCCGCTCCCTCCACGCTCAATGGCGGCTCGGCAAAGTCCGGCTGCTCCCGCCACTCGCCGTAGCTGTTCGGCTCATAGCCGAGCGTGCCGCCATGGTTGCCATCCACCCGCATGGCGCCGTCGCGGTGATAGCTGTGGAACGGGCAGCGGGGCGCATTGACCGGAATGAGATGGTGGTTCACCCCCAGCCGGTAACGCTGCGCGTCCCCGTACGCGAACAGCCGGCCCTGCAGCATCTTGTCAGGTGAGAAACCGATGCCGGGAACGACGTTGGCCGGATTGAAGGCGGCCTGCTCGACGTCGGCGAAGTAATTCGCGGGGTTGCGGTTCAACTCCATGACGCCGACTTCGATGAGCGGATAATCGCCGTGCGGCCACACCCTCGTGAGGTCGAACGGGTTGAAAGAGGCTTTCGCGGCGTCCTTCTCGGACATGACTTGGATGAACATGGTCCAGCGGGGATACTCTCCCCTCTCGATGCTCTCATACAGGTCGCGCTGGTGGCTCTCCCGGTCTTTACTGATGATCGCCTCCGCCTCACGGTCGGTCAGGTTTTTGATCCCCTGCTGCGTGTGCAGGTGAAACTTCACCCAGCGCCGCTCGTTGTTCGCATTGATCAAGCTGAACGTGTGGCTGCCGAACCCGTGCATATGCCGGTATGAATACGGAATGCCGCGCTCGCTCATGGTGATCGTGACCTGGTGCAGGGCCTCGGGCAGGGAGGTCCAGAAATCCCAGTTGTTGCGGGCGCTGCG
>Ga0187851_10003539_pt1 | contig 13067 bp, 10 predicted proteins | sample June2016WEW_6_10_FD_132997 | JGI IMG/M metagenome (GOLD analysis project Ga0187851, IMG submission 132997) | Peatland microbial communities from SPRUCE experiment site at the Marcell Experimental Forest, Minnesota, USA - June2016WEW_6_10 | ecosystem: Environmental > Terrestrial > Soil >...
AACTGTCCACGATAATCTTCCGCCCCGTCAGCCCCGTGTCCCCCTGCGGCCCGCCGACGACGAACCGACCTGTCGGGTTGATCAGGAATTGGGTCTTTTTGTCCAGCATGGAGGCCGGGAGGACTTTGCAGACGATTTCTTTGATGATGAAGTCCTTGATTTCCTTATGTTTGACATCAGCGGAGTGCTGGGTGGAAACCACGACATTGACGACGCGAGCCGGCTTGCCGTTTTCGTATTGAACGGACACCTGGGTTTTGGAGTCGGGCCGGAGCCAGGCCACTTTGCCGGCCTTGCGCACGCGGTTTAATTCGCGCCCCAACCGGTGCGCAAACATGATGGGCGCCGGCATGAGTTCCGGCGTTTCATCGCAGGCAAAGCCAAACATCAATCCCTGGTCCCCTGCCCCCTGCTCCGCCGTGTCCTTTCCTTCGGCGGCGCGTGCATCGACGCCTTGCGCGATGTCCGGACTCTGGCGGGTCACCAGATTGGTGATGAACACTTTGTCGGCGTGAAAGACATCATCGTCGTTCACATAACCGATGCCGGCGATGGCTTTGCGGACGATGTCGTTGATGTTCACTTTGGCGCGGGTGGTGATTTCGCCGCCGACCACGACCATGTTGCTCTTGGCGTAAGTCTCGCAAGCGACCCGGCTGCGCGGATCCTGTTGCAGGTGCGCATCCAGCACGGCATCTGAAATGGTGTCGCAAACCTTGTCGGGATGGCCCTCACCGACCGACTCAGACGAAAAAATGAAATTTTTGTTCATGATTGATTATTAATAGTACAAATACATATTGACGTATCTTGATGGGAAGATATATTGGTTTCATATATGCGTCAACCTTTATTTGCATGCCAGCCGTCTTGAAATCGTTGCGGGCGTTGTCCGACCCGACGCGGCTGCGCATTGTGGCACTGCTGGAGAAGAACGAGCTGTCGGTGCAGGAACTGCAGGAAATCACCCGCATGGGGCAATCGCGCATATCCACCCACCTTGGGCTGCTGCAGGAAGCGGGGTTGCTGGAATCGAGGCGCGAAGGGAAACGCACCTTTTACAAGATTGCGGCGGGCGCGGATGCCAGCACGGCGGAATTTATCCAACTGGCGGCGCGCGGCGCCAAGGAATTGCCCGAGAACGTCCCGGACCAGCTCAACCTGCGGCGCATCCTGCTGCGGCGCACGCAGGAGGCGCAGCTTTACTTCAACCAGGTGGCGGGCCGTTTTGATCGCAGTTACGGGCCGGGCCGTTCCTGGCAGGCTTTTGGCCAACTGCTGTTGCGCGTGCTGCCGCCGTTGGTGGTGGCCGATCTTGGCGCGGGCGAAGGGCTGCTGAGCGAGCTGCTGGCGCGGCGCGCAAAAAAGGTCATTGCAGTGGACAATTCGGAAAAGATGGTGGCCTTTGGCGCGAACAAGGCGCGCAAGAACAAGATCAAGAACCTGGAATTTCGCCTGGGCGACCTTGAGGCGCCGCCCATTGACCCGGCCAGCGTTGATCTGGTTGTCCTGAGCCAGGCCCTGCATCATGCCGCCGAACCGCAACGGAGCATTGCCAGCGCCCATAACATCGTTCGCCCGGGGGGGCAGATTCTGATTTTGGATTTGTTGAAGCATGATTTTGAACAGGCCCGCGAGCTGTATGGAGATCGCTGGCTGGGGTTTGCCGAAAGCGATTTGCATTGCTGGCTGGAAACGTCCGGTTTCAAGAAAATCGAGGTCAGCATCGTCGCCCGTGAAGAACAGCCGCCGCATTTTCAGACGGTGCTGGCGGCGGGTGAGAAGTGATTCCACCTTCGCCGAAGCGGCTACGGCGGACAAGCCCGCCTTCGTCCCGAATGACTTCGGGGCTTCCGCCGTCGACAGGCTGTGGCGGGACAAGACGGCGGGAAGGCCGGCTTCCGCGTGATTAACTAAGTTTAGCACTGGTTTGGCGACAGGTAATTCGGCAAGGCCTTCATTTCGAGGTGGTTGCATAAGAAGGTCAAACTCCCCTTGATAAAAAATCGCTTTGATTCGGTGTGATTCACTGTGACTCGGTTTGAGCAAGATGTTTATCCTTTTTAACGATAAAGCCAGGAGTCGCCTTTGAACCGTTAATCAAGTCACTCAGACGGGATGGGCAGAAAAATGGGTTTTCTGATTTTTCTGCCTGATGGCCTTTGTTGATTTATCCTGCATACTTTTCCCTTTTCTTCTTCTGGACGCATCCAGTCATAATCAAACTATAAATATACTAGACGCTTTTCAACGGAAAATGTGCGATTAATTAATATGGCGCGACCGGCGGCATTTCTTTGCCACGAGGTGCATTGAATGTGGCGTGGACATCCCGACGGTCTTTGGCCGTTCGGTATCGTGAGAGGAATTCCGTTGACGTTCAGATTTTAGGCGGGCAGACATTATTGACAATGCGCATACGAGCTTTTCATGTGGCCCCTTGCTCCTTGGCTGCTATCTACGCTGGATGGAGCCTATTCATTCTGAATAACGGCGGCGATTGGGCTCCAATTTATGTGTATTATCCTTTGTGGCCGTTCAGCATAGGCTTGGCATCACTTATCAAAATGCTGCCAGAATCAGACGGTCCAAGTGCATTTCTGGACTCGTTGGAAATCGGCATTTGGACCATCGGCGGTAAGATTTGGTTTCTGCTGCTTGGCTATTTGATCTCGTGGTCTGCTCTAAGGGTTTTTCGATTGTTTCGTGGCACGACTAAACTGTGACGCCCATGTTTTCAAACTGTACTACTTCCGATGCTGCGGTTGACTTTTCTGTGGGACGCTCGCAGATTAACAAGATGAAATATCGAGTCGTCATTGAGCCGGATGAGGACGGAGTGTTTGTGGCAGAGTGCCCTGCCCTGCCGGGCTGCATCTCACAAGGCAAGACGCGCGCCGAAGCCCTGGCGAACATCAAGGACGCCATGACTGGGTATCTGGCCAGCCTCAAGAAACATGGCGAGCCGGCACCCCCACCGATCAGCGAGGAAATCATCGAAATTCCCGCATGAGCCGCCTGCCCGTTTGCTCCGGCCAGGATGCCATCCGCGCTTTTTAGAAGTTGCGCTACCAAGTGGACCATCAGACCGGCAGCCACATCATTCTGCGCCACCCGCAAATGCGCCGCCTTACGGTGCCCAATCACCGGGAACTGGCCAAGGGAACGCTGCGGGCGCTGATCCGCGAAGCGGGCCTGACGAAAGAGGAGTTTGTCAGTTTGCTCTGATAAAGAGCAGTAGTTCATTGGATTGCCAATTCAGCTTATCGACGCTGCAATGGCCACAAGATCAGGAAAAATGCCTTGCAGCTTGGTTATGGGAATTTGGGTAACTGCCGCTTGACCCATTCATCCGTGAGGGGAGGCGCATCTTTTGGAAGGACGAAATCAGGTAATCCCGTCGCGTTGTCGAATTTGATTTTAGGCGGCGGCTTCCTGCTCCTGAGCTTGACCTTGCTCCTAATCCTCATCCAAGAATTTGGTGCTTCCTCCATGAAAAGCAAAAGAGATTAAGATTAGGATTAAGATTACGATTAGGAACGGCTGCCAAGGACCAAGCCAGCCGTGGCGCACCATTGGCGCAAAAACATTGAGGCAATCGCAGTTGGCAAAAGCGGCGCGGGCATGTTACGGTTTCTTGACGCAGGGGTTTCAACAACGAAAGGTCTTTTAAATTATGCAAATCGCGAAGCAATTGGCCCTCTTTTTGGAAAATAAGCCGGGTATGCTGGCCCGGGTCTGCGATGCGCTGAGCGCGGCGAAAATCAACATCTACGCCATTACAACCAGTGACACAGTCGATCACAGCGTGGTGCGCATGGTGGTGAGCGATCCGGTCAAGGCGCTGTATATCTTTGAGGCCCATGGCACGCTGGTGGTGGAGGATGACGTTTTGATGATCACCGGCGATAACAAACCGGGGTCGCTGGCGGCGGTGGCCCATAAGCTGGCCAAGGCCAAAATCAATATCGAATATACCTACTGTGCCACGCCGCCGGATGCCAAACGGGGCCTGCTCATCCTGCGCGTTTCCGACGCGAAGAAGGCGTTGAAGGCGCTGAATATTTAACTGCGCAGAAATTCGGACGCCACCCAGTCGGCGTAACGCAATCCCTGCCGGGTCAGTTGGAATCGTTGCCGATCCAGTTTGCCGTAGCCCAGGCCCAGCATCCGGTCGATTTCGTTCTTCCATTCCCGTTGCAGTTCGAATCCGGTTCGTTCGCGAAACTGCGCCAAAGGCCAGCCCGATGTCATGCGCAAGCCGAAGGCCGCGATCTCCCCGGCCCGCGCCAGCGGCCCCAGCTCCTCGCTCGATTCAATGGCCCGCCGGCCGCGCTCCAATTGGGCGCAGTACAACTTTGTATTTGACACATTTTTGGTGCGCGCGCCGCGCACGTAGCCGGCGGCGCTGGGGCCCAGGCCGTAAAAGGAGCCGCCCCGCCAGCAATTAACGTTATGCCGGCGGGCATGGTCTGGCGTCTCCTCCGCAACCTTCGAGAAATGACGGGCGAAGTTCGCCACTTCATATTGCTGGAATCCCGCTGCCGCCGCCGCCGAAAGAAGCTCGTCGTACATGGCGCAGGCCAGGGCTTCGTCCGTGGAGACTTTGCCCGCGCGCCACTGGTCGAACAACGGGGTGTCCTCCTCGTAGATGACCTCGTAGCAGGAAAGGTGCTCGCTCCCCAGGGCCGTGGCTTCGGCCAGGGTATTGCGCCACATTTCCATCGTCTGACCGGGGATGGCAAACATCAAATCAAGATTCAAATTGTCGAAACCCGCCGCGCGCAAAATATCGAATGATTTGAAGAACATCTCGCGGGTGTGAACGCGTCCCAGCCGCTCCAGCAGCGCCGCGTCAAAGGACTGCGCGCCCATGGAAATTCGGTTGACGCCCCAATCCCGCAACAGCCGGGCCTTGTCGGCGGAAACCGTGGCAGGGTTGCATTCCACGGTCCACTCCGCGGGCCCGAGCAAATTGAGCCGTTCCATCGCTTTGAAGATGCGTTCCCATTGTTGCAGGTTCAGCAGCGACGGCGTTCCACCGCCAAAGAAAACCGTGCGCGGCCGCAAATCGTCCGCCACCAACTCCATCTCGCGAATCAGGGCCGCGACATAGCGGTTGATCGTCGCGCCGTCGCTGGCTTCCGAATAAAACGCGCAGTAGGCGCATTTCTTCGCGCAAAACGGAACATGCACGTACAAATGTTCGATGGGGAGTTCGGCATGCATTAAAATTCTCATTCAAGGGCAATCATGGAATCACCACGTTCATCGACCATACGCGAGATGGCCGCTTTCGGCAAGGCGAGGGTGCCCATAACAGTACGATCAGGATTAGACCCCTCGAATTTTTTCGCGCATTGTGCCCATGAACCAGGTTCATGGGGAGAAAATACGGCTGGACTTGGCAGAATATGTTCTGGAAATCTTGCCAGCCTTGGTTAGGTTTGGTTCATGAGCGCGGTTGAAGTCATTTCCGAGATCAAAAAGTTGCCACAAGGTCAGCGGCGGAAGGTCTATCGGTTCGTGGATGAACAATTGCGCCGCGAGGAAGATCGTCGCGAGAACGAAGCGGCAAACCGCGCGCTGGAAGAACAGGGCGAAAATATTCCGTGGACTGAGGCCCGCAAACGACTGGGTTGGACGTGAGCCATTATCGGCTGGAAATACGCCCGTCGGTTGAAAAGACGTCAGAGATTTATCGTTGAGCGCCGCCAACGCAGTATTTCTTGCCTTGAGCGAAGGAATTATTCATTCTGACCGGCTATGAATGAACAGTTTCGCTCTGAATCCGACTCCATGGGGCCCATGCAAGTGCCTGCCACCGCTTATTACGGCGCGCAGACGGCGCGGGCAATCGAGAATTTTCCCATCAGCAACCTGCGCTTCCCCCGCTCTTTTATCCGGGCGCTCGGCTTGATCAAAAAGCACGCCGCCCTGACCAACCAGGAGCTGGGCGGCCTCAAACCTGAGATCGCCGACGCCATCGTCAAAGCGGCCCAGGAGGTGGCCGACGGAAAATGGGACGGCGAATTTGTCCTGGATATCTTCCAGACCGGTTCCGGCACCTCGACGAACATGAACGCCAACGAGGTCATCGCCAATCGCGCCATTGAATTGCTCGGCGGCAAGCGCGGCGAAAAACTCGTCCATCCCAATGACCACGTCAACCGCGGGCAATCCAGCAACGACGTCATCCCCACCGCCATGCACGTGGCCGCGTTGGATGGCATTGAACATTCGCTCATTCCGGCCCTGGAGGAATTGCACAAGGCTTTGGCCGACAAGGCGAAGGAATTTCATGATGTTCTCAAAATCGGCCGGACTCATCTGCAGGACGCGACCCCCATCCGGCTCGGACAGGAATTCGGCGGTTACGCCAGCCAGGTGGAACACGGCATTGCGCGGCTGCGCGCCGCTGAGAAAAATTTGGGCGAACTGGCCCTGGGCGGCACGGCGGTCGGCACCGGCATCAACACCCACCCCGCTTTCGCCCGCCGCACCATCGCCCGCCTGGCGTCGGAAACCAAACTGCCGATGTGCGAAGCGCCCAACCATTTCGAGGCGCAGGGCGGCAAGGACGCCGTCGTGGAAGCTTCCGGCGCGCTCAAAACAGTCGCCGTCAGCCTCATCAAGATCGCCAACGACATTCGTTTGCTCGGTTCCGGCCCGCGCCTTGGCCTGGGTGAACTGCGCCTGCCCGCCACGCAGCCCGGCTCGTCCATCATGCCGGGCAAGGTCAATCCCGTGATGTGCGAGATGCTCTTGCAAGTCTGCACCCAGGTCTTGGGCAATGACGCCTCCATCACCTTCGGCGGCAGTTTCGGCAATTTCGAGCTCAACGTCATGATGCCCGTCATGACCCACAATCTTCTCGAAGCCATCGAATTGCTGGCCAAAGGCAGCCAGGTTTTTGCCCGGCGCTGCGTCAGCGGGTTGGAAGCCGACCGCGAAAAATGCAACGGCAACCTCGAATTGAGCCTTTCCAATTGCACCATCCTCGCGCCGGTCATCGGCTACGACAAGGCGGCCAAAATCGCCAAGGTCGCCTTTCAAACCAACCGCACCATCCGCCAGGTCGCCGCCGAGATATCCGGGCTGGACGCGGCCAAGCTGAACGAACTGCTGGACCCGTCCAAGCAGACGTAGCAAGAATGTCTAATACTCACTATTAAATCTGCCTAATTCGTGCGGAAGCGCGCAAACTCTCTTGCCAGACCGGGCTGGAATCTTTAAATACGTGCAGTGGCGAAAAGGAGGTCGTTCCCTTTTCGTCTTGTGATTTCCGCCTTGTCTCGAATTGTGGCAGCGTGGAAAATGTGTTGACTGAATTTGCCCCGGCGGGAAAATGGCCGGTGCTGAGTTGTGATCTGATGCAAATAAAAAAACGCCCGGATGTCTGATTTTTTTCCAAAGTGGACCAATAATCTCCCGCGCAATATCATCATTGGCGCCCTTCTGGCCGGCACTGCCGTGACGGCCGGAGTCACATATTATTTCACGCCGAAATACACGCGCGTCGGCTACGAGCCGATTCAGCCGGTGGCCTTTCCCCATAGCGTCCATGTCAGCCAACTGGGCATGGATTGCCGTTATTGCCACAACGGCGTCGAAAAGTCCTGGTATTCCAATATCCCGGCCACTTCGGTCTGCATGAATTGCCACAATCAGGTCTTGAAGGACGATGACCGGCTTGCCTTGGTGCGCGACAGCGCCGCTTCCGGCAAACCGCTCCCTTGGGTGCAGATTCACAAGCTGCCCGATTACGTCTATTTCAACCATTCCGTCCACGTCAACCGCGGCGTCAGTTGTGTCGAGTGCCACGGCCAGATCAATCACATGGAGGAAGTCTACCACGCCAAGCCGTTCAGCATGTCCTTTTGCCTGGACTGCCATCGCGACCCCGCCCGGCATATCCGGCCCCTGGATGAAATCACCGATCTCGACTGGAAGGCCCCGAACGAAGACACGCAATTGGCCAACGGGCGGAAATTCGTTCACGATTGGAAGATTCAATCGCTGCAAAATTGTTCGAGCTGTCATAGATGAAAACGATTCCTCCACCATGTCTTGAGCCGGAAACCGGGCCGAAGTATTGGCGCAGTTTGGATCAACTGGCCGCGACGCCGGAATTCCGCCAGTGGGCGGAACGGGAATTCCCCGCCGGGGCAAGCCAATGGGACGATCCCGTTTCCCGGCGCAATTTCGTCAAGATAATGTCGGCCTCATTTCTGCTGGCGGGTTTGGGGGCGACCGGTTGCCGCCGTCCGGTCGAAAATATTTATCCGTTCGCCAAAATGCCGCCGGATTACGTCCACGGCGTTCCGCAATATTTCGCCACGGCCATGCCGACGCGCCGCACGGCCATCCCGCTGGTCGTCAAGTCGAACGAAGGCCGGCCCACAAAAATCGAGGGCAATTCCGATCATCCGGACAGCAATGGCGGCACTGATCACCTGGCCCAGGCTTCCGTCCTGAGCCTGTACGATCCGGACCGCGCCATGCGCTGCGCCCGCAACGGCTCCGATGAAAGTCGCCGCGCCGCCCTGGACAGTTTGACGGCGCTTTCCAAAACCTTGGGTGACGGCAGCGGTCTGGCCTTCTTGCTTGAACAGAGCAGTTCGCCTTCGCGCGCCCGCCTGCGTAAGGCCATCTCGGAAAAATTCCCCAAAGCGCGCTGGCATGTCTATGAGGCAATCGATCTGGATCTGCCGCGCCAGGCGGCTTCGCTGGCCTACGGCGCTCCGGTTGCTCCCTATTTCAAGCTCGACGAGGCGAACGTTATTCTCTCGCTGGACTGCGATTTCATCGGCAGTGAAGAAAACGCCTCGAACCATATCCGCCGCTTTGCCAAGGGCCGCCATTTGAACGGGAAAGACGATTCGATGAGCCGGCTCTACGTCGTGGAAAGTCTGTTCACCCTGACGGGCGCGAATGCCGATCATCGTCTGCGCGTGCCGCCGAGCATGATCGTTCCGGTGCTGGCGCGTCTGGCCGTGAACATCCTCCCCTCCTCCGCCATCGATCAGCCGTTGCAGGAACTCTCTGCCGCCGCCCGGGAACATGACAGTTGGATCATTCCTTGCAGCAATGACCTCAAGGCCAATCCCGGAAAAAGTCTGGTCATGGCGGGTTACCGGCTGCCGCTGGCCGCGCATCTGCTCGTCGTGGCGATGAACGAGGCGCTGGGCGCTGTCAATCATGCTATAGAGCTTCATCAAACCGAGGTCACCCAGGATGGCGACATCACGGAGCTGGCCAGCGCCCTGCATGCCGGGCAGGTCCAGACGCTGGTCATCCTCGGGGGAAATCCGGCGTATAACGCGCCGCTGGAGACGAATTGGCAGCGAGCGCAAGCCAGGGCCAAGACGGTGGTGCGGCTCGCTTATCACGAGGACGAAACGTCCTGGATCAAGAAAGAAAAAGCGCATCCTGCGGTCCAATGGGATCTGCCAGCCGCTCACTTCTTGGAATCCTGGGGCGACGCCCGCACCGCCGACGGCACGCTCGTCCCCATTCAGCCGTTGATCGAGCCGTTGTTCGGCGGCCTGACGGAATTGGAAGTGCTGGCCTTGATCGGCGGAATCAACCCGCCAAGCCCCTATGAGATCGTCCGCCAGACTTTCCAGGAGATTGCCAGAGGCGACGAGATTGATTGGCGAAAATTTTTGCACGACGGATTCCTGGCGGGCAGCGCCTCGCCGAAGGCCGACGCGAAATATGATCCGTCCGCCTTGACCGCAGCTTTGGGGAAACTCAAGCCGATCGGACCCGCGCCGACCCTGACGAAGCTGGATGTGGTCTTCTATCGCGACGCCAAGATGGATGATGGGCGCCACAACAACAACGGCTGGTTGCAGGAATTGCCCGATCCCATTACCAAACTGACGTGGGACAATGCTGTATTGCTCAGTCCCAAAACCGCCAGGGAACTGGGCGTGTTTACCAAGCGCCTCGACCAGGGCCAGAAGTTTTTCAATTACACGGTCGATGTTCAGCTCGCCCACCTCTCCTTGAGCGGACCGGTTTGGGTCCAGCCCGGCATGGCGGATAATACCATCGGACTTGCCCTGGGATACGGACGGGAAAAGACCGGGCGCGTCGGTCTGGGCACTGGGTTCAATGCCTATCCTCTCCGCCCCAGCGCAGGCGTCTATTACGCCTCGGGCGCGCAATTGAAGAACACGCAGGATCTAAGCTACGAGCTGGCCGATACCCAGAGTCATTGGCACATGGAAGGCCGGCCGGTGGTGCGGGAGGCTAATCTGGACCAATTCCGCCGGCAGCCCGGCTTTGCCAAAAGCATGAGGCCGGAAGCGCCTCCCGTGATCGCTCCGCTTTACCCGAACCCATTGGATGAAGCCAAAAAACTGGCCCTGCATCAATGGGGCTTGTCCATCGATCTGAATCGATGCGTCGGTTGTTCCGCCTGCATGATCGCCTGTCAAAGCGAAAATAATATTCCCATCGTCGGCAAGGAAATGGTCGGCAAGAGCCGTGAAATGCACTGGATTCGCATCGACCGCTACTACGCCGGGCCGGACGAGGACCCGCAGGCGGTGACGCAACCCATGCTCTGCCAGCATTGCGAAGCCGCCCCCTGCGAAAGCGTCTGCCCGGTCAATGCCACCTCGCACGACGACGAGGGCCTGAATGTCATGACCTACAACCGCTGCGTCGGCACGCGGTACTGTTCCAACAACTGCCCCTACAAAGTCCGCCGCTTTAACTTTTTCGATTATAATCGCCGCCCGCTCAACCACCTTTACAAAAGCCCGCTCGTCATGACCACGGACGGGGAATGGGAGTTCATGCGCTGGCTCAAAAACCCGGACAAGGGCAACCTGCCCGAGGACGCATGGCAACTGGCCCGGTTGGTGAAAAATCCGGATGTTTCGGTCCGCATGCGCGGCGTCATGGAAAAATGCACGCTCTGCCTGCAACGCATCGAACAGGCCAAGATCGCCGCCAAGGTCAAAACGCGCGACAGCGACCACGTCCGGCTTTCGGAAAAGGAAGGGACCGTTCCAAAGACCGCCTGCCAGCAGGCCTGCCCGGCTGAGGCGATTATCTTTGGCGACATTTCCGATCCGGACAGCAGCGTGAGCAAGGCCAAGAGCCAGCAGCGCGATTATTCCGTCCTCGAGTTCTTGTTGACCAAACCGCGCTGCACCTACCTGGCCAAAGTGCGCAATCCAAACCAGGAGATGCCGGACTACAAGGAACATCCAACGCCTTACACAACGGAGGAGTTCCTCAGGGCGGCGGAGACTTCCATTGACAGCAAGGGAGAATCACACTGATGGCTGAATCACTCAAAAGCTTGCCGGTGGAAGAGCAGCCTGCCTTGCGTGTGCAAGGCCCGCCGGCTGAATTGGAGCGCGTCCCGTTGGTCTCCAATACTCGCAGCCTCGGCTGGATTTCCGACCGGATTGCGGGCGTGATCGAAGGCAAGACGCCCGGTTGGTGGAAAATCTGCTTTGTCATCAGCTTCACCATGATGACCGTTTGCTTCGCCATGATTCTTTACCTCATGTCCACCGGCGTGGGTGTCTGGGGGTCGAATCATCCGGTCATGTGGGGCTGGGCCATCGTCAATTTCGTCTGGTGGATCGGCATTGGCCACGCCGGAACATTGATTTCGGCCATTTTGTTCCTCCTCCGCCAGCGCTGGCGCACCTCGATCAACCGCGCCGCCGAGGCCATGACCATCTTCGCCGTGATGTGCGCCGGGATTTTCCCGCTCATTCACATCGGGCGCATCTGGTACGGCTGGTGGCTCTTTCCCATTCCCAACTCCAACGGGGTTTGGCCCCAATTCCGTTCGCCCCTGATGTGGGACGTCTTTGCCGTTTCGACTTATTTTACCGTGTCGGTGCTGTTTTGGTACATGGGCCTCATTCCCGATTTGGCCGTGATGCGGGACCGCGCCAAAACCAAGATCAGGAAATTCGGTTACGGCCTTTTTTCGCTGGGCTGGACCGGGTCCAACCGGCATTGGAGCAATTACGAAAAGGCCTATTTGATCCTGGCCGGCCTCTCCACGCCGCTGGTGCTCTCGGTGCATTCCATCGTCTCCCTGGACTTCTCCGTCTCGCAACTCCCCGGCTGGCATACCACCATTTTCCCCCCTTATTTCGTCGCCGGCGCGGTCTATTCGGGCTTTGGCATGGTTCTGACACTGCTGGTGCCCTTGCGGCGGCTGCTCAAACTCGAGGACATCATCACCGTGCGCCACGTCGAGTTGATGTGCAAAGTGACTTTGGCCACCGGCTCGATCGTTGGCTACGCCTACGCCATGGAGTTTTTCATCGCCTGGTATAGCGGCAATCCTTACGAGCGTTTTCTGTTCTTCCATAACCGCGCGGCGGACCCGTTCATCTTCGGCCCTCTTATGCATACCGCGCCCGCCCCCTATTGGTGGGCTTTCTGGACCATGGTCACCTGCAACGTCGTCGTGCCGCAATTCTTCTGGTTCAAGAAAATCCGCACCAGCATGCTGACCGTTTTCGCCCTGTCCATCCTCGTCAATATCGGCATGTGGTTTGAACGGTTCGTCATCGTCGTCTCGTCCTTGCAACGCGAGTTTCTCCCTTCCAACTGGAGCTATTACAGTCCGACTTGGGTCGATATTCTCCAGTACCTGGGAACGTTCGGATTGTTTTTCACCTTCTTCCTTCTGTTCCTGCGTTACGTGCCGCTGATCGCCATTGCCGAAGTCAAAGGCGTCACGCCTCAAGCCGACCCGCATCACCCGCTGGGCGGCGCAAAACCTGGAGGGAAACACTGATGCCCGCGAACACTTACGCCATCATGGCTGAATTTGAAACGCCGGCCGCGACCCTGCACGCTGCGCAAAAGGTGCATGATGCCGGTTACCGCAATTGGGACGTTTTCACGCCCTTCCCGGTTCACGGCATGGACCGAGCCATGGGCATCAGCAACTCCAAGGTGGGCTGGTTTTCATTCATCGGCGGTTGCACCGGCTATCTCACCGGCATGCTGATGATTTGGTTCATGAACGCCCTGGATTATCGTATTAACATCGGCGGCAAACCGATGTTCAG
>Ga0187851_10003540_pt1 | contig 13066 bp, 11 predicted proteins | sample June2016WEW_6_10_FD_132997 | JGI IMG/M metagenome (GOLD analysis project Ga0187851, IMG submission 132997) | Peatland microbial communities from SPRUCE experiment site at the Marcell Experimental Forest, Minnesota, USA - June2016WEW_6_10 | ecosystem: Environmental > Terrestrial > Soil >...
CATTGCGAGCTGGGACCAGCCGTCGTGCAATGCGGAGCATCCGGGGATCAGCGTAAGGCAAGCCGCCTCCGGCTCTGCTCCGCCCTGCGAATCTGTTCTTTCAAAATCCCTCCGAAAACACCCTCCACGTAAGGCACAACTGTGCCCGCGCAAACCACGCTATACCACCCTCGTAAGGCACAACTGCGCCCGCCCAAACCACGCTATGCCACTCTGGCCTTCGTTCCACCAACTGCCGCAGTGATTGAAGTCTATAGAACGAGCCGGCGTCAGCGGCGAAGGCAGATTCGGAGCCAGGGGGATCTTCACACTGATCTCAATGCCGTTGCCGACGGCCTCGCGCAGGCGCCGCTCCACCTCGACCTGCGTCTCGCCCGGCATCACGCGACAATTGACGGTCGCCTCCGCGCTTTGCGGCAGGGCGTTGTCGGCGTGGCCCGCCTGGAGCATGGTCGCCACGCACGTCGTGCGGCGCAGCGCGTTCTCATACGCGGGGTTCGCCGATTTCTCGGGCGATTTGGCGAAGAAGTTGCGGGTCACCTCGTTCAGGTTTTCGGGGAATTGCAGCTCGCGCACCTTCAGGAGCGCCTCCGACATTGCGTAAATGGCGTTGTCGCGCACCGGCAGCGAGCTGTGCCCGCCGGGATTCTTCGCCCGCAGGTAAAACGAGAGGTAGCCTTTCTCGGCCGCCTGCGCAGAGTAGAGGATGCGCCGGCCGTCCTTCGCCTGCCCGCCGACGGAGTCCATGTTCAGGCAGTACTCGGCATCGATCAGCGCGTGCCGGTTGTGCAGGAGCCACTGCACGCCGTTGGGCCCGCGTCCGCCTTCCTCATCGGCCGTCAGCGCAAGGATGAGGTCGCGGTCCGGCTGGAAGGCTTCGCGCTTCAGCCGGATGAAGTTGGCCACCAGCAGGGCTGCCTCGCCCTTCATGTCCTGCGTGCCGCGCCCATAAAAGTAGCCGTCCGTCTCATGCAACTGGAACGGGTCCATCGTCCAGTCTTCCCGCCGCGCTTCGACCACGTCGAGGTGTGCGATGAACAGCACTGGCCGGCCCTTGCCCGCACCGCGGTACCGGACGACCACGTTGCCCTTCTTCGGCGCAGGCACGACGACTTCGACATCCGAGGCCGGAAACCCCGCCTCGCGAAACCTCTGCGCGATCGCCTGCGCCGCCGCCGTATTGTCGCCGGAGGAATCCGTCGTGTTGATCTCGATCAGCTCCTTCAACACCGCCCGCGCCAGATCGCGAGGAGGCTCCGGAGCTTGAAGAAAAGCCATTGCAAGCAGGAGCAGCATGGAGGTGATTACAGCGACTGGGACGTCGAACAGGAATCGCCATCCCGAGCTTCCGGATTCGGGCCGCTTCTCACCCCGCCATTCTTCATCGATCCTTCGAGCCGCATCTTTCCTTCCCGGCCACCCTATCGCCGCCGTCTCCGAGAGAACGCCAGCGTCTCGGAGTGTGTTTCATCCGACATTGACGGCCGCCGCCGCCGCTTGATCGGTGTCCACGGCGACGCCCGCGATCAGGCCGTTTTCAGGCCAGGGAATGGTGTAGGCAAGAAACCCGTCCGGCGCGTACACGGAGTCGCTGGCCATGTTGTACACCACCAATTGTCCGTTGTCGAAGGTTGGAGGTGAATTAGTGGGCGCGAGACTTTCGGCCTGATAGCGGACTTGGCGCACCGAATCGAACCCAGCGCCGCACTCACGCAAACTAGGAGGGATAGAAGAATCAATTTGGACATATTGCTCTAATGGCTGTCGGCAACCTGATATGAAGTCGGGAAGCTAAGATGGAAATCCCGGATTGCGCAAAGGAAGCATGTCGACACCCTATGATGTGGCCATCGCCGGCGGCGGCCTGGGCGGCGCGGCTCTCGCCAAGACCATGGCGGAGCGTGGGGCCAACGTGCTGGTGATCGAGCACGAGCGGCAATTCAAGGACCGCGTTCGCGGCGAAATGATGTTTCCGTGGGGCAACGCCGAAGCACACACCTTGGGAGTCGCCGGATGTCTCGCCGATGCCGGCGGGCACGAGATTGGCTGGGTAGACTCTTATGTCGTGAATGACCGGGTGGCCCACCGCGAAGTCGTCCCCACCACACCGGCGCAACTCCCTTGCCTGGCCTGCTATCACCCGGCAATGCAGGAGTCGCTGCTGAGAGGGGCGGCGGCTGCAGGAGCCAAGGTGCGCCGCGGCGCTGCAGTTCGCGAGGTGCGGCCGGGCGCGCCGCCGGCGATGGTCATGGAAGAAGATGGCCGCGCTGAAACCGTCCCCGCGCGGCTGGTGGTGGGGGCGGAGGGACGATCTTCCGTGGTGCGATCTTCGGCTCGCTTCCCGGTCCTGCGCGATCCTGAAGACATGATGATCGCCGGGGTTCTGCTCGAAAACGTGCCGGCGGCGGAAGACACCTGCCAAGCCATTTATCACTTCGGGCTGGGACAGCTAGTTGTCGTCGCTCCCAAGAGTGGCGGACGCGTGCGTATGTATCTTTGCTACCACGACGGGACGCAAGCGCGCCTTCAGGGGCCCGGCGATCTCGCGAGATTCGTTGAAGGCTGTAAGACGACGGGCGCGAGCGCTGCGCTTTTCGGGGATGCCAGGCAGATCGGCCCATTGGCGACTTTCAGCTGCGCGCATAGCTGGGTCGATCACCCGTACCGCGACGGCGTGGCGCTGCTGGGCGACGCGGCGACATCGAGCGATCCCACCCACGGCCAGGGCCTTTCCCTGACCTTGCGGGACGCCCGAGTGCTGCGCGATCACTTACTGCGTTCCAATGATTGGGACACTGCCGGTCACTCTTACGCGGCTGAGCATGATGCTTACGCCGGACGGCTGCACACCTTCAACCAGTGGTTCAGTGAGCTGTATCTCGCCATAGGACCGGATGCCGATGCCCGCCGCGCCCGGGCCATGCCGCTGATCGCGGAAGACCCCAGCCGCCAGCCAGACTCGGTGTTCAGCGGGCCCGATCTCGCTGCGGATGAAGCAACCAGGAAACGATTCTTCGCCGAAGTCTGACAGCGTACCCGTCCCCTAGAAGTGACCCGTGTCGCCATCTGCCGGCGGTTAGTCCTGTATTACGGCGCATCCAGAACTTATCCGTGCCATTTTACGACAGCGCGAGCCATCGATCCTGGGGATGCTGGCGGCGCTGTACGGCGAAACGGGCCGGCTCGCGGAGGCCGTCGATATCGCGCGGCGCGCGCTGGGCATTGCGATTCAGGTGCGGGATGAGCGGATGATTCAAGAACTGAAGGCGAGTTTGGCGCGCTATGAAGCGCTCGCAGCGCCTGCCGGGAAGCCATAAGGAGCAGCGAAGAATCAGGCGAGCCGTCGAGACTTGAGCGCGGCGGGGCTAATGGGCTGCTAGCGACTGCAGACTATCGATGGGGCGCAGCCACGCGAGTGCAACGACGAATAGGATTATCGAGCACATGCTCAGCCGGGCCGATCCGAAGCGCCAGAGCGAAGATCCCGAAGGCGTGGGAGGCGGGCGGCGAAACGCAAAGAATCGTTGGATTCTGCATTCGGCAAAGAAGGCGCCGAAATCTCAACTCAACGAAGTTTCCGAGAGGACAGCAGGCCACGGGCTGTTAACTCAAGCGTCCGGGAAAATCCTCCGACTTTCGCGCGACGTCAGCGCCTGAGCGAAACGCAGGGCCCAGCGGCGCTGGGCCGCCGCGTCCTGTATCTCGTCCTGCCGGAATTCCACCTGGATGTGCGTTAGCCTCCGGCGCAGGGCATGGAATGGAATGCTGTAGTCCAACACCGGATCCAGATCGTAGGGTTGATTGTCCCCCACAACCACGTCGCCCTGACGGCGCAAGGCAGCGAGCACAGGGTCGGCAAGGCGGCGGTCGAGATGGCTGGAGATAGCGATTTGCCAGGGTCTTGGATTGCCGGCAAGAGAAGGCGTCATGGAATGAATGGAAACCGCGATAGATTGCAGGCCTCGCGCCTGTCGTCCCAGCAAGACCGATTCGACCGCGTCGTGATACGGGTGGAACCAGCGTTCGATGCGGGCCGCTCTGGCGGCCTGATCGAGATGCAGGTTGCCAGGGATCGCCGTCCCGTCGCTTAGTTCAGGTATGAGGTCCGAAGCGTCGAGATTGCGGTTGCAGTCGATCACAAGGCGCGAGGAATTAGAGAGTATCGCCGGGGCATCGAAGATTTCCGATAGCGCCTCGGTGACGCCCGCCGCGCCGATGTCCCACGCGATGTGGCGCGCGAGTTCAGATGCCGGCAATCCGAGGTCGCAAAGTTCCGGCGGGATGTAATTGCTGGCGTGATCGCAGAAAAGGACAAAGCGGCCGGCGCCCTGCGGGCGGAGGATTCGAGACAAGCTCATGCGATCGTCACCCTGCCAGTTCGGTGACCGTTACGGTGACGTCCATCGCGAGGAAAGCTCCCGCGGAACCCGAGTAGGTGCCCCACAAGGGCAGCACCTGTTCGGGTGCCCACGCAACGGCGACGCGAATGAGATTGCGGTTGCCGATGATGCTGTTGGTCGGATCGAAGTCGATCCAGCCGGCGCCGGGCAGATAGGCCTGCACCCAGGCGTGTGTGGCTCCGCTACCGGCGAGGCCAGAACCGTTGGGCACGAAGATATAACCGCTGACAAACCGGGCCGCGACACCCAGCGACCTCGTAGCTTCCATCATCAGGACCGCGAAATCCCGGCAACTGCCCCGCCGGGTCCGCAGCGTCTCCTCGGGAGTCTGCACGCCTTTCTCGATGCGGCGGGTGTACATGAACTCGTTGCGAATGCCGCAGGTCATGGCCCGCAGTATTTTCATGGTGTCGGTAGTCTCCGATGGATCCAGAAACTGCAATGCCCATTTGGCCACGTTCTCGCCCGGGTAGTGGTTAGCCAGACCGCGCGAGAGACTTGGAAAGTCCTCATCGGAATAGCGAAAAGGATAGGTCCGCGCATACTCTTCCAGCGGATACTCCGGCATGGAGGTTTCGAAATGCTCCAGCGTCACGGTGCTTTCGAAGCGGAGTTCGGTCGTGGTCCCCTCAAAAGTGGCAACGGCGACGGAGTTATCGAACGGATCATGCAGCCAGCGCAAGTGAACGGGTTGAGGGGCGATGAGCAGGTCAGTTCGGATCAACCGCAGGTCGTGACTTGCGCGCGGGCGGAACAACATTCGGTGTTCGCCGAGGCCGACGGGCTCCCGGTACCGGTAGACGGTGGAGTGGTGAACCGTGAGATAAGACATCAGTCGGCTATTCCGGGAATCTCATCGGTCCAAACCCTGAAACTCTCCAACATATTGGGTCCGAACGTCGTGGCGATCGCGACATCAGACGCGTCGCGACCTCGCGCCATCAGGATGCGGCTCATGCGCGGGACATTGTTGCGCGGGTCGAATATGTGCCAGCGGCCGCCGATCCAGGCCTCGAACCAGGCCGCGAAATCGCCGGCGGGAAAAGGAGGCGGCGTTCCGACATCACCCAGGTAGCCGGTGCAGTACCGCGCCGGAATGTTCATGCAGCGGCAGAAGGCGATGGCGAGATGCGCGTAGTCGCGGCATACGCCGGTCCGTTCTTCAAAAGCCTCCACGGCGCTGCGGGTAGCGCTGGCGTTCTGGTAGTTGAAGGCAATATGGTTATGAACGTAATCGCAAATAGCCTGCACGCGCGGGTACCCTGGAGCCATACCGCCAAAAAGTTGCCACGCCGTCTGAGACAGCAGATCAGTCTCGCAATAGCGGCTGCCCAACAGGAACACGAGGGCGTCTTCGGGCAGATCCTGCACGGAGTCCTGCCCGGCGGTGGACACAACCTCATCTGGCTTGCCGCTATCCCTGATAACCCCGTCGGCCGCGAGGCGGAGGCGGCCCGCAGGCGCGAGGAGGCGGTGGCACCGGTTTCCGAAGGCGTCGCGATAGCCGCTAATCGGGATGGATGGCTCGGCGGTGAGGCGATCGGGGACGATGATGTCGGAAGCGCGTGAATCGTGAACATTCACAACGAGGATGATCGGCGTGGGTTGTGGAAAGCGATAAATCAGTTCGTAACCGATCCGGAGCTGCATGGCACACACCTTAATCTGCGGCGCAACGGCCGCTGGTTCAGCAGAATCGATTAAGCGAGGGCATGCGATGGGCCAATCCGTAATTTCGTCCCCCTGCGAGTCCAACATCGTTAACGTCAATGATACCAGGACAAACCACCCGGACGATATTTCTGCGGATCCGATTGTGAACTGCCGCGAATCGGCGAAAGTTCACCGGGCTCTCAGATCGCAAAGGGGCAGACGGGAGCCCAGCCGTGAGACGAGCGCGATTGTGGAGTTCCGGTCCACTGACTCACGCCAAAGAATGAGACGGCCGATCGGCACGGCCCGGGAAGCGGACACCGGATCGCAGTTTAGCCGCACCGACTGCGCACACAGGCGGCGCAACCTCGAACTCCGAAGCGCTATACTCGTTCTGTAACTTCCGTCTCTGGCCTTATTCCACGTCGAACAGTTCCGAGTTCAGACGACGTCGTGGAATATGTTTATGCCACCACAATCCGCCGACCGCCCAATGCCCGCGCCCTTCTCCGACTATGAGATCGGCGCAGCTTATGACGAAATGTTCCGCGCGAGCGGACGCCCTCGGACGCACTACAAGAATCTCTACACGCTACTTTTGAATCTTCCATCCGATGAACTTTATCGCTGTAAGAAGGAAGCCGATCTCTCGTTCTTTAACCAGGGCATCACCTTTACCGTATATGGCCGCGCCGAAGGCACGGAGCAGATCTTCCCGAATGATTTGCTGCCGCGGATCATCACCAGTTCGGAATGGGCCACCATCGAGCGCGGTCTCACTCAGCGCATCACGGCTCTGAACCTTTTCCTTGCCGACGTCTATCACGAGCGCCGCATCCTGAAGGACCGTGTCATCCCCGGCGAGATTATTTATACTTGCAAGCACTTCCGCAGGCAAATGCACGGAGTTAAAGTACCGCGCGACGTTTATATCAGTGTGGCCGGGACCGATCTGATCCGCCTTCCCGACGGCAGGTTCGTGGTTCTCGAGGACAATCTTCGCGTGCCCAGCGGCGTGTCATATATGCTCACCAGCCGCAAGGTGATGAAACAGATCTTCCCAACCCTGTTTCGAAAATGTGGCGTGCGGCCCATCGAGCAATATAGCCAGGCGCTCCTCTCCACGCTTCGTTCGCTTGCCCCCGAGGGACGGTCCACGATCGTTCTGCTCACCCCGGGCATCTACAACTCCGCGTACTTCGAGCACGCATTCCTCGCCAGGCAAATGGGAATCGAGCTGGTTGAGGGACGGGATCTTGTTGTGCACGATAATACGGTCTACATGCGGACAACTTCCGGTCTGCAGCGCGTCGACGTCATATACCGCCGGGTGGATGACGATTTCGTCGATCCTCTAGCCTTCCGCGCCGACTCTTCCCTGGGAGTGGCGGGGCTCTTCAACGCCTACCGAGCGGGGAACGTAGTGCTCGCGAATGCCCTTGGTTCGGGAGTGGCCGACGATAAGGCGATCTATTCCTACGTTCCGAAGATTATTCGTTACTATCTCGACGAGGATCCCATTGTGGATAACGTCGAGACCCTTCTGATGACAGATCGCGCGCAGCGCGAGGAGGTCTGCGGAAACCTGGACAAATATGTCGTAAAGGCCGTGGGCGAGTCTGGAGGTTACGGCATGCTCATCGGTCCGCACAGCAGCCGCGAACAACGCGCCGAATTCCGCGAGAAGATTCTGGCGGATCCCAGGAACTACATCGCACAGCCGACTCTCGCGCTATCGGCGGCTCCCTGTTTCATGAATGGCCGGATTGAGCCACGCCACGTGGATCTGCGGCCGTACGTTTTGTTTGGAGAAAAGATCACCATCGTGCCGGGAGGGCTTACGCGAGTCGCCCTGCGCAAGGGTTCGCTGGTGGTCAATTCGTCGCAGGGCGGGGGTTCGAAGGACACATGGGTATTGCAGAACTGAACATCGGGGTGGTCCAATGCTTTCCCGGGTAGCCGATAGTCTCTACTGGATGAGCCGTTATTTCGAGCGGGCGGAACACTGCGCGCGAGTACTTGAGGCGAATTACAACCTGATGCTGAATCCTTCGAAGCTTTCCACTGCGGAGAGATGGCAACGAATCATGGCCTCTCTGGGCATCGCTGCGACTGCCAGCGGCATCGACCCGCAAAGCGCCATGATCAGCCTGACCAGCGATCCTGACGGCGAAGCGTCGATCGCATCCTGTGTCGCGAAAAGTCGCGAGAATGCAGGCCAGGTCCGCGAGCAGATCAGCTCGGAGATGTGGGAACGCTTGAACCGTTTGTATCATCAAGTGACGCAGGCCAGCACCGGACTGGAGACGGACTCCGATCCGATGGGGCTGGTGGCCGCCGTTCGCGAAGGTTCCTACCAGTTTCACGGTATGACGGACGCCACCATGAATCACGGCGAGGGTTGGCAGTTCATTCAACTGGGTAAGTACATGGAACGATCCTGTGCATTGCCGGTCCTGCTGGATGCATATTTTTCGGGGGCTGGGGAAGCAGACGTCCTGGACTGGGTGGCGCTGCTGGCAAGTTGCGCCGCATTTGAGTCGTACTGCAAGGTGTACACGGCCGATCTGAGGCCGGACTCGATGGCCGAGTTTCTGTTGCTGAATCCTGAGTTTCCGTATTCCGTGCGCTATGCGGTCGAGCGGATGGACGCGGCGATTGCGGCTATTTCCCAGACGTCTCGCACAAAGGCGACCGGCCGGATCGAACGTATTGCCGGACGGCTACGTGCTTCCCTCGCTTACGTACAGATCGCCGACATCAAGATAGGCGGTCTGCACCGTTACCTCCACAATGTCATCGAGCAATGCAGCAGCCTGCATTCAGCGGTGCAAGCAGTGTATATCGACTATCCGATCCAGTCAGCTTTGGAGGCTTGATGTTCTACGCTGTCCGGCATTTCACTCGTTTTCGGTACAGCTGTCCGGTCTGGCAGAGTGTAATGGAATTGCGAATGCAGCCGCGCAGCGAGAACACGCAACGGTGCTTCACGTTTCAGTTGTCGATAAACCCGCAGGCGCGGGTTTTCTCGTATCAAGACCACTTCGGCAATTGCGTTCACCATTTCGACGTTGCAGGGCAGCATCGGCAACTGACGATTATTGCCGATGCTGTGGTGAACGTGGAAACTCCTGCGCCACTCCCGGAGTCGCTAGGTCCTGGCGCGTGGGACGAACTCGATGCCATGATCGATCGGGAGGATTACTGGGATATGCTGATGCCCAGCCGATTCGCCTGTACATCGCCGGAACTCGAAGGGCTGGCGAAGGAGGTTGGTGTTGCCGAGCGCGGCGGGAGGGAACCCTTGGAACTTCTGACGACTCTGAACTCCAAGCTGTACCAGTATTTTTCGTACGTGAAAAGCAGTACCGGAGTCAATTCGGCAGTGGAAGAGGCAATCCGGTCCCGACAGGGCGTTTGTCAGGATTTCGCGCACGCCATGATCTCGATCGCGCGAAATCTACGAATTCCGTGCCGGTATGTGAGCGGCTACCTGCATCGCGATCCTGGGCATGCGGATCGCTCCGACGAGGGCGCCACGCATGCATGGGTCGAGGCGCTTCTTCCGCAAATTGGCTGGGTTGGTTTTGACCCGACCAATAATTTGATTGTGGGCGGGAGACACATTCGAACGGCGATCGGGCGCGATTACTCGGACGTGAGCCCGACTGTAGGTACGATGAAAGGAACCGCTGAAACAGAGTTGCAGGTGCGCGTCCGGGTGATCCCTTCCGATGCGGTGCTGCCTCCCGATAAAGAGTTTGCCGCGGACGAAGAGTGGTCTCGCTTTATTGAGAACGATCAGCAATCCGAAAAGTTGCACACGCAGCAACAGCAACAACAATAGGCGGCTGCATCGAAGGATTCATGGCAATTCACGTTGCACTACATCATGAGACCCTCTACCGGTACGACCGGCGGATATCTCTCGAACCTCAAATCATCAGGCTGCGCCCCGCCCCGCACTGCCGCACGCCGATCCTCTCCTATTCGTTAAAGGTCCTTCCCAAGAACCACTTCATCAACTGGCAACAGGATCCGCAAGGCAACTATCTCGCACGGCTGGTCTTCCCGGAGCCGACCACGGAGCTGTTCGTGGAGGTCGATCTGGTTGCCGAAATGGCGGTATTCAATCCGTTTGACTTCTTCCTGGAGCCCTACGCGGAACAATTCCCCTTCTGCTACGACCCTTCGGTCGCCCGCGAGTTGCGCCCATTTCTTGAAACCGAACCGGCCGGGCCCATGCTTGCCGCTTTTCTCGCACGCGTGCCGCGCGGCACCACCCGCACGATGGATTTTCTGGTCGGCCTCAATCAACTGGTGCAAAACGAAATCGGCTACGTGATTCGTATGGAGCCGGGAGTGCAGACTTGCGAGGAGACCCTCACTCGCCGCGCCGGCTCGTGCCGCGATTCAGCCTGGCTGCTGGTCCAGATCATGCGACACCTCGGACTGGCGGCGCGCTTCGTCTCCGGCTATCTGATTCAACTCGTGGCGGATGTGAAGCCGCTGGAAGGACCGGCCGGACCCACCGCCGATTTTACGGACCTGCATGCGTGGACCGAAGCATATCTCCCGGGCGCCGGCTGGGTCGGATTCGATCCCACGTCCGGGCTGCTGGCCGGCGAGGGGCACATCCCGCTCGCCGCGACTCCGGACGCCGGCAGCGCGGCGCCCATCTCCGGCCTGCTCGAACCCTGCAATACGCAATTCCGTCACGAGATGACGGTGCAGCGAATTTACGAATCCCCCCGCGTCACCAAACCATACAACGATGAACAGTGGCATGCAATCGAGAAACTGGGTCATCAGGTGGATGCCGATCTGCGCTCGGGAGACGTGCGGCTCACTATGGGTGGCGAGCCGACTTTCGTTTCTCTCGATGATGTCGACGGAGCCGAATGGACCACCGCCGCTCTGGGGCCGGTGAAGCGCCAGCGTGCCGTGGAACTGCTGGGCAGGCTGCGGCAACGTTTTGCGCCCCACGGCTTACTGCATTTCGGGCAAGGGAAGTGGTATCCCGGTGAGCCGCTGCCGCGTTGGGCATTCGGTTGCTACTGGCGCAAGGATGGGGTTCCCATCTGGGAGGACGCCAGCCTCGTCGCGGAAGACAGCAGAGATTACGGTTACACGGCGGAGCACGCGCGGCAGTTTCTTGCGGCCCTCACGCGCCGTCTCCAAGTGGATGATGCATTCACCATTGCCGCATACGAGGACGTCTTCTACTATCTGTGGAAGGAGCGCAAACTCCCGATCAACGTCGATCCGCTTGACCCCAAGCTCGCAGATCCCATCGAGCGCGGCCGTCTGGCGCGCATTTTCGAACAGGGTCTGGGCCAGGTGGTCGGCTACGTTCTGCCATTGCGCCGCTGCCCGACCCGTTCGGGCGCGCCGGGCTGGACCAGCCAGCCCTGGTTTTTCGCCTCGAAACTGATGTTCCTAATACCGGGCGATTCGGCGATGGGATACCGTTTGCCGCTCGAATCTCTTCCTTGGACCAAACCGGAAGATGTGCTTCATTCCTACGACCCGGATCCCTTTGAAAAGCGTGCGCGCCTTCCGGCAACGCCGGAGCGCAAAAGCTACCTTTTCGACGCGCCCTTTGTTGCGGACGATCCCGTGCCGGCCGGGGACAAATCCGAACCGCCGGAGAAGGGCGCATCGGTGCCCTGGATCACACGTCCCGCGCTCTGCGTCGAACCGCGCCAAGGCAAGCTGTTCGTGTTCATGCCGCCGGTCGAGCATCTCTCTGACTATCTTGATCTGGCGGCAGCCATAGAAGACACGTCCGCTCGTCTGAAAATGCCTGTGCTGCTGGAAGGTTACGCCCCTCCCCCGGATCCGCGCCTCGCTGTGCTGAAGGTGACGCCCGATCCTGGTGTCATCGAAGTCAACATCCATCCGGCGGCCTCCTGGGACGAGCTTACGGCCAACACTACTGCGCTCTACGAACTCGCGCGCCAAAGTCGTTTGGGCACGGAGAAATTCATGTTGGACGGACAACACTCCGGCACAGGCGGCGGCAACCATGTGGTAATCGGCGGCCCAACTCCGGAGGATAGTCCCTTCCTGCGGCGCCCCGATCTGTTGCGAAGCCTGATCGGCTACTGGCACAATCACCCATCCCTGTCGTATCTGCTCTCGGGGATGTTCATTGGTCCCACCAGCCAACATCCCCGCGTGGACGAGGCGCGCACGGATGCCATCTACGAGCTGGAGATCGCCTTCGACCAGATCCCGGACAAGGATTCTCCCGCCACGCCTCTCTGGCTTTCCGACCGCGTCTTCCGGCACCTTCTGACCGATCTGGCGGGCAACACGCACCGCGCCGAGTTCTGTATCGACAAGCTCTACTCCCCCGACGCCGCCGGGTCGCGGCTCGGCCTGGTGGAGCTGCGCGCGTTCGAGATGCCTCCGCACGCGCGCATGAGTCTCACGCAGCAATTGCTGGTGCGGGCGCTGACGGCGCATTTCTGGAAGAATCCCTACCGCCGGAAACTGGTGTGGTGGGGAACCATGCTGCACGACCGTTTTATGCTCCCTCATTTTGTTCAACTCGACTGGGAGGACGTGATGGGGGATCTGCGCGAGGCGGGTTTCGCGTTCCAGACGGAATGGTTCTTCCCGCACTTCGAGTTTCGCTTTCCGCAGATCGGTTCGGTAACCAGGCAGGGCATTCGGCTGGAACTGCGCCACGCGCTGGAACCGTGGCATGTGCTCGGCGAAGAGGCCTCCGGCGGCGGCGCCGTCCGCAACGTGGACTCATCGGTCGAGCGGCTCCAGGTGAAAGCGACCGGAATGACCGGCCAGCGCTTTGTGGTGGCGTGCAACGGCCGCCGGGTACCGCTCCATCCCACCGGAGAACAGGGCGAGTTTGTGGCCGGAGTGCGTTATCGTGCCTGGCAGCCGCCGTCATGCCTCCACCCAAACATCCCGGTACACACGCCCTTGGTGTTCGATATCGTGGACACGTGGTCGGGACGCTCGATCGGGGGATGCACTTATCATGTGAC
>Ga0187851_10003542_pt1 | contig 13059 bp, 6 predicted proteins | sample June2016WEW_6_10_FD_132997 | JGI IMG/M metagenome (GOLD analysis project Ga0187851, IMG submission 132997) | Peatland microbial communities from SPRUCE experiment site at the Marcell Experimental Forest, Minnesota, USA - June2016WEW_6_10 | ecosystem: Environmental > Terrestrial > Soil > Wetlands...
AGCATATACGAGGTCTGAAATATGCTGTCCAAGAAGAACGAGAAACTGCTTGTAGAAATAACGAAGCGGTTCTTCTTGACAGCTGAAAAAGAGCAATTGGATGTGCGTGCTTTAAATAATGCACTAACTGATGTAAAACGTATTTTTGAAAAAGATCCCAAAAACAAAGATGATGCTTGTCAAATACTTCAAAAAGAAAGGTTGGACCTGGAGAACCATCATATTGCAGGCAAGTTCAATTCTGAAATTACAGTGACAATCTGTGTTGATTGCCATATTCACATTGGCATACGCCAGTTGCTTTGGAATAGTTCCTGGAATTTAGCAAACAATCCTGAAAACATGAAAAGCTCATTTGTCTTGCAAGGCGTGCAAGAAATATTTATCGAAAAACATTTCAAGACTGGCATAAGAGATTATCGCCTGCTTGCCGATTCTTTATCTAGTACAATCAAGCATTATCAGGAGATATAATGGACAACATGAATGCCATATTGAGATGCTACATCGATGACGAGAAAGGACAACAACCAGATAACAATAAGGACAATTATTATGATAATGATCTTGTATTTTGCTATGACGTCGAAAGCTCGGTGGACGAATTTCAAAACCTTTTGACGGGATATTATAGCGTATGGTCAATGTCAAAAGATATTATTCTAGAAAATGGGTTATTTCATGGCGATTTAAAACCAAATGAATACTCAATAATGAAGTCATATGCCAAATTACATAAAATACCATTAATGAATAGAGATCAGTTTGCTGCTAGATTTCTAAATTGGGGATTTTACAGACGCAGCTTAATAACCGGATTTAACATTGGATTCGATCTTAGTAGAATAAGCCTAGATTGGGGAACATCAAAAAGTGATAAAGATGCCTTCTCATTCAAAATTTCAGAAGACAAATACATGCCAAGAATTTTTCTGAAGCACCTAGATTCAAAAAGGAGTTTTATCAATTTTGTAGCTCCTTATAGTAAAAACAGAAGGACAAAAAATACTTATTCTGGTTGCTTCGTGGATTTGCGTACACTCTGCTGGGCGATCACAAGTGAGTCACATTCACTTGATTCAGCTTGCAAGCATTTTGGAATTCCACTTAAATCAGAGATTGAGAAGTATGGGGTCATTAATTCAAAACTGATTTCATATAACATTAACGACGTTAAAATTTCCTATCTTTTACTAAAAGCATTGATGAAAAAATTAAGCGAGTTTGACATCCCGCTTTACCCACATAAATTATCCTCTACAGCAAGTCTTCTCAAAAATTATTGGATGTATATGGGAGTGCAATCTTTCACTCAGCAGAACCCTACATTTAATAGAGACATTATTGGGTATACAATGTCCAGTTTCTATGGTGCTAAAATCGGTCTTTTCAGACGAAGACAAATAGTTGATTTATCCTATGTTGATTTTTTATCAATGTATCCAAGTCAGATGTGCCTTCAAAAAATGTGGCGATATGTTGTGGCAAATTCCATAGAAGCTGAAAATGACAATCAATTTGAGGAATTTGTGAACAATATAAAACTTAAGGATTTGGCAAATAAAGAAACTTGGTCCAAACTTCAAGGAATTGCGCTTGTGGAGCTTCAAGATGACTATTTTCCTTTGCGCGCTAAATATGGAAACAAAACAGTTCATAATATAGGTGTAAATTATATCAGTGGAAAACAATTGTGGTATGCTTATCCTGATATAATAGCCTCGAAAATCAGGACAGGCAGGACCCCGAAAATAATAAGAGCCATAAGGTTTGTACCACAAGGCCTGCAACCAACTCTTAAACCAACTAAATTATTTGGCATGGATGTTGATCCAAGAACTACTGATTTCATAAAATTACTGATAGAACACCGATTGGAAGTGCAGGAAAAATTAAAAACTGACCAGGATAATGAGCAACTTAAAACAGAACAACATTTTTGCAAGATTATGGCCAACTCACTATATGGAGTCGGGATAGAAACCAATACAAAGCCAAAGCAATCCAATGCCAAGGTCTACGGGCTTGATAGTTTCAAAACAAAAGCAGACAAAACAGAACATTATGGCAGGATGTTCAATCCTATAATTTCAACGTTGATCACATCAGGTGCTCGGCTGATTTTGGCTATGTCAGAGGCATTTGTAGGGGAAGGTAATTATTTTTATGAAGATACGGATGCCATTTTTATAAAGCCATCATTGGTTGAGCCTCTTCAAGCATTCTTTAAGCCACTCAATCCTTATAACAAGGATGTTGAGATGTTCAAAGTGGAAAAAGGTGACAATAAAGAAAAGTTAGATAATGTCAAATTTATTGGTGTGAGTTCCAAGAGATACGCATTAGCCAAGCACGAAAAAGGCAAAATCATCATACTAAAACATTCCTCGCATGGTTTGGGCGGGATTACCAGCATGCCTGAAGGATGGGAAATAAAACTTTGGCAAGACATTATAAAATATAATGAAGGACTGGTAAATAAAGACTACATAGAGCTTAATTATGGTAACCATATTGTTGCAGGCAAATTAGCAATAACTTCTCCTTTTTTACTAAGACGTTTCAACAAAATGAATGGAGTTAAGAATCTGAAGCATCGAATCCGCCCATTTTCATTCGTAACTGTTGGAATTGGTTATCGTCTCGATGATTCAACAAAACAGCCCATTATCCCAATGTTACCTTACACAGAGCATACAAATAAAATTAAATATATGCCATTTGTCGATTACAAGACTGGCAAAATCTATAGTGAGCACACAGAGTACTACTGGAAACCCATGTCAGAATTGTTTTTTGATTATATCAATCACAAAGAGGAGAAGTTTGAAGGGAATATTGGTCTGTTGAAGCAAAGGCATGTAAAAATTACTGGTTTAGAGTATATCGGCAAGGAGTCAAATTCTTTGGAAGAATCAGAAACAATAGGCGTGCAAGAAGACAATTATGTTTACTACAGCAAAAATCAGGAAAAGAAGATAACAGAAAGAATAGAAACTCTTACATTGAATAAAGCCAAGCAAATAGGAATGAAGAGATGGCAGTACAATTACATAAAACGATGCCTAAAACAAGGTAGAGTACCTCAATTGAAGAAGAAGACCTTGAAGTTGCTTGGTCTATTATGATAATTTGTGATTATATGAAAAATGAAGAATTAATACCAAAAGGTGATGGAACTTTTTACGTTCCGATAAGAAAGAGAGTTGATGAAACCGAATATGTACCTGCTGAATACAAAAATGTGGATAAATGGTGTACTTGCAATGGAAAGAACACGTATTGTATAGATTGGACTAAGAATCATGAGGTTCATATTTGTGTTTATTGTAACGCGGTGTTACCTTACCATATCGTACCATTTCAGAAATTGCAATAGCAAATGTTAGGTTTAGCTAAGGATTAGCTTGCCTTAATATCTATTGTTGCCATTTCAACATATTGCGGTGTGTTATTTTGTTGTGTTGTGTATTGCACCCATATTTGACCATACATTACTATACCACGAGATACCGGACCCGATACAGGTAAAGATAACGTAATATTTTTTCCTGTTGGTAAACCTTTTCCCTTTACGCCATATGTAGTGTTTGCATTATAAGATGTAAAAGATACATTAGGTATTTCATTTAATATTGGAGTTTCATATTGTACAAATACAAAATTTGCTGTTGTCCAATTAATACTAGTAGATTGACCGATTGTTACTATTATATTGCCAGTAGAATGATTATATATAGGATTTTGGCAGATAAAATTTATACTTTCTACACAATTTGGGCCAAGACCACCAGGATTCGTGTAAGTGTAATCGAATCGTAGCCACGCTACAAAAATAATAAAAATTGTAATTATAATAATTGCTGCTATTATTCCCTTTGAGTTTTTAGATTTTTGTTTTGCCATAATATCATCTAATCGTAATATTCAATTAATTTCATTTGCTGTTGGGAATATATCATTTGGTGGTGGTGTTCTTATACGAATCCATTGTATTTTATCAGTGTGTGAGAAATCTCCATATCCACTAGATACTGGTCCATCAAGAATTGCGAACACGTCATCATTTGTAAATCCTGAATATTGTGATGTGCTATTGCCATAAATAACATTATTGCTGTATAAGTTCTGTACAAATATATGCTGATCCTGCAGTGTTAATGTGTAGGGTAAAGATGGTTCAGGATTTGAGTATATTGGTCTTGAAACTACAACAATCCCGTTATTTGAATATAGGTAATCCTGTTGTGGGGTATAAGGTGGAGGACTCCCTACACAACCAGTAGCTGTATCTACCAATGCACCCATATCAATATCATTTACCGTATTTGAAACTGAATTGAAACTGTAAAAACCCATTTCACCTGACGGAGCATAACAAAAAGTGTAGTCATATGGTGGTATACCAAATATAGAACCATAAAATGGGCTTATGCTTGCTTCAAAGGCAAGATTTTCTGTAGAATTTAAGAAAGCATATTTTCCTCCGCTGATATAAAGATCAGCAGTGCAACCAGAACACGAACCACTAATGCTAAGTCCATTTTCAACGGTCCAAGATGCATCCTGTGCATATGTGTTGTTGTCTATATTACCATAAGCCGTATTACTTACATAGTTGCCTTCAAAATTATCATACAAATCGAATACATTTGCACCATTGTCTGCACCACCATAATACTTAGATGGACATCCAACCGAACAGTTAAATGTTGGGTTTGCACCCAAAATACCATTTAACCCTATCTCATAATTATCAATATCTTTATGGAAGATCCCTATGTATATATTATTAGATACTCCATTTGGAATTGAATTATCTGTCTTTACCCAATACAGCATTGGAACGTTTGCAGTGTTAAAATTTCCTTTTATTGAATATGGGCTTGTAAAGTTACCTTCAAGCCATGCTGGCATACAATTTCCATTAACTGAATCATAAAAACATATATTATCTACATTTGCACTAAAGTAATTGTAAGTTGCCCAAGATTGATAGGAAGCATTAAAGTATATTGGAATTTGTGTATTTGCTGAAATTGTTTCTAATTGGGTGTTATTTAATAATATAGGTATACATGCAACTAAATTAGTTGGTGTGTGTGTACCACACGTTACATTTACAATTGTATAATCATATGTGATTGGCTTTTCAGTTACTCCGTTATCAGTAACAAACACGGCGAATATTGTATTTCCATAAACTGGAATTGTGAGATTATTTGCAGTAAAGTAATTACCACTTATGTAATGATCATGAGTTTTGATTGGAGTTAAACCAAATGTATTGTTAGCAATAGACCAATTATAAGTTAAATTATTTAAACTCGTATAACCACTAATATTTGTAGTTAGGTGTACTATATTGCCTGATTCTACTGGGTTTGTCTGATTTAACATTTTTATGTTTACTCGTAATTCGCTACCTGTTACTCCAAAACTAGAGTTATCTGGTGTTATTTTATCAATAGTTCGCAAGCCATTAGTACTTATTTCTTCTGTAACAAACTTTCCAAAAGGCTTAGTTACCCAATCACCTGTTGTAGTATTTACTATCGTTGCCATAAGTGCTCCAGGTATAACGCCAGTATAAAACTCATCATATACTGAAGTAGTGTTTTGTACAAAATCATTACCGAATTTAGATATACTATAATTTGCATATGGTGCTGTTGTACAACTATTAATATTAAGATCATTACATGTTTGAGAATCTTCTGATATAAAATCTGCTGTAGTTTCATTAGACTGATAAGGAACATATCCTGCTGCTATCCAGCTTTGATTCACGTCTCTTATAAAAATAACCCATGTTTGTGCAGGCAAATTATTAAAATCTAAAGCACCAAATTTCCATATACCCGTTAAGTTACCTCCGAATATTATATATGCTTCTATTATATCTCCAGGTCTAACTGGCTCAAGAATGGAATTGCAAGTACTTAATGGTGTAACGCACAAAACACCTATAGGAAACTGTGTAGATGGTATTAATTCAAACCATGCCGAATAATTTCCATCTCTATCATTACCAGGGGCATCAGACGAAGTACCAACTTGTATAAGACTATGATCTAAACCTGGGTTTCCACCAATACCTACCCATTGTGATGATTTTTTATGTATTAAGCTTGAATTTACGTTTGGAACTATCCAAGATGCATAAACATCTTTTACTGTATTTGAGAGCACGACACCGCTACCACTCTGAGCAGTATATCCATACCATACACCTCCTTCTGGATTACTAGCATTTGTTGTAATGTTCGTTTCATAGAGCGCAGTTAAATTAATTGTATTATATCCTAAGTCTTGCCAATAGGTATAATTTGTTAGTAATCTAACTTCTTCTGAACTGTTGCTAAGATTGAGATCTGGCACGATTCTTATATCTGGAGTGTTTATTGAGTTAGCTATTACGTTTGGTGTTTCGCTATCTGTTACCGTTACATTTGCAACTATGGGCGAATTGGTTATCCACAGCGTGTTCGTTGTTGCTAAGAATGTACTGCTTGTTCCTAATTGATTTGCTAGAATTGTATTTGTTGATGCATTGAATATTATGAAATTGTATGTATATGGTTGAGTTCCTCCAATTTCATATGCAGATACATTTAGTATCTGATTTGCATATAAAAATGTAGCACTATTAGGGAATATTGTAGGAGTTGCAAGTACACCACCCATAAGAGGTCCAAATACTGCAGTTGGCTGAATGCCATTTGGAGGCGGTGTTCTAATTCCTAACCATTGCACATATCCACCAACAGAATAAGGATTGTTCTTTGAAAATCCAACAACATCTGCAGAATCAGAATATGTCGATTTTTGTATAGATATCGTATAATTATAATAGCATGTAATTGTTGCCAGAGTAAAGTTTACGGTAAATATCATAAGATTGTTGTTTGGAGGTGCAGGAGAGAATGTTGATGCAACATCACTATTTGAACATCCAATTGCGCTTCCTGCTCCATCAAGATCAATTTGGCCTCCTGAAGAATCGCTTGAAATTCCATACCCTAGTTCTAAATTGGCATCATCTACAGATGTACTACCAAGGTTCTTTGCCAATGTGTCTAATATAGTTCCTGGTCCAAAATTAGAAATCGTAACAATACTTGTTGAACCTGTTCCACCAGATATTTTTACTCCATTATCTATAGAATACAAACTTCCGCTGCAACTCCATCCACTTGGACATGAACTACCTTCAAAGTTTTGATATTCTGTTGTGTACACATTTCCCCCGTTGTCGTATTCGCCATATGTTGTTGCAGGACATCCAGAAGAGCAGAATATTTGAGGAGATAGTCCAACATTATTTCCGTTGAGTGTAGTAGATGAGAAGTTTAAGAAACGAATACTCACAACGTTGATTGCGTTTGTATCTGCAGCTATTTGGGCTGGCAAGGTAAATTCCAATAATATATTGCTTACGCTATTAAATCCTGTAACTTGCGACGGATTCAAGTAATTCCCACCAAACCAGGTGTACAAGACATTTCCTGTAATGGAATTCACCACTTCAAGGTTTATTGTGTTTCCATTGAAATAACTGGTATAATTGAGTGCGTTGAATGGGAGCATTATTGCAGTTCCCGCTGATATTGCAGAAGATTGATGATTATATAAGCTTACATTTACAAAATAGTATAAGGGAAGGTTATTTTGTATTGTTATGGCTGAAGTATATAATGAATTAATAGTTACTGGGAATGAATCAGTTATTATAATATTTGCTTCTATTGTATTGCCAACATCATTTGATGGGACATTCCAGAGCCATGTATTCGATGTGTATGAATTTGTTACCAACATATTAGCTATAGTTATGCCAGTTACTGTGTTGATTACTTGGTAATTATATGTGTAAGGACTTGTTTCTCCGATTATGTTTGCAGTAAATAGTTCATATCCGCCTGGTGCTACTGTTATTGTGTTGCTTGCCGTAAGTGTTGGTATTGGTCCTGTTACTTCTTGTAATGGACCAGAAACCATAGTTGGCTGTATATTGTTTGGAGGCGGCATCCTTATTCCAAGCCATTGAACATATCCACCTATTGTATATGGATTATTTTTAGATATTCCTACAACATCAGCTGAACTTGAAACTGTTGACATTTGAACTGAATGTGTATAATTGTAAGTGCATGTGATTGTTGCAGGAGTGAAATTTACTGTGAAAATCATCATTTGATCGTTTGGTGGTGCAGTAGAAAATGTTGTTGCGTAATTATTGTTCGAGCAACCTATGCTGCTGCTTCCTGCACCATCCAGATCTATTTCTCCTCCAGATCCTCTGCTTGAAATTCCGTAACCTAATTCAAGGTTTACATCAGATGGAGGAGTACCCAGATTCTTTGCTAGAGTATCTAATATAGTACCTGTGCCAAAATCTGAGGCAGTTGTAACAACACTTGTTGAACCTGTTCCGCTTGATATTTGAACTCCATTGCTTACTGAATATAGACTACCACTGCAGCTCCATCCAGTTGGGCATGATGATCCTTCGAAATTCTGGTATTCAACTGTATATACATTTGCCCCGTTATCATATTCCCCATAAGTCGTTGCAGGACAACCTGATGCACAATATATTTGTGGCGCCAATCCTACATTATTGCCATTGAGAGCTGTAGAAGACATGCTAATTAAGTCTATACTAATAACATTTACTGCATTAGTGCTTGCAGCTATTTTTGAAGGCAGTGTAAACTCTAAGAGGATGTTTGCTACAGTATTGAATCCTGCCACTTGCGATGGATTAAGATAATTTCCACCAAACCATGTATATAATATGTTTCCTGTAATGCTGTTAAATATCTCTAAATTTATTGTATTTCCATTGAAATATTGCGAATAATTCAAACCGTTGAATGGCAAAAGGATAGTTGTTCCAGCATTTATTTGACTTGTTTGCTGGTTGCTCAAGCTTATATTAATTATATGTGATCCTGGAGATGGTGAGAAAGCTATTGATATAATTGGAGTATATAAAGAATTAGCTACAACTGGAATCGTATTTGAATTCGTAACTATAACATTTGCCTTCACGGTATTTCCAGTTAAGTTTGCTGGTATATGCCATATCCATGTATTCGAAGTAAGTGCGTTTGTTACTAGCATATTTGCAATGATTGCGTTTGTCACTGAATTTATTACCAGATAATTGTAAGTGTATGGTGAATTGCTACTATATACTGTTGCAGTAAATGTTTCCTTTCTGTTTGAAGCAATAATTGGCGTTATGCTTGCAGTTAGTGATGGAATAACACTGCCACCAGTTACTTGAACAGGTTCAAAAACTGCAGTAGGTTGAACATTGTTTGGTGTTGGATTTCTTATCCCAAACCATTGCACAAACCCACCTATAGTATATGGATTATTTTTAGAAATGCCGACAACATCAGAGGAACTGGAAGCAGTTGAAATTTGAAGCGAATTGGTGTAATTATAGTAACAAGTTATTGTTGAAGGTGTAAAGTTTACTGTGAATATTGTTAACTTATCATTTGGTGGTGCAGGGGAAAAAGCTGTTGCCGCATTATTATTGTTGGAACAACCAATACTACTGCCAGCACCATCTAAATCAATTAATCCTCCAGATCCTCTGCTCGAAATTCCATACCCCAACTCTAGATTCACATCAGATGGTGGTGTACCCAGATTCTTTGCAAGAGTATCTAGCATTGTTCCAGTTCCAAAGTCTGATGTTGTTACAATACTTGTAGAACCAGTGCCACTTGAGATTTGAGCACCGTTATTTATTGAATATAGACTACCACTACAACTCCATCCTGATGGGCAGGATGTGCCTGCAAAGTTCTGATATTCTACAGTATATACATTAGCTCCGTTATCATATTGTCCGTAACTTGAAGAAAGACAACTAGAGGCACAGAAAAGTTGAGGTGCAAGTCCTACATTGTTTCCGTTAAGAGACGATGATCCCATTGGTAGGAAACCAAGTGATATTACATTTACTGCATTTGTAGATGCTGCTATTTGAGCAGGCAATACAACCCATATTCCCCAATTTGATGTTGTATTTGTAGATGAGGCTTGCAATTGGTTTGCAATATTTCCAATATCCCATTGGTAAAGGATATTTCCAGTTAACCCGTTAAATAACTCCCAATTATGATTAGATCCACTGGCGTATTGAGTATAGTTAATCATATTGACCCCAATGAATACAGGTACGCCAGCAGCAATTGCTGCTGTTTGTGCATTATCTAGACTTATATTCACTATGTAATTCACATTGCTTGGTATGATCCATGTAGGATCTATGTTTATTGATGTTATGGGGAGATTTTGGATTTCAGTGAAATTATTATTTGATTGGTTCGTGCCCATCGAATGATGCCTTCTTGAAAGAGTATAGTTTGATTGGTTTGTTCCATTCAAGGACAAGTTTTCATTTTGATAGGATGTAGCATTTGCAGTTGTTAAAAGATATTCCCAGTCATAAGTCTTGCTTGGAATCCCTTGGCCCACAATCTTGAACTTGTTTGTTCCCTGTGCAATTATTGTTATGTTGCCATTAAGAGGTTGCCAAAAACTAACATTTTCTAGTTCTTGAGTGATATTCATTGTTGTTACGTTTCTAGAATAAGTTAAATTATATGCAGTATTTGTCAGTATGGAATTGCCCAGTGGTGGAACCACATTTGAACTTATGTAACTTGCAGTGAACCTTGCCCTGTTGTTGTAACATGTAAAGTTTGAACCTGTAAAAGACAATACTACAGTGTTTCCTGCTATTGGTTGACAGGTGTAATTAAGAAATACAGGAACTGTGTTGTCTACGGTTATATTTACTGGCTCCAATTCAGTCACATATTCATATACCTGCACTTTGCTTGGATTGATGTTTAGGGCCTTGAAAAATGAGTTGTTAAGAAATATGGGTTGCACAAATGTTGAGTTAAGCTGTATGAATGTTGTTGCAGTCCAATTTGAAGTCGCATATGAATGTATGTTGCCGACATTTGGAGCTTGATAGGTTGTTGTCACGTTTACCAGCTCTATTGTTCCATTGAAGAATTTTATAGGTGCACCTTTTGATAATGTAGAGGTATTTGTCAGGTTTATTCCGGTTGTATTTGACAATATGCTAACTGTTCCCTGTGTTGGAGGAGATGGTATCGTTGTGGTATTGATAGAGGTTGTTTGCTCTGATGTTGTAGATGATGTAGTGTTTGTGGTTGTTGTAATGATGCTGCTTGTTGTAGGACTTGATGTTGTATTAAGGCTGGTTGTTGCATTTATCGAACTTATGAATGAGCTAGTTGATGTGCTAGTATTTAGAATTGTCGAGTTAAGAGTTATGCTTGTTGTGGTTGTTGATGTCGTCGCATTTATATCATTGCTACTTAAGAAGCTTAGTGTATTCTGCCCGTTTGGGCTTCGCATGAAATTAGCGCTGAGCAATACTACAATCGCCAGAATTAGGATTAGCAATAGCTTATGAGACCCCCATCCCATGATAAATCAAGACTGGTAAGTTATTTAAACTTATCTTTAATTATTTCAAACATTCGCACTATGTAAAAAAGGATTCATGTTTTTGTTTTTTTGAAAGATTTTAACAATTTTCTCGTTTCTTTCTTTTCATTATATTCAATATGTTCAACAGCGTTTTCAAAACACAGGAAAACAGTAAGAGGAACCCTACCAACGGTTTGCAACTTATCTGCTAATTCAAGTGGAATAAAAAGTAATCCATAATTACCAAACATTATATCAAACTGTACTCGAACAGACTCGTACATATCTTCCCCAAGATTCTTTTTGCCAATTTTCAATATGTTTCTTATAGTTGCCTTCGCATCTTCGTTCAAGAGTGCAGATTTCTGTTCTATAAATTTGTCCCAATTACCTGCTTTAATGATCTCTTCATTTGTGGTCTTTATGCCTGACAAGTCATGGAGAATCCCCCTGTAAAAACTGTAGGTCATTCGAATAGCACAAAGCTCTTCTAAGAGATATGAGAGACTCTTCAATGGATCCGGAAATATTATTGCTCCTCCATTGTATTCTCCAAGCTGTTCTGAACGATCTCGCAACTCATAAGGCCACAAAGCGGTTGTAAGTTCTTCATCTTCATCATCCCTTATACGTTTTTCTTCTAGCAGCTCCCAAACAAGCTTTCCCTCTCTCCCCAATTCATATTTAACATACTCTCCAGTCAAGAAGTTGTTAAACCATTTTGAATTGAACATTAATTCAAGTACCTTGATGTCTTCTTCACTTAGTTCTCTTTTTACAGGCTCTCCTTTTTTATCTTTATACCTAGATGGCCTTTCCTTTAATTTCATCTTACAATACTCAATAAATGGCTTATAAGTAGCTTTCCAATATTGAAGTCTTACATCTTCTCCTCTTTTCTCTAGTTCATATATTTTAGGATTTACCCTGACTATTGCACCATGCTTTTCTAATATTTTTTTTGCATCACCGATCCTATTAAGTTGAATCTTATTGCAGTAAAGTATCCTTGAAAGTTCAGTGACTGTTCGAGGTTTTTGAAGCAGTAGGAAATAAACCTTTGCCATCACAGTATTTTCTCTCATCAATGCCCTAGGTATCTCGAATGTATCCATCAAATCAACTATATACGCGTATAGCGCTTTTTCATAAAACGTATATACATCATAGTACATATATAACTTAAAGTATATAAGCTTATTGGTGCGTAGATGAAGCAGCACTCCATTAAGAAGCAACAAAAGTTTGCTACTAATAAGAATTCAGTCAGAGTGAACTCTCCCTCTATATATATAGAGAATCTCTACATCAATTCTCCACAATCAAAACCAGAGAAACCACTCCGTCATAAAATAGCAGATGTTGTAGTTGCGGTACCCTCTTTTATCAGATCATATCTCTTGAAACACTAACTATTATTCATTTGACCTTTTTGTTTTCGAGATACAAGTCAACCTGGCCAATAAAAGTACAGTTCAACTGTACATTCCAATAAAAAGTACCCTCGTCAAAGTTCACCTTTTGTACAGTTCACTTCTGTTATTTACAGTGAAAAAGTCCAAA
>Ga0187851_10003543_pt1 | contig 13057 bp, 12 predicted proteins | sample June2016WEW_6_10_FD_132997 | JGI IMG/M metagenome (GOLD analysis project Ga0187851, IMG submission 132997) | Peatland microbial communities from SPRUCE experiment site at the Marcell Experimental Forest, Minnesota, USA - June2016WEW_6_10 | ecosystem: Environmental > Terrestrial > Soil >...
CGGGGGCGGTGTCCAGCGGGTGGCCGGCGGCGAACGTGCCAGCCGGGCCGGGTGAGGCACCGGGGACCGGGCCGGCCGAGCCGGGCTGCCCGGGACCCCGGCGGCCGCCCCTGGAACCCCGGGCGACTCCGCTCGGGAGATGGGCTCCCTTCGCGCCGGGGCGCGGCTTCGCGGTGGCACCCGGTGCGGCGGCGGGCGGCGCGCCGGGGTCGTCGCCGGGATCCTCACCGGGGCCGGCCCATTCCTCGGGCTCGATCCCGGACAGCCACTCCACCCACTCGTCCTCAGTCAGCCAGTCCGCACGCGAGGGCGGCAGCTCCCGCCACCCCTCAGGCACATCCCCAGGTTGGCCCGGACACCCGGCGGGGTCATCATCCCGCCCGGGGTCAGGGAAAGCCGGTCCGTGGGTCACGCGCCACCGTCCGTTCAGCAAAAGATATAGAACATAATAACTAACTGGCTCGTATAATGCAATCAAAACTCGGATATTCGAATAAAGTGACTAGAGTTATGCGTGTTGGCTGGGCGGCCAAATTGGGCTGGGATCCGCGAAGATGTTGCGGGCAATCGGATGGCCAGGCGGGGATGGCCAGGCGGGATGGTCTGAGCTATCGTCCAGGCATGCCAGGGATCGTGATCATCGGCGCCGGATTCGGCGGTATCGGGATGGCGATCGCGCTGAAGCAGGCCGGCTTCGATGACCACGTGACCGGCCGCGACGGTCGCAAGCTCACGCTGGCCGCCTACACCGTGAGCCGCTAGCGTGCCCGCGGCCTGGAGCTATCTGGGCGTCGGATGAGGCGGCGCGGGATAACCACGGGCCGTTCGGCGTGCTAGCGATCTTGCTGGCGCTGGCGGCTGCGCTCGGCTACGGCGGCTCGGATTTCGCCGCCGGACTCGCCTCGCGCAGCGCCGGGATCATCCAGGTGACCCTGATCGCCTCGGTCGTCAGCCTGCTTCCCGTGGCGGCGGCGCTGCCCTTCGCCGCGGGTCACCCGCCGTCGGCGACCGCGCTGGCCTGGGGAGCCGGAGGCGGACTGGCCGGCACCGCGGGCGCCCTCGCGCTGTACCTGGGGTTCCGGCAGGCGGCGTTTAGCGTGGCCGGACCGCTGAGCGCGGTCGGAGCCGCGGGATTCTCCGTGCTCGCCGGCCTGCTCCTCGGTGAGCGGCCGACCGCCCTGGCGCTGACCGGAATCGTGCTGGCCCTACCCGCCATCCTCGGCGTGTCCGCAAGCGCCGTCCGGACTGGCTCGGGGGCCCGGGGGCGGCCGGGCCGCGGGGTGCTTGCCGGGCTGGCCGCCGGGGCCGGTTTCGCCTTGCTGTTCATCGGGCTCGACCGGGCCGGTTCGGGCAGCGGGCTGTGGCCGGTCGCGGCCGCGCAACTAGCCGAGTTCGCGGGCGTGCTCGTGATGGCCGGGGTCACCGGGAACGTTCGGCGGCCCGCGGCCCGGGCTAGCTGGCTGGCGGTGCTCACCGGGGCGACCGGGGCAGCGGGCACGCTGCTGTACTTCTTCGCCACTCACACCGGCTTCTTGGCGGTGACCGCCGTGCTGACCTCGCTCTACCCGGCGGTGACCATAGTGCTGGCCCGGACCCTGGCCGGCGAACGGCTGACCGGGCTGCGGCTGGCCGGGCTGTCGCTCGCGGTGGCCTGCGTGACGCTGATCGCCGTGGGCGGAGCCGGGTGAGCTGGTGGGACGGGGTTAGCTGATGGGCCAGGTGTGGACGGGCTCGTTGGTGTGCATGTGCTCGATATAGCGCTGGGTCATCTGCCGCAGCGCCTCGGCGCGGCCGGCGCCGCTGCGCCTGGTGATCTCCGCGACGGCGGCCAGCTGCCAGGACGCCCCGGTCTGGCCGGTCAGGCAACGCTGCTCGATGATGCCGAGCAGCCGGTCGGCGGCGGCCTGGCTGACACCCCAGCCGCCGAGCCCCTCGCGGGCCAGCGGCAGCAGGCGGCGCAGGATCAGCTCGGCCACCGGGGTGTCGCCGACGCCGGGCCAGTACAGCTGCGCGTCCAGGCCGTGGCGGGCGGCCTCATGCAGGTTCTCCGCCGCGGTGGTGAACGACATCTGGGTCCAGATCGGACGCTGCGCCTCGGACAGCGACCGCACCAGGCCGTAGTAGAACGCCGCGTTCGCCACGGTGTCGGCGATCGTCGGGCCGGCCGGCAGCACCCGGTTCTCCACCCGCAGGTGCGGCAGCCCGTCGACCACCGCGTAGACCGGGCGGTTCCAGCGGTAGATGGTCCCGTTGTGCAGGCTCATCTCGGCCAGCAGCGGGCTGGCGCCGGCGTCGAGAACCGCCAGCGGATCCTCGTCCTCGCAGATCGGCAGCAGCGCGGGAAAGTACCTGATGTTCTCCTCGAACAGATCGAACACCGAGGTGATCCAGCGCTCGCCGAACCAGACCCGGGGCCGCACCCCCTGCTCCTTCAGCTCATCGGGCCTGGTGTCCGTGGCCTGTTCGAACAGCGTGATCCTGGTCTCGTGCCACAGCCGCTTGCCGAACAGGAACGGCGAATTCGCCCCCAGCGCGACCTGCACGCCCGCGATGGCCTGGGCCGCGTTCCAGTAGCTTGCGAACCCATCAGGGCTGACCTGAGTGTGCAGCTGGACGCTGGTGCAGGCGGCTTCGGGAGTGATGCTGTCCGAATGCGTCAGCAGCGGCTCGGGGCCATCGATCGCGATCCGCATGTCCTCGCCGCGAGCCGCGAAGATCTGCTCGTTGAGCACCCGGTACCTGTCGTTCGCCGACATGGCCTGGACGTTCACGTCACCCTCGTCCAGCGTCGGCAAGATGCCGACCATGACCAGGTGACAGCCGACCGACCGCGCCTTGGCGTCGCCCGCGTTCAGGTCGGCCCGGAGCTCGGCCTCGAGCAGCCCGAGCTGGTCGCCGCCGAGATGGCGGGGCGGCACGTTGATCTCCAGGTTGAACTGGCCGCCCTCGGTCGCCCACGCCGGGTCGGCGATCGCCTTCAGCGCGTCGGCGTTGCGCATGGAGGGCATGCCCCGCTCGTCCACCAGGTTCAGCTCGATCTCCTGGCCCACCGTCGACGGACTCTCGTCGAACAGCCGCTCACGGAGCATCCGGGCGAACACGTCGAGCGAACGCCGCACCTTATCCCGGTACTTACGCCGATCCTCGCCGCTGATCTTGATGGCCTCGATGTCACGGCCCATAACAGTCTCCAGTCAACGCGTAACCGGGCAAACGAGTGAATCAGGGATATGCCCCGCCAGCCGGCTTCTTTACACATTCGCACGCGGCCGGCCCGGACGCCAGCGGCCTACCTCAGGCGGCCGCCAGCCGGGCGGTCTCGTCCCTGACCCACAGGCCCACGAGCCCGCGCAGGTGCGCGATGAACTTGTCCTGCTCGTGCGCCGGGTACACCAGCTTGACCGTCTGGATCAGCAGCTCGTCGAAGGCCGGGCCGGCCACCCAGTCCAGCACGACATCGTCGAGCTGCGCCTGCTTGTCCGCCCAGAAATCCTGATAGCGCGCGGAGTCGAAGTAGCCGTCGGCCAGGACGCGGTACGCGTCCAGCTTCTCGGCGTAGGACATCCCGGCCTGGTCGGCGATCGCGAAATACCGGTCGGTCTCCATGTCAAGCTCGCTCCGCCGGTCCGTCACCAGCACGAACACGCACCACTTGACCAGCGCCTTCATCGCCCAGGGGAAGTAGTAGTGCAGGCTGGTCAGCGCCACGTCCGGGCAGGCGTTGGCGTAGTCGATGGGATAGACCTCCCCGTCCTTGACCAGGGTCTCGCACGAGTTGAACTCCCACTTGAAGAACGCGTTGACCAGCCGGCTGATGGTCAGCACCTCCGCGCCGGCCTGCGGGGACAAGAAACTGTGGTCCACCGCGTAGCGCAGGTGCATGGGCTGGTCGGGCTGGAACCGCATGACCATCGTCTCGGCGCCGATGGACAGCGACCGGGCGAACACGTCGAAGTCGACGGCCTTCTGCAGGTGCATCAGCATCCCGCCGCTTGCGTCGTACGCGGCGTGCAGTTCGTCGGGATTGCGGATGCGGGAAACTCCCCGCCAGGCCCCCCCGTCGTAAGGCTTCATGTACAGCGGGTAGCCGATCTGCTCGGCGATCGCGTCCAGGTCGAACGGCTGGTTGTAGCGGGCGGCGGTGTAGGCGTAACGGGCGTTGTCGAGCGGGTTCTTGTACGGCACGAGCACGGTCTCAGGCACCTTGAGCCCGAGCCGCAGCATGGCACAGTAAGCCGCGTGCTTCTCCATCGACTGGAAGGTGAACGGGCTGTTCAGCAGGTACACGCCGTCCATCATCGCGATCTTCTTCAGCCACTCCCTCGGGTGGTAGTACCAGTACGCGAGCCGGTCGATGACCAGGTGGTAGCGAGGACGATCACGCAGGCCGAACGGCTCGATGGTGATCCGCTCGCAGTCAAAGGCGTGACGGCTGCCGTCCGGGCCCGCGACCGGGCCCAGCCGGGCCAAGATCTCCTCGAACGCTCTCGGCCAGTCTTCCTCGGTGCCGAGCAGCAGCCCGATCGTGTGCCTGGTAACGGTCAAAGCTTCTCTCCTGTCGTCAGCAGAATCGCGGCATGTTGTGGGCCAGCTGGGCCCGCCAGGAAGGCCAGTCGTGCGGAACGTCGTGGCCCCACAGGTCAACTTCGTGCCTGATGCCCTGGCCCGCCAGCAGCGCGGCGAACCGCTTGGTGCTGGCCAGCGCGCCTGTGGTGTCCTCCCACTGGCCCTGCCCGCAGGACAGCAGCAGGCTCACCTGACCGCGCAGCCAGTCGAGGTGGCCGCCGGCCGCGTTGGGCAGGTAGTCGAGCGGGTTGTTGAAGTACGCCTCGTTGCCCCGCTCCCCCCATCCGTTCCAGCTTGACGGATCGTAATTACCGGAAAAGCACATCGCCAGCGGGAACAGGTCGGCTCGCTTGAGCGCGAAATTGGCCGCGTGGAACGCCCCCAGGCTGCACCCGAGCGTGATCACCTCAGCCGGCCCCGCGCAGTCGCGGTAAATCCACGGCACCACCTCGGACAGGATCCACGACTCGTACCGGCCGTGCCGGCGGGCCCGCTCCTCCAGCGGGATGTCCTGGTCGAACCACGACGCCGCGTCGTAGCTGTCGACACAGTAGAGCTTCAGCCGTCCCGCGTCGATCAGGCCGGCCACCGCGCCGACCATGCCGTTACTCTCGAAATCGGCGGCCCGGCCGCGCGAGGTGGGGAACACGAGCACCGGGCGCCCCCAGTGGCCGTAACGGATGACGGTGGCCGCCGCGCCCATGGCATCGGACCACAGCTCGGTGCTCTCGCGGTTCACCGGCACACCTTTGCGAGGAGCTGGGTCAGATGCGGATCGAAGGCGTCCCGCCAGGCGGTGTAGTTGTGCATGTCGGGAACCTCGTGCAGCGCCGCGGCGTAGCCCCGCGCCCGCAGCGCCTGCCCGACCAGCCGGTTGTTGCTGACGTTCTCCTCGATCGCCCCGCAGGTCAGCACGATAGGCACCGGCCGGTCCCCCGGCTCCGGGCCGGCCTCAAGCAGGCGCCGGTGACGGGCTTCGCTCCTGGCACATCGATCACTCGCACATGGTGCCTGGTCAAGACCGGCGATGACAATAGCGGGCCGCACTCCGCGGGCGCATTACGTGGCGCGCACGGGCGAGGACACGGCCCGCGACCCGGAGGCGGCGCCGCTCCCCTTGACCAGGCGGCCGGCCCGGACCACCAGCATCGTCACGTCGTCGTGCAGGTTGCCCGCGCTGAAATCGAGCATGGCCCGGCGCATCGACGCCACCAGCTGGTCGGGCGGACGGCCGGCCAGGCCGGCCAGCTCGTCGGTCAGCCGGTCCTGGAAGTAGGTGTGGCCGGGGCCGCGGGCCTGCGCCACCCCGTCGGTGTAGAGGAAAAGCACGTCGCCCGCGTCCATCCCCAGCTCCTCGGTGGCCGGCTCGGCGTCGGGGAAAAGGCCGAGCGGAAGCCCGCCGCCGTTCATCATCCGGACCCGGCCGTCGGACCTGAGCAAGATCGCGGCCGGATGGCCTGCGCTGGCGATGGCCACCCGCAGCTTGCCGTCCCGCCAGCTCAGGTGGGCCACGTTGGCGGTGACGAAGCCGCCGTCCAGCGCGAACTCCTCGGCCAGCATGATCTCGTTTGTCTCGGCCAGCACCTCGCCAGGCGCGGCACAGCGGCGCGCGATGACCCGGATCGCGTACCGCGCCGCCGCCGTCACCGCGGCGGCCTCCTCGCCCTTGCCGCAGACATCGCCGACGGCCAGGCCCCAGCCTTCGGGTGTCCGGTACACATCGTAGAAGTCGCCGCCGACCTCCGGGTCCTCGGCCGCGGCCAGATAGGTCGCCGCGATCTCCAGGCCGGGAGTCTCTGGCCACTTGCGCGGCAGCAGGCTGGCGTGCAGCGCGTCGGCGGTGTCGGAACGGCGCCGGAACGTCCGGTCCACCCGGATCGCCAGCGCCATCTGGTGCCCGAGCTCCTCGACCAGCGCCAGGTCGGCCACCTCGAAATGCCCGTCGCGGGCGCGCCGGACCAGGGTCAGCACGCCGTACCTGTTCTCGCCGGCGGCCAGCGGCACGGACAGCACCGAGGTGGCGTCCAGCTTGACCAGCAGCGGTTCACCGTCGGTCCCCTCGCCCAGCAGGCCGGCCTCCTCGGCGTGCGCGATGAGGGCGGACCGGCCGGAGTCGTGCACCGTGCCGGGAACCGACCCCGGCATCGGGTCGACCGCGGCCACCGCGCTGGTCAGCTCGGCCAGCCTGACGTCGTCGGGCCCGAGCACGAACTGCCGCCGCATCCGGTGCCTGCGCTCGAGGTCGACGATGACCCAGGCGGTCAGCTCGCCGGCGATCAGGCGGGCGCAGCGCTGCAGCGTCCTTGACTCGCTGAAACCCTCGTTCTCGAGCAGCAGCCGGGCGACCGCCGTGACCAGGTCAAGGCGCCGGGTGATGGCCTGCACCGCGCCGAGCCTGGTCCGGTCGGCGGGCGGGCCGGCCCCGTCGGCCCCGTCGGCCCCGTCGGCCTCCTCGGACGGCGGGCCGTCGTCGGGCCGGCCACGGCGCGAGGTCACCCGGACCGCGACCATCAAGGGGTCGGCCTCGCCGCGAACGGCTACCCGGCCGATGATCAGCTCGCCGGGCACAAGTCCGCCCTCGGCCAGCAGGTCGCAGCTGACCCGGCGCTGCTTACCCGTCCTGGTCACCGCGGTGAGCTGAGAGTTGACCGCGGCCCGGGACGGCAGGTTCACCAAGGCGGTGAACGGCCGGCCGGTCGCGTAGCCGGGCTTGGCCCCGATCAGGTCGCCCGCCGCCTTGTTCACCCGCTGGACGATGCCTTCCCTGGTGAGCAGGAACAGCGGCACCGGCGTGTCCTGGAAGGCCGCGCGCAGCAGGCTGCGCTCGGCGTTGTCACCGCCCGGAGGCTGGCCCTGGTCGGCGGTCCGGCCCGCCGGACCGTCCGGCCCGGCCTGGGCCGCCCTGAGCAGTTCGATGGCCCCTTCCAGCTCGGTGAACGCGGCGTCGAGCACGTCGCCGGCCTGGGCGCCGCGGGACCTGGCCGCCTGCCGCAGCGCGGCGTACCTGGTCTCCAGCTCGGTGACCTGGAGGCCCGCGCCGTCAGGACCTGACGCTCCGCTCATCGACCAGTCCCTCCCCGCTACCTCGTCACCAGCGTCCGGCGTAGCGCGATCATCGCGACGTCGTCCTGCCGGGGACCGAAAATTGACGTCAGATGGTTGCTAAAGGCCTCGATGTCGGCCCCGTTGACTTCCTGGGCCGCCACCCGCAGCTTCTCCAGATTAACGTCGAGAAAGACCCCCCGCTCCTCCACCAGGCCATCGGTCATCAGCAGCAGGGTCCCGCCCACCGGGAGGAACACCGTCTGGACGTGCGGCTCGTGCATGGGCAAGCCGAGCAGCAGCCCGCCCTCGCTCAGGTAGCTCGCACTGGTGCCGTCGACAAGCAGGGCCGGCATGTGCCCGCAGTTCACCACCTCGAGCTGCCCGGAGGCGGGATCGAGCAGCACCAGGCACAGCGTCGCGATGATGCCCGGGTGATACCGCCGCAGCACCTCGTTGACCAGGCCGGTGATGGCCAGCGGCGAGTGCCCCTCGACGGCGAAGGCCCGCAGCGCGTGCCTGAGCTCGCCCATCACGGTCGCCGCGTGCAGGGAATGCCCCTGCACGTCGCCGATCGCGACGAGCACCTGGCCCCGCCACGGAAGCGCCTCGTAAAAGTCGCCGCCGACCTCGACTTGCTCGCTGGCCGGGATATAGCGAGAGGACATGGCCAGGCCGGGAATCTCCGGCAGGGCGGCGGGCAGCAGGCTGCGCTGCAGCGTCAGCGCGACCAGGTGCTCCTCGGCGTACGAGCGCAGCGCCTCGACCGCGAGCGCGACGGACTGCACGAGCTGGCGGAGGATCTGCTGCTCCTCCGGGCCGGGCACGCCCGCACGCGCCACCGTCAGCACCACCGGCGGCCGGTTCGGCTTGATCCTGGCCGCGGCCAGGCAGACATCGCCGCGCAGCGTGCTGTCCGGGACCAGCCGCAGCCAGTCGTGCACGGGGACCATCACGGCCACGTTGACCTCGCCGCCGCCCAGGGCGTACCCGGCCACCGTGTCCACCAGGCCGGCCGGACCGCCGCGCTGGGCGGGTTCCGGATGGGCCGGCGAGGCCGACATCCTGCGCGCCTGGCCATCGGGCATCTCCACGATGAGAATGGCCTCCGCGGCGAAGATCGCCGCGGCGCCGGCCGCGGCGGCCCGCGCCAGCCCGTCGAAGGTTTCCGCGGCGTTGATGCGCAGCGTCAGCCTGGTCAGCGCGGCCAGCAGGGACGCCGCCCGCTCCGCGCGCTGCCGGGCGCGGTAGTACCGCAGCGCTGCCCCCACCACCGCGAGCAGTTCGGCGGGCTCGGTCGGCTCGGTCAGGTAAGCGTCGGCGCCCTGGGTCAGCCCGGCGGCGCGGTCAGCGACCGTGACGGCGGTCGCCGAGACCTGGACCACGGGAAGCGCCGCGGTCCGCGGGTCGCCTTTGATCTGGCGGCAGACGTCGTAGCCGGTCATGTCGGGCAGGTTCACGTCGAGCAGGACGAGCTCGACCGCGCCGGTGCGGTCCAGCGCCTCGCGGCCGGTGCCGGCCTCGATCACGGTATGCCCGGCCCGGCGCAGCCAGGTGGTCAGCAGGTAGCGCTTGGCCTCGTCGTCGTCCACCACAAGCACCGTGGCCGGGGCATCGGCGGCGGTCACCGGGCACCGCGCAGGGCCGCGCGGACGGTGAACTCGAGCCGCTCGGCGGTAAGCTCGTCTTTGCGCAGCAGCGCGGCGGCGCGCGGCGGGGGCGGCACGTCCGCGCCGGTGATGACGATCGCGGGCAGCGATGCGGGCAGCCGGGCCAGCAGGGCGCCGCCGTCCAGCCCCGGCATCCGCATATCGGTCAGCACCAGGTCGACCGGGTGGTCAGCCAGGATGGCCAGCACCTGGCGGCCATCGGAGGCTTCGAGCAAGCGGTCCACCATCGGCGTGAGCATTCCCTTGAGCAGTTGCCGGAAGCTGGCGTCGTCGTCGGCCACGACAACGGTACCGATGGCCGGAGTCCCGTGCGGCACGTTGAGCACTACCGTCGTCCCCGCCCCCGGCTCACTGGCCAGTTCCAGGTTACCGCCAAGTAGCTGGGCGAGCTTGCTGGCGTAGGGCAGGCCCAGGCCGGTGCCGCCGCGGCGGACGCCAGGCACCTGGTAGAACTCCTCGAAAACCTGCCGGTGCAGGCTGGGCGGGATGCCGATGCCGGTGTCTGAGACGCTGATGGCCAGGTCCTCGCCCACCACCCGCGCGCTGAGCCGCACCTCACCGCGGTCGGTGTACCTGATGCCGTTGGACAGCAGGTTGCGCAGGATGGACGTCAGGGCCACCTCGTCGGTCAAGATGACGTCCGGGGCGCCCTGCTCGCTGACCACCACGGTGACCGGCTTGCCTTCGGCCATCGGCCGCGCCAGCGCGCTGAGCCTGCCGAACAGCGCGCGCAGGCTGACCCTGGCCGGGTCGATGCGGAGCTGGCCGGACTCCGCCTTGGCCACATCCAGCAGGTCGTTGACCAAGGTGAGCAGGACGCGGCCCGAATTCCTGATCAGCTCGACCTGGTAGAGCCGCTCGGGATCCAGGCGGCCGCCGTCGGCGTCAGGCTCCGTCAGCAGCCGGGTGAGCCCGATGATGGAATTCAGCGGCGTGCGCAGCTCATGGCTGATATTCGCCCAGAACCTGTCCTTGGATGCCGAGGCCGCCCGCAGCCGCTCGGACTTCTCATCGAGCTCCGCGTACAGCGCGACCACGCCGCGGTTGGTCTGCTCGAGCTCGGTGGACAGCTCGCTGTACAGGGCCATCACGCCGCGGTTCGTTTCCTGCAGCTCGGCGTTGAGCAGGACCAGCTGCTCTTTTTGCTGCCGCAGATCCTCCAGCGCGGAGATCAGGTCGGTATTCTGCCGCCTGAGCTCCTCGGTCGCGGACGGCGGCAGCACCGCCGCCAGCTGATCATTGACCGCCTGCATGTCCGGCTTGACCTCCGGCGGGCGCCGCTTGGTCATCCGGACGACCCGATCGCTGGCCGCCACCTTGTCCATCAGACGGCTGGCGGCGGCGATGCCCTCGGCCGGCGGCTCACCGTCGAACGCGGCGGTCACCAGCAGGTCGGTGTCGTCGACCCCAAACGTGACCACCGCGGTCCGGCCGGCCGTGACCGCGCTGCGGCCGATCTCGCTGATCGCGGTGGCCACCCGGATCTGATCCTGGGGGTCGAGCGCCAAGCTGGCGGCCACCCCGCGGCCGAGCTGACGGGCCGCGTACACGCCGGCCAGATCCCGGACGTCCAGCCGGGCCAGTTCGCTGATCATGTCGCTGCTCACGGTGTCAGCACCACGACGCCGGCGTCGTCGCGGTGAATGCCCGCCTCGGCGAGCAGCACCGCGGCTATCAGCAGCGGATCCCTGGCCTGCACGCCGGGCACGGCGGCGGCGTCCCAGCGGCTGCTTATGCCGTCGGAATGCAAGATCACGGCGGCCCCCGGCGGCAGGTCGTAGTCGAACTGCCGGAAGGTGCGCGCCTGGTACCCGGCGATCCCCGGGATGGACAGCATGCTCTTGCGGCCGGCCGACGACAAGATGAACGCCGCCACGTTGCCGAGCCCGGCGAACCTGGCCACCTGCCCGCAGACCTGCACGATGGCCACCGCCCCGCCGCGGGTGCCGCTCATCCGCCGGTGCGCCCGCTCGAGCAGGGCGGCCGGGGAACCGGCCGGCCCGGTCAGCACCGCAGCCATCGCCTCCGCCGACGCCGCGGCGGCCAGCGGGCCATGCCCCAGGCCGTCGGCCAGCACCACGGTGACGGTGTCATCGGTGCGGATCGCGCCGAACGTATCCCCGCACTCGGCTTCTCCGCCGATCGGCCTGACCAGTCCCGCGCAGCGGACGGCGGACGGCCCTGGCACCGGCCAGAACCTGGCCACCAGCGCCGTGCCGTGACCCGGGGTGGAGTACAGGTCGCTGAAGTCCGCGAGCCGCCTGATCGCGCCCAGGCCGATACCCAGCGTGCCGGCGGTGGAATGCCCGTCCCGCATGGCCGCGCCGACATCAGGCAGTCCCGGCCCGGAATCGATGGTGACCATCTCGATCCCTGGCCGCTCCGCGTCCCGGCTGACGCGCAGCAGCATCGATCCTCCGCGCGCGTGCTTGTGCAGGTTCGACGCCGCCTCGGTCACGGCCAGCCCGAGCTGGCCGGCCCGGGCGGCCGGGAACTGGAGCCGGTCGGCCAGCACCAGCGCGGCGTTCCGGCAGGCCCCCACGGCGCTGGCGTCCTCGACGGCCAGCCAGCGCATGTCGTTGGGCGACGGGGCCAGCACCGGCCAGCTCAGCGGGACCACTTGACGACCACGACGCTGGTGCCGCCGCCCGGCTTGGAGGTCAGCTCGAACTCATCGACGAGCCGCCGGGCCCCGGACAGGCCCAGGCCAAGGCCAGAACCCGAGGTCCAGCCGTCGGTCAGGGCCAGGTCGATGTCCGCGATGCCCGGACCGTCATCGGTAAAGTCGACCCGGACGCCGGGCCGGCCGTGACCCGAGGTGACCGCCTCGACCCGGGCCATCCCGCCGCCGCCGTACACCAGCGCATTGCGGGCCAGCTCGCTGGCGGCGGTCACGATCTTGGTCTGGTCGACCAGGGAAAGACCGTTCTGCGCCGCTACCACCCGCACATGCTGCCTGACCCGAACGACATCGTCTCCCGACTGGATCGGCAGCTCATCCATCAGGAGCTTCCGTTCAGCAGCGCCAGGCCCTTCTCCGCGTTCAGCGCGGTGCGCACGCCGCGCAGCGACAGGCCGAGCTCGGTCAGCGTGATCGCCACCGCCGGGCGCATGCCGACCAGGACCGTCTCGGCGTCGAACAGCCTCGATATCGACCCGATCGTGGTCAGCATCCGGCCGATGAAGGAGTCCACGATCTCGACCGCGGTGATGTCGATGACCACGCCGTTCGCCCGGGTGGCGACCAGCTGCTCGGCCAGGTCTTCCTGGAGCTGGATGACGCTGTCGTCCTGCAGGTCGATCTGGATGGAGACAAACAGGGTCGACCCGAGCTTGAGGATCGGCACGCGTTCCATCAGGCCGGGCCGACCTTCAGCCCGGCGCGGCGCAACGCGTGCGCCAGCGCATCGGCCAGCGTCGCCTTGGTGGCGATGTCACCGAACTCGATACCGAGCGACACGATGGTCTGGGCCACCTGCGGCCGGATACCTGACAAGGTGCACTCCGCCCCGAGCAGGCGAGCGGCGTTCACGGTCTTGAGCAAGTGCTGCGCCACCTCGGTGTCCACGGTGGGGACGCCGGTGATGTCAAGCACGGCGTGATCGGCGCCGGTCGCCACCAGGGTCTCGAGCAGCTTCTCCATCACCAGCTGGGCGCGGGCCGAGTCGAGGGTGCCGACGAGCGGTACCGCGATGATGCCGTCCCACAGCCGGACCACCGGCGTGGACAGCTCCATCATGGAGGTGGACTGATCGGCGATGATCCGCTCCCTAGCGGTC
>Ga0187851_10003550_pt1 | contig 13053 bp, 7 predicted proteins | sample June2016WEW_6_10_FD_132997 | JGI IMG/M metagenome (GOLD analysis project Ga0187851, IMG submission 132997) | Peatland microbial communities from SPRUCE experiment site at the Marcell Experimental Forest, Minnesota, USA - June2016WEW_6_10 | ecosystem: Environmental > Terrestrial > Soil > Wetlands...
GCGTCATCCCAGATCGATAATCTTGCCCGGGTTCATCAGGTTGTGAGGGTCCAGCGCTCTTTTAATCGTGCGCATCACCTCGAGAGCCTCCCCGTGTTCCTCTTGCAGGTATTTCATTTTCCCAAAACCAATCCCGTGCTCTCCTGTGCAGGTGCCTTGCATTCGCAGGGCTCGCTTCACGGTTCGTTCCGCAAATTGGCTCCCTTCCTCGCGCTGAGAGGGAATATTCGGATCGAGCACGCACAGGACATGGAAGTTGCCATCGCCAACATGGCCGACGATGGTTGCCGGAAATGAAACCTGGGCCAGATCATTCTTGGTTTCGGTGATGCACTCCGCGAGTTGTGAAATGGGTACGCATACATCCGTGATCAGCACCTCTGCGCCCGGAACGAGGGCGTGGGTCGCATAGTAAGCGTTGTGTCTGGCGTTCCACAGCTCATCTTTATCTTCCAGGTTGGTCTTCCATTGAAATCCCTTGGAGCCATGCTCCTCGGCCAAAGACTGCAGCATGGTGGCCTGATCTTTCACGTCGCGGTCATTCATGCCGTGAAACTCGAAGAACAGGGTGGGCAAAACGGGGAGATCAATCTTCGAGTAGCGGTTGATCGCATCGATCTGCTTGTCGTCGAGAAATTCAACCCGCGCCACACCGATCCCGAACTGAATCGCTTCGATGACGGTTTCGACCGCGCCGCGTGTCGTCTCGAAAGCGCAGACGGCCACAGACGTCGTCTCTGGCAAGGGATGCAGCCGCAGCGTGATTTCCGTGATAACTCCAAGGGTCCCCTCGGAACCGATGAACAGATGGGTCAAGTCATAACCTGCAGACGATTTGCGCGCCCGGCTGCCCGTCTTGATCACACGGCCATCCGCAAGAACAATCGTTAGAGCCAGCACGTTTTCTCCCATCGTGCCGTAGCGCACAGCCGTGGTTCCCGAAGCGCGTGTCCCCGTCATTCCTCCGATCGTGGCATCGGCTCCCGGATCGACAAAAAAAGTCAGACCGGTATTGTTTAGCGCTTTCACGAGCTGCATGCGTGTCACGCCCGCTTCGACCGTCGCGTCACAGTCCTCGACGCTGACGCGCACAATCTTGTTCATTTCATGGAGGTCGATGCTGATACCTCCCCGTAAGGCGTTAACCTGGCCTTCGACGGAAGTGCCGGCCCCGAAAGGTACCACCGGAATTCGATGCCGGGCGCTGATTTTCACGATTTCACTGACTTCATCTGTGGTGCGAGGAAAGCACACAACATCCGGAAGTGCAGGCGGAAGATGAGACTCGCCATGGCTATGGTGTTCACGTTGCACGACCGCCGTCGTCGTCCTCGAGCCCAGCAACGACTGAAGCTCCGAAACCGCGGCTTCCAGATTCGCTAAGCCGGGTGGCGAAGATGGACTAGGAGACATAAATCGTCCCCCGTCCTAAGGAACTCAGTGATTCGTCGGTTGCAATCGCACTTACTGGCACGGGCTGCTCCTTAGCTATGACCGGTGGTGGCAGTGAGGTGTGTTCGATTCGCGCTGCCGCACTTAGCATCAGAAAATAAACTTCACACTGAGTTGGAGCTGGCGCGATGTCGTCGCGGTGCTTGTAATCTGGCCCGCGGTCCCGTTCGCTAGGACATTGCCTGTCGGTCCATATCCCGTGTAGAGATCCGCATTCGGGAAGCCGAAATTCGTGTGATTCGCCAGGTTGAAGATATCCAGACGCAGTTGAGCACTTGTGGCCTCTGTGATCCGAGTGCTCTTGGCAAGTGAGAAATCTACATCCCTGACGCCCGGCGCCACCAGCGTGTTTCTGCCCAAATCTCCAAAAACACCCACCGCCTGTGGCTGGAACGCCGACGGATTGAATCCGAAAACGCCACCCGGCGTAATGTGAACGCCAGTTGGATTGCTGCTGTATCCGGAAACCAGGTCGGGTCTTTCGGCATTGGCGGCCGCTCCGCCGGCGCCGACGTCAGCCCGATCAAATCCGTCGTAGACGCTATATGGAGTGCCCGAATGCACGCTCGAAATCAGACTCAGCTGCCAGCCTTCTTTCAGGCGGTTGCCGGAAAAGGGCAACTGGACAATGATGTTACTCGTCCAGTTTTGCCGCAGATCAAAATCGCACGGGCCATAGTCAACATTATGATTCGCGTTTCCCAGGTTTCCAGCCTGCAGACCAGCGGTCTGACCATTGGGGCCGATGGAATCGTTACCCGTATAGTAAGAGCCGTAGTCCAAGCATTTTGAATAGGTGTACGCGGTGCGAAACTGTACGTTTTTTCCGAATCCACGATCCAGCGCTACCTGTAAAGAGTTGTAGTTGGATGTTCCCACTGCGAAACGGTCGACGATATTGCTGAGATTAGGATTCACGGAAGGGCATCCCGCTGGATTCAGTCCATAAGCGCGCACAATCGTCCCATCCGAAAGAACTTGCGTTGGAAGACATGGGTTCGTTTCCTGGCCAATGAAAAGGTGGTTCGCTTTCGAGCCGACGTATCCCAGCGTCATTACCGTGTGCGGGAACACTTCCTGTTGCACGTTCAAGTTGTACTCCATGATGTAATCGTTCATCTTCGGGTTATAGGCCGTCTGCTGACCACCTCCAGGTAGCCCTGTCACGATTCCGCTGCCAAACGGGTTCGGTATCGAGGGAAACAAAATTTCGGTCACGTTGTAAACGGGCGGATTGAACAGATACGCGATGATTACTTGCATCTCGAGCGGCAGGTCCGCAAATGCCCCAAAGCCTCCGCGAAGCGCTGTCTTTCCGTTGCCGAAAACGTCGTACGCAAATCCGACGCGAGGTTCAAGGTTCCATTTCGTGATATTGTGCTCGAACGCTTGCGGCACATGGGTAAATCCCGTGTCGGTTGCGGGATTAATCAGGTTGTAGAGTTCATTATTCTTTTCCACCGGATTAGTTTCAAAGTCGTAGCGCAGCCCGAGATTGAGAACAAAACGGCGATTCAGCTGGAATTTATCCTGAACATAGGGCGAGAGATTGGTATGGCGCATGTCGCGTGTGGAATTGTTTGCGTCGGTGGGAACACCTACAAATGCCAAGGGCTGGTTTTGAAGAAACGACTGGAAAGGGGACTCGATTGACTCCCCCATCGCCGACAAGTAGATGCCGTCATAAACAACGCTTCCTCCATTGACGATGGGAATCGTGGCATCGATATAGTGCCTGACAACTTCCATTCCAAACTGCAAGGAGTGACGGCCTTTGGTCCACGATAACTGGTCGCGGAATGTGAAACGATTCACCAGTTCTTTCGCGGTATCGTTCCCTCCGATCGAACTCAACCCCGCAACCCCAATTGTGCCCTGAATGCCGGACCCTGGAACGATCAGGAGGTTCGGGTTATAGCGCGTCTGCACGTCGATATTCGACCTGACGAAAGAGAAGTGTCCGACGTTCAGGAGGGTCGGAGAGATCACCTTTCTTTCTTCGAATGTCAGATATTGGTTCCGTTGCGTGTCGTCATCGGTAATGACAGGGTTCGGAAGAGCGGTCAGCTTTGCCGCGTCGAATTCATAGCTCGCGAATAGAGAGTCGGAGGTGGAAAGATTATGATCCAGTCGAATGACGCCGTAATTTTCATGAAGCGGTTGGGAGAGCTGGGAGATGTTGTACGCGCTCCCGGTGTTGCCGGGAGTTTCGCCGCCATTTGGCACCGGGAATGCGTTCAGGTAGCTGGCAATATTTGGGTTGACCCCTACATTCGCCAGACCAGTCGTGGTATCGCAGGGCAGGCCCGGTACTTGAGCGCAGGGGAGGAGTCCGTTGCGAAAATTCTCATCGGGGACCGTCGTAGTCACCGGCACGGTGAGCGATTGCCACAAACCCTCGTAGTTGCCAAAGAAGAACGTCTTATTCCTCTTGATGGGACCACCCAAAGTGCCGCCGAACTGGTTGCGGTTGAACGGTAGCGTACCCGACGCGGGATCGAAGAAGTTGCGCGCGTCCATGGCGCTGTTGCGGGCAAATTCATAGGCCGATCCGTGGTAACTGTTGGTCCCAGACCGTATGGCCGCGTTTACGACTGCTCCATTGCCACCGTATTCCGCGGTATAGGTGTTAGTCAGCACCTCGAATTCCGCGATCCCATCCACGCCCAGAGTTGTTCCGACCAGATTTGCCCCGGTTCCGTTTCCCCAGACGCCGGCGGTGTCGGTCCCGTCGATCAAGAACAGCTCGCCTTGAGGCCGGCCTCCAGCGACAGAGAATCTTTGCGGAGATCCGAACCCGAATGGCACCAGAGTCGCGGCGCCTTCGGTGTTCTCCTGCGGTACGGGCTGGACTCCCGGAGTCAACAGGGTCAATTGCACGAAGTTGCGGCCGTTCAGCGGGAGGTCGCGAACCTGATTCTCGCCCACCAGCCAACCCACTGTACTCGTGTTTGTGTCCACCGTTGGAACATCCGCCGCCACTTCCACGCTTTCCGACACCTGCCCGACCGTCAGAGCAAATTGAACGGTGGCTTCCTGCCCCACCGTCAAAACAATCGGCCCTTGAATGCTCGTCTTGAATCCCTCCCGTTGGGCCTCGACCCGGTAGGTGCCGATGGGAAGGCTGGCGACGGTATAGGCTCCATTCGCATTCGTCGCCGACTGGGTTGACGTCCCCGTCTCGGTATTCGTGACGATAATCTTGGTGTTGGAGAGCCGTGCGCCCTGACTGTCTGAAACCGTCCCCGTGATCGTGGCCGTGCTGGTTTGCGCTTGCAGCGCAGGTTCTTCGACTACGACCAGGCACATAGCCAGGAACAGGTTCACCACGAGAAAACCCAAGACTGCTTTTTGCATATCGTCCACCGTAACTTGGTAGTTGCAGAGCGGCGTGGCCCCACACCGTCCGACAAGTTCCCATCTCCGCCGAGTGATGTCAATGCGCTGCTCAATTAGTTGAGAGCGTGGAGCATTTCCATCTAGGCAGAACAGGTCAGGAAGTTGATACGCTCAATATATTGAGCGAGCAATTGACACTATGGCGGCAGCAGACGATGCTAGCGAGCAGTCGAACGATGTGGGGCCCGCGCTCGTGATCTGGCGCGGAACTCGAACGGCTTCAATCTTGATTCAAGCGCGGCTGCGTTCGCCGGCTTCGGGCCCATGCGGGATCATTCAGTACCAGACGGTGTACCTTGCTCTTAACGCAGACTCTGGCACATCCGGAAGTGGCAACTGCCTTTCGCCGCGGTGTCCATGCTGGGGCGGTGGAAAGGGGTAGTCCCATGAAATCGGAACGCTCCACCAACTCGCTCGAGCGCGCTCTCGCGATCATGGAATTCGTCGCGCACAAGTCGGGCGGCCTCACGAACGCCGAGATCAGTGAACACTTTGGCGTCGCCACCAGCACGACCTCCTACATCCTGAGCCGTCTTGAGCGCGAGGGATATCTGCGGCGGGATCCGGAGAATGGCCGCTATGAAATGGGCCTCAAGATTGTCGCGCTCAGCCACGGCGCGCTGCGCGATATGGGACTGCGCCGCATCGCCGAACCCATCCTGCACAGACTGTCCGCGGAAACGAGGGTCTCAGCTTTGATCGGAATCCTTGAACGAGGCCGCGTCATGATTGTGGATAAGGTTGAAAAGCCAGACCTGGCCAAGATCGATATGGATATAGGTGTCCGGTACCCGGCACACTCGACCGCTTTGGGCAAAGTGCTGTTGTCGCATCTTCCCGAAAGTCAGCTCTTGAGCATGTTCGATCACTACAGGCTGGCAAAAACGTCTCCCAACACGATCGACTCGAAAAGCCGGATCCTCGCGGAATTGGAGTTGACCCGCAAGCAGGGATACGCAACCAGCGATGGCGAGCTTTTCCTGGGCATCCGCGCGGTCGCGGCACCGATTTTCGACGCGATGGGCGGAGTTCCCGCCTCTGTGAGCGTCACTGGCGTCACCGTTTCTCTCGAAGACACCCACATCATCAACAGTGTGAAAGTGGCAGCGCGGGAAATTTCTCGTCGTTTCGGTGCTGCCGAGCACACGTGAGCAACCCGGCACCTGAACTCCAATTGTTCGTCGTCCTAAATTCTTAAGGAGATCTGCATGACCCACCGGTTCCTTTGCGTCTTCTCATTCTTATTCTGCTTGATAACAGCGTCCTCGGCGGCGCAAGCCCTCGGCCAGGAAGCTTGTGAAAAACTGAAACAGCTGCGGCTGCCAGATACGACCATCATCTCCGCGGAGAGCGTTCCGGCTGGTCCCTTTGCTTTGCCTCCCGGCCAGTCTCCGATGAAATCGGTTGATATGCCGGCCTTTTGCCGGGTGCGCGGCGAGATCCGGCCCACGACCGATTCGCAAATCAAGTTCGAAGTCTGGATGCCCGCCGCCGGATGGAATGGAAAGTTTGAACAGTTAGGAAATGGTGGCCTGGCGGGAACGATCAACCTGTTTGCGCTCACTGGGCCCCTGAAGAAAGGTTTCGCCGCGGCCGCCACCGATGATGGACACCAGGGCGCGCCTACAGACGCTTCTTGGGCCATTGGGCACCCCGAAAAAGTGAAAGACTTTGGATATCGCGCCGTCCACGAAACGAACGTTAAAGCAAAGAGGATCATCGCGGCGTTCTACCAGAAGCCGCCGCGCTATTCATACTTTAGCGGCTGCTCCGAAGGCGGCCGCGAAGCGCTCATGGAGGCCCAGCGTTTCCCCGAAGACTTCAATGGCATTCTGGCGGGAGCAACCGCACATTATTGGACGCAGTTAATGGCCGCCTTTGCCTGGAATGCGCAGGCCCTGGGCGCGCCTGCCAGTTTTATCCCGGAACCGAAAAGGCGTGCTATTCAGGACGCTGCGGTGGCTGTATGCGGCAAGCAAGACGGCGTCGCTGACAAGTTCATCAAAGATCCGCAGCATTGCAATTTCGATCCATCCGCCTTGCTCTGTAAAGGGCCGGATTCCGACAACTGTCTGAGTGCTCCCCAGGTGGAAGCTTTAAAGAAGATTTACGCCGGGCCGCGAAATCCGCGCACCGGACAGCCGATCTCGCCGGGGTACGAACCTGGGGCAGAAGCTGAGCCGGGAATACCTGGAATCTCCTTCGCCAGCTATGTTTTTGGTGCTGGCCCCGGAATGAGCCTGGATTCCATGTTCTCGACTGCATTCTACGCGGGCTTCGTTTTCGAAAATCCAAAATGGAAGTTCACCGACCTGAACTTCGATAAGGACATCGCGACGGCTGAAGAAAAGGTCGGCGCGGCTTTAAACGCCGCCGATCCGGACCTCGCGCCTTTTCAATCCCATGGCGGGAAGATGATTCACTATCACGGTTGGAACGATGGCTCGCCGTCTCCGCTCCACTCCGTCAACTACTACGACCATGTGGCAGAAAAGATGGGAGGATTTCGCAAGACTCAGCAGTTTTACAGACTCTACATGGCGCCCGGTATGATGCATTGCGGCGCTGGAGAAGGGCCGAACATTTTTGGAAATCCGCTGGATTTCTCCCCTGCAAGCGATCCGGACCACAACATTTTTCTGGCTCTGCAGCGGTGGGTGGAAGAAGGCGTCTCCCCGGACAAGATCATAGCCACGAAATATCACGAAGACGATCCCACCAAGGGTGTGGAAATGACGCGTCCGCTTTGTCCGTATCCACAACAAGCGAAGTGGACCGGCAAGGGCGCAAGTTCGGATGCGGGAAACTGGGTATGCCGCGCTCCAGCGGGTGAACCTGTCCGGTAGATGGAACGCGACTTCGCCGATGCTTCGATGGTTTGCCCCGGCTGTGTGCCCGCGCCAGATAAGAACCCGAGTACTGTCGGGACCATTCGCTCGATGCAGTTTACGACGGCGATGTGGCCGCAGCCGTCATAAACCGCCAGCACCGACTGCGGCGCGGCGCGATGCATGGCTTCGGCAAGAGCGAGCGGGGTCATTCTGTCCTGCTTTCCCCAGGCAATTAAAATCGGCATTTTCAATTCCGAGAATCTATCGTCCAGCGTATCGGCTCCAGCCGTTATCGACTCTAAAGCGCGTCGTACAACCCACCCATTCTCCTTCGACCTTCGAATAAAGGCCCTAGCCAGGAATTCGGGCACCTTTGGTGGATGGGGCGTTACCAACGCCATCAACTGATTTACCTCTTCCGGTGTCTGCGGCGTGAAGAGAGCAGAATCGAAACTTAATTTGAACGCCATTCCGGCGCTGTCAAACAGCATGAGTCGGGTCACGCGCTGCGGCTGGTCTAGCGCGACCGCGGCCGCGATCCATCCGCCCATCGACACACCTCCCAGTGCAACGGTGTCCAGTTGTTGGGCGTCCAAAAACGATTCGACGAACTTCGCCTCTTCGGGAATCGAATAGGCGCGGTTGGCAGGTTTTGCTGACTGTCCATAGCCCAGCAGATCTAAGGCGTAAACGTGATAACCGGCGCGCACGAGGTAAGGTGCAAGTTTGCCCCAATCATTTTGCGCCTGCGACCCCAGTCCGTGGATAAGAACCACGGGTTTTCCCGCGCCGCCTTCAATGTAGTGAACGTTGAACCCATCGATCAGCATCGAGTGGCTATGAATTCCGGCGCGCAACAGTTGATACCGCGCGAGTGTTTCGAGGGCCCATAACGGTTCCAGCCAAAATGTAAGCCCGGAGGCAAAGACAAGGACTACCAGAGCGATCACCGACCGAACCATGATTCGGATTGCGGGATTGAATCTGCCGCCAAAGCTATCGTTCATCGGCGTCATGATGCATGACGCAAATACAAAAGGCAAGCGCGAGCACATTTGTTAACGATGAGTGCGGCGCGACCTGGTCATCGCCCGCTCGACGGTTAGAAGAGGGAAGGAATAGGGAGAACATCAACCGGATGCGTGGGTCGGGGAATTGGCGCCCTGAGCCCAAGGATTGCTGCAAGCTTTGCACAGCCCTCTGAATTTGCAACTGCGCGTAATCAAGAGCTCGGGCTCGGAGGCGCAAAATTGCAGCTTCTGATAGCTTAAGCTGCATCAAAGTGAGAGCAATCGTAAGCGCGTTTTCCAAAATCGGTAGAACGATAGCTCGCGGTCATCGTCAATGGGAGTTTGGTTTGTATACATAGTTATGACCTTCCTACCCCGCCTCATTATGCTGCCTCGCAACTGCAAGCTTAACCGGTATTCAACGACCAGACGCGCGAGCCGCTCCCTGGGGACAATTCAAGCGTCCCTCGCATTGCTGGTGCTGTTGTCGGTGGTGCATCCGGCCTTCGCGGCGAATCCTGACCTGGAGACTGTGCTGACGGGTTCGCGCCAGCGGATTGAAAAACTGGACTACCGCATAACCGGACGACTCACACGAGTGGAAGGTAATGGCAAGCGCACGAGCTACAAGTTTGTCGCCAAGGCTCACTGGTTTCCCGATGGCCTCCGTCTGCTATGCGAAATCTCAGGGCCTGGCTCAGAGAAGACGAGCCTTCTTCTGCATATGAACGCGAATGGGCACGTGACGATTGAGGCAGCACTTCCCGGCGAGAAAGCGGCCACCGTATTGCCATTCGAACGTTGGAACGACCCACTGGTGGGAACGGACTTCTCCTATGAAGACATGGTCGAGAGCCAGTTCTTCTGGAAGCACCAGGAACTGCTGGCGCCGGAGAAATACGGGGTGCGGGATTGCTTTGTGCTCAAGAGCATGCCCAGCTCTGAAGAACGGAGTCACTATGATTCGGTAACCTCCTGGATTGACCGCAGCATTTTATTCCCCGTGCATGTGCTGAAGACGGCTCACGGGACGGGACAGCAGAAGGAATTCATTTACTATGGCCTGCGGCAGGTCGGCGGCGATTGGTCCGCTTCGCAAGTGGAGGCAAAGCGGGAGGGCAAAACCGGTTCCTCGATCCTGGCAATCGAATGGGGCTCGGGAAAGGCACATCTTGGCCGCAAGGACTTTGAGATCAGCCAGTCCGGCGCTCCGGGAGCGAAAGTGAAATAAATGGGATCGGCTAGTCAGGCTGCTGCCAGGACGGGTCCTGTCACTCGAGCATCCGGCGGGTTCGCCGTCATGGCATAAGCTCCTGTTCAGGTGTTGAGGTGGCCCCATATAAGCCAAAGGGCCACCAGTTCCAGTCGCCAGCAAGTTGCAGGAGTGCCGGCCCGACCACCATCCGCACAACGGTAGCGTCAATGAAGACCGCCGCGGCGAGCGTAAAGCCGAGCATCTGAACGACCAGAAAGCTCCCCATGGTGAATGCCGTGAAGACGGCAATCATGATTGCTGCGGCACTCGTGATAAGGCCGGCCGTACGCGCCAGACCCTCGATTACCGCCGATCTCTCGGATAGACCGCGGCGCCGTTCTTCCAGGACCCGGGCGACAAGGAAGACCTCATAGTCCATGCTCAGTCCGAAGACGATAGCAAACGAGAGAATCGGAACAATCGGGTAGACGCTGCCCGTCGGTCCTTCGAGCCCAAAGAGTTTGCTTCCGTGGCCTTCCTGAAAAACGATAACTAAGGCACCGAATGAAGCCCCAACCGAGAGCAGATTGAGCAGGATTGCTTTGACCGCCGCAAATAAAGAACGTAGTCCGATCATGAGCGCCAGCAAGCTGCCCAATACCACGCCCACGATCACCCGGGGTAACTGCTGCTTTACTACCAGGTCGTAATCTGCGTCTTGCGCGGGAACGCCGCCCACGCGCAGCGCAGCGCCGGGGACACCCGTGATCGCCGCGACATCCGAGGAACGCACCTCGCGTACCCATCGTATCTGCTCGTTGGGCGTGAGAGCTGCGGTAGGCAGCAACTCGATCAAGGTAGCCCGCCCATCACTGCGAAGGAAACTCTTGCGGAACGCTTCCGGCACATCGTTAACAGCATCTGCAGAGTCAGACATCCCCGTGAGGGTCGGAAGAGACAAGACCTCTTGCGCTCTGGGGTCATTCTGGAAACTCTTCGTCAAGCGAGTAACGGCAAGCCAGCCCGCCGGCGAAAGCGGGGGAGACTGCGGCGGCAACTCCAAAACCACCCGGAGGGATTCCACGATCCCTGACCTTCCCATGCGCTGAAGCGTATGGAGTGCTCGCACCGACTCGGCTGCGGCCGGAAGCGAGTCGCGGTCGGGAATCCCGGGAGCGATTTTCCGTGCCTGGTATGCGAGGATCAGCAGCGGAATTCCGGCGACAAGCAGAGCGGTCCAAGGCCTGGTAGTTATGATGTTGCCCCACCTCACCCACCGCTCGCTGGCTGCGCACAGGCTGGCTCGCGTATCCAATTTTTTGGTTCGAAGGCGCACCCTCGCGTCGTCGATGCGATGACCCAGCAGACCAAGCACCCAAGGCAGAATGAACCTGCACAACATGATGCTCAAAACGGTTACCAACAGGCCCGCGATTCCGATGGAACGCAGTTCGCTGATGGGAACAGTCAGAAGTGCTGAAAATCCGATGGCCACGGTTGTAGCCGAGATTAGCAGCGTTCGCCCCGCTTGGCCCGCAGCAATATCGGCAGCATGACCGGGATCATATCCCTCGGCCAGTGCTTCCCGAAACCGGCTCACCATCAGCAGTGCATAATCAATGCCTAAGCCAAGACCAAGCATCGTTGCCAGATTCTGCACCAGAATCGAGAGATGCAGATAATGTGAGAGTAGCGCGGCCGCACCCAGGGCCATCGAGATTGAGAGGATTCCGACCCCCAGCGGCAGTAGCGCAGCCACTACACTGCCGAAGGCGAGCACCAGCAGCACGAGAGTGACCGGCATCGCCCGCTTCTCGGCATGGGTGACGTCATCCGCACTGACCTTGCGAAGATCGAAGGTAAGTGGCGTTTCGCCCGTGATCTCAAGTTTGATATTGGGATATTGCGATTTAAGCTGACCCACCATCGAGTCTGCTTTTTCTCTCAGTTTGGGAACCAGCGCCTCGACGTTGTCATTACTATCATGCGGGTCTAACCCGACGATGATCAACGCCCCGCCATTGTCCCCGGTGAATGATGGATCCGGCCAATCCAGACTTGAGACGGCACCCGACACCCCTGGCATACTGCGCAACGAACTGGTTAAGAAGCCCAATACATCCGCGCCTTTTGCTGAATCGATATCGGGAACACCGCTGATCACCAAAACCAGACGGTGGGCGTACGGAGACTGGAACCGCTGCGCCAGTTCAAGATCGACTTTTTCGGATTCTCCGCCCTTGATGTGAACAGCCGTCTCCAGACGACGTTCAACTTTGTAGGAAAAAGGCAGCAGCGCAAGCGCCATCACAAACCCCAACATCGCCAACCAGAATCGGCGGCGAGGCTCATCATGGCCAATCTTCAAGCTCGGCATCACCATGGGAGATCCACGTCGTTTGTTAATGTGCTTCTCAGACCAATGCAACGATTTCGGTCATCGGCCCATCCATGATATACGGTCAAACTGCACGTTCATTGGAGTTCGGCTTTGGCCGATGCGGGGAACTGCCCGCTAAGCCCTTATCAATCGAGGGTGGGGGTGACGATTGTGGCCCCGGTCGGCAGGAAAACCCGTGGATCATGGCACCCGCTGGTCCCGATGAACTTTCGTGGGGAGCCATTACTGGAAAAATAGAAAACTTTCGGCGAGCTACAATGACTCTGTGCGAAAAATCGGTTTTGTCGTTGTGGCTGTCGCAGTTCTATCGTCCGTTTTATTTCTCTTGGCACGATCAACCCCTCCGTTTGTGGAGTTGACTTCTTCTCTTTCAACACTAGGCCAGGCCACGCCCTTAGTCGTCCACGTACGCGATCCCCATGGAGTTCGTGGGATCGCGGCCTTTGTCGAGCAAAATGGCATCCGATATCGGGTTTGGGAAACCGCGCGACCTTCGCCACAAGCCGATAGCACATGGAACCTTACGGTGGGCGTCAATACCACGCCCGAACTCAAAGATGGCCGCGCCAAACTGATCCTGGACGTCACTTCGGGTGGCTTGCTTCGGAAGACGGCTCATCTGGAACGCGAGGTGACAGTCGTAACGCGACCACCTGTACTCAGCGTCGATCCCGATCAGCACTACTTATATCTCGGCATGGCGGATCTGGCGACCTTCAACGTTTCCGGTACGTGGACGGACGCCGGTATTCGTGTTGGCGATCA
>Ga0187851_10003552_pt1 | contig 13049 bp, 8 predicted proteins | sample June2016WEW_6_10_FD_132997 | JGI IMG/M metagenome (GOLD analysis project Ga0187851, IMG submission 132997) | Peatland microbial communities from SPRUCE experiment site at the Marcell Experimental Forest, Minnesota, USA - June2016WEW_6_10 | ecosystem: Environmental > Terrestrial > Soil > Wetlands...
ATCCCACTTAAGGTAACCATACAAAATTGCTGTGAATCGTCAAGCCTAAAACACCAAAACGGTTTTAGAATTTCAAATCGGGTTTGCCACACCTGAAGGCGCGCTAAAAATAGAATTCAGCGCTGGCATCCCATTACAATTTTTTGCCTTTCGCAAAGCCGCTTGTCAGTAATGACCGGTGGTCGGCGATATGAAGCAGAAAGTCCCGTCGTACGTGAACGAAACAATTTCCACATAGACGGTGTCAAGCGCCGTGGCCATTTGTTGCAACAAATTGAGCATGTCCGAAGGCAACGGAGAAACCAGGCCGGTTGCAGGATTGAATTGATTCCCCTCACCGACCACGTAAGGCATCGTGGCGCTGTCTGGTCCGGCGAGAGCGATCAGCACGGAATGTTTTAAAACCGCACACCATCCGCTCGCGTCTATTTCAAACAGTGTGCCGCGCACACCGGCGATGCCGTTGGGAATTTTAATGAGATATTGGGACGCGGCAGAAAGTTTTCTGACACTGCAAAAAATACGGCCCTGCTTCAAATCCAGTTCCGTGTCACTGACGGCGTCCACGCCGGTGTCCAAAATGGTCAACGTATCAATCGCCAGCATGGTGTCGCCCGTCATGCGGACCATGTTCTGTTCGACGGAAGGTTTGTAATCAATCAAACCACGAATGTTGGCGTCCGGTGCCGGGCCGATCCGGTCAGGCCATGGCGAGGCCTGCGGCATTTCAACGGTTCTGCCGAGCACCATGTCCACTGTGCCGTTGTGACCCGTTTGAAGGATGCTTCCCGGGCCCAGCATTTTCCCGGCAAGAAGTGGATGCCAGCTCCCGTCGCCCAGCGAATATCTGGCTTCACCCTGGATGCGAATGATGGTGGCGACGCCTGGCGTGAGGGTTTGGGCGGAAACGGCAACGGCCAGCACGAGCATCGTGCCGCACATGATTGCTGAAAGCATGTTTCTCATGATTGCCTTTTAGAAACTGTCGTGAGTCGCTAATTTCGTGCCACAACAAATGCGGAAATTTATGTTTCATAAGATTGTAGATGTAATCTGTTCATTTATAGCGAGTTACGATTGTGTTGAGGTTTGTCTCATCGAACGCACCGGCGGTTAATGTCTGAAAATCGGGTTTGTCGTGTGCGATGATTACACAGACCGGCAAACATCAAGACGAAGTCAAAAATGAGAACCTTTCCCCTGCCCTATTCCCAAACTTGGGGATCAGTTCTTAATCCGGTTAAGCGAATTGACGATTTTCCGTTGGAGCCAGCGCGGCGTGATGCGGATCAGAAAAATGAGAATATGATTTTGCAGTCCGGGAATTGCCAGCACCCGGCCCTTGCGGAAGGCGCGGTGTCCGCAGCGGGCAACCTCTTCCGCCGACATTTTGGGCGCCTTGAACTGCCGCTCGTTTTTGCCGCGCGCGACATTGCCAAAATTGGTCGCAGTTGGGCCGGGACACAATCCCGTCACGCTCAATCCCGTGCCGGCAAGCTCCCCGGCCAGCGCCTCGGTGAATGACAGCACAAAAGCCTTGGTTGCAAAATAGACCGCCATGCCCGGACCGGGCACAAACCCGGCAACCGAGCCGACGTTCAGCACGCCGCCGCGTTTGCGCTCGATCATTCCGGGAAGGAACAACCCGGTCAACTCCGTCAACGCCGCGACGTTGACCTGGATCATTTCCAATTGCCGCCGCAACGGTAATCCGTCAAACGCGCCATGCGCGCCGAAGCCGGCATTGTTCACCAAAACGTCCACCGTCACGCCGGCCTTTTGCAATTCGTTGAAAACGCGGGCCGGGGCTTCGGGCCGGGAAAGGTCGGCGGTCAAAACCATGACCTGGATTCCATGCTTTCGGCGCAATTCATCAGCGAGGGATTGCATCGCCCCGGTATTGCGAGCGACGAGAACCAGACGGCTTTTGTCCGCCGCGAAACAGCGCGCCAGTTCCAAGCCGATGCCCGACGAAGCGCCGGTGATCAAAACCATTTCACCGTTGGTCGCGCTCATCTGGTTGTGACCATTTACTGGTTTCCCCATCCGAACCGGCTGGTGATTGGCCAATAAACGAAGAAGGATTTGCCGATGATGCTCGTCGCCGGAAAATCGCCCCAGTATCGCGAATCAAGACTGTTCATTGTGTTGTCACCCATCACAAAATCGCAATCCGGCCGAATCTGAAACTCGCTGCCCGGTGAAAGGTTCTGCATCATTGCATGGCCGTAGTATTGGTTGTCTTGATAGGCCAAAACGTTTGCATGGGCGGGCGGATTGGAGAATGAGTAAAGATTCTCAAAATGTGGTGTTGACGCCGACAGCGGCCTGCCGTTCACCATCAGATGTCCAACCGGCACCGTTGTCCCGTAAGGCGGGGCGCCGGCAACGTCATAATTTTTTGCCAGCGACAGGGAATCCCCGCCGAGACCCACCAAACGTTTGATGTAAAATTCGTCTGGCGGGATGTTGAATCGTTCCCTGCCCTCCTCGGGAATTCCCGCCGTTGCAAACACCACAATTTCACCGCGATCGGGCTTGCGGAAATTGTAGGTAAACCTGTCCACGAACAAATGGTCGCCGGCACTGGCCTTCATTTTCACAAGGTCCTCGCCTTTGTGATACACGCGTTCCGGATTCAAAAGATGTTTCATCATCAGGCCGGACCGGTAGTCCATCGGCTCTTCGCCAAAGTCCGGTGGAAGCCACATCGTGTGCGCCACGCCGCCAATCCAGATGGTCTGCTTGATATTGAAAATCAGGAACCGCCGCATCGGACTGATGTCAGTAATCGGCCCATCGTTCTGCGCGACGACATGAACGTAGGAAATTCCCTGAAACCATTCCTTTAACCGTTCCCAGCCGTCGGGAATCGTCAGGGTGTTTTGCAACTTAAACTGCCTGTCAATTTCGGTCTGAATTTTGGCTTTGTCCTCGAAGCCGGCGTTGATTTCGCTCGTGACACGGGTGAAGTCAGGCACCGAGGTGACGCCGTAAAGCGTCGGCTGCATCGAGCCGGTGGGGATTTTGAACGGCTGCAGGAAGAACGTGCGGATGCCCATCGCCGCGGCAATCGCGACGAGCAGCACCTCGACGTTTTCGCGCCACACAGGGTGTGGATACGGTTTGAGCCATTTGTTGGCTGCAAATTCAAGTTCCTCCGACTTGATCCGGATCTTGCCCGGGTTTTTGCTCTCGGCAATCGTCTTTTGCAATTCGTTCATCGCGGCGGTCACCGCGCCCAGCGCCAACGGCGATAGCAAATCGCGTTGCGCGGAAAACAGGCGATGAACGTGCTTGCGCATCGCGCACGCCTCGCGGACGGCCTTGGAAGTGAGCCAGCGAAAAATCATTTTCATGCCTTTAATACTTCGATGAATGCTTCCTGCGGGATGTTCACGCTCCCGATGGATTTCATGCGCTTTTTACCTTCTTTCTGCTTCTCAAGCAATTTCCGTTTGCGGGTGATGTCGCCGCCGTAACATTTTGCCGTCACGTCCTTGCGCAGCGCGCTCACGTGCTCGGACGCGATGATTTTGCCGCCGATGGCCGCCTGGATTTTCACCTGGTACTGCTGGCGGGGAATGACTTCCTTGAGCTTTTCTGCCAGCGCCCGTCCCCTACCCTCCGCTTTTGACCGGTGCACGATGGACGAAAAAGCGTCCATCACCTCGCTGTTTACCAGCATGTCCAGCTTGATCATGTCGCTCTCGGCGTAACCTGCGTGTTCGTAATCCATCGAGCCGTAGCCGCGCGTCAGGCTTTTGATGCGGTCGTGGAAATCAATCAGGATTTCGTTCAGCGGCAGCACCGTTGTCATCATCACGCGCCGCGCGTCCAGCGTCTCCGTGTCGTCCAGCGCGCCGCGTTTTTCGGAAATGAGCGCCATCATGTCGCCGATGTTTTCGTTCGGGCAGATGATGAACGCCTTCACGGTCGGCTCCTCGATTTTCAGGATGTAATTCGGTTCCGGCAGGAACACCGGGTTGTCAATCTCCTTCATCGTCCCGTCCGTCATCGTCACGCGGTAAATCACGCTCGGATAGGTTGCGATGATGTCCATGTCGTATTCGCGCCGCAGCCGTTCCTGCACGATTTCCAGGTGCAAAAGGCCGAGGAACCCGCACCGGAAACCAAATCCCAGCGCCACGCTCGTTTCCGCCTGATAGACAAACGCCGAGTCGTTGAGCTGCAATTTGCCCATGGCCACCTTGAGATGCTCGTAATCCGCCGTATTGATGGGATAAATCCCGCTGAACACCATCGGATGGATTTCCTTGAAGCCCGGCAACGCCTCCGACGGCCGCCGCGTGTCCGTGATGGTGTCGCCCATCTTCACTTCCTGCGGGCTCTTGATGTTGGCCGTGATGTAGCCCGTCTCGCCCACCTCCAGCTTTTCGCGGACGTAGGGCTTTGGATTAAAGCTGCCGACCTCCTTCACTTCGACCGTTTTGCCCGAATGCAACAGCTTCACGAGCTGACCCGCCCGCAACTCGCCGTTGAACACGCGCACGTGGGTGACGACGCCTTTGAAGGTGTCGAAATACGAATCGAAACCCAGCGCCTGCAACGACGGCGCGCCCGTCGGCTTCGGCGGTGAAATTCGCGCGACAATCGCCTCCAGGATTTCGTCAATGCCGATGCCTTCCTTCGCGCTGCACGGAATCGCCGTGTCGCCGGGGATGGCCAGGATATCTTCGAGTTGCTGCCTGGCCTGGGCGACGTTCGCGTGCGGCAGGTCAATCTTGTTGATGACCGGGATGATTTCGAGGTTCTGTTTCATCGCCAGATGAACGTTGGCGACCGTCTGCGCCTCCACGCCCTGTGCTGCGTCCACGACGAGCAACGCCCCTTCGCAGGCGCTCAGGCTGCGCGACACCTCGTATGAAAAATCCACGTGCCCCGGCGTGTCAATCAGGTTCAGCTCGTAAGTTTCGCCGTTTTTGGCCATGTAAAGCATCGTGACCGGATGAGCCTTGATGGTGATGCCACGTTCCTTTTCGAGGTCCATCGAATCGAGCAACTGGTCTTCCATGTCGCGCGTCGAGATCGTGCCGGTGCGATGCAGCAGGCGGTCGGAAAGCGTCGTCTTCCCATGGTCAATATGGGCGATGATGCTGAAATTGCGGATATGCGCCGTGTCCATCCCGTGTGTTTCTTAATCGTAATCTTAATCCCGTTCTTGAGCTTAATCTCAAATCGGTCACGGTAGGATAACTGGAATGCGGATGAAGAAAAGGAAATTTGCCGGCAGAACGCGGGATTAAATCACGAAAACACGAATTTCCAGCCCTCAAAAAGGTCTTGCCTGCGGCATGTCGTTTGCTATATTGCAAACAGTTTGCAATACAAGAGGTGCAAAATAAGTCGCCGGATGCGGCAACGTTTATATGCTGCAACCGGATTCCTGTCGCTGGCGATATGGCTGTTCCTGGCGGCGGCTGAAATCCATCCACCGCTCCATGCGTGGCTGCACGGCGGCTCAATTCCCGACGACGACGATTGCGCCATCGTCGCCATCTCGCACGGGAAAGTTGATTCCGTTGCCTGTGATGCGCCCGCCGTCGTGCCGGTGGTTTGGATTGAAATTGTTCCGCGAATCGAATTTTCTGTTTTCCACACGGCCATGGCATTCCTCCCTGATGGCCGCGCCCCGCCCCTTTTCCACGTTGCCTCCTAATTCGTCGGATTTTGGCGGTGCAATGCGCATCGTCTGAAATTCTTTTCGCAAAAAATTCTTTGTGTACGCCACATGGCGTTTCACAAGGCGCGAGTCCTGAAAAATTCGCGGAAGTGTTTTGGAGACTTTAACCATTGAAATTTATGAAAGCTTTTGCAAAGAAAAAAAATAGAGATCGCAGGAAAAAGTATTGGGCGGTGATTTCCGTTGCGGCGTTGTCCTGCGGCGGCCCTGTACTGGCGCAAACGAACAGCGTGACCGCGGCCAGTTCCCCGGCAACGGGTGGCACAACCAACGTCACCCAGCTTGGCAACATCACCGTCGTCGGAAAATTGGACCAGGCGCGGGACCAGATCATTCCCGACCTGGGCGCGACGGCGCATACCTTCAGCAAGGAGCAGATTGACACCCTGTCGCAGGGCGCCAACGCGCCATTCAACGAAGTCATCCTGCGCGCGCCGGGCGTGGCACAGGATTCGGCGGCGAACGGCGATCTGCATGTTCGCGGCGAACATGCAAACCTGCAATATCGCATCAACGACGTGTTGTTGCCGGAAGGCATCACGGGATTCGGGCTGGAGCTTGACCCGCGCTTTGTGGAATCCATGCAGCTAATCACCGGCTCGCTGCCGGCGGCTTATGGTTTTCGCACCGCCGGCGTCGTGGACATCCACACGAAAAGCGGCGCATTCGAAAATGGTGGCGAGGCGGAAATGTACGGCGGCAGCTACGACACGTTGCGGCCAAGTTTTGAATACGGCGGCACCCAGGGGAAATGGAATTACTTCATTGACGGCAGTTATGATCACAACGCGCTTGGCATCGAAAATCCCACAGGCAGCAAGAACGCCATTCACGATAACACCGATCAATACAAGATGTTCCTGTATGGGTCTTACATCATCGATGACACCAGCCGCATCACCGTGATGGGCAGCGCGTCCTACAGTAATTTTCAGGTTCCCAACACGCCGGGATTGCAGAACGATCCGGCCAACTTCTCCGCACCGGGCGGCGCGCCGTGGTATTCCGGTGGTGGAATACCGACAACTTTTGATTCGGCGACCTTGAACGAAAACCAGAACGAACAAAATTATTACGGTGTTGTGACCTATCAGAAATCGGCGGGCGATTTGAATTATCAAGCCTCCGTTTTTGGTCGCAACAGCAGCGTGCATTTCACGCCTGATCCGGTTGGTGATTTGTTCTTCAACGGCGAGGCCAGCGACGTGGAACGCGATCTTTACTCCGGTGGAATCCAGATTGACGCCAGTTATGAGTTGAACGACAAGCACACGTTTCGCGGCGGTATTATTTTGCAGGACACAATGGTCCAGGCCGATGCGACGACAACGGTATTTCCGGTGGACGGCAGCGGGAATCCCACCGGCGGGCCGTTGCCGCCATTTGTGAACAACAATACGCTCCACGGCATCTTTGCCGGCATCTATGCGCAGGACGAATGGAAAATCCTGCCCAAGGTCACGCTCAATTACGGCGCGCGTTTCGACGAGTTTTACGCGTCGTTCGACCACGAAAACCAGCCCAGTCCGCGCGTGAACCTCATCTACCAGCCGACGGATTGGACGACGTTGCACGCGGGCTATGCGCGCTATTTCACACCGCCGCCGGTTGAAAATGTGCCGGCGGGAAACGTGTCCCAATTCGACACCCCCATTCTCACGTCAGGCTCGACCGGAAATGACACCGACAGCGGGGTCAAGGCCGAGCGCGCGAATTATTTCGACGCCGGCATTTCGCAAAAAATCACGAAGAACCTCCAGGTCGGCGTGGACGGCTATTACAAAACCGCCCGCAACCAGCTCGACGACGGTTTGTTCGGACAGACACTCATCCTCTCGGCGTTCAACTACGCCAAGGGCAGGATTTATGGCGTGGAATTCACCGGCAGTTACAACAAAGGCGGTTTCTCCACCTATGCCAACCTCGCCTATTCGGTTGCGCAGGGTGAAGATTGGAATTCGGCGCAGTTCCTCTTCGGGCCGGGTGGCACAGGCACACCGTTGGGCTATGTCCAAAATCATTGGATATATCTGGACCACGATCAACGTGTCACCGGCTCCTTCGGCGCTGCTTACACCTGGAACGAATCCTCCAAATCCAGCACGCGCATGTACGTGGATGCGCTTTACGGCAGCGGTTTGCGGCAGGATGGCGGCGTAATTCCCGGCAGCAGTCCGGCCGCTCCTATTCCCAATGGTTCGACGGTCCCGGCGTATTTCTCAGTGAACGTTGGCGCGGAGCAAAGCTTCAAAGTTGGCAGGAGCCAGTTTTTGAAGGCCCGCTTGGATGTCGTGAACCTGACCGACAACATCTATCAACTGCGCAGCGGCTCGGGCGTCGGCGTCAACGCCGCGCAATACGGTGAACGGCTTGGCTTCTTCGGTTCGTTAAGTTATGTCTTCTGAATTGTTCCTCTGATGAACAACATGGATGCAAATCGAATCTCGACTGGCTACGAGTTGAAAGACGAACTGGCCCGGTTTTGCCACCGGGATCGCAACCAGCGACTCGCCTGGGCGAATTCGGTTTGCATCCTTTTTTTCCTGATTGGCACGTTGGTTCTTTGAGCTATGCGTATTGATATGATTCAACAATTTACCAGCGACAGCCCCACAAGTGGCTGTCACCGGAATTTGTTCGTGAACAATATCGGAGCGTTTATTCACAAGATTTGTCAATTGTGCGACACTTGTGCATCTGGTATTACGTTTTTATATGAACGTAACACCATTTTCCGAATTGGGACGCATCACCGCCAAATTCGTGCTGACAGCGTCCATAATCACCGGAAACGTCATGGCTGATGAAACCACAAATTCGCCGGCGGTGACTGCTGCCGCTGGTACCACAAACGGAAATGGCACCATCCATCTTCCGGGCATGGTCGTGCTGGGGCGGCAGGACAGTCTGCTTGGTATTGCGGATTCGGCCACGCAAGGCACCACCGGCGCGGCGCAGCTTGCAGACCGTCCGATTCTGCGCAGCGGAGAAATTCTCGAAACCGTTCCCGGCGTCATCATCACGCAACACGCGGGAGGCGGGAAGGCGAACCAGTATTTCCTGCGCGGCTTCAATCTGGATCACGGCACGGACTTCGCAATCTTCCTCGACGACATGCCGCTTAACCTGCCGACGCACGCGCATGGCGAGGGTTACTCCGACATGAACACGGTCATCCCGGAATTTGTGCAGCGCGTTAATTATGAGAAGGGGCCTTACTATGCGGACGTGGGCGATTTCGGCTCGGCGGGCAACGCGCATCTGGTTTTTTACAAAACGCTGCCGCAGGATTTTGTCACGCTCGAAGGAGGCATGTATGGCTATGAACGCGGCGTGTTTGGCGTTTCGCAAAGAGCGGGCACGGGCAACATTCTTTACGGCGGCGAGGTGTATCATGATGACGGGCCATGGACGCACCCGGATGATTACTGGAAGTTCAACGGCATTCTAACTTACAGCCAGGGTGATGACGCAAACGGCTTCAGGGTCACCGCGCGCGGCTATCACGGTGAATGGAATTCGAGTGACCAGATTGCCTCCAGCTTTGGCCGGACGAATTTCTTTGGGGCCATCAATCCGACCGATGGCGGCAACTCCCAGCGTTACAGCCTTCAAGCCGAATGGCATCGTGCGGATGCCAATTCCGAGACCAAAATCACGGCCTACGTTTTTTACTACGATCTCGATTTGTTTTCCGACTTTACCTATTTTCTGGCGGACACGAATCGCGGCGACCAGTTTGAGCAGCAGGACCGGCGCTGGGTGGCCGGCCTTGACGCGCATCATGCGCTGTTCAACCAGTGGCTCGGCCGGAACGTGGAAAACACATTCGGTTTGCAAGTCCGCAATGACTGGATTGACAACGGACTTTACCAAACCGAAGACCGTGTGCGCGTGGACAAATTGGATACGGACACCGGCGGTCTTCCCGCCGTCCTTCCCGCCGACACGGACGTAAATGACATTTCGGACACGCAAGTCGGACTTTATGCGGAAAATAAGATCCAGTGGGCGGAAAAGTTCCGCTCCGTCGCGGCGCTGCGCGGCGACCTGGATTATTTTAATGTCACCAGCCTGACCAACCCGACCAATTCCGGCACCGCCTCCACTTTTCTTCCCAGCCCGAAATTGAGTTTGATTTTTGGGCCGTGGAAGAAGACAGAACTTTACGTGCAAGGCGGTTTCAGTTTTCACAGCAACGACGGACGCGGCGCGACGCAGACACAGGAGCCGATCTCGGCGGACAATCCGTCCGGCGACGCGACCGCGAGAATTCCCGCCTTGATCCAAACCAGAGGCGCGGAAATCGGCGTGCGCACGCTGATGGTTCCTAAGCTCCAAAGCACGGTTTCGTTGTGGTATTTGCACAGCGATTCTGAACTTGAGCAGGATGGTGACACCGGCGGCACTGTTGCTTCACAACAGCCGAGCGATCGTTACGGAATCGAGTGGGCGAATTACTACGCTCTGACCAGGCATCTTGCACTTGACCTTGACGCGGCAGATTCCATCGCCCGTTTCACTTCGGTGGATGCGGCTGATGCAGCACCCGGCAGTCCAGGCGGTGATCATGTGCCCGAAGCGGTCGGGCTTGTGATTTCATCGGGCGTCACGCTGCAAGATTTCCATGGATTTTCGTCAAGTCTCCGGCTGCGCTACTTTGGCCCGCGCAATTTGACCTCGGATGGTTTGTATAAATCCAGCGAAACCATTCTGCTCAATGCAGAAGCCGGCTGCCAAATCAACAAAATGTGGCGCGTCTCAGCCGAAATTCTGAACCTGCTTGATCGGCGCGACCATGACATTGATTATGCCTATGAATCACGCGTGACGCCTTCGGCGCAACCGGCGTTTCAAAGTGTTTTTCACCCCGTCGAACCCATACAGTTGCGGGTCGGGCTGACCGCTCGCTTTTAGAAGGTTGAACAACATGGATGCAAATCGAATCTCGACTGGCTACGAGTTGAAAGACGAGCTGGCCCGGCTTTGCCTTCCTCCGGCGGACGGGGATCGCAACCAGCGACTCGCCTGGACGAATTCGATTTGCATCCTCTTTTTCACCATCAGAAATGCCCGTGAAACGGTTCGCCGCTCCCACCACCGGTCCGCAGGTCATGTCAGCGCAATCCGCGTCGCCGGTTGGGCTGCGAATAACTCAGCCATATATTGTTCCACGTCCGGCCAAAAATGCTTGACGACTCCCGGCACAAAATGTAACACAAGCTACATGTTGTTTTCAATACTACGGTCGGCGCCACGTTCGACGGGCGCGGCGGCAACGGGCTTGTTCCTTTTGGTTGTGGACACGACATCCCTCCCGGCAGAGGGTCTTCAGCCGCCGGGTTCGCCGGCGCCTTCCATCAACGCGGTCACAAACGCCGCTGCGCCTGTCAATTCATCAAATCCGCCACCAGCCGGTTCAAACACTCCACCGCCCACCGTAGCCGTTGGAAGCGCAACGAATCTTCCCACGCAGCTTGGCAACATAACTGTGACCGCCGACCTTGACGCGGCGCGCGAGCAGATCGCGCCCAGTCTGGGAGCGGTCACCTACAAAATCGGCGCGAACCAGATTCAGTCGATCAGTCAGGGTGAAAATTCCCCCTTTCAGCAGGTACTGCTGCATGCGCCGGGCGTGGTGCAGGAGGAATTCGGGGAGATTCATGTCCGCGGGGATCACGGCGACGTGCAATACCGCATCAACGACGTTTCGCTGCCGGAGAGCCTCAACGGTTTCGGTCAGGAAATTGATCCGCACCTGATCAATTCCGTCACGCTGATCACAGGAACGCTGCCGGCCCAGTTTGGCGACCGCACGGCTGGAATCATTGACGTTACCACCAAGACGGGTTCCCAACTCAATGGCGATGAAGTTTCGCTTTACGGCGGCAGTTACGATACCATACATCCTTCCGGGTCATTCGGCGGCACGACGAGCAATCTGGATTATTTCATCACCGGCTCCTATTTGCACGACAATCTCGGCATTGACAACACAACTTCCAGCGGCAATCCGCTGCATGACATTACCGATCAGGAAAAATTCTTTGGCTATTTCTCCCATAATTTCGACAAGAGCAGCCGGTTGACCTTGCTGTTGAGCGGTTCTTACTCGGATTTTGAAATTCCAAACACTCCGGGACTTTCTCCGAACTACATGAACAGCGAGAACAGCATTCCGGCTGATTCGTCCAACATAAATGAAAACCAGAACGAGCAGAACTACTATGCCGTGCTCTCCTATCAGAAATCCGCAGACAATCTTTCGGCGCAAGTTTCTGCCTTTACCCGATATACCGACCTCCGGTTTAGTCCTGATCCGGTGCAAGACCTGCTCTTCAACGGCAACGCGGCTCAGGTGGACAACAGTGATTTCGCAAATGGGCTGCAAGCTGATGCGTCTTACACCTTGAGCGATCACCACACCATCCGTGCCGGGATGCTGGCAACTTATGACATCGAACGACTCAATAACATGTCCACCGTCTTTCCCGCCAGTTCACAATTCGCTCCCAACCCCTCCGACAACAACCTGCCCGGGTCAACACCACAATCGTCAACCACGCCGGAAACGATAATTGCCAACGGTGGCAACAGCGGGTTGACCGCCGGCATTTACTTGCAGGATGAGTGGCAATTGAACGACCAGCTTGTCCTGAACTATGGCGTGCGTTACGACCGCTTTGATGTTTCGTTCGATCACGAAGACCAGATCAGTCCGCGCGTAAATCTGGTCTGGCAGATTGACGATGCCACTTCCGCTCACATCGGTTATGCGCGTTATTTCATGCCGCCGACGTTGCAATATATTCCACCGTCAACCGTCCAGGCATTTGAATACACCACCGACGCGCCATTCAATGAGCGCGACGATCCTCCAAAAGTCGAACGCGATCATTATTTTGACGCCGGTATTTCCATGCAGATCACGAAACCCTGGCAAATCACCCTGGACACTTTCTGCAAGCTGGCCAAAAATCTCCTCGACGACGGACAGTTTGGCACCGCCGTCATTCTCAATAATTTCAATTACACGTCCGGCACGGTTTATGGCGCGGAGTTCAGCAGCATCTGCAAACAAGGCCCCTTTTCGGCGTATGGGAATTTTTCCTATGTCCAGACTTGGGCAAAAAATATTGACTCGGTCGAAAATGAATTCCCGAACAACGAGCTGGCTTACCTGTCCGCGAATTCCGTCCAACTGGACCACCAGGGCCGATTCACCGGTTCGGGCGGCGTTTCTTATGTGCTTCTGAAGAACACCCGCCTCTATACCGATCTCCTCTATGGCAACGGCCTGCGCGCCGGGTTTGCGAATCTCGATAAACTTCCCGCCTATTGGACG
>Ga0187851_10003554_pt1 | contig 13046 bp, 12 predicted proteins | sample June2016WEW_6_10_FD_132997 | JGI IMG/M metagenome (GOLD analysis project Ga0187851, IMG submission 132997) | Peatland microbial communities from SPRUCE experiment site at the Marcell Experimental Forest, Minnesota, USA - June2016WEW_6_10 | ecosystem: Environmental > Terrestrial > Soil >...
CGCAATCACCGCCTCGTTGGCTTCCAGAAGGTCCAGATACCGACGTCCCATCTTGGCAGCGACCTTGAATCCGACATGCAGCAGCTGGCGCACGCTGGGATTGTAGACCGGGTCGTCTTCCACGTGCCGCAGTGCACTGGTGAATTGCTCCGATGTCCAGCCCCGCACCTCTTCCCCTGAGGGCAGCCTCGCCGGATCGATGTCGATCACCGTCGCGTAGGGCGCGCACAACTCCTCGCGGTGCGCCAGCGCCCCTGCGTACACCTCCTCGGCCAGAGCCAGTCCCTCGCCGCCGGCCTCGGCCAACCCGATCAGTTCTTCCAGCCAGGTCGTTCCCGCCGTCTTTAGGTGTACGCCCACATTCAACCGCTTCATGTTCCGGTGGATCGCCGGATAAATCGAGAACTTGTCGCTGCCCGAATGCACGCTGAGCTTCAGGTTTTCCGGCAATCCATATTGCCTTACCGCATAAGCAATCGCCGCAACGTCCAGCGCCATCTCGCGCTCGAACTGCGCCACATCGCCGGCATAATCTACGCCCTTGTTGAAGCGCCCGCTAAACTTCGGCGCGATGGTTTGCACCGGAATGCCTTCATCGGCAATCGCTGCAAGAATAATCAGCAGCTCCGCAGGGCCCTGCGCGCGATCGGTTTCGTCCATCGAGACTTCCGCGATAAAATTGCCTGCGCCCTTGGCGCTCGACACGCGCCGGTGCACCTCGCCGGCCTTTTTCACAGCAGCCAGAAACTTCTGCGCGGTCCGCCTCAAATCTTCCGGCGTAATCTCCAGCGCGTCGTCGGCCCCGGCGAGCTCGATACTCCCCTCGAGCTCCGGATGCTTCCTGATAAACGCATCGATGTCAGCGGCCTGCGCCGGCTGGCCGATAAAATCAGCCACGTCGAAGGTGAAAAAATCGCACGGCTCCAGAAACCGTTCTACCGTTTGCGCCGTGATGTGGTCGGCGTCGCAGTAGTAGGGCAGCTTCCAGCCCATCGCCTTCACTGCTGCATCCGCGGCCTGCCGGACTGCCACCGGCTCTGAGCCAATGATGTTATGTTCGCGGTTCGACTTGTTCCATACCGGAACCACTTCCACACCGCGATCGAGAGCCTTAATGCAGGCTTGTAGCTGCGCCTTGGCCTGATGCGCGAACCGGTCGCCCACACCAATTGAATATCTATTGAGCTTCAATCCTTGCGCTTCCATTTTCACTGGCGGCCGCCTTCAAACCGCCTGCGGTCCGCCCACAGCCCCAACCCGGGATTCGCAACAAAGAAAATCTCCTCGCCGTCCACGCGATTGAAGCCATCCTTGAGCTTGCGGGGATCGTAGCGGGCAAGCATCGATTGCAAATCGCCGTACTCATATCCCACGCTCTCAATCTCTTCTCGCGTCAGCTTTCCCGGGCACCAAACAATCCTGAAGCGCCCTTCGCTCGATCCGTGAATCAGATGCGCCGCCGCGCCCAAATCCGACTTGAGATCCGCATTCTCATTCACCGCTTCGAGCGTCGCCGGCGTTCCCCGGTAGCCATATTTGCGAATCAGCGCGTCGATGCCCCGGTCCTCACCAAACTCACGCACACCCGGCGCAACGATGACCAGTTCCGCATCGTCGGCGAGCGCCATGCGCGTGCGATAGATGGCCTTGTCGCCGATCCATGTGCTGTGGAACTCCTCAGGGTTCAGATACACCACAGCCTTCTCGATCGGCTCATCCAGCATCTCGAAATTCACCTTCAGGCTCAGCTCCGCAGCCCGCAAAAAGCACTCAAGGTCGTCGCCGATATACAGTCCGCGCACCGCCAGCCCGCCGCCCTTGCCGCGCCCAACAATCGTCAGCACCCACACGATGGGCAGCTGTCGCAGGAATTTCTCGCAGGCGCGGTTCACCACGTTGCGCACCGGGTTTTCGGCGCGGCCCATAATCCGCTCCATCCCGTACACCGCTCCCAGGTAATGGCTGCGATTGATGCTCTCGCGCCCTCCCGTTCCGATCAGAATGTTTTTCGCGTGGCTGGCCATTCCGATCACTTCGTGCGGCACCACCTGCCCGATGGAGAGAATCAGGTCGAAGCCGCCCTGCGAGACCAGCTTGTTCACCTGCGCCGGCCACGTATAGTCCAGCTTGCCCTCCGACTGCTCGCGGATAAACTCCGCGGGCAGCTCGCCCAGCGTTTCGATGTCGGTGCGCCAGTTGTGTACATGGAACAGTTGCTGCGGCATGTTACCGAACATGCGCGCAATTTGCTCCGGCCCCATGGGAGTGTGCGTCCCAATTGCCGGCAGCACCGCTTTCAGTTTTTCTCCGTAGTGCTCCCATGCGTAGCGTGCCAAATCGCCGGCTCGCGAATGCGCTCGGCTCTGATCGGGCGGCACCACCAGTACCTTATTGCGTGCGCCAAGCTTGGCCAGGCTCTCGACAAAAAGATCCCCGAGCTGCGCGTCGTTCAGATCGGTGTCCGGACTCCCAACGGAACAATAAAGACTCATATCACAAACTCAACCTTCTTATTTCTCGACTTGCAAGCGTCGGCGAATCTGATCTGTCTTCTCTGTTCTCTGTTCTCTGTTCTCTGTTCTCTGTCCTCTGACCCCTGTTCTCTGACCCCTGATCCCTGATCCCTGCCTTTCACAGCCGGTACGCCCTCTTCACCAGCCCGTATGCCAGCTCGTGCGCCACCTCGAAGGCTTCGTCCTCCTCCAGCCGGTGCTCGGCCACCAGCCGGCCCAGGAATGCACAATCGACCCGGCGCGCGACATCGTGCCGCGCCGGGATGGAAAGAAACGCCCGCGTGTCGTCGTTGAACCCGACGGTGTTATAAAACCCCGCCGTCTCCGTCGCCAGTTCTCGAAATCGCATCATCCCCTCAGGGCTGTCGTGAAACCACCACGGCGGTCCGAGGCGCAGGCACGGATAATGTCCAGCCAGCGGCGCCAGCTCGCGGCTGATCGTCGACTCGTCGAGCATGAACAAAATGATGGTCAGATTCTTCTCGTTTCCAAATCGGTTCAGCAGCGGCCGCAGCCCATGCACATAATCGATCGGCCCGGGAATGTCCGCGCCCATGTCGCGCCCATACTTCTCATACACAAGCTTGTTGTGATTGCGCACCGCGCCCGGATGAATCTGCATCACCAGCCCGTCATCGACGCTCATGCGCGCCATCTCCGTCAGCATCTGCGCGCGAAACAGCTCCTGCTCCGCGGCACCGGCGCTGCCCGCAACCACTTTGCTGAACAGTCCCGCAGCCGCGCTCTCCTCAAGGTCCGCGGTCTGCGCAGTCAAGTGCCCGTGATCGGTTGCCGTGCATCCCGCCGCCTTAAACCGCGCCCGCGCTTGGGCCAGTGCATTCAGGTACCCTTTCCAGGTCGCCGTGTCTTCACCCGTCTGCTCGCCCAGCTTCACAATCACCCCGGCAAATCCGCTAAACTCCGGATCCACCACCGGGTCGGGCCGGAACGTTGGAATGATCCGCGCTTTCCATCCCGACTCGCGAATCTTCTTGTGTTCCGTCAATGCATCGAGCGGCGAATCGGTCGTCGCCAGCACCTCAATCTTGAAGCGTTCGTACAACGCTCGCGGCAGAAACTCCGGCGACTTCAGCTTCTCGCTGATCGTGTCGTAATAGACGTCCGCCGTCTTCTCGCTTAACCGTTCCTTCAGCCCAAACAGTTCCTGAAATGCGTAATCCAGCCAGATGCGCGTCGGCGTCCCGCGAAATAAATAGTAGTGAGTCGCAAAGATTCGCCACACTTTGCGCGGTTCCTTCATCACCGGCTGCCCAATTCCCAGGTCTTCCATTGAGATTCCCTGGCTGTAGAGCATGCGGAAGACGTAGTGATCGGGTTGCACAAAGAGAGTTGCCGGGTCGGGAAAGGGCTCGTTGTCGGCGAACCATCGCGCCTGGGTATGCCCATGTGGGCTCACGATGGGCAGGTTGCGGATACTCGCGTACAACGCGCGGGCCACTTTACGGACCGTCTCATCGGCCGGAAACAAGCGATCTTCGTGAAGCAGCATGGCTGACATCTCGACCTCGAGCCTTCGATCGCCCTGACTCTTCGCAGCCAACGTGGTCAGACCACAAGTATACATTTCCAGCACACCGTCTCCCCCCTCGGCGGCCCTCGATCCCTTCCCATTTGCGGTTGCAAATATCTCGATTCAGACCCCCGTCGTCGGTGGTACTCTCGGTTCATATCCTCGCTTCATAACCTGCCGGAAGGTCACTGAGTTTCATGCCGCGCCTCAAAGAGGACGAACCGACCACCCACCGCACCATGCATGTGGTGAACCACATCCGGTCGTTGATCGAGAACGGAACTCTCCAGCCCGGCGACAGAATCCCTCCCGAACGTGAGTTCGCCCGGTCCCTCAAAATCAGCCGCGCCAGCCTGCGCACCGGCATCGGTTATCTCGCCGCCATGGGCGTCATGAAGATCCGTCACGGCGTGGGAACCTTTATCGCCGACGGGCCCGCTCAATTCAGTAACTCTTCGCTGAGCCTTATCGGAGCGTTGCATGGGTTCCAGTCCTGGCAGATGTTCGAAGCGCGCATCATTCTCGAGAGCCATCTTGCCGCCCTCGCCGCGGAACGCGGAAAGGAGGAACATCACACCGCGCTCGCCGAGGAGATCGGCGAGATGTTCGCCTCCTTGAACTCGCCCGCCGACTATCTCATTCACGATCTCATGTTCCATCGCATCATCTCGCAAGCGTCAGGCAACCCCATTCTCTCGGCCTTGATCGAAACCATCACTTCCGCCCTTTACGATACTCGCCGCAAAACCATCGAGCGCGCCACCGACCTGCGCGAGTCCGCTGAAATGCACCGCCGGATCTATCGCGCCATCAAGGCGCGCGACACAACTGAGGCCCACAACCTGATGGAGCAGCATCTGCGCGTGGCCCAGGCCGCGCAAGGATCGGAACGGCCCGCCGAACGCCGTGGGTCACCGCCGGCCGCGAAGCCTAAACACGCTCGATCGGCGCCCGCCGCATGAAGGCAGCTCTCAGCTCTCGCGGTCAGCCAAGTTCGTGGCCCGCCACCAGCGTGACATTCCTAAGGAGAATCCATGAAGACCGTACTGGTGGCTGACCCCGTGCGCTACCCACGCATGACCACCGATGAGCTGCGTGAAACTTTTCTCTTCGATTCGCTCTGCGTGCCCGGTCAGCTCCATCTCAATTACGTCGATCTCGATCGCTCGGTGGTAGGCTTCGCCGCGCCCAGCGACTCAGCTATCTCTCTGCCCACCTATCCCGAGCTCCGTGCTGCCTATTTCACCGAGCGCCGTGAAGTGGGAGCGCTCAACATCGGCGGCGCTGGCTCCATTACGGTCGACGGCCAGTCCTTCGACCTCAACAATCTCGACGTGCTCTACATTGGCCGCGGCAGTAAAGACGTCTCCTTCACCTCAAAAGACGATTCCGCGCCCGCCGTCTTCTATCTCCTCAGTTATCCCGCGCATGCCGTATATCCCGCAGCGCTCGTCCGCAGAGAAGATGCCAGCCCCGCCGAGCTTGGCAGCTCTGAAACCTGCAACAAGCGGACAATTTGCAAATATATTCACCTGCAGGGCGCGCGCAGTTGCCAGCTCGTCATGGGCGTTACGCATCTCGCCCCGGGCAGCAACTGGAACACGATGCCGCCGCACACCCACATGCGCCGCTCCGAAATCTACATGTACTTCAACGTCGCTCCCGATGCGCGCATCATGCACTTCATGGGTCCGCCCGCCGAAACCCGCCATCTCATCCTGAGCGACAAAGACATCGTCGTGTCTCCGGGCTGGTCGATTCATTGCGGAGCCGGCACGAGAGCTTACAGCTTCTGCTGGGGCATGGGAGGCGAGAACCAGGACTACGCCGACATGGACCCCGCGCCGGTCGACACGCTGCGGTAGAAAAGGTACCCTTAGCGCACGCGGAGAAACATGATGTTGAGCGGACCGAAGGTTTTGCCTCAGGCCATCGGGGTGGCGGCTGCGCTTCTGTTCTACGGCTTCTCGTTCTGGCGCATCGCCCGGCAAAACAAAGGCAACAAAACAATCGAGTGCGGAATCATCGCCATCGCGGTGATCTTCGGCATGGCGTTCCTCTCGAAATTGGTCGATCTTCCTGACTGGGCGATCGGCGCGCTCTGTCTGCTCCTGGTCGTCCTATGTTTCGCGACATTGGGATTTTTTGTCCAGGGCCTGATCCACTCCTCGCGGCACCGGAAAGCCGGGCGGGCGGCTGGCCAATCATCCACGCATTGATCCCGCGCCCGTCGAGAGCCTGCCGGATGCCCCGGGTCGCGTTTTTGAGACCTGGGATAGGCACGCACGCCACCTCACCACAACCGAGCTGAAAGCTAAGAGCTAGTAGCCGCTTTCACACACCAGCGAGCTGCATTCATTCCCGGTCGGCTACAGCTCAGTACGCCCACCATGGAGCGGCTGGCGCTCCCGAAGGCACGCTTCGACCGTCGATGGCGTTGTAGAGATTCACTCCATAAAAGAAGGGCAGCCCCCAGTCAAAGCCGTAGCCGGTAGGGTTCGTGCCCGCCAGGTTGGGCTGAACCGCATCGGACGAAGTTGCCGCACTACTGAAGAGACTTTCGGCATTGGCGACGCTGAAGCTGGCCGCTTGCGATGAGCTGTCTGCTCCCTTCATCGTGGCTGAGAAGCTCTGCGTTGTCGCCGGGCAGTAAAGCCCGGAGAGGTCCCCGACCGGCGTGTTTGACGAGCACTCCGCAAGATTCGGCACATTGGGGAAATAAAGCGCGTTGGAACCGCTGTCGATAAAACTGTAGGGGCCGGCGCAGGTCGTCGCGTTGGTGATGCCGAACGTCTGGCCGTCAAAGATCGTCGTGAACGCATCGCAACTCAGCGTAAACACGGTGGCGCTCGAAGGCAGCTGGTTGTTCGATTCCGTGCCGATGCCAAAGACCAAAGAGCCGCTCAAGGTTCCTGTTGGGCTCGATGCCGACGGCAACTTCACAATCACCCCGTTGTTATCTTTGGCAAATAGCGCAACCGGATTTGTGACCTGATTGGCTGTGGCGACGAAGGCAGGACCGCATGTGCTGCCGCTGCAGGTGTAATAGGCCGGATAAGGCGCACTGCTCAGCCCCGACGCGGGATCGCATGCGCTGGCATCTTCATAGAAACAATCGGTAGGCTCGACGCCGACACCCAGAATTCCGTTCGCCCCCATCATCGCTGCTGTGTTGTCGTTTTCCGTGCTGCCGTTGGAACAACTCGACGGGATGCCGGTTGTCGAACTGCTGATCACGTGGATCGGAACATTCGACCCGGTTTCACTTCCCAGGGTGACGTCGCCTTGCTGCACCGGCCCCCAAAGATAGGCGCCGCTCACAAAGGAAACACAATCGTAGGCCGGCGAACCATTGGAGGCTTTGGCTGCCGGGAGATTCAAAGATGCGACCTCGGTATCGAATACCCGCAGGCCATTCGAGCCCGTATCGACCAGCAGGTCATCGATAGTGACACAATTCGAGGTGCTGCCCGGAGCGCATATGGTCGCCGAGGCAAAGGCGGCATTCTCGTAGATCCCGCCATTCATCTGATTCGCCTCCGGCCCACCGTTCACCGCAATCGAGAGAACGTTGTCGTCGCTCCCGGAGCCGCTCGAACTGGTGGTGGTGGTGCTTGTGGTGGTAGCGCCGCCGCAGCCCGCTGCAACGCTCAGACCCAACATCAATATCGATAAGAAGACTGCACGCACAATAAGACTCCTGCCGGTCACTGAATCTGGTTCACCGTCATTCCCGTGGGAAGCAGGTCGGGGAGATAGGCACGGCCAGAGTGAGCCCGCATGTGACCGCTGGTCTGGACCACCAGCCCCTGCTCCTGAATATTCAGCGGACGATGCCCGTACATCTTCGGCTGGCTCGACTGCGCCTGCAAAGCCGCGGAGTACTGCTGGAAGTACGTCCCCAGAATCTGCTGCATGGGCGGAGGAAATTGACCGTGCCAGCTAACGGCAAACACCGTGCCCGCCGGGGAGATATATTCGTCCACCACGGTGCCGCCGGGCATCTGGATCTCGTGAATGTCGTAGGCGTTACGCCGCATCACCTGGGCGCTGGCATTCATCTGCGCGCGATCTGTTTCAACCGAGCTGGCATTGCCGCCCAGAGAAGCCCCTGCGGGCAGAGCAAGCCCGAGCAATAGTGCGCCTGCAACTCCCACGCCCAGCCATCGCAAGCGCGCTTGCTTCCATCGTGCCAACACTTTGGCGCACTTCCAGCCGCGCCGTTTTGCGGCCCTGTAAGTATGAATAGGAACAGAACAACTCGGCTTTTCTTGAGGGGAAAGAGAGAAGCGGCATCCCTGCCGCCGGTGGGGAGCCGACAGCTTCATGCTCCCTTAGACGCACGCGGGAGAGATTCAGGTACTCGGCTACTCCGCGCAACTGGTATTTCTTTTACAGAAATCGTGAGATGCCGCGAACCGCGCCCTGAGCGAAGGGCCCTCTATTTTGAGACCCCGGGGAAGCACCCACCGCCAACTCACCGCGATCAGGCTGATAGCTGAAAGCTAAGAGCTGATAGCTGCCTTCACGCGTTATACGTCCCCGACGAAACCCTCCCACCGTGTCCTGTCCAATTCGTATGGAAGAACTCTCCGCGCGGCTTGTCGATACGCTCGTAGGTGTGCGCGCCAAAGAAGTCCCGCTGCGCCTGCAGCAGGTTCGCCGGCAACCTCTCTGCGCGATAGCCGTCGAAGAACGCCAGCGCCGTCGAAAACGCCGGCGTCGGCACGCCCAGTTTCACCGCGTGCACCAGCGCCTTGCGCCACGACGCCTGGTACTTGTTCACTGCGCGCGAAAAATATTTGTCGAGCAGCAGATTGTCCAGGTCCTTGTTCTTCTTGTACGCAACCTTGATCTTGCCCAGGAACTGGCTGCGGATAATGCACCCTCCGCGCCACATCAGCGCGATCCCGCCCATATTCAGGTTCCAGTTGAACTCTTTCCCCGCCGCCCGCAGCAGCATGTAGCCCTGCGCGTAGCTGACGATCTTGGCACTGAACAGCGCCCGCCGCACGTCTTCGATGAACCTCGTCCGGTCGCCCACCTTCGGATCCGACTTCGGCCCGCGCAGCGCCTTCGACGCCACCGCACGTTCCTCTTTCAGCGCCGACAGGCACCGCGCAAACACGCTCTCGCCGATCAGCGTCACCGGCTGGCCGGTATCGAGCGCGCTGATCACTGTCCACTTGCCGGTGCCCTTCTGTCCCGCCGTATCCAGAATCTTGTCCACCAGCGGTGCGCCATCCTCGTCCTTCTTGGCAAAGATCTGGCTCGAAATATCGATCAAATAACTGTCCAGCTCGCCCTTGTTCCATTCGGCAAACACCGTGTGCAGCTCGTCGGCCGAGAGCCCCAGCCCGTGCTTCAGCAGGTCGTAGGCCTCGCAGATTAGCTGGATGTCGCCATATTCAATGCCGTTGTGCACCATCTTCACAAAATGGCCGGCGCCATCTTCGCCCACCCAGTCGCAGCATGGCGTTCCGTCTTCCACCTTGGCCGCGATCGCTTGAAAGATCGGCTTCACATACGGCCACGCTGCCTTGTTCCCGCCCGGCATGATCGACGGTCCGTTCCGCGCGCCCTCTTCGCCGCCCGAAACACCCGTGCCGATAAACAGGATTCCCTTTTCGGCAAGCGCCTTGGTCCGCCGGTTCGAATCCGTATACAGCGAGTTGCCGCCGTCAATCAGGATGTCGCCCGGTTCCAACAGCGGCGCCAAATGATCGATCATCTGGTCCACCGTGTCGCCTGCTTTCACCATCAGCATCACGCGCCGCGGTTTCTTCAGCTGGCCCACCAGTTCCTGGAGCGAGTGCGCGCCCACTACCTGCGTGCCCTTGGCCTCATTGGCCAGAAAATCGTCCACCTTCGAAACCGTTCTGTTGAACACCGCCACCTTGAATCCGTGGTCGTTCATATTCAGGACCAAATTCTGTCCCATCACTGCAAGACCAATCAGGCCGATATCACACGATGCGTCGGACATCATTCTCCAAATCTCCCGGTTCTATCATCGCAAATCGGGCCTCGGGTAAATTTCATGGGCTGCCGTACACTCAGTCCATGATCCGTCGCATCGCGCCCGTATTCTTCACCACCAACATCCCCGGCACGCTGGCCTACTACAAAGACAAACTCGGCTTCGAGTGTGTGGGAACCTGGGAAGATCCGCCCGTCTATGCAATCGTGGCGCGTGACCAACATGCGATTCACTTCCGCCGCGCCGAACCGCCCACTGCCAATCCGTGCAAGTATGCCGACGAACTGCTCGACGCCATATCTCTCTGTGGAAGATGCAGACGCGCTGTATGCCGAATACGCTGCCAGGGGCGTGGAGTTTACGCGGGAACCCGCCACTATGCCCTGGCAGGCTCGCGAGTTTGTCGTGAAGGATTGCGACGGCCGTCTTCTGGCTTTCGGCTCGAATTCATAGTCCGCCGATGCCCAATGCGCTCGCTCGCTGACTTGCCGGGTGCCCCAGGTCTCGATTTTGAGACCTGGGTTAGCACGCCCGCTCGAACACCTTGAACGGGCTGACTGCAGAAAGTTGCGGCGGTCCGATGGGGTGGCTTGTTTCCTTGTTTCCTTGTTTCCTTGTTCCCTTGTTCCCTCGCCCGACGGGCCTGTCTACTCTCCGTTAATTCCACGCCCGTGCAAGTTAACGGCTCACACAAAAGCACCAGTCCTGCGACAATCGCGGTCGAACTGCCTTCGTGAAGTTCTCCTCGCTCGCCCGCCCACCCCTGCGTCGGGCTTGGCGGTAGGCGGCCCGCTCGCCGATCAGGCCTATCCTCGGATCATTTTATTTATAATCAATGACTTACAAACAAACAACCGGCTTGTCCAACCCAGCTAAATTGCTCAAAACGATCACTTTGCTATTGATTTTTGAAGAAAATATCCTTAAAATAACAGTTGTAGCAAGTTCCTCGGGTCTCACTGAGCATCCCCAGCCCGCGTCCGAGGATGACTTAACCAAATCCTCCTATCAAGGATCAAAAACTCAAATGGCAAAGCGTCGTGGAAATCCAAATTGGGGCAAGCCGGAGCCCATCGGCCCGGTCGTGCCCACCGTCACATCGTTCGAGCAGATCACCAAGGAGTTTAAGCTGCCGGCGGATCAGTTCATCCGGTCAACTCGCCTCCGGGAATGGGCAAGACGAAATAAGAATTCCAAATATATCCCTGAGGCGTTGCTCGAAGCCTGGGGTTTTGAGATTGAATCCACGTTGTAAGCTTCGGCCAGTTTCACAAAGACGCCGCCTTCGGGCGGCGTTTTTGTTGCCCGCGAGACTGGCCGAGATCGAGCGGCGCTTTGCGCGTTGGAGCAGCCGGCCCGTTACCTGTAGGCGCGCTCGTCGGCCCATTCCCCAATCAGCGGGAGTTTGCAGCGTTTGCCATTCAACGCGCCGATCACACACCACAGCCATACGAGGAAAACCACCAGACATGCAACACAGAACAGAACCAGGAGGACACGCGGCCCAAGGAACTTGAAATACGGCGCGACAAATCCCATGGCAGTGCCGAAAAGAAATAGAAAAGCGCTGAATACGAGAGACTGCCATGAGTGGAACCGCACGAAGGGCCTCTTGTTGTAGTGCCTCACAGACAGAAAGAAGAACGCCGGGATGGGCGTGAAATAGGCAATTGCGGCAATAAAATTGTCGGAGACACCGGACTTGTGGGGACGCGACATCATCCTTCCTCTTTCAGGATCGGGGAGCGCATATCGGCAGGAGATTGCTTACGCTGCAGGCCCGGACAGAATAAGCGGAAATCAGCAGCGATCTCCCTTCCCTCCACCCAAAATGAGCATCTTCAGGACACTCACAGGATTATATGAAACCCGAGCGAAAAGGAAACGGTGACCTTCACGTTAATCATGCCCCGGTCGGGTGACGCCAGATGAGCAAGACCGCTGGCCGAGGGCGGCGCTTTTGTTGCAGGCGAACCGGAGGTGGCGCGGTTCCGGCGGGAGGGCGCAGCTGGAGATCCATCGCTGCCACGCTTTTTTCAGTGCGCCCGCCGCATCACAGGAATTGGCCGACCGGCAGATCGAGATCGATCGTCGTATGGCGCAGCGTTGACGCGTTCACATTCGCTTTCGCCGAAAAGAGGCGCATCAGGACAACCTTACCCAGAGTGTCACTGCGGAGCGCGCCAGCGTGCCGGCTGCCAATGAGCACCACACCCTCTACAACCGGCCATGCACCAGCCCGTGCGTAGAAGGACGCCAGTGGCGGGTCGCAGCTGAAGAGACCGATATCGAGGTCGCTGCATTCCATCCATCGGGTCGCCGTGCTTACCGTGAGTGAGCCAAAGCCGCGTCTCCGATAGTCAGGGTCCGTCGCGACCCAGCTTAAGCCGCCCAAAGTGTACGTCTGGCCGCCATGGGAGATCGTTTTGCGGATCACCGCGGCGTAGCTGACGATTTCGCCATCCAGCGACGCATAGAACGACATAGTATCGAGCGCCGGATCATGCAGCACCGGAGCAGCGTCGGTTGACGCAGAGCGTGTGCCCGGGTTCGCGCGATGCGAGAGCAGGGCGAATTGCAGTCGCAGCAATTCCGGAGCTTCGTTGTAAGGCACGGATTGAATCAAGTGGCCCTGGTCACCCTGTCCAGTGTGAAACTATCCCGGAGGATTTCCGGGGATTTGGATAAAATTCTAGCGCTCAAAGCTCCCAGCAGCAGCGCGAACCGCAGCGTTCGACGATGAAGCTCTCACTGAGATCTCTAAAGGCCTATTCTGGTTAATCAGTTCCGGCTCGGCGGCCGGCAATTCCGAAACCAACCCTTCTCGTCATCCCCCTTTCTGGCGTTCCCTGCTCGGATAAGCGAAAATAAAGCTGCTTCATCCAAGCGAGGCCTACCAGCGCAACCATGCCCAACCCTCCTCGACCTCTCGACCCTCCCCTCACCGGCGTCCCCGGCGCGCTCGACGAGATCCGCGCCGGCCGCATGGTCGTCGTGGTCGACGACGAAGACCGCGAAAACG
>Ga0187851_10003555_pt1 | contig 13044 bp, 12 predicted proteins | sample June2016WEW_6_10_FD_132997 | JGI IMG/M metagenome (GOLD analysis project Ga0187851, IMG submission 132997) | Peatland microbial communities from SPRUCE experiment site at the Marcell Experimental Forest, Minnesota, USA - June2016WEW_6_10 | ecosystem: Environmental > Terrestrial > Soil >...
TCGGCGCTCAACTACATTGTGCGCGAAGTGAAGACGCTGGTGGACAGCGGCGTGCCTGTTTTTGGGATTTGCCTGGGTCACCAAATCATCGGACAAGCCTTCGGTGGAAAAACCTTCAAGCTCAAGTTCGGTCATCGCGGCGCAAACCAGCCGGTCAAGGACCTGGAATCCGGCCGGGTCGAAATCACGTCGCAAAACCACGGGTTTGCCGTGGACGCGAAATCCTTGCCGGCCGACGTCGCGGTAAATCGCATTAATTTGAACGATCAAACCGTCGAGGGCCTGCGCCACAAGACCAAGCCCGTTTTTTGCGTGCAATATCATCCGGAAGCGTCGCCCGGGCCGCATGATTCGACACCGTTGTTCGCTGAATTCCGGGCGTTGATTGAACGGCGGGGTTAAAAAAATCATTTTCCCAGATTTCGGTTTGACTTGAAACGCGCCGTGACCATAATCGGCTTATCGTAAGTCCATGGCCAAACTTGTTATTCTGACCCAAGGCCTGAACGGCCGCGCGCACGAGCTGAACGTGGATCGTACCACGGTTGGCCGCGTCGAGGACAACATGTTTCAAATCGCCGAGCCGTCCGTCTCCAGCCATCATTGCGAAGTGCTGTTGCGCGGCAGTGATGTCGTCATCAAAGACCTCAATTCAACGAACGGCACGTTCATCAACGGCGAACAAATCACCGAAAGCGTTTTGAAGCCCGGCCAGACGCTGCGGCTTGGCCAGATTGAATTGAAACTGGATACCGGAGCGCAGAATTCCGCGCCAGGCTCCGCTTCGACCACAGCCCCCGCTCCCAGCCCGGTCAAAAAGCAGGTGGAAGCCACCATGGTCATTCCGCGCGGCGTCAGCTTGAGCGAACTGGAAGGCGGTGGCCGTCCGCCGGGTTTCGACACCAGCAAGGAATTTTCCAAAAAGCGCAACCGGAGTGGCATCATTTTCTGGATTGGTGTCAGCATTGGGGGAATTATCATTGTGGTTCTGGTGTACATGGCGTGGGTTGCGATTAATTCCGGCAAATAAAGCCGGCTGCGGCCATGCGTGAACTTCACGCAAAAGTGCGTGAGATTTTTCCTTTTCACTTCCGCCCGGCCGATTTGAAGCGGAAAATGTCACGGCATAGGGTATGCTAAACTCCCATCGGCTCATGAATTCCATCAAACGATCATGAAACTGCGCTTTTCAAATCAACAGGCTGCCGCGCTGACGCTGGTGGAGGTGGTGGTCATTATTGCTCTGATTGCTTTCCTGGCAGCGATGCTTTTTTCAGCATTTTCAAATCATCACCCGGTTCGGGCACAACAAATTTCATGCGTTAATAATCTCAAACAAATCGGTTTGGCTTTCCGAGTTTGGGAAGGCGACCACGGCGACAAATATCCAATGGCAGTTTCAGCAACAAACGGCGGCGCAATGGAGTTGGTTGCCACCGGAAACGTCGCCGCCTGTTTCCAGGTAATGTCCAACGAATTGAGCACGCCCAAAATTCTGATTTGCCCGGAGGACGCTGCTCATCGGGTTTGGGCAACCAACTTTGCAACCGGCTTCAACGACTCACACATCAGCTACTTCGTTGGCCTGGTTGCCAACGATAGCAAGCCGCAGATGCTTCTCTCCGGCGACGACAACTTCGCCATCAGCGGTGTTCCGGCAAAATCAGGGCTGTTGGAACTTTCAACGAATGCACCAATTGCTTGGAACCATCCGCGCCATACTTCCTACAAATCCCATTTCTGGACTCCGGCGAATTATAAATCTGTCGGCTACATCGGCTTCGCCGACGGAAGCGTCCAGGAAGCAACCGCACACGGCTTGCGCGATCTGCTTCAGCAAACCGGCGTTGCCACGAACCGGCTGGTAATTCCGTGACTTCAGGTAGGGCTCGCTGTCCCAGCGAGCCGCGGCGCGAGGGGGACATCGCGCCCTACCAATTTCAATTCGTGTCAAAAACCTTTGGTAGCGTCCTGATTTGTAGGCGACGAGGTAACGAGTCGTTTGGGCAAGCACTCCTTACGTCGTGCCCTACAGCCAAATTTCGGACAGTACCAAGCCTTTTCCCTTCTGGATTCCGGATTCTGAATGCCCTATTCTGTCGCATCATGTTTGAAATGGTTAAAACTGAAATTGCCACCGTCACCGGGAAACTCACGCATCTGCGGAGGTTTCTTTGACGTCCCCAACGCGCAAAAACGCCTGGGCGAACTCAATGCGCTCATGGCCGCCGACAATTTCTGGAACAACCGCGAAAAGGCCCAAGGCCTGATTGACGAGGCCAATTCCCTCCGCAACAAAATCGAGCCGCTGCTCCAGGCGGAAAAGCAACTCGACGATTTCCGCGTGATGCTCGAACTCGGCGAGGCCGAACCGCCCGATGCACAGGCGCAGGTGGAAAAGGAACTCACGCGCGATCTCGCAAAGTTTTCCAAGGCCCTCGAGTCGCTGGAATTGCGCGTTTTTCTCAGCGGCCCGCACGACCGGAAGAATTGCATCCTCAGCATCAACGCCGGCGCCGGCGGCACCGAGGCGCAGGATTGGGCGGAAATGCTCTCGCGCATGTATCAACGCTGGGCCGAAGCCCGCGGCTGGGAAGTCGAGGTCACCGACGCGCTGCCTGGCGAAGGCGCGGGGCTCAAAAGCATCACGATGCTGCTTGAGGGCGAAAATGCCTACGGCTTTGCCAAGGCCGAACGCGGCGTCCACCGGCTCGTGCGCATCTCGCCCTTCGATTCCAATAAGCGCCGCCACACAAGTTTCGCCAGCGTGGACGTGATTGCGGAAATCGAGGAATCGTCGCCCGATATCGTCATCCCGCCGAATGAATTCCAGGTGGACACGTTCCGTTCCGGCGGCAAGGGCGGCCAGAACGTGAACAAGGTCGAAACCGCCGTGCGTATCACCCATATCCCAACCGGTCTCGTCGTCGCGTCACAGACCCAACGCTCCCAACATCAGAATCGCGCCACCGCGATGCGGCTGTTGCTGTCGCGGATTTACGCCCAGCGGGTGGATGCGGCGAAGGCCGACATGGAACGGTTTTACGGCGAGAAGGGCAGCATTTCGTGGGGCAACCAGATCCGGAGCTATGTCTTTCAACCCTACCGCATGGTGAAGGATTTGCGCACCGGCGTGGAAACGAGCAATGTTCAAGGCGTGATGGACGGCGACCTGGATGCGTTTGTAAACGGCTGGCTCCGCGCCGGCTGTCCGTTGAAACGGATGCAGGGAGTAAAGGATGATGAGGAATAAATGTTTCCCCGCATGAAAAAATGTCCATATTGCGGAAAAGAATATCCCGACGAAACAACGAATTGTGTCATTGATGGTGAATTATTGTCAGATGGTTCTCCGCGATTGACGACGGCTGAAAAACAAGAAAGCGAAATTGCGCTAAAAAAAGACGAGCCTTATCTTACATTTCCCGATTACAAATGGTCAGCGTTGGATGCGTGGAAATGTGTCGGAACGTTTTTTTTGTTTGGATTTATTTTGTTTGGTTTCAACCGATTGGTGTTTTCATTTTCCCCAAGTTTTTTGAGTAGTGGATTAGGATATTTCACGAGATCAGTTTTACACTATGCGGTTGAATTATTGGTTGCAGCTTATTTTGCACGAACTGAAGCGTTCGCGACCTTTTTGAAAGGGTTCAGCCTTGACTGTAAGCCCAGCGATTTTGTTTGGTTTGGAGTTGTCATAGCTTTGATAATAAGATTTTTGGGGCATTTTCTGGCATCTCATGGATTTGGGCCGGGCGTTTACAATTACGAACTTACTTCGTTTAGAAACACGATCAGCGTTGAGAAATATTTTTTCCTGCTTCCGCTTTTGATGCTTGCGCCCGTTTGTGAAGAAATTGTTTATCGCGGATTTCTTTACAAAGCATTTCGTCAATCTTATCCGGTTGCCATCAGTATGATTTTAATCGTTGCGTGGACAGCTAACACACACTGGCGATACTATTTTCATTCATGGATAGCAGCTTTAGATTTAAGCGCATTAACAATTGTCCAATGCTATTTGCGGGAAAAGTCCGCAAGCCTGTGGGATTGCATTCTTTGCCATTTTGCTTTCAATGCGTCACTTTTGTTTATCTCCGCGCCTCTGCGGTAAAATAAATTTGTGAACATTCTCGACGAAATCGTTGAAGAAAAAAAACGCGAGGTCGCGAAGTTACCCGCGAGGCTCATCGCCGCCGGCGATTTGCGCGATGCGTTGCTCGAACGCGACGAGCAGCGCGACTTTCTCGCGGCGTTGCGCCAGCCGCGACGCGGCGACATCGCGTTGATTGCCGAGGTCAAGAAGGCGTCGCCATCAGCGGGCGTGATTTGCAAGGACTTCGATCCAATTCGCATTGCGAAGGAATACGAAGCGGCGGGCGCTAGCTGTTTGTCGGTGCTGACCGACGAAAAGTTTTTTCAGGGTTCGCTCGAATATCTCCGGCAAATCCGCGCCGCGGTGAAGCTGCCGCTGCTGCGCAAGGACTTCATCATTGATGAGCGGCAAATCCTCGAAGCCATCGAATGGGGCGCGGACGCCATTCTGCTCATCGCGGCCATCTTAAGTGACGAACAATTGAAAAAATTCCATTCCCTCGCGGTGGAAGCGGGTCTGGCCGCGCTGGTCGAGGTCCACGATGAGGTTGAACTGGAACGGGCGCTGAAGATCGGCGCGAAGCTCATCGGCGTCAACAACCGCAACTTGAAAAATTTCAATGTGGACCTGGCCACGACTGAAAAACTGGCGGCGGAATTATTCCGTAGGACAGGCGTCCCGCCTGTTTCTAAAATTAAAAATGGAGACAGGCAGGATGCCTGTCCTACTTTGCTCGTGGCCGAGAGCGGCATTCACACGCGGGCGGATGTGGAGCGATTGAAGAAATGCGGCGCGGGCGCGATTTTAGTGGGCGAATCTTTGATGCGCGGCGGCGATATTCAATCCAAGGTCCGCGAGCTGATCGGGTAGGACGCCGCGCTGCGGCGTCCGGACAGCGCAGCGCGCTGTCCCTACCTATTATTCTTCGCCAGTTGCTTCGCCAGTCGAATGGCGGAAATCATGCTCGACGGATTGGCGATGCCTTTGCCCGCGATGTCGTAAGCCGTGCCGTGGTCGGGCGACGTGCGGATGAACGGCAGGCCGAGCGTCCAGTTCACACCGGTGTCGAACGCGACGGCTTTCAGCGGCGCAAGCCCCTGGTCGTGATACATCGCGACCACCACGTCAAAATCCCCCTGCAGGGCATAATGAAAAACCGTGTCGCCGCTCAACGGGCCAACCACGTCGAGACCGCGTTTTTGCGCGGCGAGGACCGCCGGTGTGATGGTTTTGATTTCCTCGTCGCCGAATTGCCCGCCTTCGCCCGCGTGTGGATTCAGGCCGCAAACGGCGATGCGCGCGCGCGGCAGATTCAAATCGTGACAGGCTTGCGCGGCCAGCTCGATGGCGAGCGCGAGTTTTTCCGGCGTGAGTTTTTCTGGAACCGATTTGATGGAAATGTGAATGGTGGCCAGCGCGACGCGCAGCCAGCGTCCATGTTCATCCGTGCCGAGCAGCATCATCGCGGTGCGTTTGGCCTGGGCGAGTTCGGAGATGAATTCAGTCTGGCCGATGAATTTATGGCCGGCGCGGATGATGGATTCCTTGTTGACCGGCGCGGTGACGAGCGCGTCAAGTTCACCGCGCAGGCAGCGCTGTCCGCCGTCACGCAATGCAGCGACGGCAGCGTTGGCGGCGAGCGGTGAACCGGCGGGCAAATTTACCGGCAGTGGTTCGGCCAACGGATTCGTGATGAAGAACCGGCCGGAGTCGCCGTAACCTGAAAAACTTTTCAGCGGCAGATTGAGTCCGGGTTTTTGATTGAGTTGAAGCAGGCAATCCCTGTCGCCAATCAGCAGGTAGCGCGCTTGATCGCCGGCGGTTTCGGCGGCGATGGCCTTGAGGGCGACTTCGGGGCCGATGCCGGTGACATCACCCAGCGTAATGCCGATCCAGCCAGTCATTTAAATTGAGAGTTGTTGGTTTGGAATTGAGAGCAAAAATGCTCCCAACTCGCGGCGGAATTCAGAACAAGCGGATGAATGTTTGCTTTTTCAACTTCTCAATCCACTGTTGTTCGAGCTGTTTCTGCGCCTGGGTGCGGAGGGTCAACTCCACGTCGTCACGCACCTCGCTGAGCGGTTTGACATGCGCGGGGCGCACCTGTTCGACCAGCATGAGATAGCAGGCCTCGGGCATGTCAATCACATCGCTGACCTGGCCGGGTTTGAGGGTGAAGGCGACATCGGCGAGTTCCTTGCGCAAAAGGGAGCGTTCAACCCAGCCGCGATCGCCGCCCTGGCTGCGCTGCGAATCCTGCGAATAAACGGAGGCCATTTCCTGAAACGTCGCGCCTTCCTTGATCTGGGCAAGAATCTCGCCGGCCAGGCGCACCGTGTTGGTGTCGTCGCTGGAAGTTTTGTTGAGCACAATCATGCGCAATTTGACTTCGTCCTCAACTTTGAAATCGTCCTGGTGGCCGAGATAGTAGGTTTCCACCTTGTAGGGCGAGATGATGATTTTGTCCGGCGAAATGGTTTTGGCACGCAACGCCGCAACGATGTATTGATCGCGCACCTGCTGGCGGAATTTTTCGTACGTCTGGCCCTGCGCCTGAAGCGTCTTCATCAGCGTGATGCGGTCACCAAACCGCTCGCGAATGCGTTCCTGGACCAGTTCGTCCACGACGGTGTCGGGCAACCGGTATCCCTCCGTGTCAAAGGCATGCAAAATCAACTGCCGCTCGACCAATTGCTCCTGACCGTCGTTGAGCGTGTCGTCAAGTTTTTGCCGGAACATGACCGGCTCGCCGGCATATTCCCGCTGCAACGCCTGGGCCGCCGGCGCAACGAATTCTTCGACTTCCGCATAGGTGACGACCCCGTTGTTCACCACGGCCTTGATGGCATCAACCAATTCCGCGTGCAACGGCAGGCTGAAACAAAAAGCCGCCGGCACAATTGTAATGAAACGCAGAAACTTCATCAAAATCAGCGCGCATGCTAACAACAAACCCCGTCGGGTCAAGCGCGCCGCTCAAAAGACAAAACGATTCAACAAATACATCAACCCCGCCAAAATCAACGACAGCCCCAGTGCGGCGACGATGGACAATTTGAGAAAATAGAGGTGCTTGCGGCGTGCTTCCCGTCCGCCCATGCCAGGCAGCAGGTAGAAACGCTCGGGCTCTTTGGCTGGCTTTGGCCGGAACATTCGGATCTGATTCCCATTCAATTCCTAGCATACCAGCCGCCGGCGTCAAGTCGCATGCTTGCGGTCATTGGCCCAGACCGCTACCGTTCCCGCATGAATCTTGAAGATCATCTGGGTGACATTATTTGCAAGGCGCGGGCAATGAGCGGCGTTTCCGCCGCAAAGGCGGCAGCCGCGGCGGGTATTCCCGAAGCCGAACTGGCCACGCTGGAAAAAACCGGACAAGCCGGCAAGCCGCCGGATTTCACGGCGCTGGCAAATCTCATCGGGCTGAATCCGGCCAAACTCGAAGCCATTGCCAATGGCTGGCTGCCCGCGCAAAAAGATTTGAGCCTCTGGCACGAAATCCGCGCGTTCACAACGGCGGGCGAAGGGCTGTCGGTGAATTGTTACCTCGTCTGGGATGAAGTCACGCGTGACGCGGCGCTCTTTGACACCGGACTCGACGCCAAACCAATTCTTGACACCATCGCCGCCGAGCAGCTTCAGCTCCGCCACATTTTCATAACGCATTCGCATTGGGATCATGTCGAAGTCCTGCCCAAAATCCGCGAGGCCTGGCCGAAGGCGCGCCTGCATTCCGGCTCCAAAAACGCGCCCGTGGACCAGCGCAACAAACCGAGCGAGATCGTCCCCCTCGGCGGCTTGCGCGTGACCTATCGCGAAACCCCCGGCCATGCGGAAGACGGCGTGACTTATGTGGTTGGCAACTGGCAGGAGGACGCGCCGCACGTGGCGATTGTGGGCGACGCGATCTTCGCCGGATCCATCGGCCGCGGCAACCAGTCGTGGGATCTGGCGCGGCAAAAGGTGCGCGAACAAATTTTATCGCTGCCGGCGGAAACCTTGATCTGCCCCGGCCACGGCCCGCTGACGACGGTGGCGGAGGAGAAAGGGCACAATCCATTCTTTTGATCAACTGTCAGGGCAGTGATTCCATCAATGAACGGCGGAAACCGAAAGTTTTTCGACTGGAAAGCCTCGAAGCTGCTGATTGTCCTTGCCGGCATCGTTTTGGGGCAGGCAATCCTGTATGGCCCTTCGTTGATTGGAAAAAAAATCCTGCTTCCCTTGGATCTTCTCACCATACCAGAAATATATATTCCTCAAAATCCAGAAATTGCCGGCATGGTCCCGCATAATCGGGTATTAGGCGATTTGGTTGATCAATTCGAACCGATGCGCTGCTTTGCGGCTTCAGAAATCCACAAGGGCCGTTTCCCTTTGTGGGCGCCCTATCAATATGGAGGCGTTCCTTTTGTGTGGCCGAAATACTCGATTTTTCTTCTTCTGGAATGTTGCACCCAATCGCCAGTCATACTCGCCTGGGTGCCACTCTTCGCCGCGCTGGTGGCGGGTATGGGAATGTATTTTTTTTGCCGAAGAGTATTGACGGTCAGTTTTTGGCCGGCAACCGTTTGCGCCTGGTGTTATCCTTTGACGGCTTTTTTTGTTCTTTGGGCAAGTTTTCCCACATGCCTGGCAGTAACCTGGCTTCCCTGGATGTTCTTGCTGGTTGACAAAACGATCCGTGGCGCCAGCTCATTGGCAACCATCGGTTTAAGCGTCGTTACGTTTTTGGTGCTGACCAGCGGGCATGTTGACATCGCCGGACAGGTGCTTTTGGGCGCCGGAATTTACGCTGTCTGGTGTTTGTGGGACGCACATCCCGGTGGATGGTTTCATCGGCAATTTTGGACGGCCGGTGTGATGCTGATACTGGGCTGGGGGCTTGGATTTTTGCTGGCAGCTCCGCACCTGTTGCCATTGGTGGAGTACGCACAATCAGGTTCCCGGATGGTGCATCGCAGTGAAGGCTTGGAGGAACGTCCTCCGGTTGGACTGGCAGCGTTGCCACCAGTGGTGTTGCCTGACATCTACGGCACAACTGAAAAGGGCAGCACTTTTATTTCACCTTGGACTGAACCGAATTTCATGGAAAGCACAACCGCGGCCTACCCCGGTGTTTTCGCCACATTGCTGGTCGCCCCCCTGGCCTGGTGCAGCCGGCGTCATCACGCAATCAATGCCTTTTGGATTTTTCTCGCGTTCTTTGGTCTCAGCTGGTCCCTGGATGTTCCGGTTTTTGTTGATCTGTTGCGCCTGCCCGGATTGAACATGATGTCCCACAATCGCCTCGTGTTTCTGACCTCCTTTGCGATTCTCGCCCTGGCCGCCACCGGACTGGAAAATCTTTTGCGCGGTCCGATCCAACGACGATGGTGGTTTTGGCTGCCGGCCGTCTTGCTGGCCGCACTTTGCGGTTGGTGTGTCTATCGTTCCATCGTCCTGCCTGAACCAATCTCGAATCAAGCCAAATTCGATGCCTTCTACCAGCAAAGGTGGGCTGCAATTCAAACCGTCACGGACGTGGAACAGATTCAGGCATGGTTCACCCGCCATTACACCGTCATGGCGATGTTTTGTGGCCTGGGTTTTTTGGGATGGTTGCTTTTATGGGTTGCACCGATCGGGCGTTTTCGTTGGTTGCCAGTACTGGCAGTTCTGTTGATGGGGGACTTGCTATGGTTTGACCATGGCCGCAATACACAATGCGACCCGAGCCTCTATTATCCAGGGATTGCGGCCTTGGAAAAGGTCGCCCAATCTGCTCCCGGCCGCGTAATTGGCGTCAATTGTCTGCCGGCATCGCTGGCCATGATGCAGGGTTTAAATGACATCAGAGGTTACGATGCGATTGATCCTGCCCGAATGGTGGATTTGCTGAAAACAACGGCCATACCGGGCCAGGTTACTGCCACCTATGCGGCCACTCAATTGTTGACGCCGAAAGGGTACATCTCTCCGGCCGACACGATCCATCTGGTTCCGGTTCTGGATATGCTCGACGTACGCTATGCGATTTTTCGCGGCAACCCTGCATCATCGGCCAAACCCGCGTTTCAAGGAAACGACTATTGGGTCATGGTCAACTCCAATGCCCTCCCGCGGACGTTCGTCCCAAGGTCGGTTGAAACTGTGACCAGCGACCATGAGGAATTGGAGGAATTGGCCTCGCCCCAATTCAATCCGCTTGCAGTGGCATGTGTCGAATCACCGGTCGAACTGCCTGCCTTGTGCCGCGGCACCGCCGAAATCACAAACGAAATCCCAACCCACATCATGGTATCAGTGCATATGGAAACCCCGGGATTGGTCGTGCTGGCTGATAATTGGGACAAGGGCTGGCGTGCATATTGGAATGGACGGTCCGTGCCGGTTCTTCGGGCAAATTATGCCGTCCGCGGCGTGGTTGTCCCTGCCGGAAGCGGAACACTCGAATTTATTTACAAGCCGGCCAGTTTGATTCTTGGATTGTGGCTGGCCGGGTTCGCTGCCTTTGTCCTGATCTGCTGGCTGGCAATCATCCGGATTGAATTGCCATCATCGGCATCAAATGCAAAAATTGTCAGTTGAAAAAACAGGCCGCATCGCTGGATGGAATCACAGCCCGCTAACGACAGCAGCGGAACAATAGGCGCACATCCGTTCTTTTGATTTTGGATAAAGAGGGATGGAAGCGTCCTCCTACAGTTCTGGAGAGCCATTGCTATGACAATGTCCGCGCCAAAACATTTTGATGCCATTGCCGGCCAATACGCCGTCAGTGAAGTTCATGCCAACAGCCCCACGATCCGGCGGTTGCATGAACTGCTGGGTTCGAAGCGGCTCACTTCGGTCTGCGACGTGGCTTGCGGTCCGGGCCATCTTGCCTTGTCATTCGCGGGCAAAGCCTCCCGCCTTGTCGGTGTGGATGCGGCTCCCAACATGCTGCGGCAGTTCGAGAAACTGGCGGAAGCACGCGGTGTGAAAGTGGAAACGGTTCACGCCTACGCCGAGGCGGTGCCGCTCCCCGCCAATTCCTTCGACGCCGTCGTTTCACGCCTGGCGCCGCATCATTTTCCAGACGCCGCCAAAGCCGTTCGGGAAATGGCGCGGCTGGTGAAGGCCGGCGGCAGCGTGGCGGTGATTGATCTGGTGGGCGATGAAAATCCGGCTCTCGATGACTTGAACCACGAAATCGAAATGCTGCATGATCCGACTCATGTCCGGAGCCATACAACTGCCCGCTGGCGGGAATTTTTCGAAGCGAACGGTCTTGCCATCGAGGCATTGGAATCCAAACAAACGGAAATGCCCGCCGGACTGACCATCCGGCGCTGGTGTGAAGTCAGCAGCACCGCACCAGCCGCGCAGGCAGAAATCCGGGCGCGGTTGGCGGCCGCGCCTCAAGAACATCTGGCGGGATTGGGCATTCGATTTGAAAAAGGTGAGTTTCGCCTTCCAATCCGCACCCTGATCATTCTTGGACGCAAAGGCTAGGTTACTCGAATTTGCAAATTGACCCTTTTCATTCGCATGATTAAGCTTTCCTTCCGTTCCAACGGGATTTATGCGACATACCATTTCAGTGCTGGTGGAGAACAAGTTCGGCGTGCTCACGCGCGTGGCCGGCCTGTTCAGCGGCCGCGGCTACAACATTGACACGCTCAACGTCGGCCCGACCCAGAACCCCAAAACGTCGCGCATGACCATCGTCACCCACGGCGACGAGGCCACGCTGGAACAGATCGTCAAGCAGCTCAACAAGCTGCCGGACGTGATCAAGGTGCAGGATTTTCACGAAGGCGAATGCGTGGACCGCGAACTGGTGCTCGTCAAGGTGGCGGTGGACTCGAAGTCGCGCGCCGAGGTCATGCAGATCACGGACATTTTCCGCGCCAAAATCGTGGACGTGCAGCCCAAGAGTCTCGTCATCGAAATCACCGGCGCCGAAAGCAAGGTGGAGAAATTCATCGGCCTGATGGATTCGTTTGGCGTGCAGGAAATCACGCGCACCGGCAAGATCGCATTGCCAAGAAAATAGTTTCAAGCATCAAGTTTTCAGTTTCAAGCCAAGCAAGCACTCAACTTTCAACCATCAACTCCCAACTAAAAAAATATTATGGCAATCATTGATTTCGGCGGAACCAAGGAAAAAGTCATCACGCGCAAGGAATTCCCGATGGCCCGGGCGCGCCAGGTGCTCAAGAACGAGACCATCGCCATCATCGGCTATGGCGTGCAAGGCCCGGCGCAGGGACTGAACCTGCGCGACAACGGCTTCCACGTCATCGTCGGCCAGGCCAAATCGTTCAAACGCGACTGGGACCGCGCCGTCGCCGACGGCTGGAAGCCCGGCAAGACCTTGTTCGACATCGAGGAAGCGGTACAAAAGGGCACCATCATCCAGATGCTCGTTTCGGATGCCGCCCAGCGCACCATCTGGCCGTTGGTGAAGAAAAATCTCAAGCCCGGTGCCGCGCTTTATTTCTCGCACGGCTTTTCCATCGCCTACAAGAAACAGACCGGCGTCATCCCGCCCAAGAACGTGGACGTCATCATGGTCGCCCCGAAAGGCTCCGGCCTGAACGTGCGCCGCAATTTCCTGACCGGCGCGGGCATCAATTCCAGCTTTGCCGTCGAGCAGGACGCCACCGGCCACGCTGAGGAGCGCTGCCTGGCCGTCGGCATTGGCATCGGCTCGGGTTACCTGTTCCCGACCACATTCCAGCATGAAGTGTTCAGCGACCTCACCGGCGAACGCGGCGTGTTGATGGGCGCCCTGGCCGGCATCATGGAGGCGCAATACGAAGTGCTCCGCGCCCACGGCCACACGCCGAGCGAGGCGTTCAACGAAACCGTCGAGGAACTGACCCAGAGCCTCATCCGGCTCGTGGATGAAAACGGCATGGACTGGATGTATTCCAATTGCTCCGCCACCGCCCAGCGCGGCGCGCTCGACTGGAAACCCA
>Ga0187851_10003556_pt1 | contig 13043 bp, 13 predicted proteins | sample June2016WEW_6_10_FD_132997 | JGI IMG/M metagenome (GOLD analysis project Ga0187851, IMG submission 132997) | Peatland microbial communities from SPRUCE experiment site at the Marcell Experimental Forest, Minnesota, USA - June2016WEW_6_10 | ecosystem: Environmental > Terrestrial > Soil >...
ACGCTTTCGTCATTGCCATCGCGCACCTTGACCAGGTGCCGCGGCAGTTCATGCGTTGTGCCATGGCGGTGCTCGATGTAATCGCCAAATTCGCCCCCATGCCGCCGCAGGGCCTGCACGTATTTATCCAGCGACGCGAGCAGATCGAGGATTTCCCCCAGTTGCTTTTCAGACATCTCCTTGTTGGTTGCCAAATCGCGCAGGCGCACGTCCTCCGTGCCAAGCTGGATGAGGATTTTGTTCAGCTGCGCGTCGTCATCCACATATTCCACCCGCTTTTTGCGCGCAATCTGATAGAGCGGCGGCTGGGCGATATAGACATAGCCCTGCCGCACCAGTTGCGGCATCTGCCGGTAAAAAAACGTCAATAATAACGTGCGGATGTGCGAGCCGTCCACGTCCGCATCCGTCATGATGATGATCTTGTGGTAGCGCAACTTGGACCCGTCAAACGCCCCCTCCCCTTCCCCGTCGCCTATCCCCGTGCCGATGGCCGTGATCATGGTGCGGATTTCCGTGTTTTGCAGCACCTTGTCCAGCCGCGCCTTTTCCACGTTGATCAGCTTGCCGCGAATGGGCAGGATGGCCTGGAATTTCCGGTCCCGCCCCTGCTTGGCCGACCCGCCGGCCGAATCACCTTCCACTATGTAAAGTTCAGTGTTGGCCGGATCGCGGTCCGAGCAATCGGCCAGTTTGCCGGGCAATCCGCCCCCGGTCAGCGCGCTTTTGCGCACGGTGTCGCGGGCCTTGCGCGCCGCCTCGCGCGCGCGCGCCGCCATCAGGCTCTTGTCGATCACCTTCCGCGCCACGGGCGGATTGGCGTCAAAGAAACTCATCAACCCCTCATAAACAACCGACGAAACGATGCCTTCGATCTCCGTGTTGACGAGCTTGACCTTGGTCTGCGATTCGAAACGCGGATTGGGCAGCTTGACACTCAACACGCACACCAGCCCTTCCCGCACATCGTCACCCGAAATGGCCGGGTCCTTTTCCTTCAGCATCTCATTCGAGCGCGCGTATTGATTGATGGCGCGGGTCAGTGCCGTGCGAAAGCCGGTCAAATGCGTCCCGCCGTCCGAATTGGCAATCGAGTTGGCGAAGCACAGAATTTGATCGGTATAGCTGTCGTTGTATTGCATGACGCAATCCACGATGACCTCCTCCTTTTGCCGGGCCAGCACGATTGGCTTGGGATGAAGCAACTCTTTGTTGCGCCCGAGCTGCCGCACAAATTGCTCGATGCCCTCGCGATACAGGAACGTCTCCCGCTTGTTCTCCACCCGCTCGTCCTTCAAATTGATCTCCAGGCCCGGATTCAAAAACGCCAGTTCGCGCAGGCGGTTGGCCAGCAGGTCGAACTTAAACTCCGTCGTGATCGTGAATATCGTCGGGTCAGGCTTGAAAGTGATGAGCGTGCCGGTGCTCTTCGATTTGCCGATGACCTCCAGCTTCTGCTTGGTCACGCCCCGCTCGAACGCCATATAATACACAAGATTGTCGCGCGACACTTCCACCTTGAACCAGTCGGACAACGCATTGACGCACTTGGCGCCGACCCCGTGAAGCCCGCCGGAATATTTATAGGCCCCCTGCCCGAATTTGCCCCCGGCATGCAAATTGGTGAGGACCAACTCGACCGCCGGCATGTGCCATTTGGGATGATTATCCACCGGAATGCCGCGTCCGTCGTCCCGGATTGAAATCGATCCATCCACATGGACGGTGACGTCGATCTTGTTGCAAAAGCCGGCCAAATGCTCGTCGATGGAATTGTCCAGCACCTCGAAAACAGAATGATGCAGACCGCGTTCATCGGGATCGCCGATATACATTCCGGGTCGTTTTCGGACAGCTTCCAACCCCTCCAACTTATCAATTTTAGACGCGTCGTATTTCTCGGTTTTGTCTGGCGCGGTATTCGTCATGTAACAATTTCCCTCATCAAATTTGCGATTAAAAACACTCGTTGCGCGATGGATTTTGGGTCATCCCCGCAACCCTGAAAATTTACGAAAAAATGGGAAAAGACACAACCCTTAATTTGAGGTTTTTTTGCCCCGAAACCACAATTACTGGGGGACTTATTGGGAACGCCCCACCAAGAATTGTGGTCGCGGAGGTGGTGAAAGGCAAAAGGAAAAAGGCGGTATTAAGAAGTCAAAAAGGCATCCTCACATTTATTAATGTCCCGTTTTTACATTAGACTATGGCGTCAGCGGACGCACAGCCTGAATCCTATAGAATCGATCCGGCTCGCCGGAATCGGTGAGGCCGCTCGTGGTGCTCGATCCTTGAGGCGAAATCAATCCCACACTATTGGTGGTCCAGTTCCCCAGGCCGAGTTCCAAGTTCTCCTCGATGTAGTAAAAGCGCGTGGGCACACTGTTCCAAGTAAGAGTGGCGCTGGTTCCTTCGGTCGAAAAGTTTTCAGCAGTGATTTTCAAAACGCTGCCGGCCTCGTTCGGATCCGTGCCTGCCAGGTAGTCCTGTCCGATGGTCATGCCTTTGCCGGTTGGGTCGGCATTGGCATTGACATTGGTGGTGCCAAAATACCCCAGCAGCCAGGCGATAGGCAGGCCATCAGGCGCCAGGGCGCCGGGCGAGATGGTGTCCGTTTGCACATAAGCATAGGCGTTGTCCAGGCTGATCCAGCCGCAATTGGCGCTCCACACATAGCCGCTCATCGCGCCTGTGACCATATTTATGGCAGGCGCACCGGTGTTTTCGAAGTTGATCCAGCCGATGTTCGCCCCGTAAGCGTAACCGCGCAAGTTGCCCAAGCCGTCTTGATTCACCCCAAAATCGTTCGCGGAAAGATTCTGATAATGAATGCCGTTGGCGGGAGAACCGCTGCCCAGATTGATCCAGCCGACGTTGGCGGAATAAATGTATCCGGAGCAAACATAAGCGCCGACGACCGCGCCGCTGGCGCTTTCGCCGGTCCCCCCGGACCAATCCATCCACCCGATGTTCGCCCCATAAGCGTATTTGTTGACCGGGTCGATTGTGGTGGCCGCTTGAACAAAGGCGGACTTAAGAATGAAGAAGGAAGAAACCAACATCAACGAGGCGGGAAATGGATTTCGGCGTTTCATTTTCAATTCTTCCCAGGTTCTTTTTCAAACTCACGGCATGTTATACTTGTTGACGATACTCCCGTCCCCAGAACTGCTGTAACAGGTATTGGCAATGGTGGAATTCAGCCCGATGCCGCCGGAACTGCTCCCCCAACACGTATTGGCAATCGAGGCTTGAAGACCGGTGCCGCTGCTGCTGGTGCCATAACATCCAGTGGCAATGTTAGCGGCAGATAGTCCTTTGCCGGTCGTGCTGGTGCCGTAACAGGCCGTGGCAATGGAGGCAGATAATCCCGTGCCACTCGTGCTGACACCGGTGCAATTATTGGCGGTGGTGGCAAATATCCCGTAACCGCTGCTGCTGGTGCCGCTGCAATTAATGGCCGTGGTGGTGTTGATGCCGTCGTAGCTGGCGGTGCTTAAACCGCTGCAATCGGATGCGTTGACCGCGTCAATGGCGTCATCGCCACACTCATAAGCCGCTGAATGGGAAACGGTGGCGGCAGAAATCCCGACCCCGCCAACCATCCGCACCGTGCAGGACTCCACTACCGATGAATTGTAGATCCCGGCGTCAATTCCCTGGTAAAGACAGCCAGACACTGAGACCCCGGTGATGCGAAAATTGGCAGGTGAAGGCTCCACATCCCCAAAATATATAACGCCGTAAGCAAAGCCGTTGCCAGAATAAACTCCATTGCTGTAGGTCACGCCACCCGCGATATGACCGTTGCAAATGGTGATGTCGCCGAGCGCGTCGTTGTTCACTCCGATTCCCACATAGCCAACGGTCGAAGAGATGGTGAACCCGTTTAGGTCGAGCGTGACGTTGTTGGTGTCGATGTCAATGGCATCGTCGTCAACCCCGGTTACGATGATGTTCGTCGTCAAGTAATATGAGCCGGGCTGTGTGATGATGAAAGGCGTGGAAGATATGGGTGCGCGCGGCTCGATTTGCACCAGCGTCTTCATGGTCGCGGCGGGGCCGCTTGGCGGCGTCAGGCTGCCCTGGGCAAAACCGGAAGTCACCGTGAGGAAAAGGCCGCAGAAGGAACCTGCGGTGACAAGCGCATTTATGATTTTCATGGTAAAAATCTCTTGGTTCGATTTTCAGCAACTTTTATGGATTGTACGGCCCCATAGCCCAGCAAGTCAACCTTTTCTTGTCATCACACGGACAATATTTGCAAAGCTGAGGGCCTAAAGTGATTTCAACAAAACTGCCGCCGCAAGTGATTGCTCTTCCCGCGGAGCGCAGTCATCTTGCCCGCACCGTTTGGCGTCCCGCCAAACCTAACCCAATGGGCGGTCCTGTCACGTCTCTGGCGATGGCGACTCGCGCAACCGGCGCGGCAGGTTCCGGGCGCCGTGCATAAGGCGGATTGCGTCCAGCACTTCATCATTCGCGCGATAGAAAATCAAAAGATTCTCGAACGGATGTTCCACTCGAGAAGAGCGCAAACCCTGCAGCTTGGGATGACGGAAATGGCGTGGCCGGCCCAAGTCTGGGCGCGCCGAAAGTTTCACCAGCGATATGTCCAAGGCTGTCTGGAATCGCCAGGCTATTTCGACGCCAGCCCGCTCAAGATACCAGGCAAACAGATTTTCAAAATCCGTTGTGAAATCGCGAGCCTTCTGAATGGCCCGGCTCATTTACCCTGTTTGCCCTTGATGATCCGCTCCCCGATGGACTGCATCTCTTGCGACGAATACGGTGTAAACGGCCCCTCCAACCCCTTGAGTAATTCCGCCTCGAGTTCCAGATTGTCCGTCTCCAAGTCCAGCGGCTTTTGCGTGTCGAGCCAGACCTGTTTCTCGCCATCGGTCAGAACGATTACCGCCCCCTGATGCGCTTCGGCAATCAGTTCGGCCAGTTGCCCCTGGGCTTCTCCGACAGTCAACGTTTTCACGACCACAACATATCTTAATCTGTTCCGATCAACAAGCCCAAAACCCACAGGCAACAAGGGGGATTAATATGTCCGTGAACCTCAACCGGCCTGACCCCTGCGGATATCGGCTTCTCTTCAAAAACTCACCTCTTTCCCATTCAAAACGAGTTGCTCAACAAGCGGTCAAAGTGTGGTATAATATGCCCCGTTTAAAAGGCACCGCGCCGCATCGTAAGTGAACCTCCCAATCTGATCAAAATACAGAGTAACCTGTGATCTGCCTTTGATTCGCTGCACGCCATATTCATGTACGCAAAATCTCGGCGTTCGTAGCTTCACCAACCAAAGAACTCCTCCTCCCAAACATAATCCAAGTATGCCAAGCAGAAGAAAAGACACCCATTCGCTCACGGATAGCCCGCTTATCGGCAGTGCAAATATCAGGAAGATGGCGCGCAACCGAAAACCACCGCTCCGAATATGGAAGCTACCGGAGAATAATCGGCACACCTTATCGAAAAAACAAGACTGCCCAGATCGCGCGTAGAGGCCCCCGACGGGCTTGGCGATTCGATTATCGAAAGAGCGTCAACACCCCGCCGCCGGAGTTCGGCAATGGCAATGTCAAGAACTTCCGGGAGCCAATCATCAGGTTGCCCAACCATAGCCAATAGTTGGTCCGTTGTTTTGCCAGCCACTTGCGCTGCGAAATTTTGGCCATCGTTCATTCCGATACGGAGACGCTGAATCCATAAACAACACCTTGTCAAGCCATGAGTTTCCGATTTAAGAATCTGGTTTTACGCCGTTGGCAGTTTTTCTCCGTAAATGCGCTGGAAGAGGCGGCGTTTGCGTTCAGCATCCGTCAGGCCGGGAGGAAACGAGGCCAGCACCATCCGCCGCGCCGCCTCGAAGCTTTCCGCACCCATGCGCATTCGTTCCGCGCCGGACAACGCCATCAGCCGGACCCGCACCATCTCGGCGATTTCAGGCGGCGTATCAGTCATGGCTTGCATTCCTGCCGTTTAACCATCGACCCGGTGAGCATGTAGGCAAATCCACCCCGCTCCAACCAGGTTGAAACGTCCGGAACGATGTCGATTTCGTTTTGCATGCCAAATCCAAATTGATTATTTCAGGCTGACTTCTGATGAAGCCTCCACCGCCGCAGGCCGCTTCAAAGCCAACCGTTGACACGATTGATCGTCGCGATGATCTGCCTCCTGCGCTCGGCGCTGACCGCGCCACGCTGATTCACCAAATTCACTTTTTGGATTGTGTAGAGCAAGTCACACTTGCACAGCGTCGGCCAGTCCAGCCCGTCGTTCGCATCGAGAATCACTTCGTTGGGTTCCGGCTGCCGGGTGGACTTTCGCGAGGCGCAGATTATCACCGTCACGTCCGGTTTGTTGGCCACCCGGTCCGGGTGGGACACAATGACCGCCGGATGCGGCTCCGGCCAGCCGGGAGCCTGCCAACTGAAAATGTCCCAAGCTTTCATTCCGCCTCCGGGGGCGGGGAGGGCAGGCCGGCGAGGTGATGTTCCAGCGCGTCAAATTCGCGGTTCGGGTGCTGGTAACAGCGGCGGGACTCCGCTCTCGACAACGGCTTCAAGTTTCTGAGCGGATCGGGGGACAACTGATCGCGTAGTCTGGGCAACCCCAGCTTCATGCTTTGCCGCATGATGTCCGCCATGGACAAACCCAAATCCTGAGACGCCTGCCGCACCTCCCCGATCAGATCCGGCGGCATGGCCAATGGATACGTATCGGTCTTCATGGATGAATCTTACATCACTCCATCACCCTGTCAACACCCTTCCAGCGTCGCCCCAATAATGCCGGGGTAATGCCAATGACGCAGGCAATCCATTCCATGGTTTGTCAACCGAATAGAGGAAATATTTTAAAAATGCCAAAAACGCCAAAATCCGTGCAATGCACTGGACAGTTTGTGATGCCTCCAGACCCCCGTGAACCTGCCACTCCCGCCGTCCTGTCGTGGTTGCTCATGAATCCCGACCGTGAAATCCTTAAAGCCCGCACCCCGGCCTTCCTTGGCAGTGCCAGACCTGGGAATCGCGCATTCTTGGCAAAGTTTTCCGAACCACTTTCCCTGATGACAAATGAGAAATTCTCAATGACCAATTCTCAATTCAGACTCAGCGCTTTGCTTGCGCCTTTGCGTCTTGGCGCGATCAGCTTTTCCGATGTATCCGCCGGTTTGACCGGCTCACCCGCTCTTCAGGACCTGCTCTGTCAGTTCCAGGTCCTGTTCCAAGGGCAGCTTTGGGGTGATCTTGCGGGATTGCAAGGCGCCGTGATAAGCGCGCACCGCTTCTTCGGGCACAATCTTGCCGTCTGTGATCAATCTCAGCATTTCGATGAAGAGAAGTTGATGCTCGGCCTGGTTGATTTTTCGGCCGAAAAGGGCAACGCGCGCCCCGTGCTTCTGCGCGTCATGAATCAGTTTGAAGGCGTCGTGCGTTGTGCCAGCCGCACCACCCAGGATTCCCACCACCAGATTCGGATCGTACTGCGCCAGTTCCTCCATGCAGCGCGGGCCGTGATAGGCGATTTTCAAAAAGAGAGGCCGCCCCGCCCCGGCCACTCCGGCCAGGCTGCGAAGGATCATGTCGTTGATGAATTCGCCGGTTTTATCGGCGGGAATGCCAGTCGCGGTGTTGGGATCGAAAACTTCCAGGAAATATCGGAAACGTTTGCGTTCCGCCTCTTCGCGAAACTCCTTGAACGCCAGCAACGTCTCGCGGTCCCGCGTCAGATCGTTGGTAAAGGTGACGGAATACAGGCCCAGATCGGCCCCGGGCACTTCGCCTTCGCCGCCTCTGTGCTCCAATCTGCCGTATTGTATGTGGTCGATGGAGGCGGAACGAAACGGTTGCGACGGATGCCGGGTGTAACTGCCATGGCGCACCGCCCAGATGTCCGTCGTGTCGTTGGCCCGGGCCGCCGGGGTGACATGCGTGTCGCGGAACAAACCTTCCTGAATGGTCAGCCGCTCGTTGACCGAGGCGGACATGAGCATGAGATCAACGACACCCTGATTCACCTCTTCGCGGATAATATCCAGAAATTCCGGCAAATTCCGATGACCAAACTCCTCCCGGCTCCAGATTTGGGGCGAAAAATGTGCCGGCTGCGGCCCTTCCTCCGACAAGTAGGCGCGCGGTCCGGGGGCGCGCACGCCAAAGGCCATGTCCCCATCCTTGGCGTCAGCGATGATGAAAGCACGGGAGGCAGGGTCGGCCTTGATTTCCGCCAGCTTGGTGTCGAGCGACTTGACGAAAGGCATTCTCTACCCCCTTTGCTTGGTATTGACACTCCCGCAGCGGGGATCGGGAATTCCGAGGCTCTGCTTGATGGCGAGCAATTCCTGCAACTGGGCGGCGGAAAAAGTCTTCAACGGAGCGCCCAGTTGGGACGCGATGACAATCGTGTGGCAATAGGCCTCTACGATTTCCATCTTGAAATAGGCGTCTTCCAGGCTGACGTGGCTCCAGGATACCACACCGTGATTGGCCATCAGAATGGTGTTGTGATGATCGGTCAGGCCGGCGACGAGTTTGCCCATTTCGGGCGTGCCCGGTGTGCGGTAGGGCGCAATCGGCACTTTGCCGATGAACACTTCGAGTTCCGGCAGCATGCAATTGGGCGGCTCCACCCCCGCCACGGCAAACGCGGTGGCGTGAGGCGGATGACAATGGACCGTGGCCAAAGCGCGGCTCTGGCGTTTCATAATTTGCAGGTGCATCAGGATTTCGCTGGTGCGCTTCTTGGTGCCTGCAAGCTGGTTGCCGTCCAGGTCAACCAGGCACATGTCTTCCGGCTTCATGAAGCCTTTGGAAACGAGCGTCGGCGTACACAGGGCCAGATTTTCTCCGACGCGGATGGCCATGTTGCCGCCGTTGCCATCGACATAAGAGCGGGACCAGAGGCGCCGGCCTATCTCGCAAAGCTGCAGCTTGAGCGCCCGCGTTCCGGGAGAATTGAAGAAGGCCTTGGCCGATTTATTCTTGACATTATTCATGGCTATAATTTCACCTTGTTTTCCCCGCCAAGAATAGAATGAGAGACTGGAAACCGCCATTCAAAAGAATGCAGCGCCTCCCAAACCGCCGTCGCGAGCAGTGCCTCAAGGCCGGCCGGATCGCGCAGGATTTTCATGCGTGGGGTCTGCGGCCTCCAGGTTGTCAAGTCGGATTCCCCCCAAAGAACCACTCCCGGCAAATCCAGCGCCGCCGCCAGGTGGGTGATGCCGGAGTCGTGTCCAATGAACGCCGCACAGGCCTGCATCCGTCGGGCCAATTCGGGCAACGGCAAATTCTGGGCCATAAGCGCGCGGCCTGCCGGCAATGCGGACGCCAGGCGCGCGCAGCGGTGCCCTTCCGCTTCGCCGCCGATTAGCAGAAAGCCGCAGGAGGATTGGCCGGCCAGGCGCCTGAGCAGTTCCGCCCATTTGGCTTCAGACCAGTTTTTCCTTTCACTGCCACTGCCGGGATGGAGCGCCAGGCGCGGCGGCGCGGCGGGCGGAACGACGGGCAAAGGAAGGCGCGGAAGCGCATCGACCCCGCGAATGTCGAGCGCCTGCAATGGCAGCAGCAACTGTTCGGCGGCGTGGACCCCCGCCGTCTCATCGGGTCGATGCGGCCCCGCGATGAACAACGTGGAAGAACATCGCGCCACGTTGGAACGAAAGACGCCCTGCGGATCGTGCAAATAGGAAACGATGCAGCCAAACCCCGAGAACCACGCGCCGGCCTCGGCAGGCCAGGAGCCGTTGGTGACAAAGAAACCGGCGAAGCGGGGGGATTCCAGCGCGGTGGCGTCATCCGCCAACCCGGCTGCCACAGCCAGCGAGGCCACGGACGGGTAACCAAGGATTTCCAGCCTATGCCGCGGATAACGGCGGCGCAAGGCGGCCAAAACCGGAAAAGTCAGGATGAAATCTCCCAACGCGCCACCGCGAATCACCAAAATCCTTCCATCTGCCGCATGATCCAGACTGGTCATTGTCTTGCTTCAGGATGCCTCCGAGGGAAACAGGCATAAAGCGTTTCCCATGAAATACCACTCAAGTTTTACGCGCTGCCGCCGATGATTAAAGGTAAATTGTAATGTCGCATGAAAATCCAATCTGCGGCCCTGTACGCCGGGGCAAAGCCCCTTGGCCAAAGGCTTCATCCCTCCGCAGCTTGGGCGCTCAGAACAAGGCGTGGATGCGTGGCTCGTTATGAATGCCGATGAGATAATTGCCCAAGTAAAAGATTTGCCGGTCGTTTCGGAAACCGCCCGCAAGCTGGCCATTCAACTCAACCAACCCAACCTGCACCGGGACGAACTCGTCGCCACCCTGCGTTGCGACAATGTCCTCACCGCCAAGCTGCTGCGAGCCTGTAACTCGGCGGAGTACGGCGCGCGCGAACCGGTCGTTTCTCTCGACCAGGCCCTGTTGCTGCTCGGCGACAACATGATTTTCCGCATGGTGTGCTCAATCGGTTTTGGCGGCTCTTTGGGGGCTTCGGCGCCCGGTTACGATACCGAAGCCAACGGCCTCTGGAGCCATTCCCTCAGCACGGGGGTTGGCGCCGAATATCTGGCCGGGGTTCATTCCTACGGCGATTTTCCCCAGGCCACTGCTTTTACCGCCGGCTTGCTGCATGACATCGGCAGGACTGTCATTTGCAAGATCTTAACACCCAAGACCCGGGCCGACATCCGGGCCAAAATCTTCGAACAATCACTCTCGAGGGTCGAGGCGGAAAGGGCCGTATTGGGGGCCGACCACAGCGAAATCGGGGCCTGTTTGCTGAAAAAATGGTCTTTGCCGGAGCCAATCATCGAAGCCGTGGCCAACCATCATTCTCCTGTTGTCGAGCCTTCCATTTATCTATCAGCAGTGGTGTATCTCGCCGATTGCGCCGCGCACCTTTCCAACTCCGCCAGCACGTGTCCAGGATGGCAAGCCCAGGCCGATCAAGCCAGGAGGACGGCCGCTGAAGCCGTGCGCATGGACGTGGAAAAAGTCGAACAATTAATCTCAGGGATCCACGGCGCCATGCACTCGCTTTCCCAGCTCGTGGCCACGGCATAAGACATCCTACATGTTTGGATTAGAGCGCCTCAGGATCAGACCGCCATCGCCGCTTCGGCCTTCTTCATCGCGGCGGCCAATGCCTGTGCCGCCGCCGGCAGCACAACCCCGAGATCCTCCAATTTTTCCCCGATCTGCTTCATCACGGAGTGGGCCTTGCATTTGAGCAACTGCCGATACCATCCCAAGAACTCCTGGCTGACCAACCTTTCGTTCTGTGGCGTGAACCTCCGCCGGCACTCGCCCGCGAGCACTTCGCAAAGAGTCAGGGCCGCCAAGTGTCGCGCGGAATTGGGATAATGGGCGCGGGTCCACACAGGCAGAGCCAATGCCACCTGCTGATGCAGCGTCAAAACCTCGGCGCGTTGCAGGAGGATGCCGGAGTCGTCGGGCAGATGTTTCATGGCCTCGCCAGTCCAGTCCTGGGCAAACTCCAAGAATTCAGGCTGGCTCAGGGCAATCTGGCCGCCCAACAGCCAAGCCTGAACATCCCGGCCATTCCCGGCCACCAGTTCGTTCAGCAGTTTCAAGGCCTCGAGCGGCCGGCCCTGTTGGAAGTGAAACTTTGCGAAATCGAAACGCACGGGGCGTGATTGGGGATCCTCGGTCAGCGCTTCACGGAAGGCCTTGTCCGCTTCAACCTTGTCTCCCAGTGCTGCCAGGGAAAGAGCCAGACAATGACGGGGGCCGGCCTTTCGGATTTCTTTGTGAATGGGTGAGAGCGCGGGCTGGCCGCGTTTGGCCAGGCATTGGCGCATTTGCTCTGCGGCGGCGTCCGGCTGCTTGAGTTCCATCCGGGCCAGTCCGAGCATGAAATGTTGGGAAGCCGTCAGCCCGGCGGATTGGGCAAAGGGCTGCTGCCAGAGTTCCACGATCTCGCTGAACCACCCTGCGCCCAGCAGGTGGGTCGTCAGTTGAGTCAGAAGGGTTTCGCGCAATTCGGGCGCAACCTGCCGGGGGGGCAATGCAGACATGAGTCGCAACGCCTCGCGATATTGTTCCAGGCCCGCTTCCACTTGGCCGGACCGGGCCAGTTCCAAACCGAGGTTCATCACCAAATTGGGTTCGCCGGGCATTTCTTCCAGGGCCAGCCGCAGCAGGCGCAGGTTGCGCTCGGATTTGTGGCGGCTGTCAACCACTTCCTTTTTATAGCCCTGATGCAGCAATGCGGTACGGCCCAACCGGTTTTCCAAACCCCATTCCCTGGCGCGCACTTCCAGGCTGCTGAATATTTGCTCGTGAACCCGGCCCACATAGAAAAGGCCCGGGGCATTGCGGAAAAGGCGCGGCACATAGCTGCAACCCTCGTCTTCGAGGCCCTGGTCAATGATCGGCAGCCGGTATCCCATTACTCCGGGGGCTTGCATTTCCTCCAGGATCGTCTGGCGATGCTCAGGTGACAGTTCCTCGTCGGCATCCAGGCATAAAACCCAATCCCCGGTGACATACTTCAGGGCCTCGTTTCGGGCGGCGCTGAAGTCATCGTTCCAGGCAAAGAAATGCGTCTCGGCATTGAATCGTTTGGCGATCTCCACCGTTCCATCCGTCGAACCGGTATCGACCACCACAATCTGCCCGGCGATATCACGGACCGATTGCAAACAGCGCTCAAGAAATTGTTCCTCGTTTTTTGCGATCAGACAGACGGTCAGTCGTGGCGCCTTCCCGGCCTTTCCAGTTATTGTTGGCGGAAGAACAAACCGCCCGGGCTTGCCGTTTCCGCGCGAATTGGCCTTGAGGAATTGTTGCGCCGGTTTCCAACGCGGCGCCAGGGAGGCTGCATATTGCCCACAGCGCCGCGCAGCGTCGAAATCACCCGCCGCCCGCGCCACTTCGCCAAGAAACAGGCAGGCTTCGGGATGAAACGGGCGCGCCTCCAACGCGGACAGCGCGGCCGACCACGCCTCGGGAAGCTTCTTCGCGCGCAAAAATTCTCGGGCCGCGCCCAGGCGGCCGAGCA
>Ga0187851_10003558_pt1 | contig 13038 bp, 12 predicted proteins | sample June2016WEW_6_10_FD_132997 | JGI IMG/M metagenome (GOLD analysis project Ga0187851, IMG submission 132997) | Peatland microbial communities from SPRUCE experiment site at the Marcell Experimental Forest, Minnesota, USA - June2016WEW_6_10 | ecosystem: Environmental > Terrestrial > Soil >...
CGCCTGATGGTCGTCTTGACCGTCGTGGTGAACGGGTCGGCCATCTCATCCCAGGCCCGTTCGAGCAGTTCCTCCGCCGAGACGGCCCGACCGCCCGCCGCGAGCAGGCACTCCAGCACGGCGAACTCCTTGGGACTCAGCTCCAGCCGCCGCCCGGCCCGGTGCGCCACCCGCCGCGCGGGGTCGAGGACCACGTCACCGTCGGACAGCACCGGCGGCGTGGCCGGCGCCGAGCGGCGGCCAAGCGCGCGGACCCGGGCTACCAGCTCGGCGAAATCGAACGGCTTGGGCAGGTAGTCGTCAGCCCCCAGGCCGAGGCCCTCCACCCGGTCCCTGACCGTGCTCGCCGCGGTCAGCATCAGCACCCGGCTGCCGGTGCCCGCCGCGACCACCCGGCGGCACACCTCGTCACCGTTGACGCCGGGCAGGTCCCGGTCAAGCACGATCACGTCGTAGCGGTTGACCGTCAGGTGCTCGACCGCGTCGTCGCCGTCCAGGACGACGTCGACCGCCATCCCCTCCCGGCGCAGCCCGTCCGCCACCGCCTCGGCCAGTACCTCGAAATCCTCCGCGACCAAGATCCTCATGCCTCCACCATGCCAGGCCGGCGGTGTCAGCCGGGTGTCTGCGACGGGCACCGTACTGTCACCGGCGGGCGCGTAGAACGACGGCATGAACACTGCGGCTATCGAAGTCGCCGGGCTGCGCAAGCGGTTCGGCGCGACAACGGCGCTTGACGGCATGTCGTTCACCGTGCGGCCCGGCCGGGTCACCGGCTTCGCCGGGCCGAACGGCGCGGGAAAGTCCACCGCGATGCGGGTCATTGTGGGGCTCGCCGCGCCCGACGCGGGTACCGCGCTGGTCGGCGGCCGGCCCTACCAGTCGCTGCGCCGCCCGCTCACCCACGTCGGCGCGTTGCTGGACGCCGCCGCGCTGCAGCCTGGCCGGTCGGCACGCAATCACTTGCTGTGGCTGGCCCACTCTCAGGGCCTGACGGCCAGCCGTGTGGACGAGGTCGTCGCACAGTCCGGCATCCAGGGCGCCATCCGGCGGAAGGCGGGCGGCTACTCACTCGGCATGCGGCAGCGGCTGGGTATCGCCGCGGCGCTGCTGGGCGACCCGCCGGTGCTCATGCTTGATGAGCCGTTCAACGGCTTGGATCCCGAGGGAATCGTGTGGTTGCGCGGGTTCCTGCGGTCGCTGGCCGCAGAAGGCCGGGCGTTGCTGGTCTCCAGCCACCTGATGAGCGAACTGCAGGACACCGCCGATCACCTGGTCGTGATCGGCCGCGGCCGGGTGATCGCGGACGCCAGCGTCGCGGAGCTGACCGCAGACGCGTCCGGCGGCCGGGTATCGGTGCGCACCGCCATGCCCGGCCGGGCGGTGGAGGTGATCTGCGCGGCGGGGGCCGAGGCCGCCGCGACCGGTCCTGGCACGCTCGTCGTCGCTGGGGCCGGCGCCGAGCAGGTGGCGATGCTGCTGGCGCGAAACGCCGTGCCGTTCTCGGAGTTGTCCGCGCACCGGGCGACGCTGGAGGAGGCGTACCTGGAGCTGACCAGGGACGCGGTCGAGTTCCGGGCCGCCGCGCCGGGCGGGGAGACGCGATGACCGCCGATCCGTACCAGTCGCGCCTGCGGGAAGGACCCTACGGCTTCGCGGACCTGGTGCACGCGGAGTGGACCAAGTTCCGGACCGTGCGCGGCTGGGTCATCGCCGTGGCGGTCGCGGCGCTGGCGATCGTGGCTTTCGCGCTGGCACCGGGTCAGCAGGGTTCGTGCAACACCGTCGGCTGCACCGTGCCGACGGGGCCGGGCGGGGAGGAGGTGTCCGACGGCTTCTACTTCGTGCACCAGCCGCTGACCGGAAACGGCAGCATCGCGGTCCGGGTCACCTCCCTCACCGGCCAGATCCCCGACCTCGCGGGCGCGGGTATGCGGACAGGGCTCGTCCCGTGGGCTAAGACCGGAATCATCATCAAGGCGGGCAGCACCCCGGGATCGGCGTACGCGGCGATGATGGTCACCGGCAGCCACGGGGTGCGGATGCAGTACGACTTCACCCACGACGAACCCGGTCGTGCCGGCGCCGTCTCCGCGGCCTCCCCGCGATGGCTGCGGCTGACGCGCTCCGGCGACACGATTACTGGCTACGACTCGGTCGACGGCACGCACTGGGCCAAGGTCGGTACCGCCACCCTGGCCGGGCTGCCGCCTGCCGCTCAGGTCGGCCTGTTCACCACCTCACCTCAGTACCTGCAGACCTCGCTCGGCGAGGCGAGCGTCAGCGGCGGCCCGAGCGTGGCCACCGGCGTCTTCGACCACGTCAGCCTGACCTGGCCCAGCGGCTCGTGGGTCGGCGACAACCTGGGCGGAGGCGGCGGGCCGGGCAGCACCGTAGGCTTCAGCCAGGCCGCGGGCGCGTTCACCATCACCGGCAGCGGTGACATCGCCCCGGTCGTGTCCGGCGGCGGGGGCGTCGGCGTCACGGTCGCGCAGACTCTGGCGGGCACGTTCGCCGGGCTCATCGTCCTGGCTGTCGTGGGGGCGGTGTTCATGACCGCCGAGTACAGGCGGCGCCTGATCTTCTTCACGCTCGCCGCGGCCGGCCGGCGCGGCCGGGTGCTGGCCGCCAAGGCCGTCGTGGTCGGCGCGGTCACCTTCGCGGCCGGGCTGGCCGGAGCCGCCATCGCGGTGGTGGTCGGCCAGCGGGTCCTGCGCGGCAACGGCGCCTACGTGTACCCGGCGAGCGCGCTGACCCAGGTGCGGGTGATCGCCGGCACCGCGGCGGTGCTTGCGGTTGCTGCCGTCCTCGCGCTCGCCATCGGGACGATACTGCGGCGCGGCGCCGGGGCGGTCGCCGTGGCCGTCACGGTGATCGTCTTGCCCTACCTGTTCACGGTGGCCGCGCCCATCCTGCCGGCCGGCCCGGCCGGCTGGCTGCTGCGGGTCACTCCGGCCGCGGCGTTCGCCGTCCAGCAGACTCTCGTGCAGTACCCCCAGGTCAACAACACCTATACCGCCGCCTACGGCTACTATCCGCTGCCGCCCTGGGCAGGCTTGGCCGTGTTGTGCGCGTGGGCCGCGCTTGCCCTGGGCCTGGCTGCCTTCCTGCTGCGACGGAGAGACGCATGAGGCGCGCACCAGCGCCAGGCACGCGACGAGCGGACCCGCAGTATGCGTACGCGGGGCACGCGCTGCACGCGGAATGGACGAAGACACGCACCGCGGGCGGCGCCTTCTGGCTGCTGCTCGCCGTCATCGCCGCCACCGTCGCGGTCGGCGCTGCGGTGGCCATGGCGACGCGGTGCCCGGCCGCGCCGGCGGCGGTCGTGGACCGGCTTGCGGATCGCCTGGGCGTGGATCCGGCGGCGCTGTCGCTGTACGGGCAGCGCGCAGACCCGTTCGGATCATCTAGGGAAGATCGACTGCGATCCTGGAGGTGAGGCTGGCTGGTGACGCCGCTGCAGGCACGGTGGTCTCGTGTCCTGTCACCCGTCTGCTTGGTCTCGCTGGTCTCATTTTCCCTCGGTGATCTTGGCCGCGACGTCTACGGCGATCTCGATGGCTCGTGCCGCGAGTGGCGAGTGGGTGCGTCCCTTCTCCCAGAGCAGGAAGATCTCGCGTGGCGGGAGCGGCGGCTGCAGCCGGTGGACGGAGAGCGTCGTGTCGGCGCGGGTGTCGGGGCTGAGGATGGCGAGCCGCGGCAGCAGCGCTGTCCCCATTCCGGCTCGCACCATCGACAGCACGGCTTCGTTGCCCACCGTGCGGAACACGATGTGCGGCCGGACGCTCGCGTGTGCCAGCGCCTGCTCCATCCGGACCTGATCGCAGACCAGCGGGTACGCCACCATCGGCGTGCTGTCGAGCTGGGCCGGGCGGACCGGGCCGTCGGGGAAAGTGCCGGGCCTGGCCACCAGCAGGTACGGGTCGTCGAGCAGCTTGAGGTGCTCGACGTCGCCGTCGACGCGGCCGTCGAAGAACGTCAGGTCGAGCTTGCTGGGCTGCGGCTGGTCGGTCTCCTCCTCGAACAGCCTGATGTCGCAGCCGGGGTGCTCGTCCCGCAGCGCCTGCACCACCGGCGGCAAGATGACGTTGGACACGCTCTGGAAGGTGCCGATGTCCACCCGCCCATCCCCGGCCTTGAACCGGTCCACCGCGGTTGCCATCGCGATGGCCTTCGCCAGCAGGTCGCGCCCGTGTGCCAGTATTACCGCGCCGAGCGGGGTGATCCGCACGGGCTTGGGCCCGCCCGGCCGGTCGAATACCGCCCCGCCGACGGCTTTCTCCAGCGCGGCGATCTGCTGGCTCACCGTCGACTGGGTGTAGCCAAGCCGGGCTGCGGCCCGGCCGAACGAGCCCTCATCGGCGATGGCGGCCATGGCGGCGAGATGCCGCAGCTCGACGTCGGACACGGCTCCCAGACTAGCCGAAGAGCATCGCGTTTTACGGTTGAGCTGATCGGAATTTATCGCTTTTCGTGATGCTTCCTGCGGCCTAGCGTGGCTTGCATGACCGAGCACCCGTCCGCAGTAAAGCAGATTCCCGGCGCCAGCTGTTCCGGGCGGCCAGCCATGACCCAGCTGCGCTCGGCGCTGTGGCTGCCGATCTTCGATGATCTCGCGGACCCTGCGGTGGTCGTACCGCTGGCCGCTGAGGCAGAGCTGGCCGGCTGGCACGGGTTCTTCGTCTGGGACCACCTGAGCTGGCGGGCGCCCGTCCGGCAGGTGGCCGACCCGTGGATCATCCTGGCGGCGGTCGCCGCCGCTACCGAACGCCTGCGGCTGGGCCCGATGGTCGTGCCTCTTGCCCGCCGCCGTCCGGCTAAGGTCGCCCGGGAAACCGCGACGCTGGACGTGCTCAGCGGTGGCCGTCTCACCCTCGGCGCCGGCCTTGGCAGCGACCGCTTCGGCGGCGAGCTATCTGCGACCGGCGAGCAGCTCGATGACCGGCAGCGGGGCCAGATGCTCGATGAGGCACTGGAGATCCTCACTGCTGCCTGGTCCGGCCAGCCCGTGCACCACCGCGGCGAGCATTACACCGTCGACGGCATCCAGTTCCTCCCCCGGCCGGCCCAGCAGCCCACAGTGCCGGTGTGGGTCGCGGGGTTCCCGGGAAATTCCAGGCCGCTGCGCCGGGCCGCCCGGTACGACGGCTTCTTCCCGGTCAACCTCAAGCACCCCGACCAGCTCTCCGAGATCACCGCCGCCATTGCGGGCCTCCGCGAGCACGCAACCGCGCCGTATGACATCGCCATCTCCCTCCCGCCCGGCACCGACCCAGCGCCTTATGCCAAGGCAGGCGCCACCTGGTGGCTGACCGAATTCGATCCCGAAGCAGTGTCGCTGGACCAGGTGCGCGGCGTGCTCCGCGCCGGCCCGGCCCATCGGTCCCCCACCGCCCCTGCGACCGCAACCAGAACCCGCCACCCATGCCGAGACAGTCAGCACCGCGCCGCCTAGACAGGCGGCGCGGGAACCTACCAGACCCGAGAGGATCGTTATGTCCCAGAATGAGCTAGCAGGCGCGGCGGCGCTGGTCACCGGCGCCAGCCGGGGCCTTGGCCGTGGCATCGTCACCGCGTTGAGCGCCGCGGGCGCGCAGGTCGTCGGAGTCGCCCGCGACCGCGGCGCGCTGGACGAATTGCGCGCAGAACTCGGCGGATCCTTCACCGCGGTATCCGCCGATGCCGCCGACCCGTACGTGGCCGGGCAACTCATCGACGCCTGGCGTCCGGCCATCTTGGTGCTCAACGCCGGCGCCACCCCGCTGCCGAGGTCGATCCAGCACCACACGTGGCAGACGTTCAGCCGCAACTGGGATGTCGACGTCGCGCACGCGTTCCACTGGACCCGCGAGGCGCTGCTCGCCCCGCTTGCCCCCGGCAGCACCGTGATCGCGCTGTCCAGCGGCGCGGCGGTGTTCGGCTCGCCGCTGTCGGGTGGCTACGCCGGCGCCAAGGCCGCCATCAGGTTCCTCACCGCCTACGCCGCCGAGGAATCACGGCGGGACGGCCTGAGCATCCGGTTCGTCTCGCTGCTGCCGCAGCTTACCTCCGCAACTCAGCTGGGCGCGGTGTTCGCCGCCGCCTACGCGGCCCGGGAGGGCGCGGGCGCAGCCGCCCGCACCAGCGGCCCGCCGCTCACCCCCGAGCAGGCCGGCCAGGCAATCACCGAACTGATCACCAGCCCCGGCTACGACCAGGACGCCTACCTGCTCACCACCGCAGGACTGCGCCCACTGCCCTAACTCCGCCATCACGCACGACACCACAGAACAGGAGCAACAGACATGACCGACAATGGAGCAGCAGACATGACGATCGCCGGCAAGACGGTGCTGGTAACCGGGGCCAATCGCGGTATCGGGCAGGCGCTCGTCGCCGAAGCCCTCAGCAGGGGCGCGGAGCGGGTGTACGCCGGCACACGCCAGCCCATGGACCACCCGGACGGGCGCGTCACGCCCCTGACCCTGGACGTGACCGACCCTGCGCAGATTCAGGCCGCTGCTGACCGGGTCGGGTCTCTCGATGTCCTCATCAACAACGCCGGCATTGCGCTTTACGATGACCTGAGCGATCGTGCCGTGCTCGAGCAGCACCTGGCCGTCAACCTCTTCGGCATCTACGGCGTGACGCAGGCCTTCCTGCCGCTGCTGACCCAATCGCGAGGAGCAATCGTCAACAACGTGTCCACGATGGCCCTGGCCCCCTTCCCCTTCACTCCGGCCTACGCCATCTCCAAAGCGGCCGCGTTCAACCTGACCCAATCGCTGCGCGCGCTGCTGGCCGGGCGCGGCGTGCGGGTGCACGCGGTCCTGACCGGCCCCACCGACACCGACATGACCCGGGGCTTCGACATACCGAAAGCCTCGCCGGAATCCGTCGGGCGCGCCATCTTCGACGGAGTGGAGAACGGCGAAGAGGACATCTTCCCCGACCCCATGTCACAGTCGCTGACCGACAGCTGGCGCAACGGCGCGGTCAAGGCGATGGAGCGCGAGAACGCGGCATTCGTGGCCGAACCCGCCGCGGCCTGAGCAGAACACACCTGGAAAGAGGGAGACAAGACGCGATGACGGAGCACAAGGTGATCGGCCGCCAGGAGTGGCAGGCCGCTCGTGACGAGCTGCTGCAGCGGGAGAAGGAGCACACCAGGATGGGGGACGAGCTGGCGCGCCAGCGGCGCGAGCTGCCCTGGGTCACGGTCGATAAGGAGTACCGGTTCGACACCGACGACGGGACGCGGACCCTGGCCGAGCTCTTCGACGGCCGCTCGCAGCTGCTGTTCTACCACTTCATGTTCGGACCGAGCTACGAGGCGGGGTGCCCGGTCAACTCCTCGATGGCCGACGGCCTCAATGGCCTGCTGCCGCACCTGCACGCCCGCGACGTAACCCTGCTGCTCGTTTCGCAGGCTCCGCTGGCCAAGCTTCAGGCGTACAAGCAGCGGATGGGCTGGAACGTTCCCTGGGTCTCCTCGGCGAGCACCGGCTTCAACCTCGATTTCGGCGGCTCCTACACCGAGGAGCAGGTACGTTCGTGGGCCCTCGACGAGGGCCGCCTACCGCCGGTCGTGGCCCTGAACGCGGCCGCGGCCGGGACCGATGTCCCCGGCTACCTCACGGAGTCACCGGCGGTGAGTGTCTTCGCGCGCCAGGACGGCGCGGTGTACCAGACCTATACGACCGCGGGGCGCGGGGTCGAGTTCCTGATGGGTTACTACCCGGTCCTGGACCGGGTGCCCAAGGGGCGCGACGAGGGCGAGGGGTTCCAGACCTGGATCCGCCGCCATGACGAGTACGTCTGAGGCGCGGCACGCCGGTCAGCCCATCTCCCGGACGGCCATGTCGACGGCGGTGCGGACGACAACTGCGAGCGCCGAGGATGGGCTGGCCTGGCGTCAAGCCGGGGGCCCCACACGACGATGACGCGGTGCACCTGCTGATAGCAGTACTTGCCGTCATCCCCGAGGGTCTGGCCCTTGAACCAGTAGGCGTCGCCGGGGCGGAGGGTGCCGGCGAACCGGCATCCGGGGGTCAGCCGCTCCCGGTCGGCGGCCTCCGGATCGGACGAGGCCTGCGCCAAGGCGATCGCGGCGCTGGTACTGATCTCGCGCTCGGGCACTGCGCTCACTGGCCTTCCTATTCCTTGCCGACCTGCTTGCGGATCCAGCCGCGGGCCTCGCTGATGCCGCCGACCCGGGTGATCCAGGTGCCGTCGCGCTCGATGTCCGCCCTGCGCGAGGTGTGGGTGTGCCCTCCCAGTGGGCGAAGGGGTAGACGTCGTACCCCTCGATGCGCCCGTGGGCGTCTGCCACCTTGGCCTGGTCGAGGTCCTTGCCCAGGTCGCGCTTCGGCGTGGCGGCGGGCCTCCCTCGGTTGTTGTGGCGTGTTCTGCCTGCGGCTGGTCATGGCTTCCTCCGACTACTGATACCACTGAATATCAGTAGTCAGAGTATGCAGCTACTTCTGATATCGCAAGCGTCCGGCTATGATCGGAGGCGGGGATTACTTCTGATATCAAAGAGGCTGCCGGTGGCGGGAGCACGGGTGCAGGTGCCTGAGCGGTACGCGGCCGTCTTCGACGGGTACGCGGCCGCGCTGGAGCACGCCCCGCTGGACCCCGACACCCGCCGGGCCTACGACTCGAGGGTCCGCTCCTACCTCGCCTGGCTTGATTCCGCCGGCATCACCGGCCTGGACCCGCTAGCGGACGCGCACGGACGCGACTTCGCCGGCCGGGACTACCGCTCCTACCTCAAGACCGTCGCCAAGCGCGCGACCAGCACGGTCAACGCGCACCTGACGGCGCTGGATCACTTCTACGAGTACCTCGGCCTGGGCGCGGTGCGCGTCCAGCGCGACCAACTGCCCCGCCGCGCCCCCAGGGCGCTGGACGCGCGGGAGCAGAAGCGGTACCTGCGCGCTGTGGAGGCCCGGCCGCTGTCGCGGGACCGGGCGATCGGGCGGCTGCTGTTCTACTCCGGCGTGCGGGTCGACGAGCTGGTCTCGCTCGACGAGGACGACGTGCCGCTGTCAGCCCGCAAGGGGAAGGTCATCGTCCGGGAGGGGAAAGGCGGCGACTCCCGCGAGGTCCCGCTGGTCGACCAGGCGGCCCGGGCGTCGGTCGCCGAGTGGAAGAAGGAGCGGGCCACCTGGCCGGGCGCTGGCGAGAACCCGGCGCTGTTCCTGAACCGGCGCGGCGGGCGACTGTCGGCCCGCGCCGTCGACCAGCTGCTCGACGCCATGGCCGCCGATGCCGACCTGGTCGATGACGACGGGCACGCGGTCGCGTCGGCGCACACGCTGCGGCACACGTTCGGCACCAACCTGCTGCGCAGCGGCGTGGACATCGTCACCGTCGCCGAGCTCATGGGGCATCGCCGACTCGACACCACTCGCCTTTACACCTTGCCCACCGAGCGAGACCTCGAGGACGCGGTCGCGAAGCTGCCCACCGACCAGTAGGCCGGTCAGGCCGTCCCGCGGATGCTGAGCCGCGAGCCCATGTCGAGGCGGACCTCACCGTAGGGGCGGACATGCTGCCAGAACAGCGGGGTCAGGCCGCGCCGGTCGGCGGGTCCGAGCATGGCGGCCCATTCCTCCTCGGCGAGGACGTCCTGGAGCATGAGCGTATTGACGTATACCAGTGCGGCCTGAAGGATGCGCAGGCACAGGGCGGTCATCTCGACTTCCTCCTGCCGGTTGCTGGAGATCTCTCCGCCGCGGCCGTAGCAGATGACGGCGTTGGCGCCGTTCCACGCCTCGACCACGTTGAGGCCTTCCTCAATCTCGCGCTGGAGGTCGCGGTCTCGCAGGTAACGGGCGACAAAGGCCGTGCGCTGGGCGCGGCCGATCTCTAGCATCGCCTGGTAGGCCGGGTGGGTCGCCGACCGGGTGAACCTCGACAGCACCGCCTCGGTGCTGGCAGTGCCCTCCCGGATCGCGGTCGCATAGCGGATGACCTGGTCGTAGTTCTCGCTGATCAGGTCCCAGCGGATCGGCCGGGTGAGCGCGGGAGCGAGCCGCGGGTAGGCGTCCGGCTCGCCGGCGGCGGGCCGGTAGAGGCGGACCTTGTTGATCCGCTTGATGCGAGGCAGCCGGTCGACGTTCAGCAGCCTCGTGATGCTAAAGCCGATCTCGGACTGTCCGTGGGTGTCGGTGTAGTTTCCCTCCACCTTCATGGTGGTGCCGTGCCGGATCGCGCCCTCGACCATCGCGTGGACCTCCGACGCCGACGCCCGCAGCGTCTGGGAGTGCACGACCACCGAGCCTCGCTCTACGTGCCAGTACACCAAAATCCCGCGACCTCCGTAGCGGGAGTGCCACTCGGTGAACAGGTCCTGGTCCCAGGACCGGAAGTGCGTTGAGTCCGACGCCACGGAAGTGCTGCCCTCGCCCCACAGCCCCCGGTCCCGGGCGGCGAACGTCGCGTCGGCGATCGCGATCGCCACCATCCGGGCCGCCTCCGGGGTCAGGTAGCGGCGGCGGACGTAGCGGATCTCGTCCTCGTCGTGTCCTTCGTCATCGCCGTGCCGCTCGGCCGAGGCGACCGACCGGATCCCGCAGTTGGTCCCGTAGGCGTAGATCGCCAGCATCAGCCGCTCGGCCAGCACCTCCGGGGCCAGGTGCCCGGACCCGGCAACCGAGGTGACCTCTTGCAGGCAGCCGGTGCGCAGCACGGCCTCCTTCAGCACGTCGATCAGCGGGACCGCCGTCCACCGGCGGGCAACCTCGTTCTTGATCCGGCGCAGGTTCATAGGCTCCGGCGCGGCATCGAGCGGGGTCAGGTCCAGCAGCTCCAGCGCTGCCAGCGCGGTCAGCCCGTTCATGAGGACGGTCGACGCTTCGGCGTAACTCATGTTCGCTGGTACCGGCACCAGCGAGGACGCAGGGACCACCACGTATTGCACCTGGGCGCCGCCGCCCGGCCGCCGTGGCCGGACAACTCCGGCCACGGCCTGTCCGACATGAAGGCCAGCCCCGGCAACAGCGTTGCCGAGCGCGACGATGTCACCCGCCAGGTCCATGCCCGGGATGAACGGAGGACTGATCCCTTTCAACCGCCCGGCCTGTCTCCCCGTGCACGCCAAGGATCTCAGGGGGACCGAAGCGGGACAGGCCGACGGCGCGGTTCGCGATGGTGAGGAACTCACGCAGCTCGTTACGGGTATCCACGTCGGCCACGTTATTCCCGTTGCTGATACTCAGGGAGTCTCTGCCAGTACGCCCTTCGGCAGAGACTCCCTGCCCAGCTCAGGAGGGCGTTCACTGAGGTTACGGCGACGAAACAGGCCGTAAGACCGGTGCTCGCCGTGACTCGACGATGCGTTCGAGGATGCGCTGCGGGTCTGAGAATCTGCACAAGGAGTTAAGCGATGAAGCACGTCTCTCTGGGTGGGCTGGACGTCTCCCGTATCGGCCTTGGGGCCATGACGATGGCCGGGACCTACACCGGCGGCGGGGGCCTCGATGACGCGGAGTCGATCCGCACCATCCACCGGGCTCTGGATCTGGGGGTGACCCACATCGACACCGCCGAGATCTACGGGCCATTCCACAGCGAGGAGATTGTCGGAAAGGCGATCGAGGGCCGACGCGACGAGGTTGTGGTCGCCACGAAGTTCGGGCTCGTTTCTCACTCCGGACGCCAGGGGCGCGTGATCGACAGCAGCCCAGCCAACGTCCGCGCTGCCGTCGAGGGCTCACTGAGGAGGCTGGGCACCGACCGCATCGACCTGTACTACCAGCACCGCGTCGACCCGAGCACTCCCATCGAGGACACCGTCGGCGTGCTGGCCGAGCTGGTGAGCGAGGGCAAGGTCCTCCACATCGGCCTGTCCGAGGCGAGTCCCGGCACGATCCGCCGCGCCCACGCCGTCCACCCGGTCGCCGCGCTGCAGACCGAGTACTCCCTGTGGACCCGCGACCCCGAGGCCGAGCTGCTTCCGCTGCTGCGCCGTCTCGGCATCGGCTTCGTACCGTACTCGCCCCTCGGCCACGGTTTCCTTACCGGTCAGATCCGCACCGTTGACGACATCCCCGACGACGACTGGCGCAAGACCAACCCGCGCTTCACCGGGGAGAACTTCCGGCTCAACCTCCGCATCGTGGACGAGGTGCATGCCGTCGCCGCCGACGCTGGCGCCACGCCAGCGCAGATCGCCCTGGCCTGGCTGCTCGCCCAGGGCGCTGACATCGCCCCCATCCCCGGCACCAGGCGAGTTGTCCGCGTCGAGGAGAACACCGCCGCCGACGGCATCGAACTCACCCCCGAGCAGATCGAGCGGCTGAGCAACCTCACCCCCGCGGCCGGCGAACGTCACGACGAAGCAAACATGGCCGGGATCGACCGCTAACCAGCTGGTTCAGGACCCGCACGGCTCACCTCTTACTCGAGGAAGAACTCATGAACAGTGACCAGCCCGTTGTCCTGATTGTCGGCGCCACCGGCCGAACGGGCCGGCTCATCGTCGAGGCCGCCGCCCGCCATGACATGCAACCACGGGCACTCGTCCGCGACCCGGACCGCGCACGGCCCCTGGTTCCGACGGCAGAGGTGGTCAGAGGCGACCTCGAGGACGTGTCCACGCTCACCCATGCGGTAAGCGGTATCGATGCCGTGATCTTCGCCCACGGCTCCGACCGCGATGTGCGACCCGATGCCTTCGAGCGCATCGACTACGGCGGCGTCGCGCACGTGCTCCGGGCACTGGACAGGCGAAGCCCGCGGATCGTGCTGCTGTCGACTTTCTTCGTCACTCACCGGGACCATGCCTTCAACGACGGCGGACACGCGCTGGACTGGAAGCGGCGGTCCGAACGCCTGGTGCGTGCCAGCGGCGCTCCTTACACCATCGTGCGTCCCGGGTGGCTCGACCAGGCCGCAGCCGGCGAGGACGCGCTCGTCCTCAGGCAAGGCGATCTCATGGAGGCAGGGGTGTCGCGCCAGCAGGTCGCGGAGACCTCCGTGCGCAGCCTCCTTACCGATACAGCCATCGGCAAGACGTTCGAGCTCTTCGCCACCCCGGGCCCCGCGACC
>Ga0187851_10003559_pt1 | contig 13035 bp, 10 predicted proteins | sample June2016WEW_6_10_FD_132997 | JGI IMG/M metagenome (GOLD analysis project Ga0187851, IMG submission 132997) | Peatland microbial communities from SPRUCE experiment site at the Marcell Experimental Forest, Minnesota, USA - June2016WEW_6_10 | ecosystem: Environmental > Terrestrial > Soil >...
GAGGCGCTGGTCGCGGCCGAACTTGCCTTCCAACAGGTTCAGCAGCAGAAGGGCCTGGTCCAGTTGGACGCGCAGGCGAAGGCGATGATCGAAGGCATTGCCGCCCTTCGCGCGCAGGTCGCAGCCAAGCAGGTAGAGGTTCAGGCGCTGCGCTCCTATTCGACGGAGCAAAACCCCGACGTGCAATTGGCGGAGAGGGAGCTGACCTCTCTACAGGCCGAGGAAACGAGCCTGGAGCAGCGCAATCACGTGCCGGGAATTGCCGGGCTTGGGCTTGGGAATGTTCCTGCCGCGGGGCTGGAATATCTTCGTGCCGCACACGAACTGCAATATCAACAGGCCCTGTTCGACATGCTGATGAAGCAATACGACGCAGCCAAGCTGGATGAATCCAAGGACGCAGCCATTATCCAGGTTGTGGAGCCGGCCATCGAGCCGGACCGGAAATCAGCTCCGAAGCGCCTGATAATCCTGCTGATTTCAGCATTTCTGGGCTTGTTCTCCGGGTGCATTATCGCGATGTTTCTGGATTGGCTGAAACGTATGAAATCCCACCCTGAAGGAGCCGAGGCACTCCACCGCCTAGGATGCGCCCTAACCGGTAAGAATTCATGAACCTGGAGGAGGAAGGCAAAAGCGGGGTAAGATGCATCCGTGGTAATAACAGGCCACTGTAAAGGTGGTGCAACGAGACCAGGGCGCGTTGGCCCCTCCGCTTCCTACTCAGCCGCTTTGAGGAGCGTTCGCCTTAAGGCCACCGGCTCTCCCGGAGATGTTCTGACCATCAATATGCACTTCTCTGCAAAGGATCACGCATGAGTACGAGAGTATCCTCCTTTCATTTAGACAGTTTTCTTCAAGAGGTAAAAACAAGGAGCCTTACGGCGGGTATAGTGGGGCTTGGTTACGTCGGCTTGCCTCTCGCCCAACTCTTTACGAGCCGGGGATTCAAAGTGCTCGGCTTCGACATTAGTCAATCGAAGATTGAAAAGCTAAAAGGCGGAGAAAGCTACATTGGCCACATCCCTTCAGCCGTCATCCAAAGCATGCGCAAGGACGACCGCTTAGTTGCCACGTCTGACTTTTCGTGGGTTGCCAGGGCCGGCGCGTTGAGCATATGCGTTCCCACACCTCTTGATAGGGCTAGGCAACCCGACCTTACCGCCGTCCGGACGACGGTCGAGTCTCTTGTACCTCACCTGCGCCCTGGCCAGCTCGTCATTTTGGAAAGCACAACCTATCCGGGCACTACTACCGAAGTTGTGCTTCCAATTCTGGAGAAGTCCAGGTTGAAAATAGGTGAAGAACTATTTGTCGGTTACTCCCCCGAGCGTGAAGATCCGGCCAACCCAAACTTCACGGCGCGAACAATTCCCAAAGTCGTTGGTGCAAACGATCCCGCGTCTCGCCGGGCCCTCGAAGCATTCTACGGAGCGGTCTTCGACCAGATTGTCCCTGTCTCATCCTGCGAAGCGGCGGAAATGTCGAAGATACTCGAAAACATATATCGTTGCGTAAATATCGCCCTCGTGAACGAATTGAAACTTCTTTGCCAGCGCATGGGCCTTGACATTTGGGAAATTATTGATGCTGCGAAGACGAAGCCGTTTGGTTTTGAGGCATTCTATCAAGGGCCCGGCCTGGGCGGTCACTGCATTCCCATAGATCCCTTCTATCTCTCTTGGAAAGCGCGTGAATACGACTTTTCTACGCGCTTTATTGAGCTGGCCGGTGAGGTCAACACCAACATGCCCTATGAGGTGGTGGCGCGCGTCGCGGATCACCTGAGCAGCCAAGGAATTCCATCGAGCACAGCGCGCTTATTGGTGCTCGGCTTGGCCTACAAGAAAAATGTGGACGATTGCCGTGAATCACCCTCGATCAAGATCCTCAAACTTCTCGCGGACCGTGGCTTTACCCTTTCATACTTCGATCCTCATGTAAGCGACTATGTATCGCACCGTTATGGTCGTCTACCGGGAGTCGAGTTGCTGGAATTGACGGACGATGCGTTCTTGAACACTGACGCAACGCTGATCCTGACAGATCACGATAGCTTCGATTACGACCGCATTGTGCGGCTGTCCAAGGCTGTGATTGACACACGAAACGCCACTCGCAACATCGCTAGCCGGGAAAAGATCATTCTCGCTTAATATTGGAGGCATTGTGGTGCAGAATGTTGCTGTTGTAGGAAACGGATACTGGGGTAAGAACCTGGTTAGAAATTTCTTCGACCTTGGCGCGCTGCACACGGTGTGCGATGGCAACCCCCTCGTTGAGGCAAGCGTTCGGGCGAAGTACCCGCAAGTAGCCTACCGGCAGAACTACGCGGACGTTCTTCTGGCCGACAATATCCGTGGGGTTGTTCTGGCCACGCCGGCAGTGTTCCATTTTGACATGGCGAAGCGTGCTTTACTGGCCGGCAAGGACGTGTTCGTTGAGAAGCCGCTGGCGCTCAACGTCGCCGAGGGAGAGGAGCTGGTCGAACTCGCAACCGGGTGCGATCGCATATTGATGGTCGGGCACATCCTACAGTACCATCCGGCCGTGAGGAAACTAAAAGAACTCATTGATGACGGTTCTCTTGGCCGCGTGGAGTACATTTATTCTAACCGCCTCAATATGGGCAAGATCCGTGCCGAGGAAAACATCCTATGGAGCTTTGCACCACACGATATCAGTGTCTTGCTCGGCCTACTAGGCGAAGAGCCACAATCGACAACCTGTGAAGGCGGCTACTATCTAAGCCAGAACGTCGCCGACGTAACGCTCAGCCAGTTTGGCTTTGCGAACGGCGTCCGCGCCCACGTTTTCGTGAGTTGGCTTCACCCGTTCAAGGAACAGCGCCTTATCGTTGTCGGTTCCGATAAGATGGCGGTCTTCGACGACACGGCAGCCGAAAAGCTGGTGCTATACTCCCACCGTGTGGAGTGGAAGGATCGCCTCCCGAATGCCGTGAAGGCAGAAGCCGAGCCCATCACCCTTGTAATGGCGGAGCCTCTGAGGAATGAGTGCTGTGAGTTCCTCAATTGCATGGAATCGAGGCGCGCTCCACTGACCGACGGCCGCGAGGGCCTTCGTGTTTTGCGGGTCTTGAGCGCTTGTCAACAAGCGATGGAGAGCCGCAAGGCGGTGTTCTCCTCCACTCTGCCTGAGGCGCCCAAGAAGCCCTATTTCGTTCATCCGACTGCAGTGGTCGACGAGCCGTGTGAGATCGGCGCAGGGACGAAGGTATGGCACTACTCCCACGTTCTGAAGGGTGCGAAGATAGGCGAGCGCTGCATCTTCGGCCAAAACTGCCAGGTAGCCGAGAACGTGGTCATTGGCAATAATGTCAAGGTTCAGAACAACGTTTCGATATACGCCGGAACGGTGGTCGAGGACGATGTTTTCTTGGGACCATCTTGCGTACTCACCAACGTCACAAATCCCCGCTCTCAGGTGAACCGCCACTCGCTATACGAAGCCACGACCTTCCGCCGCGGTGCAACTGTGGGGGCGAATGCAACGATTATATGTGGCATCGAACTCGGCCGCTATTGCTTTATAGGAGCTGGAGCTGTTGTTGTTAAGAGCGTTCCTGACTACGCGCTTATGGTCGGCAATCCTGCACGGCAAATCGGCTGGATGAGCCGCCACGGCCACCGGCTCATCGCTCCCGACGCAGACGGCATCATGCGTTGTCCAGAGAGCGGATTGCGCTATAAGGAGGTCGAACCCGACTTAGTCCGATGTCTCGATCTCGATGAAGATTCCCCGTTGCCGCCGGGACTGAATACAGGTTCCAAGACGTACGACGAATTCAAGAGCCAAATGGCCTTGCAGGAGGCTATCTCATGAAAGTTCCACTTCTCGATCTCAAGGCGCAGTACGCCACCATTAAGGGTGAGGTTCTTGCTGCTGTAAACGAAGTGCTCGACTCCCAGGTTTGTATCCTTGGGCCAAGAGTCGCCGAGTTGGAACAGCGGGTTGCAGGCCTGTCTGACTGTCAATTCGGTGTTGGTGTCTCTAGCGGGACAGATGCACTGCTCGCCAGTCTCATGGCTCTTGACATAGGCCCCGGCGATGAAGTCATTACTACCCCCTTCACGTTCTTCGCTACTGCGGGCTGCATATCACGCACCGGGGCTCTCCCCGTTTTTGTCGATATCGACCCGCGTACCTACAACTTGGATCCCGCAAAACTCGAAGTCGCCGTCACCGGTCGGACAAAGGCAATTATTCCAGTGCATCTTTACGGGCAGATGTGCGACATGGATCCAATCATGGAGATCGCCGCGAAGTACAACCTCTCTGTGATCGAGGACGCAGCGCAAGCCATTTCGGCCACCTACAAGGGCCGCAAAGCGGGGAGCATTGGAACCGTCGGCTGCTTTAGCTTTTTTCCCAGCAAGAACCTCGGCGGCGCCGGCGATGGCGGAATGATTGTGACCAACGATCCATCCCTGCGCGAACGCCTCGTGGCCATGCGAGCCCATGGTTCGAAACCGAAGTACTACCACAAATTCGTCGGCGGCAATTTCCGACTCGATCCCCTCCAAGCTGCAATCCTGCTTGTAAAGCTTCCCTACCTTGGAAATTGGTCAGAAGCGCGTCGCCGCAATGCCGCATTTTACGACCAGGCCTTCGCCGCCAGCGGCGTACAGACGCCCTGGATTAGCCCGGATTGCGTCAGTATTTTTAATCAGTATACGATTCGTGTCGCCAACAGAGACTTAATCGTCCAAGCTCTCAAGCAAGAGGGCATCGGCACCGAAATCTACTATCCGCTCCCCATGCATCAACAGGAATGCTTCGCCGGCAAGTGTAGGGTCGTCGGGCCGCTTCGCGAGTCCGAGATAGCGTCTCGAAATGTATTGGCTTTGCCTGTCTACCCAGAACTCACTCAGGAACAGCTCGAATGCGTAGCCGATTCTGTCCTGCAGCTGGTGCCGCCGTTAAAGGTCCCACCGCTTTCCGAGGTTCTTCAGTGAGAGTTCTGACTGTCATCGGTGCCCGTCCGCAGTTCATCAAGGCCGGGCCCGTCAGCGCCGCATTGAAGAAACTGGGGGTCGATGAAATCATCGTGCATACGGGCCAACACTACGACTGCTCAATGTCGCAAATATTCTTTGACGAGTTACACCTGAAACCTCCAGACATCAACCTCAATGTCGGCTCCGGCTCACATGGGGTCCAGACGGGGGCTATGCTCGCCGCCCTTGATCCGGTCATTACCTCCGCGAAGCCCGATTGTGTCCTAGTCTTTGGTGATACTAACTCGACGCTTGCCGGTGCGCTTGCTGCTGTGAAACTTCACATTCCGGTTGCGCATGTTGAAGCGGGACTACGGGCTTTCAACCGGGCGATACCCGAAGAAATCAACAGACTGGTAGCCGATTCGATCTCCGACCTCCTCCTGGCTCCAACCGAAACTGCTGTCAAGAATCTTCTGGCAGAAGGCATTCCGGAGCAGCGCATTCTACGGACCGGCGATGTCATGTTTGACGCCGCCATAATGTATGGCGAGCTTGCGTTGCGGAGCGCCATTCTGGACCGGCTGGGGCTGGTCCCGCAGCAGTACGTGCTGGCCACAGTTCACCGCGCAGATAACACAGACAACGCGGCCCGCCTCGGAGCAATTGTGGGTGGGTTGGTCGGTGCTTCGGCAAAGCTGAAGGTTATCTGGCCCGTTCACCCGCGAACCCGCAAAGCGCTCTCGTCGATGGACCTGGGATTTCATCTCCCTCGCACCGTCGTGCTGACCGAGCCGCTAGGTTACCTCGACATGCTTCAGTTGGAACGTAACGCAACGGTCATCGTAACCGACTCCGGCGGCGTCCAGAAGGAGGCGTTCTTCTGTGAGGTTCCCTGCGTCACCCTTCGCGACGAAACCGAGTGGACCGAACTGATTGGCCTTGGTTGGAACGTGCTGTGTCCGCCGGTTAGTAGCGAGGCAATTGCCGGTGCGATTCTCTCCCGGCGTCTCCAGCGGGGACTGTCGGGAACTCCATACGGAGACGGCAACGCTGCTCATCGCATCGCAGAAGCCGTTACTAATGTAGCGAGAGTTCCCCCGGCTCTGCCGGGGTGGCAGTAGCAGTTTGACATTTGCTGGAGTCCATCCAAGAGACTCCGAGAGGTGAGCCGCCAAGCACACTTCAAGGAGAATCCCGGATGGACGATTATGCGAGCTTAAGCCACACAAGGTGGGAGTGCAAGTACCATGTTGTTTTCATCCCCAAGTGCCGTCGCAAAGTGCTTTACGGAACGCTGCGCCGACACTTGGGCGAGGTGTTCCGCAAGCAGGCCGAGCAGAAGGAGAGCCGGATCGACGAAGGGCATCTTCTTGCCGACCATGTTCACATGATGATCTCGATTCCGCCGAAGTACTCCGTGTCGCAGGTGGTTGGGTTTATCAAGGGCAAGAGCGCCATTCACCTTGCACGGGTGTATGGAGAACGGAAGCAGAACTACGCCGGCCAAAGTTTCTGGGCACGCGGGTACTTTGTTTCCACGGTCGGCCGGGACGAGGCGACCATTCGGGACTATATTCGCAACCAGGAGCAAGAGGATAAAAGGCTCGACCAACTGAACATGTGGAAATGACCTGCCACAGAGAAGGTGGCTCCAATCAACCGGGGCCGCGTAAGCGACCCCGCTCAAGCCGCTTCGAGCGGCTCACACAAAGAAGCCCCCGGCTCTGCCGGTGGTGATCTCACTTTTGGAACAATCCGATCTGGAGAAATTCCTTGCACATCGCTTTCGTGATCTCTGTCCATCGGGATTTCGACACGCGGGCTTGGAAATACGCGGTGATAATGCTCGCCGCAGGAGGGATCTCTCAAGGCGGTCGATAAAATGCATGCCGCAAGCACTTGGCGGGATAAGGACGACGTCTCGCGTGATCTTCGAAGCTGTTTGCCGCACCGTCATGAATACAGCCGCGATAACGATGAAAATGATGAAGCAGTCACTGCGGCGGCTTCTTGATCGATGGCTGCCGCGTGGCGGTTTCGCGAGAAGCGTCTCAATTCTTGTCGGCGGAACAGCGTTGGCGCAGGCGTTGGCTGTATCCGTGTCTCCAATACTGACTCACATTTATAAGCCCAGCGAATTTGGCGCTCTCCAGGTTTTTATCTCTCTGCTGGCCCTGGTCGTCGTGGCTGCTTCGGGCAGATATGAGGTCGCTATCCTTCTGCCGGAAGACGAACAGAGCGCGGTTGACGTTCTTGGAGTCGCGATTCTGTGCGTAGGTCTTGCAACAACGATATGTGCAGGCATTGTCTTCATATGCCACTACCACTGGATACTCCCCTCCAGTGTGCTGATCCTGAAGGGGTATCTGTGGCTTCTTCCTTTCAGCGTGCTGGGGGGAGGCGTGTATCAGGTGCTGAATTACTGGGCGATGAGGCGAGGCAATTACAAACAGATCGCCAAATCGAAGTTTACCCAGGTTGGCGCACAGGTTGCAATGCAACTCGGCGTTGGTTTGTTAGTGCATGGCTCGTCCGGGTTGCTCATTGGCGATGCCGTGGGCCGGATGAGTGGAAGCGGCCGATTCATACGCGACCTGTGGCGCGACTATGCCGATAAGCTGCGCGTCCTTCGTATCCCCCGAATGGTGAAGTGCGCGATGCGTTACCGCGAATACCCACTGGTCTCCATGTGGGGCGCGTTGATCAACGCATCCGGTCTGGCGCTTCCATCCTTGTTTCTCGCTCAATATTATGGAGCGGAGAGCACAGGATGGTTTGCCCTGGTTAACCGCGTTCTGGGTGTTCCTGTCGCCTTGATCGGATCGAGTATCACGCAAGTCTACACATCCGAAGCGGCAAAATTGTCGAGATCGGATCCTAGACGGCTCATGTATATCTTTCTCAAGACCACCTGGCACATGCTTTATCTTGGCTTAGCGCCTTGTGCAGTATTCATGATTTTCGCTCCTTGGGCTTTTCAATTCATCTTCGGCCACCCCTGGCGTGAAGCCGGCGAGTATGCTCGCTATTTGGCATTCATGTTCTATGTGAGTTTTATCGATTCTCCCGTTACCATGACTCTGAATATCCTTGAACGCCAGCGGGCACAGTTTGCGTGGGACATTTCCAGACTAATACTGGCTGTTATTGCGATCGCGTTGCCCTATCACCTCGGTTATGGCCCTCGAGTTGTGGTTCAGACCTATGGAGTTGCGATGACCGTGATGTATGGCATTCATTGGACCCAGTCGTACTTCGGGATTGGACACTGCGTGCGACAGGCGGCTATGATTGTCCCCAACGCGGCACAAACTTATAAGAAGTAGAGGACGGGAGGTGCTTATTCAAAAAGCCTCCAACACTAGCGGTATTGCGACGAATATCAGCCCGCACTCTCCAGATAGAGGTGATTCTACATCGTGTAACTGTAATCGGCTGATCCGAAGACGGAATAGACTTTGCCGTTCTTCAGGGCAAATCCGCCGGTGATCGGAACTGGCGAGCTGGCGACCAATAAGGCGTTGAATGTCGTGGTATCGATCATGAAGATTCCATTCTGCGCCAAGTCCCAGATTCTGCCGCCGCCATCGACAGAGACGCTGTTATAGATGAGGTTCGAGAAGGGAAGTGTTTTCCTTTCGGTTATTGTCCCCGTCGCCGGATTGGACTCAAAGAGGGTGTTACCGGCAACTCCGTATTCCAGGTCATTCGGCGCCGTGATGAGATCTGTGATGTTTGCGGCGCCCGATACCGGCACGATCTCGAATTCCTCTAGACGCGTCTTTGGATTCCCAATAAACAGCTTTGCATCCTTTTGCGTCGGATGGCTGCCGCCTCCGCCGCTGATAGAGGTACCGCCAATGATGAGATAACGCCAACTAGCTAGAGAAACAGCGCTCTGGTCGTGAACAATCTCATCATTCCGCTGAATCGAACCAGTTTCTACATCCCATGCTATAAGTGGAGATTTAAGCTGGCCGAAGCCAGCCACGACGCCGACGTAGACGTTTCCGTCGGGCCCAGCGATCATGGCCACCGGTCGCCATGATGGGTTACCGTTCTCAAGGGGGACCAAGACTGGATTCCCGGATTAGGCCGCTGGATGAAATGGAATGTTCGGCTGATACGACATTGGAATAGAGAGGCCCGAATAGGCTTCCACCAGCAGACTTTGTCCGTGGCTAAGAAAGGAGTAGAATCTCCCGCGCCAACACTACCGATTTCTTCCAATTGATGCCGCTTGAGATCTGATTTGATGAAAGCAGCGGGCGGCATGGAACTGCCATAGAGCAGGCTGTCCGGCCCTAAGCCGATCCTGAATAGGGGGTAGTTTTTGGCCTTGATAGGCTATCTCGTGCTCGACCTTTGTGTGAGTTGGAGGATTCGTGACGGTAAGCGCGAGGATCCCATTGTTGTTCGAGAGAGACAGGGTGCGTGCATCGCGAAGCGCATTTCGTGCCGCGGCTGGAACCGTGTGCCCCGATTCCAATTCCGTGGCAGCCCATTGGGAGAGAAGGAATTCTCGCTTGCCAACCGCGCCGTAAGTACTCCCGTCCGCGCTACGATAGACTCTCGCGAATCCAACCCCTTGCGCATCCGGCGCCAAGATCTCGCGACGCTGACCGGTGCCAATCTCGTATGCAGCAATATTGACTTTGCTGGAACCGATGCTGGCGTAGATAATGCCGTCCTTACTGGCCATGATCGAGCGAGCATACGATTCGGTGGGATCCAGTCGCCCCTGTCAAGGGCGGCATGATAGGAGACCACTGAGGCGTAGGAATAGGGAACCATCTAAATTGTTGATAAGGCATGGATTGCGGGGGAGAATGGCCTCTGGAGCATAGCGGAAGAGGCCGTTCTCCCCCGCGGCGCGTTCGGTGGAGGTGGTTTCAGCGTTCTGAAGATGGGGTCCGTTTGCGGCGGCTGTGCTTGAGGCGGAAGCTGTCACCGGGTAGTGTCCAGAGTCTTTCGTACTTTCGATCTTCCGTCTTATTCAGGAAGGTTGTTGGGTTGAGGTTGTTTGGCACTGGCCCCATGGGGCCAGTGCCGAAGTCGTCAGGCGATGGCCACGACTTCGGCCAGCCGGTCCATCTGCAGGTAGCGGGGAAAGTCCACTTGTTCGACCGCGCACTGCCGGGCTAATATCAGTGGATCGAAGGCGAGGCGCCGAAGTCTATGTGTCGATCATGTGCGCTCCAGCGTCTTGCCTTGTTCTCCAGGGGTGGCTTGAAAAGGGAAGCCCGCCAATAACCGCAACAGCAAAGGCCTATCATGATTGCCGCTGTCTCGTGTTCGTACATAGCTATAGCACTATGGTATCTGTTCGGAATCACGCGCGGGCGGTGGACTTTCAATCCCGCACCACTCTTTGTGCTCCAGCAATTGGCATTCTTCCTTGGACTGCTGCCGCTCCTCGACCCCGCAATTGAAGCCGATAATGTACACCTGTATATGTGTTTTGGCGCGTTGTGCATGTTTATCGCAGGCAATGTCTTTTGCCAGATTGCGCTCCCGAATGCCCGGGCCTCTCGCTCATTTTGGGCTGCTTCCATCTGCCGCGTTGAGACCATGAGGCGATTCAATGTCTTAATCGGTTCAATTATATCGGTATCAGTCGTAGTGTGTTTTGCCTATTACAAGGCCGTCGGGTACAACCTATTCTTGATGGGGATAGCGTCAGTGATTATAGGAAGAGTGCAGCAGTATGACGTTAGCACGCTCAGACTAAATGCATACGCAGGAAGCCAATACTTTGCGCCTGGTTACGTGAACCAGTTCAAGAATGTGCTGTTCCCGCTCCTGCTGTCATACCTATTTGCCCGATACATCTTGCTTCGTAGGCGGACCGATCTATTCATCGTCATTGCGCTGTTTCCTTTGTGCCTGGTGTTTATACTTGGAACCGGTCAACGCGGCCCCTTTTTCCTAGCGTGCATAACCACAGTGTTGTTCTTTATGGCTTGTCTCCCGAGAAAGTCAAAGCGGATTGTAATCGCAATGATTTCAGTTCTCTTTTTTATGTTTATGCTTCTTTCAACATTTATCCTCGGCCGGACCGTCACAAGCGTTCAGAGCAAGGGGGACGTGGCTACTCTGGTGACGGAGGTAGGGGATCGTTTCTCAACCGTCAATCAGGAAAGCGCTGTCTTTGGGTTTCAGTATATATACGAGCAGCCTTTGCACTATGGCCTAGGTGAATGGGTTTACGCGTTCAAAGGCTTGATACCTGGCCATGAAGAGCGTTTGTCTCTTTCAGAGGAATTATTCCGGCTCTCCTACGGGACTGCGCGCGGAACTGCACCAGTTTCGATTTGGGGGGAGGCTTGGTATGAGTTTGGAATTGGCGGCGTCTTAGGCCTGGCGTTTTGTCTGGGTATCTTATACCACGCTGTTTACGCAAGACTCTGTCGAGGCGAGAAGACTCTTGGCCGGTTACTCACCTACGCTGGTCTTACCGTCATCCTGGGCATGTGGGGGATCGGGGGTCCAGAAGCCCTATTCAACACTGGGTTGATCACCGTTTTGATGTTGATGGTGCTGCTCGAAGCAAGTGTCAAGCTCAGCGGATCGAGGGGTTTCGTAAATGTGCCGGTCGGCGGTCGAAGATGGTTCTCACCTTCTCAGCGCCGGCAGAAGAGGATTGACCTTGAGCGGCAAGGAAGCGTGTATGGCGTCGGGAGGGGAGAAATGCGTTGACTCTGAAGAAAGTGTTGTTGATCAGTTATCTGTTTCCCCCAGTAGGTGGACCAGGCGTACAGCGCGCATTGAAATTCGCGAAGTACCTGCCTGAATTCGGCTGGGACCCCGTTGTGCTTACCGTGAAGGCGATCAACTATTCGGTGTATGATCCGTCGCTGCTCAAAGAGCTTTCGAGCGAGGTTGAGATCATCCGCACGGAATCCCTGGATCCGCAGCGCCTGAGCGTATGGGCCATGCCGAAGAGCAGGAGTACGGATCCGGATGGGTCGGTGCTCTTGAACTCCCGGTTCCGGGAAGGTTCCAAGGCCCTCAGTCTCTATAGGTTCTGTCGCGAGGCTTTCGCCTTTCCGGACCCGTATGTCGGATGGATTCCCTTTGCGTACTGGCATGGCCTGAAAGCGATTAGGCGGCACAAGATCGAAGCGATCGTGGTGATGATGGAGCCTCATTCAAGCGCTTTCGTTGCAAAACTACTCTCAAGGAAGACAGGCGTGCCCTATCTTCTGGACCTTCGCGACTTCTGGGTTGGGTATTTGCCGGCCCCCCGGTTCTCCACAAGGCTGCATAGACTGGCGAACAATCTGCTAGAGAAATGGGCACTACGAGGCGCTTCAGCTCTGACCGTCTTCGGGGAAGTGCTGAGAAGCACATTGAAAGAACGCTATCCAAACCTCGCCAAATGTGAGGTGATACCGAATGGGTTTGATCCGATGGACATCGAAGGCATTGTTCCGGCAGAGCGGCCTAATGAAAGAAAGAGGATTGTTTATCAAGGATCTCTCGGTGCGCATGTTAGCGAGTGCTTCTTGGCGTTTCTTGCCGCACTTCGCATTCTTCCAGACGAAGTTCGCAATGGCATAGATGTGATCTTTGTAGGGCGGGCATTCTTGGGCGCAAAGGGAGAGGTGGCCGAAGCGGGTCTTGAACAGCAGATTACGTTCTTGCCGTACCTGCCACACAAGGAAGCTTTACGGTATCTGCGGTCGGCTGACGCAACGTTGCTGTTTTTGCCAAAGAATGATCGGATTTCGATGAGCGGAAAGCTCTTTGAGTATTTGATGGTTGGTTCACCAATTATAGCATGTGTGGAGCCTGACGGGGTTTGCGCCGAAATGCTTCGCAAGGCAGGATGCGGCGCATGGATTACCGCACCCGGTGACGCACAAGGGCTGGTCGAGACGTTAGCTGCGATGGCTAAAGCGGGATGGCCCCGGCCGCATTCTGCTGACATAGATCAGTTCAGTCGGCGAGAACTCACCGGAAGGCTCGCAGCAACACTTGATCATATGGTCGCTGAGCCTGCGGCACACGGGGCGACGCGTGAGGAAGTGCAGGGTTCTCTCCAAGAGGGCGCGAGATTCAATGGCCCGAC
>Ga0187851_10003560_pt1 | contig 13035 bp, 18 predicted proteins | sample June2016WEW_6_10_FD_132997 | JGI IMG/M metagenome (GOLD analysis project Ga0187851, IMG submission 132997) | Peatland microbial communities from SPRUCE experiment site at the Marcell Experimental Forest, Minnesota, USA - June2016WEW_6_10 | ecosystem: Environmental > Terrestrial > Soil >...
AGCCTATCAGGGCGAAGACAAAGTACTACGTTTTTACTACGGTCAGCCCGAAGCGGAAAAGGAACCTGCTCCGGCTTCGTAGTAACTGATTGAAATTGCAGGCAGATGGTTGGTGGACGTGACCGGGATCGAACCGGTGACCCCCTGCTTGCAAAGCAGGTGCTCTCCCAGCTGAGCTACACGCCCACAGTCGGCTACTCCAATCATTCTCCATCACTTACGCTGCCACCGCAACTGCGGGTGCCCCCGAAATCTTGGAGCACTTTGGAGCAGGTACAGCAAATCCAGTGCCAACTCTCTCTGCTTCTTCGAGCCGCAAGGGCAAATTCTCTTTGAGCGACTTGGCGTATTCCGACGTAATGTCGTTTCCAAGAGAATGTCCTGCCCATACTTTGGTCAGGTGTCCGTGCGCCCGCATCGCCTCCAAATGCGTGATACGGAATCGGCGGAAGCTGTGAAAGCCGTAGCCATCGAGCCGCTCATCCAGCCAACGACCGCGTAGATTCCCCGCACGAAGCGGAGTCCCTTTCTTCGTTTTCAACAGCAAACCGCTTTTGCCGTCGATGAAAGCAAATAGGTAATCTCCGGCAGCTTTATTCACATCGACGTTGCGCTTTGCCGCCCGTGTCTTGAGCCCCGAAAGACGACCGAAGCGATCAACGGATTGCTCGACCACGAGAGTGCGGCCATTGTTGACGATGTGCCGTACTTCGAGACCGAGGATTTCTGCAATCCGCATTCCGGTTGCTGCGGATATCACATACAATGCCTGTTCATCGCCCTCGCTTTCCGACACCAGTTTGTCGACCTGCGCCGCCATCGCAGCCGGAACGTGTTGCTCGTCCTTGGCTATCTTGGGAAGTCCGAGGTATTCACGATTCCATTTCAGACGGTGGACTGGCTCGCCCGTTTCTGGGTCTTTGACGGAACGGACGAGTTGCAGGACGAGCCGCATGTAGTTGTTTACCGAACAAATGCTCAACTCTGCGTTGAACATTGCCTCGACCAACGGCTTGCAACTCTTGTTGTTCACCTGTGCCAAAGGCAAGTGGCCGAGGACAGGATAGATATGCTTGCGAAGCGCACCCTCAATCGTCGGGATTGTTGACGCTTTGTATTTGCCGTAACGGCGACACTGAACTTCACGGAGCCACGCTTCCGCACGTTCTCTGAAAGTTTCAGCGCCGAGTACGACGTGGTCGAAGTGCTCTTTGCTATTCGCACCGGAGCGTTCGACAATTGCCCGAGCCATTCGTCGGACTTCAGGCGACGGTGGTTTCGGATTGCCTTTCTTGTCGAACACGACCGGCATGATTTTCTCGCTCATTTGCTGACGCTGTTCCTGACCTTCTACATCCTGTCGCCACCTCACTCGATACCACCCTGCTTGACTGACGACCGTTCCGTTCTGACCGCTTCGACGACTCATGGACTTTCGTCCTTTCCGTCGTCGCTTCGGCTGCGCTGTTGCGGTGTTGAACTTAGTATCGCTTGCAGGAAATTGCAACCCCGGGGTCAACGGCTCGGCGACCTGGGGCAGGGACGCAACGCTTAAGACGGGAAAATCGAGCGTGGACTGTGGGCTCGCCGGTGAGAATTCAGCGGCGGAGAGGATGCCACCGCTGGAGGCGGGCAGCGATCCGCCGACAAGAGCCGAAGTATGAAGTGTTCCCACCCAGAATAATACTGATCACGCAGAAATTCCTACCGAGCCATTTTTAGTTTTCTAGAAGTGCAGATCAGCTGGCCAGAGAGTGTGCTCCAATTGGCGTGACTTTTCTGTATGCGCGTGCAGGGGGGGCAGCTTCGTGGTCAAGTATCGGCGACGCGAAGTAGCAGGCGTCGCCGCCCTGGCGGGACACATCCCTGGGAGGCCGGTCGTCTGGATTCGGCGATCCGTCCGGTTCCGGAGCGCTGTGGTTCTTGTAACTGGCCAAAAAGAATCCACAAGCGGAAGCGGCATGCTTGCCAAGGCCGATACCTCCCAGAGTCTTCGCTTCGAGAATTCTCGCTTAGCTTGATTTCCGGCGCAGGCGTTCATGCTCCCGCATAATCTGGGACCACATTCTGGCATCAGAATCTTGGCGCACAGCGCTCCTGATACGGCACAAGAGCATTTTCAATTTTGGCTCTTTGGCAATTTCTACCCAATAGCGGGCATCGACCGGGAGTCTTCGGGGCGGCCAGAGCAAGCGCACGTCCTGCTCGTCAAGGGCACGACAAATCCTTTCGGTGCTCCAATTCGGATGTTTCTCGACAATGCTGATTATGCGTGCACGCGGCCAGTGGTTACCACGGCATTTGTGACCACGAGCCTATCACCTCTCGGCAGCGAACACGGTGCCTCCGGAATTGCCAATCGTAACCGCAGCCAAAAACTGATTGGTTACGCCATCCGAAAGTAAGTACTCAACTGCTATGCCATTTGCTGTTTGATTTGAAAACGAGCACGGACTGCCACCAAAGGTCAGCGATACGTCGTAGAAGTTATCTTTGGAGCTATCTGGCACGACTGTTCCCGTGAAGAGGCACCCTGAGCTGGAACCAGTTAGGCTTCCGTTAGAACTGATGGTTACTGTCGTCGTCATTCCGTCCAGCAACGTACCCGTCCAACTCCCGGATATTGCAGAGGGTGAGGCGGGTGTTTGAAAAGTCGTACCGTAGTCCCAGACTGAGCCGAGGTCCGATGCCGCAGTGAACGTTGTCACGTTTCCGCTCTCGGCAAGAGAACCGTCCATGCTAGCCCCGGAAAAGCCAGAAGCACTGAAGGTGCCGCTACTTACTGTGCCTGTAAACGAGAAATCGGTCACGCTGGCGTTGTAGCTAGTGCCGTTCGTCGTTCCTTGGCCTGTAATCAGACCGTCGAGAAGGAGCTGATTCCCGCTGATCGTGCCGTAGATTCCATACAATTTCTCGTTGGGAAGAATGATTGTCGTGAACGTATACCCGTTTGACGCCACAGCCGAGAAGACGCCGTCCACGTCCTGAGCGGAGTTACCCCCAGAGTTACCCCCACCGGCACTTCCACCTTCGCCGCTGGCATTGTTGTTGCTGCTGCTGTAGCCTGATCCGCAGCTTACCAACATCAGGGACACAACCAACAGGAGCCAAACACTCCTGGGCATCATAAATTTCCTCCGTCGATCTGTCACCAAATCCCCTCGGAAGAGAGATCTCTGGGACCTCCGCTCGTTCTGGCATAAGTCCCTCGCCCGATGCACCGCTGGGTCAACCCTCCCCCCGATAAGACTGGCGCTCGTGCCAGCACAATACCCGCAAGCCATTGCGCTTTGCAAGCCAAACCCCTGAAAAACGCCCTTGCCGTCTATTTGAAGTGACGATTGAAATGGCCGGTTTGCGAGGTACCAAGACTTAGCCGGGAAAACAGTAGACACATGTCATCCGTGTTGACCTACGCGCCGTCAGTTTGGACTTTCGTTCCATAGTTGAGGCTGGCGTACCTGTTGCCGCGGCCCTGTGGTGTGAGATCCATGAAGTGCCAGAAGGGGGCAAGCAGGTCGATACCACGCTCCAGAATCTCGGGGGCCATGCGCGGATGAGAGGTGTAGAAATGGCGCACCGTTCCGTCAGCATCGCGAGTGAAGACGGAAAGTGTCGAATCTTGCGCTCCCTCGCGATTCTCGCTTCCCAAATCGTATTTGAATGAACTTTCACCGGCGCCGACAAGGCGCAATTTATCCCACCCGCGAGTCCGCGCAAATGCACGCAGGGTTGGAACGTCGGCGGCGGCAACAACAGCGAAGTCGAGATTCTGCGCGAGGTGGTGGGCCACCCCATTAGCACTGTCGAGCCAGGCGGTGCACATCGGACAAGCTTTACTCTGCTTCTTACCGAACATAAAGTGATAGATAACGAGGGAGCGGGTGGGCGCGGTGAAAAGGGTGCTCAGCCGGATGCTGCGCGCAGGCCCGTCACCAGCGTCAAGGTCGCGTGGCCCCTCTTCAAACTGGTAGTCCTGAATAGGGGTGCCCTGAGGAAGATGGCGTCGCAGCTCAGCCACCCTTTCTCTATGGCGCATGAGCTCTATTTCAGCGAGGCGAAGCTCTTCGCGCTTGGCCAAATATTCGGACGATTCGTTGTTCAAATTGGTTTGCCGAAACGTCCCGTCAACTATTGTGTTTACCATAAGAGGTTCTCTCCAAGCATTATTCCCGCCGGGCAAAAATATTTCGGCCCCTTCAACCGGGCATCAGTGCGAAAAGTGTCTCAGGCTTCGCAACGTTACGCAAAGCGAAAAAAGCTTTACACTTCTGAAAGTGGATTGGAATCGGGCAAAGTCCTGAGCAACGCGCTTACCGGAAAAATGGAGTACTAGGCCCTTTATGTTTGGGGAATTTTCGCGCCAACCCTCTTAGTTGGGGATTTCTGCCTCGACGAGCTTGGCCAGAAGAATGAGCGATTCTTGCCAGCCGAGGTAGCATGCCTCGGGCGGAATGACAGCAGGCACTCCTTCTTGCACTATGTTCAACTCGGTTCCGCACGAAATTTTCTTCAAGGTGATCGTCACCTGAATTTCCCCCGGCATGTTCGGGTCGTCGAATTTGTCCGTATAGCGAATGCGTTCATACGGCACCAATTCCAGGTATTCACCACCAAAGGAGTGGATAGTCCCGGTGGTGAAATTTGTAAATGACATTTTGTAGGTACCGCCGAGCCTCGCATCCATGTGGTGAACTCTGCCCGTGAAACCGTTCGGCGGAAGCCATTTCGCTTTTGCGTCCGCATCAAGAAATGCACGATAAACTTTCTCGGGAATTGCACGAAGCACCCGATGAAGCCGGATCGTATTTGTTGCCATGATTGATTCCCTCTCCTTTTCATGTCTTGGTGCCTGCACGGGCCTCTCGACGGCATGCACTTTCAAGAAGTATATCGCAGATGGGCATGGCGCCTGGTTAACGCCGTTACCGGAGAAATAAAGCGTTACTTCAAATGTCCGGTTATGCGGCCCTACAGTCTCGATCCAGGCCGGTAACCCTCAACAGAAGCGCCATCACTATCAGTTCCCCGGCAGCCAATAGCGAGAGAGGTAAAATTAATGATCCGCTGTAAGTAGCCCATAGATGGCCAACACCTAGGCAATGCGCCGCGAGAAAGCTAAAGAAGACAATCCAAAACCATAGTGATTTCCGCACTGGCCAATAGACTCTCAATAAAACTGCGCAGACAATTAGAGTCATAATCCCAAAGCGAAACCAATGATTCTGAATGACGACAAGTAGGCTAACTCCAGCGGTCGTGAAACCACCAACCCTGAGCCATTCCCGGTCTCTGAAACTTCTCTGCATCGCGGCGTTCCCTCTGCCAGAGGATTATCGTCAATTTTGCCCCCAATGCACACAATTAACTTGCCACTTGACGCAAGTGCCCGAGTAACGCCGAAACCGGAGGTGGCCGTTCAGACGCTTTCATTGCTTGGGATGCGTAGCACGAATATTTCCGACTTGGATCAGAGTGCAGATGGTGGTAGGGTTTTCAATCCCACGGCTGGCAGTTAAGTTATCGTATCGTTCGCAAAGGAGTAACAGATGCCGACACTCTACACGGCCCTCCGAGCACGGCACGCTCCCGTAGAGAAAAAGCCTGTCGCTTATGGCAAACCACTGGGATTGTTTGCGGAGGTAGTCCAGCAGCCCGCTGAAATTCCTCCTCCACAAGTTCCCCAAGCAAAGCATATTTCTCTGACGGATCGCTTCGATCTCAAGCAACCCAAGGAAAAACCCGGTCACGTCGTGGTCATTGGTGCAGGATTGGCGGGGCTCTCGGCGGCGCATGAACTAACGACTGTGGGTTATAAAGTGACCGTCTTGGAGGCACAGAGAAACCATATCGGCGGTCGTGTTAAAAGCCTCCGGAAGTGGATCGGGGACAAGGTCGTTGAGTCCGGCGGCGAGCTTATAGGCACAAATCATCCTGCTTGGCGCTCGTATGCTTCGAAGTTTCAACTGCCTTTCTGGGAACTCCCCAGTCAGGAAGCTGACGGCCCTATCGTCCTCAAGGGACAGCTTCTCAACGATCAACAGTCTGGGGCATTGCTAAAGGAGATGCAAAAAGCCTTCGCCATTTTGGACTCGGAAGCAAAAAAGATTCCGAATGCGTTCGAACCTTGGACGGCACCAAATGCAAAGGCACTTGACCGCTTGTCGCTGGCAGAGAGGATTCGCTCTTTGCCTGTGTCTCTCTTATGTATGCTGGCTGTTGATGAGCTTTTGGAAGGCGATAACGGAGTTCCAACCAATCTCCAGAGCTACCTCGGCGTTTTGGCAATGGTCAAGGGCGGAGGATGCGACAAATATTGGGATGATACCGAGACGCACCGCTGTGCCGGAGGGAACGTCACACTCGCAGAAAAGCTTCTGGCGAATTTGAAGCCCAAGAGTTTAAGGCGTGGCTGCGAAGTCAAAACGATAGCGGCGTCCAAGAATCGGTTGAGATCGGCCTTAACAACGGTCGCACAATTGAGGCCGACGACGTGATTCTGGCGGTACCGCCCAGCCGGTGGTCATCCATTCAGTTCTCTCCGGGATTGCCCCCCTTCCTGAATCCCCAGATGGGAAAGAACATCAAGTTTCTAATGGGACTGAAAAGGCAGTTCTGGGTGGACGACAATCTGGGACCAGAGTTCAGTTCAGACGGCCCGATCAATCTGACTTGGGAAAGCACTGCCAATCAATCAGCGATAGCAGATGCAAGTGCATTGGCTGCGTTTTCAGGAGGCGAAGACGCAGAGAAATGCAGGGAATGGACGCCAAAGGAGCGACGAAGAAAGTATCTGTACGAACTCGGAAGATTCTACATGGGCGTCAGACGAAGCGTCGTTAAAGATAGATTCGAAGACTGGCCAGCAAATGAATGGGTCAAGGCATCCTATGCTTTCCCTCGGCCCGACGAAATACTGAAGTGCGGTCGCTTTCTATCTGAGGGGCGGGGCCGACTACATTTTGCTGGCGAACACACCTGCTATGCGTTCATCGGCTATATGGAGGGGGCGTTGCAGTCGGGATTGAGAGTTGCAGAGAGGCTGGCAAAGCGAGATGGAGTCATTTGACGAAAAGAGGTGGCCCTACCTGACTCTCCATCAACCACCTTGAGCGATCTGATCTTCTTTGTTAACAGATAACGTTAAGCAACAAGACGAGTCGTCTCGAAGTGAACGGGTGAATTGTGAGCCTCGAAGCGAGTGTTCCAAAAACGGATTGGAATCTCTCGATTGGCATCGCTTCGCTCGTTTTCTCGGTTGTTACGACAACCTTCATTGGGTATCTCTCTTTCTTAATGCTGCGATTCAGCGCTAAGCCTAGGCTTCGAATTTATCTCGTTGGAAACAAGGAAGGCATTGCTTTTCTCCCTGGAAGGCCCGTGACTCTCAAAGTTCATTTAGAAAACGTCGGATACTGGTATGGCAAACCAATAGCGAGAAATACTAGGGCGTTTTGGAATTTCGATCCGTCTTTTGAATTGAGACAAATACGATTCGGGTCTGACCTTGCGAAATCCGAGAGCAATGTAAGAAAGGGAAAAGCAGGGTGCAAGTTCCTTCGAGCGGATGGAATCCATCTATCGGTTGGCGAGCCGGGAGAATATATAGAAGCAGAGGTCGTGACGCCGCCACGCCCCGGCTGGTACCGCACTTGGGTATCGGCTTTCTGTGACGAAGGCGATTGCGGGGTCCATGAATTCACTATCGAGATTAGATAATCGGGGGGAATGCAACTGCGCTAGAGCGTTGATATTCATTGTCGTCGGTCAAGAAAAGACCTAGCACTCGAAAGCTGAACCTGCTGTTATGACGGGCCTATTCTCCAATGCAGTTGGTATCGAGGATTGAACGACCCACCGCTGCACTGGCCGCAGGAAGCGATTCTCCGCCTATGTCTTCTGACCACACGTCTGCAAACCCGGACATTCCGCTATCCATTTTGTTGACGCAGCGACAACCGAGCGATCACAGCAGCGAGAGCCATTGCAGCCCAATTCCTTCGCTTTGGCTCGCCACACTTTGCCATGACCGTGATTCGGCCCCACGAGTGCGTGGGCAATCTCGTGCAGTATCGTGTTCCTTACTTCTGGCTCGGAGTTCAACAGGGTAAATTTCTTGCTCAGAGTGATCGTGCGAATGCGGTACATGCAGAAGCCGAACCGACGCACGGCCCGATCGAACTCAAAGTGCCAATGGGACAGACCGTGTTCGGACATCAACTGCTGAGCCAACTGCTGAGCGAGGGCTTCGGCGTCCTTGAGAATCATGGTTTAATTGCCGACTTGGGTAGCGACGTTTGGCTCCAGTCAGGCAGGTTCTTGTATAGCGCATCCCAAGTTGAATGCGAACGCAAAGCGGTCACAACTATCGGCAACGGGTCTGGCAGAATATCTGGGAACATACGTTCTTCAGGAGAGTTGAGCTTAAACGCTAATCGCTCCACGGGTGGTGAAAACTGCGCATCAACTCCCGGTTTGTTCCCACGGGAGTCGATTCGATACCACCCTGTCTGCGCCAGGTAAACGGCGTTGAGGCCGTGCAGAGAATAGGGTGCGCCAGTGTCACCAATACTCAGCCGTTGATAACAAAACCCGGCAGGAATTCCATTCGCTCTAAGGAAGGCGGCTAGAAGGTGGCTCTTTGCATAGCAGTAGCCAGTTCCCGCTGCCAGAACCTCCGAGGCGGTACAAGTGACGGGATTTCGTTTGAAGTCGGAACTGTGTTGGATATTGTCTCGTACCCACTCGAAACATCGGCGGGCAATTTCTTGAACGTCTCTTGTACCGACTGAAAGCCCCTTCGCTTTGGACGACACTGTGGGGTGTGTCCAGTCTATGACCTCGGTATTTCTCAGAAACGCTTTCATCGTCAATCCTGCGAGGTGGTAAGCCCACCTTCTTACACACAATTGGTTTTGGTGAGCCCACAATTGTAGTACGTCCAGATCACGGTGACACCACGTATCGAGGCAGCCACCGTCTTGTACCGTAAGGGAGTCCGGTGTCTAATACTCCGAGAAGGTTTCATGAACATCGTAGAAGCATTGCACAGTGAAGAAGGGAGATTGCAAAGACAGTTGACCGCAGTTCAGGGTGCCATCGCCGCTTTGAACGGTGGTAGCACGGCGGCAGGGTCACCAGTGCACATCAGTAGTCCGAATGGAACGAGCGCCCCTAGGAGAACCATGTCCGCTGCTGTTCGAGCGAAAATAGCCCGGTCGGCAAGGGCACGATGGGCGAAGATCAGGGCGGCGAAGGCAAAGAAAGCGAAGTAGCGAGTTCCTGCGGATTTCAATCTCCCAAATTGGAAATTCTGGCGTGCGGTGCATGGCTCATGCGGATGACGATCTCATCCGCTCCGCGTCGGTCCAGCCGCCCCCCCCTATAAGGAGGAGGGACCGTGCTGACAGACGATCAGTCCCTCCTCAAATGAAATATGAATCTGCCCCAGCCGCCTCGGCGATTCGGTCCGGTTTAATCCTCGATCCCTGCAGCGAACCACGCATTAGCTCCCCCTGTGGTCCGGATAAGGAGCACGGGCGTCTCGCATGGATTCGACGGCGTCGGTAAGAGCACGTCGTCGATCGTGAAGTCTCCGTCGGATTCGAGAGCTACCCCGGTCGAGGTCGTGCTGCTGGCTGTGGCGGTGGCGGCGGGACCACAGAAGAGTGTGGCGAAGACGCTCTGCCCCGCGTTCGTCCCGATGCCATTGCCCCCGGCCAAAAGCAGGCCACGGCCATGAACCCGGATGTGACCGTCTATGCTCACATCGGCATAGAGGTCGGCGATCCTCCAGGGTTGGCCAGGGGGAGAAATGCCCCGAACGATGTTTGGGGTTGCCGTCGTGACTGGCGGGACTGCCGTGCTTACGACGACATTGGAGATCGGATCGACACCGATACCGCCTTTGAATTTCAGTAGTGTATTGTTCCCGATGGTCGAAAAGGTGACGAGCGTAACCAGCAAGAGTGAGAAAACCAACTTATATTTCATGGGAAAACGCCTCCTTTTAGGGACTTCCCGATTCCATGCTCCGTAGAACCACAATTCCGAAGAACAACCTGCGGCGAACCTCGAATTCATCTTCAACTTCTGCATTTTCTTTCTGAGCTTCTATCGGGGTAGGGCGTTTGGGGGAAGCTTCAGGGCTTGGCTTCGTCAGGTGAATTGGCTTTGACGGTTCTTCGATCATTAGCATCCGCTCATTCGGCTCTCAATTAACCACAAAAGCATGTCAGCAAGATACAAGATAAATGTTACATGAATGTTTACGTGCCCGATTTCAACAGGCTCATGGTATTGCCAACCGCGTTCGTGTCGTGCTAAATGGATTATCACTACGCGGGGGATGCCATGGTTGGACTCCTAGTGCTGCTGTTGTTTGCCGCTGCGGTCTTCTTCGGGATGACGTGGTTGATTCCTCGCTGATTGAATTGCCACCGACGCGACCTGGGTTAGAGCGCGTGCCGGAATCCTTCCAAACCCAGAGATCAGGGCAGCTCGATTCGAGCAGGCATTCGAGTCGTTTGTATGTAATAGGTGAGGCAACCTGTAAGGGGGGAGGGCACCAAAGAATCTTGAACGCCGATTTGGTCCTAGACACCCACCCCCTCTCCTGGCCTGACTACACTGGCCTGTAGGCGCGCCAGCTTCCAGGCCTCCGGGATGGACCACGCACAACGACTTAAAGGGCTTCATGAAGCCAGAAATTTCATCTGTTCAGCCGCTACCCGATCACGGGGTCCGACGCCGTCCGGTAGGAATCCTGCGGTTAAGAATAACGGTGCCGATTCCCCACCCACCGTCGCAAGCAAGCACCGCTTCAAAGCTTCCAGGAGCACTCACACGCCGGGACTTGACCTGTGGGCGCAGGTTGCTGGTTCGGGGACTTCTGCGGGCTCCCGAATCCGCCGGTGGGGGAAACGGCTGCCGCCAAGGTGCACTCAATCGAGCGCGGGAGGCTGGGTGCCCATCTGAGTTCGTACAGTTCAGTGCGGGGCGATCAATGATGATCGTCGCGACGGCAACCCATTGACGCAGCGGCACTTTCCAGCCTTGCTTTAGGCCCGAATCAAACCGACTCCCAGCACGACCACGGTGATCGCCAGCACCAGGGCTCCCGCATACAACGACCAAATCCATTTATTCGGATCATCCGGCGTGAACGCTACCGAGAGAAAGAACCCCAGGGGAATAAGAATGGCGGCAAGCGGAACGCCGATTCGCACCAGCCACGCGAACTCGGGTCCCAGCGCCGCATGCTCCACAAATATCTGGCAGATCAGAGAGAGAATCACCAGCACCCCCGCATGCGCATGCCCTGCTCGAAAGAAACTGGTCTGTAACGGCGAAGGTTTGAGCCCCGGCACCTGCCCGCTAAACAGCCTCAGCAAAAAGTAGCCGCCGTATTGAATCGTCGGTATCGTAACCAAAAGGATGCCAGACATCAGTCTCGTGTCACGGTTCATTTCTTCCTCCTGCACTCTGGCTGGGTGATCGACCGCGGAGCGTCGAGTGATGGCTCGTCACAGCAACTATTCCGTCAGAATCAGAAGCCTACTGCGTCGCGAGCTACTCTGCTGCCTTGGCTGCCAGCGTTTCCACCACGTTTACATTTCCCAGCAGCTCCTGTGGCAGACTGTGCCGCTCTTTCAAGTACTCAGGGCTGTTGTAGGAGACCCAAACTTTTCCCTGCCCGTCCTCCCACACCAGAATCTTCAGAGGAAGGTCGATCGCGATGCTTGGAGCGGCGACCATCAGAGGCGTTCCCGCCTTCGGGCTGCCGAAAATCAGCAGCTTCGTGGGACGCATCGTCAATCCTGCCTTTTCCGCCTCTCCGCTGTGGTCAACGAGCGCAAAGAGTGAAATTCCTTTGGCCTGCAGAATAATCTTCACCTTTTCGACGGTCTCGTCGACGGAGTGATGGCTCGGTTTATCGATGATTCCTCTGTTCGTTCCAGGGGCTGTTCCAAATGTCATTGATGTCTCCTTCTTGTTTTCGGATTGGCTGTTCGTCGATTCCCGTACGGAAACCAGGTAGGTCGCCATCGAGAGGCCCACCAGGCCCAACACTAGCGCTATCGCGATGTTCGGTCCTAAGGGGCTACAGCGCCCTGTTTCGCCACGATCCAGCTGCCGGATGAGCTGTGTATGCTGCCACGCAGAGCCGAGATTCACGACCACTCCCAAGGCGATGAGCGCTGTGCCGAACCATAGCGAGACGCCCGTCGAGGATACCGGTGCAGCAGCCTGCCGGAAAAGTTGGAGTTGCTGTAGGAAAAGGCCGAACCGCGCCACCACGAAGCCAAAGCCCATGAGCGCCAGCCCGGTGCGAACCCACGCCAAAAATGTTCGCTCTGCCGCCAAATAGTCGCTAAGGGCTGCTTTCGGCTTCGTCTCTGTTGGCGCACTCATGGTTGTCCTCAAGGATGGCGTGGCCCGCGAAAGACTTCCGCCGGTACGCAGCGATCCGCGCCGACATTGGGAATCATATCTTTTACACGCATGACGGGCAAATTCAACTGGAACTCCAGGGCAAACTGAACGCTCAGATGCCTCTTTGCGCTGAACTGACAAAAAATTAGCGATTTCGATGATGTTCAAAAATCCTATCGGATTTTGATAAAAAACTGGGCGGCTATGTGCTTGATTCGTGGAATCTTGCGGTGCGGCGGTTTTGGCGATTCGATGTGCGGAAATACACCAGTTTTATGAAAAAGAGGGGCGCTACTCCGTCGAGCAATACCCCCATCCGAAGAGTCCGTGACCAACAGACGTGGTCCCTTGATTGTCTTCAGATTCGGGCGATATCTACAGGGCGGGCGATCAAGCGTCAAGCGTACAAACGTCTCTAGTACATTTGAGTCTCAGGCCGCGCCGTGAAGGCTGCCATCGTATTCCAAACGGTGTCTAATTTCGCCGAACTGACGCCACGTAAACACGGTAAGAGTTTTGAGAGCGTTTTATTCTCTTGTTTGGACTACCTATCATACTTTTCCCGGACAAGCAAAAGGGCCGCGTTATGCGGCCCTTTTG